>Ga0070730_10002293_pt1 | contig 17479 bp, 18 predicted proteins | sample Coa_R1_3_FD_66447 | JGI IMG/M metagenome (GOLD analysis project Ga0070730, IMG submission 66447) | Surface soil microbial communities from Centralia Pennsylvania, which are recovering from an underground coalmine fire - Coalmine... | ecosystem: Environmental > Terrestrial > Soil > Unclassified ... | reverse complement strand
GCCTTTCCAAGGCGAGACGAGCTGGGGTGAAGTTGCGTCCGCCGCAAAGAGGCAAAGTCTCGGCCAGCACAACCGAAAAAGCGGAACGCGACTACAGCCGCGCGCAAAGTCATTCGCGCCGCGAGCCCTCCACAAAACGCTCTCGCGCCACCACTCGCACTTTAAAGAGAAAAGGACGCGGCGCTGCGTCGCACGAATCGCTTTCGCGGCAAGCGCGGTCCTCGGCCCGGAAGCGTGGTTCGTCCTCGCGTCGCACTGCGGCCATGAAAGCAGCTCGCACCAGAAAAGCACGACGCAGTTAATTTCGGAGGAGGTTGGTTCAATGATTCGAAAACTACAGAGTGGCGAATATCGCTTGTACTCGCGGAAGAAAAATACGAGAACTGGAAAGCGTCGTAACCTCGGAACGTTTCGAACTCGACAGGCTGCTCAAGCTCACGAAAAGGCGGTTCAATATTTTAAGCACCACTAACTCTTGAATGCATTTCCGATTTTGTAATCGGATAATTTGGTAAATTGAAAACCAGCGTCGACGACAGCTCGTTTCAAATTCCGAAATTAACTGATTACAAAATTACAAAATTCTTACAAACGTCCCGCTACTTCGCGACGCTGCGTCCTGATCGCGCACTTTCTACACGCATCGTGCAATAAACTCTCTCCTGATTTTCGGTATTAGCCCTCTCGATTGCATTTTTTCTGTCTCCACTAAAGTTTCCCTTTGACACTCGGGTGAACCCTGTATACAGTGGGGTTACTCCGCTCAAGAAAGTCAAGCAAGCTCCGCTTTCGCCCGAGGTCGCAGTCCGGGCGCCTAGCGGCCCAAGCAAGTCCCAGGGACTCCCTGCTAGACCTGGAATCCCCTTGCTCTTAGGCCCTATGGGTCTCGCTGTACAAATCTAACCGGAGAGAAGCTGACAAATGAATAGGTTCGTACAAATCTCGACGGCCATTTCCGTCTTTTTTCTCACCGCTTTTGCGTATGCGGGCGTAACGGTGAGCAGCCCCACCAATGGCAGCACTGTGGGTACAAGCATTAACGTCGTGGCTTCAGCAACCACGTCCTGTTCGAAGGGGGTCGCCTCCATGGGAATCTACCCCACTCCCAACTGGCTCGTATATACAGTCGGAGGTCACACTCTTAATACCAACATTTCGCTCAACCCAGGCACCTACACAATCGTCGTAGAAGAGTGGGATTATTGCGGCGGTGCGTCCACCTCACCTGTCACCGTTACGGTCAAGAGCAGTACCGGCGTTTATGTCAGTTCACCGGCCAACAACAGCACGGTCGGGTCGCCCGTAACATTCGCCGCCTCTGCGACTACCTCCTGTTCCAAAGGTGTCGCTTCCATGGGGATCTATACCGCCCCGAACCAACTCGCATACGTCGGAAACGGAGCGAGCCTCAACACCAGTCTTTCCCTCGGTGCTGGGACGTACTACACCACGGTTACCGAATGGGATTACTGCGGTGGGGCATCAAGCACTCCTGTAAAAATCACTGTGAACGGATCAGGGGGCAATACCCTCTACAGCATTCAGAAAGCCGGAGGTTGGAACAGTTGGGCTCAGCAGCCTCCAAGCTATCAGGATTGCCTCTCTTGCACTCCGTCAGGACCTGGCACGACATGGGCGGAGTACCAGGGAATTTCCAATCCGTCGCTGTCCGGGAGTTCCACGCAGTTTAATCTTGGTGGCAACATGGCATACTCGGACGTCCTCTGGAATAATCATCTGATTGGCCCGTTCTCCTCTCAGGGATTGCCCGACACCAATCACACTCTGGTTCCAACGCTTCACACGTTTACTTACGACGTGTGGTTCTACAGTGGGAATCTCAATGTGTCCCAGGCTCTCGAGTTCGACGTCAACCAGTTCTTCAATACAATGGGCTTCACTTGGGGCCACGAATGCCGCGTCTACGGCGGACATGAGTGGGATATTTGGGATGCTGCTCACTACAAGTGGGTCCCCACTGGGATCGCCTGCAATCCGCTGGAGAACTCATGGAACCACCTCACACTCGTGGTCTCACGAACCTCGGATAACAAGGAAACGTATCAATCCATCACGCTCAACGGTGTGACCCATACGCTCAACTGGACCTATTCTCCTTTCTGGGTACCGTCCGATTGGTGGGGCGTCACCGTGAATTACCAGCAGGACGGCAACTACGCCCAACAGGCGTACACCGTGTATGTGGACAAGCTGAATTTCACGTACCAGTGAGAAGAATCGCGGTTGACAAAAAATAGCCCTCCAACCCTAGCCGGATCGCTCGTTCCGCTTCGAGCGATCCGGTGATTTTTCTTTGAGCATCAAGCTGTTCAGGAGCTGCCTCAATCGAAATGAGGCAGTCTTCACTTTTCTGAACCGGTCCTAAATGGGTCGCGAGAAAGGGCCCATTGGCGGTCCTTATCTTGTTGAAAACTAACAACATAGATTGGCTGCTGTCATGCAACCTCGCCCTGGCGCTTCGCAACTAACAAATTAGTTGACGTTTTTACTCCTGTCGCGTCTGATTACTTGAGGGCACTTCAAGAGGAGGACTCTTGGCGCGAAGCCGATCTGCTACCCTTACCGAAGCCGAATTTCGCATTATGAATGTCCTTTGGGATAAAGGTTCAGCGACGGTTCACGAGGTCTTGGCCGCCCTTCCCACCCCTCCGGTCGTGGCCTACAACTCGGTTCTGACTATTATCCGCATCCTCGAAACCAAGGGCTATGTGAAGCACCGCAAAGACAACCGCGCTCACGTCTATATGCCCAAGGTTGATCGAAAAGACGCTACTCGCTTTGAGATTGGTCATCTGCTCAGCCGCTTTTTCGGCAACTCTCCCGATCAATTGGTGCTGAATATCTTGGAAGAACGGAGCATTGAGCCGGACGAGTTGGCCAAGGTGCGTGCTCTCCTGGAAGGGAGCAAGTCCCGATGATTGCCCCATTCCACGCGATCGCCCAGTTGATGGCCATTCGGTTTGTCGATTCGTTGCTCGAGGGCACAATCGTGGCTGTCTTTGCCGCGATGGTTCTGCGCTCCTTGCGGCGTCAGAGTGCTGCGGCTCGATTTGCGGTTTGTTTTTCGACGCTCGTCGCAATCGCGCTGCTTCCATTTCTACGTGGCTGGTCAGCGATCGGCGTTGCGGGCTCAACCCATGCGGCATTCACTCTTCCGGAATCGTGGGCCCTTTATCTGTTTGCGGCGTGGGCCACGATCGCCGGATGGTTTCTCATCGGATTTGCTCGCGCAATATGGCATGTGCGAGTGTTGCGAAAAAGCTGTACTCCAATCGATGAGGGCGTGTTAGATCCACTTCTTCAGGAAACGCTGCGCTCTCATCGCACGAATCGCCGCGTCGCTTTCTGTACTTCCGGCCAGGTCGCCGTTCCAACTGCCCTCGGTTTGTTCAGCCCCGCGATCGTGCTCCCGCCCTGGGTTATGGCGGAGCTCTCTCCGGCCGATTTGAATCAGATCCTGCTTCACGAACTCGCGCATCTGCGGCGCTGGGATGATTGGACCAATCTCGCCCAACAGTTTGTGCGTGCCATTTTCTTCTTTCATCCAGCTGTTTGGTGGATCGAGCGCCGAGTCGCTCTGGAGCGCGAGATGGCTTGCGATGACGCGGTTCTCGAGGCGACCGCGAGCCCTCGTGCTTATGCCGAATGTCTCGCGCATCTCGCAGAGAAAAGCATCGTTCGGCGCAGCCTCGCCCTCGCTCAGGCCGCACTAGGAAGAGTTCGTCACATCTCGGTGCGAGTCGCCACCATTCTGAACCCAGATCGAAGCACTCCCGGCGCGCGGAGTTGGAAAACCGCCTCCGTAGTTGCGGGATTCGCCATGATGTGCGCCATAGGTGTTTCGAAGGCTCCCACCCTGGTCGCGTTCCAAGATAGTGTGCCCACCAAGATGACCGAACAGGCAATTGGTGCCTCCTCGCCCACAATCTCGGTTCAAAGACCAATTCGGATTGATGCCAAATGGGCCAGCAGATCGGCGCCTGCAATCCCCGCAAAGTTGAAAGTGGAAGCGCCTCATCGCAGGGTGCAACCTCCGGCAATCTTCGCCGTGACGAGCGCCGTGAAACCGAAATCAGCAGTGGCCAACGTGGTTCGTGAGGCCACTACAAAGATTTCCTCGATGCCCGTGACCGAGACAGTCTTTTTTGTAATCGAGTCTGGAGACCAGGCAGGTCAGCCGGTGTACCAGATTCAGATGTGGAAAGTGACCATCCTGCACGTCAATCCTGCCCTCAAGATTCCGCCGAAGCAAACTTAACCAGGCGAGATTAGAAGCAGGACTGTACTTCGCAGTGAGTAACTAACGAATTAGTTGTGTTTGGATTTCTGAAAGGATGAATACACCAATGAATACAGCAAAGTGGATAAACGATCAAACCAAGAAATGGACGAAACGATTGGCGGCGCCCGTACTGGCGCTGGCTCTGATCGGATCGTTCGCAACCTACGAATGCCTCAAGCCCGCAGCCGCGAGCGCTTCCAGTGCTGCACCGGCAGCCTCTCCGCTTGATGCCGACAGCGTCAGCGCTATCACTGCGTTCGACAAAGCCATGGAAATACTTGCGGCTCATGTCACGCCGGCCGTCGTAAATGTCACCGTAACTTCGCGAGTGAAGCAGGACGAGGCCGACCAGCCGACGCAGGATCAGATGCAGCAGTTCTTCGGGCAGCAGGGACCATTCGGACAGTTCTTTGGTCCGCAGTTCGGGCCTCACATGCGCATGCAGCGTCAACCGCAGATCGAGCACGGCATGGGCAGCGGCGTGATTATTTCTCCCGACGGATACATCGTTACCAACAATCACGTCGTTGACGGCGCAGTGGACGTTCGGGTTACCACTCCTGATCGGCGTGTATTGAAAGCGAAGGTCATCGGCACAGACCCGCTCACCGATCTCGCGGTGCTGAAGGTGAACGAAACCAACATGCCCAGCGTGCCCTGGGGCGACTCGACGCAACTGAAGGTCGGAGAAACTGTGCTGGCCTTCGGCAATCCCTATGGATTCCAATTCACCGTCACCCGTGGAATCGTGAGTGCGCTCAAACGCGGCAATCCCGATCCCACGAATCGCGCGAAGCCGGGCCAGTTTATTCAGACCGACGCGGCCATCAATCCCGGCAACTCCGGCGGCCCGCTCGTGGATGCGCGCGGCGAAGTCATCGGCATCAACACCTTCCTGGTATCGCCCTCCGGAACTTTCTCCGGGATGGGATTCGCGATCCCCTCGCAGATCGTGAAGCCCACGATTGACGAACTGATCCGCACCGGCAAGGTTGAGCACGGACGCATCGGTGTCGGCATCACGGACGTGACGCCTGAGAATGCGAAGTTCTTTGGCGACTCCACTGCCATGGGCGCAGTCGTCACTCAGGTCGATCCAGATTCGCCGGGCTCGAAGGCCGGTCTCGAGGTAGGCGATGTGATCACTGCCATCGACGGCAAGAAAGTGAACGATGCCGGCGAGTTGCAGGTAACGGTGAGCCAGAAACAGCCCGGAACGAAGATCGACCTCACCATCCTGCGAAACGGCAAGACCGAAAACGTGCCGGTCACCCTGGCGGAGATGGGCAAGAACGGCAAGGAAGCCATTAGCAACGGCAGTGAAGGTCAGGGCAAAATGCGCTGGGGCCTAAGCCTCGGCAATCTCAGTCCTGACATGCGCCAGCAGTTGGAGGTGCCATCTGACGTTCACGGCGCGGTGATCGAGCAAGTCCAACCCGGCAGCTCGGCTGACAATGCCGGGCTCCAGCAGGGAGACATCATCCTCGAAGTGAACCGCCACAAGGTCCAGAGCGCAAGCGATGTGCAACAGGCCTTGTCCAATGTTCCAAAAGGCCAGGATGCGTTACTGTTGGTCCGGTCGAACGGCGGCAATATCTTCCGCGTGCTGCACTCCCCTGAAGGCAGCGGAGCGTAATCATCGCGATGAAATGGCGTAGATAGTTGGGTGCCTCACTTCCGGCCGACTTTGCCGGAAGTGGGGATTTTTATTCTTGTCATTCCGAGCGAAGCGAGGAATCTGCTGTCCCCGGGGGAAGCACGCCCTACCCCAGCGGCGCCGACACGTGCTCGTGCACGATCAACCACTTCCCGTCCTCGTTCTCCCAGATCACTGTCCAGCGGAAATTACCCATACTCACTTTTCCCGCCTTGTCGGTCATTTCTTCTTTGATGATCGCAGTTCCCCAGACCAAATCACCATGCGGATGAATCTCCGGGCCATCCACCGTGAACCTCGCGCTCTTGTACCCCGCGAGGACACCCTTTACTCCTTTCTCATACTCATCCCAGCTGCTGTATTTCAGCGGCGCGATGTCGAAGAAAACATGCGGGCCTTGCGCATAGTACTTGGCGGTGTTTGCCGGATCGAGCGTCTGCCATCCGTCCCAGATTTTTTGCATCAGGGCGGCATCCGGAGCTGGCCCAGCAGGCGACTTTTTTGCGGTTGACTTCTTTGTTTGTGCCGATCCAGACAGGGCGACTGCGACCAGACATACAGAAATCGTAAGAATACGTTTCAGCATCGAGGACTCCTCCTAATTCGGCGGAATTCTCGCATACAGATGTAGGAACCGCAAACCGTCGCAACCACGGGCGCGTCATCCCGGCGAAGCCGCTTTTCAGGCGAAGAGAGACATCTTCCTCTCAAACCGGCCTCGGCGCAACAAACCCCATTTTGTTTGACCGTTCTCGGCACCCCACGATAAAATGATTCAGTTTGCCTGTACTCGCCGACCGTTCTGGGAGGCCCGCCTCGTTGCTGAGCGCCGAGGTGGAAACACAGCAAGCACAGGAAATCAGCAGGCCCCTACGTAGCGCCCGTGTGCGCCCTGGGTTCCGTCGCAATTCCGTTTCGACAGTTCGCCGACGGGCTGGATTTCAAACGAAATTTCTTGGAGGACGTATGTACGCGGTTATCCGCGCCGGTGGCAAGCAGTACCGGGTGGCGCCCGGGGATGTGATCCGAGTAGAACGAACAGGCACCGGCACCGACGGCCAGGTGGAGTTCCCAGTCCTCGCCGTTTCTGGTGAGGAAGGCCAGATCGCCGGCGGGTCCGACGCGCGCGTTGTCGGCCAAGTCGTCGAAGAAGGGCGCAGCGCGAAGATCCTCGTTTTCCATTACAAGCGCAAGAAACAGTACAAAAAACTTCGCGGACACCGCCAGGGATTCACCGCGGTCCGCATCGCCGAAATCGCCTTCGGCGGCCAAAGCTTCAAAGCTCCCGATCTTCCCAGGAAAGAAGTGAAGCCAAAAAAGGTGAAGGCAGCCGCGGAAGAGCACGAAGAGCCGAAAGCGAAGAAAGTAACGGCGAAAAAGAAGGCGGCTCCGAAGAAATCCGCCAAGAAAGCGAAGAAAAAGTAGCGCCGGCGTCTCGCCGGCTGTCGCGAGGGCGTCCTCGCCCTCGCACCCTGAAAGCTAATAACTGTTCACGAGAGTTCACATATGGCGCACAAAAAAGGACAAGGTACATCACGTAACGGCCGCGACTCGAATTCACAACGGCTGGGATTCAAGGCATTTGGCGGGCAAGTCGTTCCCGGCGGCACCATCATCGTCCGTCAGCGCGGCACCCGCGTGAAGCCCGGCCTCAATGTCGGCCGCGGCAAGGACGACACCCTCTTCGCTAAAATCACTGGACGCATCAAGTTCATGGACAAAGGCTCCTCCGGCCGTTTCGTCATGGTCGAGCCAGTCGAAGCGAAATAACTGTGTGGCGCGGGCGCTCTCGCCCGCGAAATGCTGATATGAGCACGGGCCTCGCCTTAGGTCGAGGCTTTTGTTTTGGTCGGCGGCCAAATCCGACTCGCACTCCGGATGACGGAATACTGACGACCTGCTTTCCCATGTTCATCGACGAAGCCAAAATTAAAGTCAAAGCCGGCGACGGCGGTAACGGCTGCATGGCGTTCCGCCGCGAGAAGTTCGTTCCGCGCGGCGGGCCTTCGGGCGGTGACGGCGGCAAGGGCGGCGACATCGTCATGGAATCCAGCGAGCGCCACAACACGCTGGTGCATTTCCGCTTCAATCCCGAGCACATAGCTGAGCGCGGACGCCACGGGGAAGGATCCAACAAAACCGGCCGTGATGGCGCTGATGTAGTTCTGAAAGTCCCCGTTGGCACGATCGTGTACGACGATGAGACCGGAGAGAAGGCCTTCGAGTTCACCAGTCCCGACCAACGTTTCTTCATCGCCCGCGGCGGCCGCGGCGGGCGCGGCAATGCCCGCTTTGCCACCTCGGTCCACCAAGCCCCGCGCGAGAGCGAAGCGGGACGACCCGGCGAGGAGCACACCTATCGCCTTGAACTCAAACTCCTCGCAGACGTTGGCCTAGTCGGATATCCGAACGTCGGCAAGTCCACGCTGATCTCGCGCATCTCGGCGGCGCGTCCTAAGATCGCCGACTACCCCTTCACCACGCTCGAGCCAAATCTCGGAGTGGTCGTTGTGGGCGAAGCCAAAGACGAAATCAGTTTCGTAGTTGCCGACATCCCCGGCCTGATCGAAGGCGCGCACACCGGCGCCGGGCTGGGCACGCAGTTTCTGCGCCATATTGAGCGCACGCGCCTGCTCGTTCACCTGGTCGATGTTTCAGACTCCAGCGGCCGCGATGATGTCACGAAAGATGTGGAAGTAATTCTAGGAGAACTTGAAAGCTTCGGCGCGCGTCTGGAAGACAAGCCCATGCTCATGGTCGCCTCGAAAATCGATGTCGTGAACAAAGACAAACTCTCGGCATTGAAGAAGCTCTGCAAAAAGGAAAAGTGGAAGCTCTACGACATCTCAGCCGTAACCGGCAAAGGCATTGAGCAATTGAAGTACGCCATCGCCGAGGAAGTCCAGTCCCTGCGTGAAAGCAGCGATCGAACGCAGGAAGAATCCTAGATCCTTGCCCTCCCATTTGGAAGTTTCGGCCGTACGAAAAACCCCACCTCCGCGTCAGAACGCGAGAAGTGGGGCTCCCGTTCCTCACTGGCGCCCACAGAACCCGAAACTGTTTACGCGGCCGGGATCGGCCCGTGCGTGAAATGATATTGCAGAATACGGGCGGCCAGTTCGGCGCTCATCGTGTCGCCTTGTGATTCGCTAGCGCGCACAACCTCTCCTCGGCAGACAACCTCGGTCTCCGACAGACCCGCAATTTCGGGCGGCAGCACCAGATTGATTTCCACCTGCACACTGGGCGGCAGAAGCTGATCGGCCTGGAACAGCATTCCCGAGCGGCTGATGTTCTCTGTCGTTCCGATGTGCCATTGTTTGTCGCCGATCCGGCGATACCGCAACGGCAAATGCAGGTGGAATCGTTGTGCGCGCGACGGCGGAGCTTGCTTGCCGCGTGCCATGGCTTGGGCTTCGATCGATTGCATGGGCATGACTTCCTCCGGGGGAGTTGGAGTTGCATCCAGCACTTCGCGCACCATGTTCTTCAGATCGCGAAGGTTAAAAGGTTTTTGCAGAAGGCGCACACCGACGTCGAGCGTGCCATTGTGTCCAATCACGTTTTCGGTGTAGCCGGACATATACAGTACTTTCACATTCGGTCGGATTTCGGTGATGCGCTGCGCCAACTCACGGCCGTTCATGCCCGGCATGATCACGTCGGTCAGCAACAGGTGGATCGGCGCCTCGTGAGCCACCGCAATCTGCATGGCGACTGCCCCATCGGCGGCATCAATGACCTTGTATCCTTGCTTCTCGAGATATTGGCGGGCCAGATAGCGCAAGTTCGCTTCGTCTTCCACCAGCAGGATCGTTTCGGTTCCGGGCTCAGTTTTCTGGAAACGCATAGGTTTAGCCATTTGTCCTGCGACTTCTCCCGTCGAGGCAACTCGCGGCAGGTAAATCTTGAAAGTAGTTCCGCGGCTCACCTCGCTCGAGACCCAGATGTACCCACCACTCTGCTTCACAATGCCGTAGACGGTCGACAGTCCCAGCCCCGTGCCCTTTGTACCTTTGGTGGTGAAGAACGGCTCGAAAATGTGCGACTGCGTTTCCGTATCCATTCCGGCGCCCGTGTCGCTGATTGCGATCATCACGTAGTCTCCCGCAGCCAGAGGAGCATGATGGCGGGCGTATTCTTCGTCGAGCGTGATGTTCGAAGTTTCAATCGTCAACTTGCCACCCGAGGGCATGGCGTCGCGCGCGTTGACGGCGAGATTCATGATGACCTGCTCAATCTGTCCGGCGTCGGCACGTACAGGCCACAGATTCGGGTTAGGGAGCATCACCAGGTCAATGTCTTCTCCGATCATTCGGGTCAACATTCTTAGGTTTTCGGTAGCAATGTCGTTGAGATTGACGATGCGGGGAGCCAGCATCTGTTTGCGGCTGAATGCCAGAAGCTGGCGGGTGAGCGAGGAGGCGCGTTCCGAGGCGCTGGCGATCTCCTGGGCCGGGCCGCGCAGGTGCGGCTCGGCCCCGAGGCGTTCGAGGAGAAACTCTGAGTACCCCGAGATCACCATCAGAAGGTTGTTGAAGTCGTGGGCAATGCCCCCCGCAAGGCGGCCTACGGCCTCCATCTTCTGCGATTGGCGAAGTTGCTGTTCCAGCGCGCGGCGCTCGGTGACGTCCTCGGCAAAGAGCTCGAAAACCACCCCCTCTTTTCGCCCGTTCGTGACGGAACGTCCTGAGACCCGTACCACAGTCGTACCTGTTTTGCGTTTCCACTCCGCTGTCAGGCCCTTGAACGGTTCCGATGATCGCAGATAATCAGCCAGATCGAACCACTGCTCGGTATCTGCGTACAAGCTGTAAATGTACTGTCCTACAATCTCGTCCGGTGATCCGAAGCCGAGCAATTCCAGGAAGGCTGGGTTGGCGTCCAGGATCTTGCCAGTAGAATCGCAACGGCAGACTCCATAGGGAGCATTGGTGACCAGGGACCGGAAGTTCAGCTCTGAGCGCCTCAGATCTTCCTGGGCCGCTCGCAGGGCTGCGTTGAGCCAGCAGATCAACATGGCCACAAAGAAGAAAAGGGACATCCGCAGAATGGCGGTCTTCAACTCCTCCGGAGAGTGGTCACCCGCGAGCGAAAAGTAGGCAATAAGGGTCAGTGCGAAGGAAGTTGCAACCATCCCCGGCTTCCAGCCGCCGTACCAGGCGCTGACCATCACGGCAACCCCAAACAACGCCAGGCGGCTCTCGGAGACGTCCGCCAACAGAACCGTCGGGATCAGGGCCAAGGCCGTGCTGAGCACAGCCACTCCATAGCGCAGGATGGGAGCATGAGCGGGCGGGATGCCGAGTAGGGGGAGGGTTACTCGCATATAACCCATCCTAGTTCTAGATTAGAAAATTCGAAACATTACAGGAGTTCATTTCTGAAAACCGGAATGTTGCCGTTCCAGGTGTCCACTGGCTGGTCCTTGAATGGCCGGTCGGACACCGGTGAATGATTCAACTTGCAACTTCGGGCGCGAATCAGGACACTAGGCGGCGAGCTTATCGCATGAATATCGGACTTTTCGGTGGAACTTTCGATCCCATACATCGTGGACACACAGCATTGGCGCGGGCAGCGATGGAGCGATGCAAACTCCACCGCATTTGCTTTGTTCCGGCCAATGTTCCCCCTCATAAGCAGGCGCGCCCCTTGGCGCCCTTTGCGCATCGCTTCGCCATGCTGGCATTGGCTACTGCAAGCGAGAAGGTCTTCGTGCCTTCACTATTGGAAGGGCCAGACGAAGGCGAGACCCTCCGCAAAGGATGGTCAGAAAAACCGAATTACACGATCGAAACCATGCGTCGCCTGAAGAATTCATTCAAAAGCAGTGACCAACTCTATTTCCTGATCGGCATGGATGCGTTTGCCGACATCGCCAGTTGGCATGAGGCGGAAGCCCTGTTTCGCGAGTGCACATTCGTGATCGCCGGACGCCCCGGATACTCTTTGGCCGATGTGGCGAGTGCTCTCCCTGAGAAGCTGCGCCCTCGCGCGGAAGTTATGCGGCCTTTTCAGAAGCAGGCCGCAACTGGTGATCTGATGCTGCCGGGGGTGAACATTCATCTGTTGGGCGACCTCCACCAGCCGGCATCGGCCACAGCCGTACGCCAGGCCATCGCAACAGGAAAGCCGGTGGGCCGCTTCGTAGAGCCGGCTGTCGCGGATTACATCAAGAAGGCAGGCCTGTATAAATAACTCGTCCGCAGCCTACCCAAGTCGCAGGCTCTGGCGCCCACGAACTCAGCAGTCAGTTACAATAAGACCTCAGGCTACAACGGCGAAGAACAGCCGACGACGAATCCCAGACAATAGAAGGTCATTCTAAGGAGAGAACATGGCTAAGAATCACTACGTCACGAAACCCAAGCGCCGCAATAAGAACAGCAATCGGAAGGATCCCTCCCATGCGACCATGACCAAATTGCGCCAGCTTGCGGATGCCGAGGCCACCAAGGCTGGAAAGTAAACGCGAGACCATCGCCAGTGACCAACGATTAACACCTGAACCCTAACACCGAATTCCGCATGAAGAAAAGCGAACTCAAGAAGCAAGTTTCCGCCGCAATTCAGGCCTGCCTCGAGAAGAAGGCCGAAGAACTCAGCATCCTCGAAATGGAAAAAGGCTCCGGAGCCTTCACGGACTATTTCGTCCTGTGCAGCGGTACGAATCCGAAACAAGTGCAAGCCATCGCCGACGAGGTCGAGCTTCGTTTGAAAGCAGCGGGCATTCGCCCCAACAACGTCGAGGGTTACAACCAGGCCGAGTGGGTGCTCATTGACTACGTCGATTTCGTGGTGCATGTGTTTTCCGAGAAGGCACGTAAGTTCTACGATCTTGAGCGCCTCTGGAAGTCTGCGAAACGTCTTCAACCCGGTGACTTGAAGGCGGTGGCCCGACCGCGCAAGAGCACGATAAAGCGGGCAACGCCGCGGAAAAAGAAGAAGGCGAAAGCCTGATCTTTTCTGATCTGATCCCCTTACAACTTGGCATGACGTCGAAACCACAAACCGAGCCGCTCTGGGGCGCGCAGTACCGGCTCGTCGCTTCGGAAAAGTGGAAAGCCAAGTCAGCGGCAATGGGCAAGCCAGTGACCGAGGCCCTTGTCGACTACGCACAGCCTGCGGTCGGAATGTCCGTGATCGATCTGGCCAGCGGTACCGGCGAACCCGCCATCACTCTGGCGCTTCGCGTTGGGGAAAAAGGCCACGTCACCGCCCTCGACCTCAGTGAAGATCTCCTGGAGATCGCCCGCAAACGCGCGACCTCGCGCGGGCTGAACAACTTCACCACCCGTCAGGCGGATGCTCACGCTTTGCCCTTTCCCGATGACAGCTTCGATCTGGCTACTTCGCGCTTCGGCGTGATGTTTTTCCGCGATCCCGTAGGCGCTTTGCGCGAGCTCCGGCGCGTGCTCCGACCTGGCGCCCGCGCTTGCTTTTTGGCTTGGGGAAGTTTCGATCAGCCCTACTGGCAGAGCATGATGGGGGTCGTGCATCAGCACGTCGGCGGACCATTGCTCGACCCTGGCGCCCCAAACCCGTTTAAGTTTTCGAAGCCGGGTAGCCTCTCAAGGGTGCTGCGGGACGCGGGTTTTCATACCGTGGAAGAGGAGAATAAGACCTTACCGTGGGCGTGGCCTGGGCCTGTGGAGGAAGTCTGGGAGTATGCACAGAGCGTGAGCGTTCCGTTCCGGCCCATGCTGGAGCGCGTGCCCGCCGATCAGTGGCCGAATATCCATGCCCAAGTCCATAAGGCCGTAAGCTGTTATTGCGACGGAGTGAAAGTTTCATTCGGCGCCACGGTCGTGCTGGCCTGCGGTACAAAGTGATCTGTTCGCGTGAAGATCAAAATCGCATGGATCGGGAAGACGAAAGAGGCGGCAATCGCCTCGCTGACCGACGAATATCTCAAGCGCATCTCCCGCTATGCTCCTGTCGAAGGTGTTTCGCTCCGCGATGAACACGATCTTCTAGCGAAATTCTGCGGAGACTCCAAAAAGGGGACGAAATCTACCCTGGTGCTAATGGATTCGCGCGGCAAGGAATTGTCCTCGGAGCAGTTCGCCAAGTTCCTCGGCGAATATCAGGATCGTAATCCTCTCCCCATTGTCTTCGCCATTGGTGGCGCGGATGGTTTTAGCGCTGAGGCGCGATCTGCCGCAGGGCACGTGATCTCGCTGGGAAAAATGACGCTCGCTCACGAGTTGGCGCGGATCGTATTGCTCGAGCAGGTTTATCGGGCATTCACGATTATCAAAGGACATCCCTACCACTCGGGGCATTGAGGGTCAAAAGGATGTGACCTATGATTCCGCGGCCTGTTTGTGCGACAGATTCTCAGTATTGCTCGGTACTCAGTTAACCTTCAGCAGGCGGATCTCAACGATCTGAGCTTTTCTCTGCGTTCTCGGCGGTTAAGGGCTTTGCGCCGAGATCGTAACCGCTACGTTCGCGGAGAACAGCCGCGGAGAGCGCTGAGAAACCCCTGGTTGTCGAATTCAGATTCCGACTGCAAGCTAAGCTACGGCCTGGCTGAGCTCGCAATCAATATCTTGAGAATGTCCACAGCCAGACCATTCGCGTCGAGGCCCTCCATATTGGTGAGCACAACCACTCCTGCTCGTTGTTTGGGAGCGATCAAGAAATCGGTGCTCGTGCCCTGTTGTCCACCGCTGTGGCCGACGAATTGAATCCCGTCTTTATCACCGGCGCCCCAACCCAAACCGTAGGTATCCTTCGAGCCGTCGGAAGGCTTCAGAGGCGTCCACATCAGTTCCCGCGTAGAAGCTTTCACGAGCTTGTCATTCAGCACGGCGACTTCAAATCGCGCAATATCTTCCGCGGAAGAGAGCCATCCGCCGCCGGGGATCTTGTAGCTTGAGTCAAGGAAGTCGGCGTTCTCCACGCCTCCGGACTTCGTCTTCTGATAGAAGCGGGTACGGTAGGGGATGATGTCATAGCGGTTGTCGGCAACGGTATGCTCCATGCTGGCCGGAGCGAAAACATTCTGACGCATAAAGTCCAGGTACTTGGCCGCGGACGCGCCTTCCATCACGCAACCCACCAGCGTGTATCCCTGCGTCGAATAGTGAAAGTGCGTCCCCGGATCGGCGACGAGCGCATCATTCTTAAAGAAATCGAGTCCGGCCTGGATCGGATCATCAAAGTGCTTCGTGTTGCCGACCTCGAGATCGTCCGGCCCCTCTTTGTAGTGCCGGATGCCGCCCAGATGTCCCATGACTTCCCGCGTAGTGATCGGTTTCTGCTTTTGAGGAAATGCAGGGCAATATTTCTCCACCGGAGCATCCAGGTCGATCTTTCCACGCTCCCAGAGTTCCATGGCACCGACCGCGGTGAGGGTCTTTGAGATTGAACCGAGCCGAAACAGCGTGTGCTCGCTCGCGGGCACGTTATTTTCGAGATCTGCGAAGCCGAATCCATCTCCCCACTTGTATTCGCCGTTCTCCACCACCGCAACCGCGACGCCCGGCACATGCGTCGACGCCATGAATTTTGAGACCGCGGCCTCAATCTGAGTGCGCTTCTGTTCGGAGAGCTGGGGTTCCTGCGCTTGAGGGAGCGCACTCAGGACAAAAGTGGAAAAGACGCAGAAAATCATCCTGCATCGCGAAAAATTTAAGAGCATGGTGGGTGTCCTCTGATCGAGGAGATTGTACGGGATCAGACCACGATTACTGCGTCACAGTTGCCTGGTAGCTAACCGCCTGCCACCGTCCGCTGCGTCGAACCCACACCCGGGTATAGCGGTAGGGACCGCTGAAGTCTTCACCGAGCTGATGTCCCTTTACATCGGCACGGGCAGTCACGATGGCAGTGTCCCCATAGAGCCGCACGACCATGTCGCTGACTTCAATGTTGTCATAGCGGAGTTGACCGCTTTTGCGAGCAGAAACCGTGTCCTGCTTTGTGGTCACAGTGCCGAGCGGTGTGATGGCAACGTAGTCGTCAGCCAGCGCGCGCTGCGGAAACTCTGGATCGCGACGCAGGCTGGCTTCCTTCGCCTGCCGCTCCATCTCAATTACCTCGCGAATCGTTTCCTGATCGCCGACGCCTACGGCGGTTCGGGGACGAGATCCCCCGTGCTGAGCGGCGAAGACCGGGACGGCCACAAGCACGCCGAACAATAACGCTGCACACTTGTTCATCACGATGAGACCTCCGCGATTTGCGAGGGGACAGAGATCCGCCTGACCAAGCTACGCACCATTGGATGCTCCGGTTCCGTGAAAAACTTCTGCCGGCGGGGTATTTATCTTTGCACCGACTGGGAGCGTGCTGCCCCGCCGCATTGGGCTGCGAACAAACCTTGAATTACGGACTGAATGGGCGAGCATTTTGGCCTTCCAGGGTATGAAGAGGCTCTTGAGAGGAGCAGACTTCCCCCTCCGCTTGAGCACACCCAGCGGACCCGTTGCGCTTACTAATGTGCAACTGTTATTCCATGGTGGGTAGCAAAGAAAGCAGCCTAGATGGCTGATAAGATGTAGCCAGGAGCGCCTGAGCCGAAGCTCCCTTGTCCATGCTCGGACGGAACTGTCCATCCTCGGACATGGGTTCATTCGCCTCTGCCGTGGCCCGCCTCTTTGTTGCGCCTTCAATTTGCCTTGTGGTACTTTATATAATTGTCCCGGACATCTGGCAGGGATCCGTGGGATTAGTTTGCGCGATGGCGCATCTTTCCCCAGAATTGCTGGCGTAGCTCAGTCGGTAGAGCATCTGATTTGTAATCAGAGGGTCGGGGGTTCGAATCCCTTCGCCAGCTCCAGAGACAAGAAAGAATTTTTTTCCGGCAGCTGGCCGCGGTAGTAACGCAACAGGTTTTTCCAACGCACTCCATTCCGAACTTTTCCGGCATGCAGTGATCTTCGCGGGAGTCTTTGCGCGACCCTGGTTTCCCTGGTTTGCGACAGTGAAGTGCAATTGATGCTGCGTTGTCTGCGGAGGCGTGAAGAACTTCCGCCGAGCAAAAGACGCGGTCTGCCGGACGACGCGACGGCCGCATCGCCCGAGAGTTGAGCCGGGTAGCGGGCGTGAGTCTAGCGGGAGCCCGCTGGCGAAATCCTGAGCGTTTTTTGCGAAGGATCTGAAGTGCATATTTTTCTGCACAGGTGGGTGAGTGGTTAAAGCCGACAGACTGTAAATCTGTTCCTCCTAGCGAGGTACGGAGGTTCGAATCCTCCCCTGTGCACCAGGACTTGTTGTGAATCGCTTACTCGCAGCTTTGATCGCGTACGCAGGATTGGGAATCCTATCGTGGTTCACGATCAGCGATATGCGCATTCGGGCTGTACCACTCGGAATCTTGGCGCTGTTCGCGGTCAAGTCGGTTTTGCACCGCAATGAGGTCATGCATCCGGACAGTGAAAGCGATACCGACAAAGCTGAGAAGCTGACGGCTGATAGCTGACAGCTAGTTTCGGGCCGATGTAGCTCAGTTGGTAGAGCACTCCCTTGGTAAGGGAGAGGTCACCAGTTCAATCCTGGTCATCGGC
>Ga0070730_10002290_pt1 | contig 17489 bp, 16 predicted proteins | sample Coa_R1_3_FD_66447 | JGI IMG/M metagenome (GOLD analysis project Ga0070730, IMG submission 66447) | Surface soil microbial communities from Centralia Pennsylvania, which are recovering from an underground coalmine fire - Coalmine... | ecosystem: Environmental > Terrestrial > Soil > Unclassified ... | reverse complement strand
CGGCAACCAGAAAATCCTGCACAACATCAAGAAGGGTCTGCGCGTCGACGTCGCGCGTCAGTTCACCAAGGACGCGCACGCGCTCGGCCTAACGATCCACGGCACCTTCATCCTCGGCCTCCCCGGCGAGACGCTGGAGACGATCGAGGAGACGATCAGGTACGCGATCGAGCTCAACCCGCACACCATCCAGGTGTCGCTGGCGGCGCCCTATCCGGGCACCTTCCTCTACAAGCAGGCAGTGGAGAACAACTGGTTCGACGGCAGCGACCATCTGCTGACCGACGGCGGCACCCAGATCGCGCAGCTGAGCTACCCGCACCTGTCGTCGGAGGTGATCTTCGACAAGGTGGAGGAGTTCTACAAGCGCTTCTACTTCCGCCCCCGCAAGATCGGTGCGATCGTCGGCGAGATGCTGCGCGACTTCGACATGATGAAGCGCCGCCTGCGCGAAGGCGTGGAGTTCTTCTCCTTCCTGCACAACCGGAAGAAGGCGGCGTGACGCTCTTTCCTCCCCGGGCTCCGCTCGGGGAGTGGGACCGGCCGCAGGCCGGTGGAGGGGCTTGCACAGCCTCCGTGGCGCCTACCCCTCCCCCAGCCTGCAGCTGGTCTCCCTCCCCGTTTCGGGGAGGAATGAAGTGAAGCGCCTGATCGTCACCTCCGACGATTTCGGCGTCGCGACGGCGGTCAACGAGGCGGTCGAGCAGGCGCACACACGGGGCATCCTCACCGCCGCCAGCCTGATGGTGGCGGGCGATGCCGCCGCCGACGCGGTGGCGCGGGCAAAGCGCCTGCCGACGCTGGGTGTCGGGCTGCATCTGGTGCTGGTCGAGGGGCGGCCGATGCTGCCGGCCGCCCAAGTGCCCGACCTCGTCGACGCGACCGGCCATTTCCGCACCAACATGGTGCTGGCTGGCGTCAATTTCTTCTTCCGCCCCTCGGTCCGCCGCCAGCTAGCGGCCGAGATCAAGGCGCAGTTCGCGGCCTTCGCTGCGACCGGGCTGCCGCTCGACCATGTCAACGCGCACAAGCATTTCCATCTGCACCCGACGATCGCCGGGCTGATCCTGTCGATCGGCCGCCGCTACGGCCTTGCCGCCGCGCGCGCGCCGGTCGAGCCCATGGACATGATCGCCGCGATCGAGCCGGTGCCGCAAACGCTCGCCGACCGCATCGCTGCCCCCTATGCGCGCGGCGTCGCGCGCCGCTTCCGCGCGGCGGGGCTCGTCGTGCCCGATCGCGTGCTCGGCCTCGCCTGGAGCGGGCACATGACCACCGAGCGGGTGCGCGCGCTGATCGCAGCCCTGCCGCCCGGCCTCACCGAACTCTACTGCCATCCCGCCACCAAGGACGCCTATCCCGGCTCCGCCCCCGGCTATGCCTATCGCGCCGAGCTGGCGGCGCTGCTCGATCCCGGCGTTCGCGCGCTCGTCGCCGAACGCGACATCCACCTCGGTCGATTCGCCGATGTCACGCGAAAGGAGGGACTGGCTGCATGAGCATGATGGGAAGAATCCAAGCGCAAGCCCCCAGTCCCAACGAGGCGGTGGAGCTGGGCAGCGAGGCGCATCTGCGGCTACTCTGCCGCACGCTGCTCGACACGCATGATCCCTATCGCCCGGCGCTGATCCAGTGGCCGGTGCTCGACGAGCAGACGCGAGGCCGCATCGTGTCGCTGCCGATCTGGGACATCGCCGTCGCCACCGAGGGCCGCGCCGGCATGAACGTGCGCACCTTCGGCGAGGGCGTGACCGATCCCCTGCTCAAGACCGCAGTCGAGATGAACGCCTTCGAGGAGAGCCGCCACAAGGTGGTGCTCGCCGACATGGTGCAGGCCTATGGCATCGAGCTTGCGCCCGAGCCCGAATATCAACGCCCGCGCGATCCCGAGTTCGCCTTCCTGCGCACCGGCTATTCGGAATGCATCGACAGCTTCTTCGGCTTCGGCCTGTTCCGGATCGCCAAGGATTCGGGCTTCTTCCCGCCCGCGCTGGTCGACACGTTCGAGCCGGTGATGCGCGAGGAAGGGCGCCATATCCTGTTCTTCGTCAACTGGGTGGCCTGGCATCGCCGCACGATGAAGTGGTGGCGCCGCCCCTGGTTCGAGGCAAAGGTGATCGCGGTGTGGATCGCGCTGATCCTCGAACGGATCGACATCGCCAAGGGCATGGGCGACAATAGCAAGGCGCAGGAAAACAACTTCACGCTCCACGGATCGAAGGAGTTGGGCGTGGAGGTGAGCTTTCCCGAGCTGGCGCGCATCTGCCTAACCGAGAATGACCGGCGGCTCGCCCCCTATGACACGCGCCTGATCCGGCCGCGGATGGTGCCCGCCGCGATCCGGCTGGCGCTGCGATTCATGAAAGGCCCCAAGACAAAGTGACCTCCCACCTTCGCTGGCCGATCGCACTGGCCACTCTGATCGGCCTTGCTGCTGCGCTTTGGGCGATCGGCAAGGTCGGCTTCGGCGCGCTGGCCGACGCCGCCCTCAATATGGGCGTGGGCGGCTTCGCGCTGTTCTGCCTGGGCAGCGTCGTCCTCTCGGCGATATTGGGGGCGGCGTGGCTGGCCTCGATGCCGGGCCAACCTGTCCGGCAGTGGCCGTTGTTCACCTGGGCGCGGATGGCGCGCGAGGGCGCCAATGATCTGCTCCCGTTCAGCCAGGTCGGTGGGCTGGTGGTCGGCGCGCGGACGCTCACCGGCGCGAGGCTGCCGGGCCCGCGCGTCTATGCCGCAATGGTGGTCGATCTCACCACTGAGATGGCGGGGCAGGTGGTGTTCACGCTGTTCGGCCTCGTCGTGCTGGGATCGGTGCTGGTCAACGGATCGGAGCATCATGTCGCGCCGCTCGCCTGGCTGGGTGCGGGCGTGACGATCGCGATGACCGCCGCGCTGATCCTGCTCCAGCGGCCGATGCTCAAGCTGGCGGGGGTGCTGGCAGGGGCGCTGCTGCCCAAATCACAGATCTCGTTCGACAGGCTCCATGCCGAGCTGATCGACATCTATCGCCGGCGGCGCGCGGTTGCGCTGTCCTTCCTGTTCAATCTGCTCGGCTGGTTGTTCGCGGCACTGCTGGGTGCGCTGGCCCTGCTGTTGATGGGCGATCCGCTGCCGGTGTGGCGGGTGATCGGGCTCGAAAGCCTGATCTTCGCGCTGCGCGGCGCGGCCTTCGTGGTGCCCGGCGCGATCGGCGTGCAGGAGGCCGGCTATGTGCTGCTCGGGCCGCTGCTCGGCCTCGATCCGCAGGCGGCGGTGGCGCTGTCGCTGATCAAGCGTGCACGTGACGTCGTGATCGGCCTGCCCTCGCTGGTCGCGTGGCAGGCTGTCGAGATCGGCCTGCGCCGGGTGAGCAAGGCCTGATCGCAATGCGGACGCTCTTCACCTTGCCGCTGATGCTGCTTGCGCTGGCGGCAGCGCCGGTCCCGCCCGCGCCCGAGCTCGGCACCGCCGAGGGGCGATGCCGCCCCGACGAGGCCGGCCCCGCCATCCTCGTCACGGTGGAGGGGCTCAAGGACCGCACCGGCGTGCTGCGGCTGGAGCTCTTTTCCTCCGATCCGAAGGACTTCCTCGCCGGTGACAGCGATCTCATCGCCGCCGGCAAGACCTTCCGCCGCGTGGTCGAGGCGCCGGCGCCCTTCGGCCCGACGCATCTGTGCATCCGCGCGCCGGCGGCCGGCACCTACGCGCTCGCGCTGATCCACGATCGCGACGGCAAGCGCAGCTTCAGCATCTGGCACGACGGCGTCGGCTTCGCCGGCAATCCCCCGGTCGTCCACGGCAAGCCGCCGCCCGAAAAGGCGCGCATCACGATCGGAAACACCGTGACACAGACCGTCATCATCATGAATTATATGCGCGGGTTGTTCACGTTCGGGCCGATGGGGGGGAACTAATGGCCAGTCTCACGCACATGGCGTCGCGGGCGCCGAAAACCAAGAGAAACTGCGGCCAGTCGCGTTTCTGGGCGCGCGTCCTGATATCTAGGCGACTCGCCGCTGCCCGCACTGCTGAGATCCCGAGCGGAGCGGGGCGCCAGCCGACACCCCGCCCCTTCGCGGATCAGAAGGCTTCGGCCTCCAGCGCCATCAGCGAGCGCTTGCCCGACTTGATGGCGAGGAACATCGCCGTCGCCTGCGGCAGGATGCGATCGAAGAAGAAGGACGCCGTGGCGATCTTCGACTTGTAGAAGCCTTCGTCCTCGCCCGCGCCTTCCGCCAGCTTCGCGGTCGCGATCTTGGCGGCCTTGAGGAAGGTGTAGCCCATGCCGACCAGCCCCATCAGGCGCAGATAGTCGGTGGCGGCGGCGCCTGCCTCTTCCGGGTCCTTCATGCCCTTCTGCGCGATCGTCGCAGTGGAGAGCTGGAGCGCGCCGAACGCTTGGCTGAGGCCGCCGGTGAAGGCCTTGAGCGCCTTGTCCTCTTGCGTCCCCATATCCTCGCAGAGGTTGGAGACGGCGTGGAAGAAGGGCCGCAGGTTCGCGCCCATGTTCGCCGGCAGCTTGCGCCCGACGAGATCGAGCGCCTGCACGCCGTTGGTGCCCTCGTAGATCTGCGAGATGCGCGCGTCGCGGACGAACTGCTCGACGCCATGCTCGCGGATATAGCCGTGACCGCCATAGGTCTGGACGGCGAGGTTCGCCGCTTCCGAACCAAAGTCGGTGAACAGCGCCTTCACGACCGGGGTCATCAGCGCGACGAAGTTGGTCGCGCGCTGCTTCACCTCGGGATCGTCGCTGTGCTTCTCGGCATCGAGCGCACGCGCGCACCACTGGCCGAGCGCACGGCAGCCCTCGGCATAGACGCGCATCGTCATCAGCATGCGGCGCACGTCGGGATGGACGATGATCGGATCGGCCGCGAGGTCCGGCCGCTTGGGGCCCGAGAGCGAGCGGCCCTGCAGGCGATCCTTCGCATAGGCGACGGCTGATTGATAGGCGATCTCGTTGATGCCGAGGCCCTGCACGCCGACCGAGACGCGCTCGGTGTTCATCATCGTGAACATCGCGGCCATGCCCTTGTTGGGCTGACCGATTAGCCAGCCCACCGACTCGTCGAAGTTCATCTGGCAGGTGGCCGAGGCCTTCATGCCCATCTTGTGCTCGATCGCGGCGACCGAGACGCCGTTGGACGGCCCCGGCGTGCCGTCGCCCTTGGGCAGGAACTTGGGCACGAGGAACAGCGAGATGCCCTTCACCCCCTTGGGCGCATCGGGCAGGCGGGCAAGCACGAGGTGGATGACGTTGCTGGTCAGATCATGGTCGCCGGCCGAGATGAAGATCTTGGAGCCAGTGATCTTGTAGCTGCCGTCGCCCTGCGGCTCGGCCTTGGTGCGGAGCAGGCCGAGATCGGTGCCGCAATGCGATTCGGTGAGGCACATCGTGCCCGACCATTCGCCCGACACCATCTTGGGCAGATAGGCCTGCTTGAGTTCGTCCGAGGCATGACCCTCGATCGAGGTGGTCGCGCCGTGGGTGAGGCCCGGATAGAGGCTGAACGACACGTTGGTCGAACAGATCATCTCCTCGACCAGCTTGTTCACCGTCTCGGGCAGGCCCTGCCCACCCCATTCGGGATCGGAGGCAAGCGACGCCCAGCCACCGGCGCGGAACTGCTCATAGGCTTCCTTGAAGCCCTTGGGCGTACGCACCACGCCATTCTCGTAGGTGCAGCCCTCGATATCGCCCGAGGCGTTGATCGGCAGCAGCACGTCCTTGGCGACCTTGTTGGCCTCCTCCAGCACCGCGTCGAGCAGATCGGGGGTGAATTCCTCGAACTTCTTGAGCCCGCCGAAGCCATCATCGGCGAACAGTTCGTGGAGCACGAAGCGCATGTCCCGCAGCGGCGCGTCATAGACTTGCATCGTCTCTATCCTCTCAGTTGCGCAGCGGCTTGCCGGTGGTGAGCATGTGCTCGACACGGGCCTGCGTGCGCGGATCCTTGACGCTGGCGAGGAACGCCTTGCGCTCCAGCCTGAGCAACTGATCCTCGGTGACGGTATCGACCAGATCGGCCTCGCCGCCGGTCAGCACCTCGGCGAGACGATCGGCGACGACGCCGTCGTAAGCGGTCGCCACGCCCTTCTTCTGGAAGTCGCGCACCGCCATGTTGAGGCCGACCCGGCCGCTCTCGCCGGGCAGCTTGAACACCGGCGGCTCAGGTGGGGTGTAGCCGTCGACCAGCGCCAGCGCCTTGGTCTTGGCATCGGCGAGCAGGCGATCGCGGTTCATGGTGATGCCGTCGCCCTCACGCAGGAACATCTGCTCCTTGGCTTCCGCCGCCGACCTGGCGACGGTCGCGGTCGAGACGGTCTGGAACACCTGCGCCACCGCCGGCATCGGCCCGCGCGGGAGCTTGCCCGACTTCACCCAGCGATCGAGCATCTCGCCATTGCCGCCCCAGCCCGGCACCAGCCCGACGCCGCATTCGACGAGACCGATATAGGTTTCGGCGTGCGCCTGGATGGCATCGGAGTTGAGGCAGATCTCGCACCCGCCGCCGAGCGCGAGGCCCGCCGGCGCCGCGACCACCGGGAAGGGCGCATATTTCAGCGCCTTGAACGCCGCTTGGCCGCCTGCGATCAGCTTCTCGATCTCGCTCCACGCCGCGATGTTCACGGCGAACATGGCGAGGCCGAGATTGGCGCCGGCCGAGAAGTTGGAGCCCTCGTTGTAGATCACCAGCGCCTTGTACTGCGCCTTCACCAGCGGGATCGCCTGGTTGATGAGCTTGATGACCTCCTCGTCGAAGGCGTTCATCTTGCCGGTGAACTCGAGCGCGACGACACCGTCGCCGACATCCCACAGCGCCGCCGAACCGGTCTTGAGCAGCGGCTCGGCGCCGCGCTTAATATCCTCCAGCAGCACCACGCCCTCGGCGCGCACCACGTCGCAATAGGCGCCGTCGGCGGAGAGATACTGCCGCTTGCCGTTCTCGATGCGATAGAAGGGGTTGGTCCCGGCCGCCTTGAGCAGCGCCGGCACCGGACGGCCTTCCGCCGCCAGGCGCTCGACGAGCTTGCCCGGGCCCATCTTGTCGATCAGCTCGAACGGCCCGAACTTCCAGTTGTAGCCGAGCTTCATCGCGTCATCGATCGCGACGATGGTGTCCGCGGCCTCGCCGACCAGCTTGGCCGCATAGGAGAGGACGTTGCCGAGGATCGTCCAGGCATAAGCGCCGCTCTTTCCGGGCAACGACACCAGCGCGGCGAGATCCTTGTCGGCCTTGCCCGGCAGCTTCTCGGGCTTGGCCTCGGGGCGATATTCGCCGGTCGCCAGATCGAGCGAGAGCTTGGTGCGCTTGCCGCCCGCGCCCTTGTCGAGCCGGTAGAAGCCGCCCTTGCCCTTGCGGCCGGTGAAGCCCTCCGCGATCATCTTGTCGACCAGCGGCATCGGCCGCACCGTGTCGAAATAGGGATCGCCGGCAGGCAGCGTGGAGCTCAGGCTCTTGGCGAGCAGCGGCATCAGATCGACGCCGACCAGATCGATCAGACCGAAGATGCCGGTCTTGGGCACGCCCATCGGGCTGCCGCCGATCTGGTCGGCCTCTTCGACCGTCACGCCCAGATCCATCGCCGCGTTGACCGCGACCGCCAGCCAGTAGGTGCCGAGGCGGTTGGCGATGAAGCCCGGCGTGTCCTTGGCGCGGATCACCCGCTTGCCCATCGCGCGGTCGGCGAAATCCTCGACCTTCTGCGCCAGCGCCGCGTCGGTGCTCGGGCCCGTGACGATCTCCAGCAGCCGCATGTAGCGCGGCGGGTTGAAGAAGTGGGTGATGAGGAAGTCGCGCTTGAACTGCTCCGAGCGGCCCTCGATCAGATTCGCCAGCGGGATGGTCGAGGTGTTGGACGACACCGCCGCGCCCGGCTTCTTCACCGTTTCGAGCTTTGCGTAGAGCGACTGCTTGATGTCGAGCCGCTCGACGATCGCCTCGACGATCCAGTCGCACTCGCCGGCCTTGTCGAGATGATCCTCGATATTGCCGGTCTCGACCAGTCTGGCGGCGCGCTTCGACATGAAGGGCGCCGGGTCGGTCTTGAGCATCTTGGCCACCGCGCCCTTGGCGATGGCGTCGCGGTCGTTACCGTCCCTGGGCACGATGTCGAGCAGGAGCACGGGGACGCCTGCATTGGCGACCTGTGCGGCGATCCCTGCGCCCATCGTGCCGGAGCCGATGACGCAGACCTTCTTGATGGGCTCGGCCATGTTATGCGCGCTCCAGAACCGTGGCGATGCCCTGCCCGCCGCCGATGCACTGGGTGGCGAGCGCATATTTGCCGCCCTCGCGCTGCAGCAGCGCGGCCGCCTTGCCGACGATGCGCGCGCCGGTGGCGCCGAGCGGGTGGCCGATCGCGATCGCGCCGCCGTCGATGTTGATCGTCTCTTCCTTAAGGCCCAAGTCACGGATGCAGGCGATCGCCTGGCTCGCGAACGCCTCGTTGATCTCGACCACGTCGAGGTCGGCAGCGGTGATGCCGGCGCGCTCCAGCGCTTTGCGGCTGGCGCCGATCGGGCCGAGGCCCATCGTCTCGGGCGCGCAACCCATGACGCCGACCGCCTTGATCTTGGCGAGGATCTTGAGGCCGTGCTTCTTCGCGAACTCTTCCGAGGTGAGCAGCACGGCCGACGCGCCGTCGGTCAGCGGCGAGGAGGTGCCGGCGGTGACGGTGCCCTCCTTGTTGAACGCGGGCTTGAGGCCGGCGAGCACTTCGGCGGTGGTGTCGGGACGGATGATACCGTCCTCGCTGACGTCGCCGCCCTTGGTCTTGATCGTCACGATCTCGTCGGCGAGCTTGCCGGCCGAACGCGCCGCGGCGGCCTTCTGCTGGCTCTTCACCGCGAGTTGCTCCTGCTCGGCGCGGGTGATCTGATACTGCTCGGCGACGTTCTCCGCCGTCTCGCCCATGCCCATATAGGCACCCGGACGCTTCGCCATGAGCTCAGGCGACGGCATCGGGTTGTAGCCACCCATCGGGATGCGGCTCATCGATTCGATACCCGCGCAGATGAACGCCTCGCCAGCGCCGATCGCGATCTGGCCCATCGCATAATGGATCGCGCTCATCGACGAGCCGCAGAAGCGGTTGATGGTGACGCCGCCGACCTGGAGCGGAAAATCCGCCAGCAGCCCGATCAGGCGCGCGACGTTCAAGCCCTGCTCGCCCTCGGGGAAGGCGCAGCCGAGCACGATATCCTCGATCTCGGCAGGATCGACCTTGGTCCGCTCGAGCAGGCCGCGGATCGTCTGGGCGGCCAGATCATCGGGGCGGACGCGGGCGAGAGCGCCCTTGTTCGCGAGGTGGAAGGGCGAGCGGGCGTAACCCGCGATCACGACGTTGGTCATGCGAATCCTCTCCGAGAACGGCACGTGGGATATAGGGCGCGCCGTGTTGCCTTTAAGGTGCGATGATTTCCCTATACGTCAACCAAATTTTCGGTCACAGTCTACGAGTCGCCTTGCCGTAACGGTAGGCGGCGGCCGCAGCACCGCAAAGAGTGCAAGGCCGTGTTGAGGTTGCATTTGAAGGAGAGGGATCGTGCTCACGATGCTATTCGCGGCGTTCCTTGCCGCGCCATCCGGCGACAGCGTGCTCGGCCAGTGGATGACCGAGACCCGTCACGGGATCGTCAATATCCAGCGCTGCGGACCGTCGATCTGCGGCACGCTCATGACGTCGGATGGCATCAAGGCCAATCCGGCGCTGAAGGACATCAACAACAAGGACGAGAAGCTGCGCGACCGCCAGCTCAAGGGCGTCACCATGCTCGAAGGCTTCAGCCAGTCCGACGGACTGTGGGATGGCGGCACGATCTACAACGCCGAGGATGGGCGCATCTACAAGGCGCGCATCACCCCGGTGGATGCCGATCATCTCAAGCTGCGCGGCTGCGTGTTCGTGCCGTTCTGCAAGACGCAGACCTGGACGCGCGTCCGCTGACGCGCCAAGAAAACACACTCAAAAACAAACAGTAAGGGAGTCGTATCGTGAGGATGAACAAGGCCATCCTGCGCAAGGGGGCTTTGCTGGCCTTTGCCGGCAGCTCGGCGCTCGTTATGGCGACGCAGGCGAATGCCGCCGCCTTCTACCTTCAGGAACAATCGGTGAAGGCCGAGGGCCGCGCCTTTTCGGGCGAAGTGTCCGAGCGCGGCGCGCAGCAGATGTGGTGGAACCCGGCCTCGATCGGCGGCATCGACACCATCCAGAATTATTTCGGCCTGAGCGCCATCCTGCCGCACGGCGATTCGACCAACGTCAACTCGACGGTGTCGCGCCCCGGCATTCCGCTCGGCGCGCTGACCGGCCTGCCGCTTCCCAATATCGGCGCCTCGACGACGCCGGTGGGCGGCGTGCAGAACAGGCACAACCCGATCCACAACGGCTATGTGCCCAATGGCGGCATCGGCATTCCGCTGGGCGACAAGCTGGCCGTCGGCTTCACCATCACCTCGCCGTACAGCTTCACCACCAAGTATGACGCGGACAGCTGGGCGCGTTACGGCGCCGACAAGTCGCGCCTGCGCACGCTCGACTTCCAGCCGGTGGTGGCCTTCTCGCCGACCAAGTCGATCAGCATCGGCGCGGGCCCCAACATCGAATATATCCGCGCGACGCTGAGCAACTATCTGCCCGATCCGCTGCCGGCGATTCCGCTGTTCAACCCGGTGCAGAACGACGGCCACCAGTATCTCAAGGGTACCGCATGGGACGTCGGCTACTCGGTGGGCGTGCAATACCATAACCACCTGGTCGACCTGGGCGTGAGCTACAAGTCGAAGATCACGCACAAGGTGAAGGGTCACCTGATCGTCGATGGCATCACCGATCCGCTGCTGGTCGCACAGGGCGCCAACCAGCGCATCGACAATGCCCATGCCGAGTTCACCACGCCGTGGCAGCTGATCTTCGGCGGCCGCGTCCATGTCACCCCGCAGCTGACCGTGAACGGCCAGGTGTCGCGCTTCGGCTGGAACAAGTTCGATGCGATCCGGCTCAGCAATCTCGGCCCCAACCCCGACCAGGCGGTGCCCGAGAATTACCGCAACACCTGGTCCTATGCGGCCGGCTTCGATTATCTCGTGTCGCAGAAGTGGACGGTGCGCGGCGGTGTCCAGCGTGACCTGACGCCGATCATCGACGGCTTCCGCGATGCGCGCGTGCCCGATGGCAATCGCTGGAACTTCGCGGCGGGCACCAGCTATGCGCTGACCAGCCACTTCACGATGGATGCGGCCGCCAACTACCTCAAGATCAAGAGCGAGCGCATCAGCGCGACCTCGGTCGCCTATTTCGGCACGCCGGTGCAGACGATCATCCACGAGGATGGTCTGCTGCACAACGCGCATGCCGTCATTCTCTCGGTCGGCGGAAGCGTGACGTTCTGATGAGCGCGCCGGTTCTCGCTTCGGGTGAGCAGCCGGTGTCGGCGGGGAATGGCCAGGGCGGCCATTCCCCCGCCTTTCCCCCGCGGCTGCTGACGGATCTGCTGGATCGCGCGATGCGCGTCTATGGCGATCGGATCGCGATCGATTTCCTCGGTCGCCGCTGGACCTATTCCGAGCTCGGCGCGCTGGTGGAACGCGCGGCGCGCGGCCTCCAGGACATCGGCGTGAAGCCCGGCGACCGGGTGGGCCTGTGCCTGCCCAACACGCATTATTACGTCGTCCTCTATTTCGCGACACTCCGCGTCGGCGGGATCGTGGTCAATCTGAACCCGCTCTATGTCGAGCGCGAGCTCACCCACCTGCTCAAGGATTCGGGCACGAGCGTCCTCGTCACCTGCGACATCACGCCGATCCACACCAAGGTCGCCAAGGTTGCCACCGAGTGCGGTGTCCGCCGGCTGGTGGTCTGCTCGATCGGCGATGCGCTGCCGGCGCTGAAGTCGATTGGCTACAAGCTGTTCAAGCGCAAGGACATCGCGCAGGTTGCCAACGATGCGATGCAGCTCGACTTCCGGACGCTGATCGCCAGCCGCGCGCCGCGCACGCCGGTACCGCTCGATCCCGACGACGTCGCGGTGCTGCAATATACCGGCGGCACCACCGGCGAGCCCAAGGCCGCGATGCTGACCCATGCCAATCTGGCGGTAAGCAGCGCGCAGATGATCGAGTTCATCGGCCATGTGCCCGAACAGCAGGAGCGCACGATGGGCGTGCTGCCGCTGTTCCACGTCTTCGCACTGACCACGGTGCTCAACTATTCGGTCGATACCGGCGCCGAGATGGTGCTGCTGCCGCGTTTCGAGCTCAAGCAGATGATCGACACGATCCAGCGCACGCGCTGCACCCAGCTCTTCGCCGTGCCGACCATCTATGGCGCGTTGAACGGGCTGCCCGACAAGGATCTGGCCAAGCTCAAGTCGCTCAAATTCTCGATCTCGGGGGGCGCGCCGCTGCCGTTCGACGTGCGCCAGCGCTTCGAGGCGCGCACCGGCGCGCGCGTGGTGGAGGGCTATGGCCTGTCCGAAGCCTCGCCGATCATCACCTGCAACCCGGTGGAGGGCTCCATCAAGGCCAACAGCGCCGGCGTCCGCTTCCCAGGCACGGTGATCGAGATCCGCGACCTCGACGATCCGCACAAGATCCTGCCCGTGGGCGAGCGCGGCGAGATCTGCGCGCGCGGACCGCAGGTGATGAAGGGCTATTGGAACCGCCCCGACGCCACCGAGGCGGTGTTCGCCGACGGCGCGCTGCGCACCGGCGACGTCGGCTATCTCGACGAGGACGGCTATCTGTTCATCGTTGACCGCATGAAGGACATGATCCTGGCTGGCGGCTACAACGTCTATCCGCGCAACATCGAGGAAGCGCTCTACGAGCATCCCTCGGTGGCCGAGGCGGTGGTGATCGGCGTGCCCGACAAATATCGCGGCCAGGCGCCCAAGGCTTTCGTCACGTTATTTCCCGGCACCACCGCCACGCCCGAGGAACTGCGCCACTTCCTGGAGGACAAGCTCAGCAAGATCGAGCTGCCGCGTGAGGTGGAAATCCGCGCCGAACTGCCCAAGACGTTGATCGGTAAGCTTTCCAAGAAAGAACTCATCGCAGAGGAACTGGCGAAGGCGAATGGCTGAAACCCCCGACCAGAACGACAACGACAACGCACGGGATCTTCGCGGAATTCAACAGATTGCCTCCGACCTGGGGATCACGACCCGAACGCTGCGCTTCTATGAAGACAGGGGGTTGATCGAGCCCCGCCGGATCGGCACCACGCGCGTCTACACGCGGCGCGAGGTCGGCCGGATGCAGCTCATCCTGCGCGGCAAGCGGCTGGGATTTTCGCTGCGCGACATCCAGGAATTCCTCGATCTCTACGACGCCGATCCGCAGCATGTCGAACAGATGCGCCGGCTCGCCGAGCGGGTTCGCAAGCGGGTCGAGGAACTGGAGCAGCAGAAGATCGCGATCGAGCAGACGCTCGACGAACTGCACCAGATCGGACGCGAGGCGATGGACAGGGTGAAGGCCGCCGGCGGCTGACGCTGCGGCAAGGGGCGACCGGCTTCGACGGCGGCCTCTTGTTCGAAAAGGGGGAGTGGGCGCCGGCCTTCGTTCCCGCGCGGGACGTGGCCAAACCCCGTTTGTCGGCGATCCGGCGCGACGCGGCTCAGGTCAGAAGCAGGATCACGCCTCCCGATATCGCTAGCGACACCCCGCTGAACAGAAAGAGCAGGCGGGTTTCGACGTCGCACAGCGATGGATGCATATAGTCCATCACCACTCTCCCAACGACCATTCTCCGGATGGTCGACCAAGAATATCACAGGGTTTGATATAATCAAATACTACTGCTGACTATTGAGCAACGACGTTTCATTATGAAACCGATCTATCGGTGCTTAATATCCAAACGCATGAGGCACAGTGTCCGCTCCTATTCGATAGGGAGGTCCCTCCGTTTCTTGCGCCGGTATCCGATCGAGGTTCGCGGTCCTCGCCTGCTCGCTGCGGCGGACACTCTCACACGATGACGCAAACTGATCCTATTGAGCATTTTTCTGGAATATAAAGGCATTATCCGTTTCGTGTTTATCAGCCACATGACACTCACCACCACAGAAAACGGGTGGTCGAAGGAGTGTCATCATGACCCGCATCCACACGCTCGCTGCCGGAGACCGACACGCCCCTTATTCCCAAACATTCGAACAGTTGGTTCGAGATTATTCCACTGAACCGGAAGGGTGCGGATCCCTACCTCGCTCCCAAGGCCGTTGCCGGCCACTCAGGAGCTCGACCATGCTCAGGTCCATCGTCGCTGCGCTTACCCTCGCCTCCGCCACCGCGCTCGCCGCCCCCGCCATCGCCGCGCCCTTCGACGGGCCCTTTGTCGGCGTACAGGCGGGGCTCAGCCACAATTCCAACGGCCACGTCAGGACGGGGCTCGGCCCTGTCGACGTCGATCATGGCCGCACCAGCTTCACCGGCGGCGTGTTCGCCGGCTACGATTATACGATCGCGCCGCGCGTGGTGGTGGGCGCCGAAGCGGGTATCGGTCTTTCGGCCAATGACGCGGTCGACGGCAGCGCGGGCGCCCAGTCCGCGGTGATCGATCCGCGGCGGCAGATCGACGTCACCGCCCGCGCTGGCTACCTCGTCAACCCCAACACGCTGGTCTATGTGCGCGGCGGCTACGCCAATGAGCGCATCCGCACCACGATCGGCGCGCAGGCCGAGGCGATCAGCCGCAGTTCGGATCTCAACGGCTGGACGCTGGGTGCCGGCACCGAGCGGAATCTCACCTCTACCGTCTCGGCGCGGGTGGAGTATCGCTATGCGGATCTGGGCGAGAGCCACGGCCGGCTTGACCGGCATCAGGTGCTGGTCGGCTTGGCCTATCATTTCTGAGAGATCGGCTCCGGCCCGCGCCCTCGCCCAACCACCCTATCCAGCGTGACCATGTGGTGTGGCTGGGCGTGGGCGCGGGCCGGTACTGCACTTGGAAAGCGCTCTTCCGCGCTTTCTCAAACGGTCTCCGCTCAGGTCGAGAGCAGCGCGATCGCCTCGACCTGCTTGCGGTTGAAACCCGAGGCGATCATCGCCGGCACCAGCGGTTCGGCTACCGCGCGGGCGCGCCGCGTCGCGTGGACGAAGCGGCGCAGCGTGTCGAGCCGGGGATCGGCCAGCGCGCGGGCGGGCATGCTGCCGGTGAACCGCGAATAAAGACCGGCCAGCCGGGCGCGCAGCGAGCCCGGCTCGGGCGCCACCCAGACGGCACGCGCGGCATCCTGAAGGGCGATGGCCACCACCCGCCATTCGACGGGATCGAGCGCTGGGGCGGCGCGCGTATCTGCGAGCATGGGAACCTCCTGCGCCACTTTCGGCATCAGGGCCCATCGAGTCTTGTCGATTGCGCGCGCGGAGTGGAACATATTGAGCTTTTTCTCTCCGCTCAGGCCTGCGCGCGGCGACTGTCGGGGCGCAGCAGCAGGGCCAGCGCCTCGGTCGCCGGCACCGCCCGGCTGAAATGGAACCCCTGCGCCTCGCGGCACCCCTCGTGCATCAGCTGCACCCGCTGCACTTCGTCGGCGACTCCCTCCGCCGTCACCTGAAGGCCGAGCCCGGTGCCGAGACCGATCAGCGCGCGCACGATGGTCGCCGCCTCGGGGTCGTGACCCATGCTCTCGACGAAGCTGCGGTCGATCTTGATCCGGTCGAGCTTGAAGTTGCGCAGATGGTAGAGGCTGGAATAGCCCGTGCCGAAATCGTCGAGCGCGATCCGCACGCCCGCCTCGTGCAGCCCCGCCAGCACCGTCTGCGCGGCAGTGAGATCCTGCACCAGCGCGCTTTCGGTCACCTCCAGCTCGAGCCGATGCGGCGACAGGCCGGTTTCAGCGAGGATCGCCAGGATGCGGTGCGCCAGGCCGATATCGCGCAGCTGCACCGGCGACAGGTTGAATGCCAGCGACACCACGCCCGGCCACAGCCGCGCATCGCGGCAGGCCTGGCGCAGCAGATGGTCGCTGAGATCGCCGATCAGCCCGGTGTCGTCGGCGATCGGGATGAAGCGATCGGGCTCGAGCTCGCCGCGTTCGGGATGGTTCCAGCGCGCCAGCGCCTCGAAGCCCAGGATTTTGCCGGTGCGGATGTCGGCGAACGGCTGGTAGAAGGGGCGCAGCGCCGACGTGCCGATCGCAGCGCGCAGATCGGCCTCCAGCCGCGTCCGCTCGCGCAGGCGCACGTCCATCTCCGGCTCGAAGAAATGGACCGCGCTGTGCCCTGCCTGCTTGGCGCGGTAGAGCGCGATGTCGGCCTTGCGGAGCAGCTCGCGCGCCTCGTCGCCATCCTGCGGGAACAGCGCGACGCCGATGCCGATCCCCAGCCGGTGCCGCCCGCCGCCGGCCGGCACCATCTCCTCGAACGTCTCCATGATCCTGAGCGCGAGACCGGTCGCCGCCTCGGCCCCCGCGACATGACGGGAGAGCACCGCGAACTCGTCGCCGCCGAGTCGCGCAATCAGATCGTCGCCGCGCACCGCCATGCGCAGTCGCGTCGCCACCTGGATCAGCGCCTCGTCGCCAATCGAGTGGCCGTGGATGTCGTTGATGCGCTTGAAGCCGTTCAAATCGAGCATCAGCACCGCATGCGCGGCACCCGCGCGCGGCGGGGCCGCGATCGCCGCCTTCAGCGCATCGTCGAACTGGCGGCGGTTGGGCAGGCCGGTGAGCGGATCCTCAAACGCCAGCGCGCGGGCCTCGGCCTCGGCGGCGGTGCGGCGGCGGGCCTCGCGCGCCTGGGCACGCAGCCGCGAGAGCGCAAACAGCGTTCCGCCGAAGGCGAGCAGCGCCAGCGTCTCGTCAAGCTCGATCACCCGGCCCTGCACGCGCGCGGCCTGTGCGGGGAAGACGTCGATCTGCCAGGCGAGTAGCGCCCCCAGCGCCAACAGCGCGGCGAGGATCAGCATGTCTTGTATCGACAGGCGGTGACGGATGACCATGACCCTCAGCGATTCGAAAACCGGATGCGGCATCGCACTCTCCGGGGCCGGTTGTGCCCGCATTGTCTCTTCATCGCGTTAACGGCGTCCCGCTTGACTCCCGACCCCGGAAGGAGTGATTGAGAACATAGAGTGAACATAAGGACAGGCGAGTCGGTGGATGCGCTCAACGCCTTGCGGGAAACCATCACGCGCATCGAGCGGCGCGCGCCGGCCGACATGCTGGCTCCAGCCCCGTTCGGCGTGGCGGCGGTCGATCGCGCGCTGGGCGGCGGGCTGGCGCGCGGGCGGCTGCACGAGCTGTTTGCTGCCGAACCCGCCGACACCGGCAGCGCCGCCGGGTTCGCGGCGATGCTGGCCTGCCTCGCGACACCCGGCGACGCGCCGCTGGTCTGGCTCCGGCAGGAGGAGGCGGAGCGGCGCGGCGGGCGGCTGCATGCGCCGGGATTGGCCGAAATCGGCCTCGATCCGGCGCGGCTGCTGCTCGTGGTGCTGCCCGATCCGGTAATGCTGCTGCGCGCTGCCGCCGACGTGGTGCGCTGCCCGCAAGTGGG
>Ga0070730_10002289_pt1 | contig 17490 bp, 16 predicted proteins | sample Coa_R1_3_FD_66447 | JGI IMG/M metagenome (GOLD analysis project Ga0070730, IMG submission 66447) | Surface soil microbial communities from Centralia Pennsylvania, which are recovering from an underground coalmine fire - Coalmine... | ecosystem: Environmental > Terrestrial > Soil > Unclassified ... | reverse complement strand
CTGGCGATGAATGCGGACGTCGGGCAGCAGCGGCTGGGGCGGCGGCTGGGTGCGGCCCAACGTGCTCCGCAGCGGGTAGGGATGCAGGCGCCTCTTGAGAAAGGCATGCACCTGCTCCACCTGCACGCGCGTGCAGCCCAGTGCGCGGGCAATCTCCCGGTATTTGTGCTGGCCGAGCCAGGGCAGGTACTGGCCCACCACCTCAAAGGCGTAGGACTGCTGGATGCCCTCGGCTGCCAGGGTCTGGAGTTGGAGCAGCAGGCACTCGCGCACCGTGCGGGCGCCAATGCCAGCCGGCTCCTGGGCCTGCAGCTCCGTCAGCACCCGCTCCACCTGCTCCAGCGGGACGCGCAACAGCCGGGCAACCTCCTCCAGCGTGCATTCCAAATACCCGTCGTCATTCAGACTCTCCACCAGGTACTCGATCAGTGGCGCGTCTTCCCGCGGCAACTGCGCCCGCAGCGCGAGGCAGAGCTGCGCTCGGACGGTGACTGGGGCGGGCACGACACTGAGGCGGTCCTCCTCGTATTCGCCTGCCCGCCAAGAGACCTCCTCCTGCCAGTCGTCTGCCGTGGCGAGCGGGGAGGAGGGCGCCAGCGAGACACAGTCCGGGCAGGAGGCGCCGGACAGGGATTGCCCACAGCGCGGACAGGCTGGGCTTTCGTCAACTTCCAGGGCAGGATTCTCGGCCACTTCCTGGGCCAGCAGGGAAGCGAGGTCGGCTGAGGAGAGCGCGAGCAGGGCATTGGCGGCAATCATCCAGGGGGCCGCCTGGGGCAGCGACGCCACCGTTGGCGTCTGGCTGAAGTCCATGAGCATAGCGCGGCTTTCGTGACGGGGGAACTGGCCTCGCCGCAGGAGCGGGGACTGCACCGAGCAGTCTCGGGAGAGATACGTGTCATTGGCTGCAGAGCCACGTCCAGGTGCGCCAGCGACGCACGGCCTCCGGAGGAGGCTGCGAGGCGGCAGGCACCGAACGCAAGGATGTCTGCGCTGCGGTGCGGACAGAAGAGGGCTGGTATCCCTCCTGCTCATCGGTATAGCACATTCTATGCCAACTTGGTGCCTTGCGTCGAGGCGCAGCAGAACAAGCAAGGGGAAAGAGGTGGGGGAGACGCACAAGCGGGCGCTTTGACTGCTGACTGCTAGTGCAGGGCGAGTCCATACGCGCCCCTCACTCGGCTGGGGAGGGACGCGCGACGCTCAGGCTTCGCACCGGGTCCGCTGCGTCATCGAGCAGGGGTAGCATGATGGTGAAAGGGACGCCCTGCCCTTCGACCGACGCCACCGCCATCCGCCCCCAGGAGCAGTGACCAGTTCCTTGGTACTCTACCATCCCAGACTCAGCCCCTGCCTGGAGCGCTCGGTGATGTCGCGGATCACCAGCACGCCTCCCGTCTGCTGGCGCTCCTCGTCGAGGATGGGCTGGCCCGGCGCCTCCAAATAGCGTTGCTCGCTCGCCTCAGTGGGCAGGGTAAACTCCAGAGTGAAGGTCTCCCCACGCACTGCGCGCTGGGGCGGCTGTGCCTCAGAGGCGAGCGGATGGCCCTCCTGATTGTGAGCGACCAGGACCGCATCAGCGTGCCCGAACAGGTCAATATAAGCAGCGTTCGTCAGCAGGGGCTGAGCCGCCTGGTTGACAACTAGCACGGCATCGCCCATGCTCTGCAAAATGGCGGCCAGTTGCGCTCGCCCTGTCTGGCTGGTGTGGGCAAGTTCCTGGAGTTCCAGGCTGCGTGCCTACAAGTCGGCGTTGGTGGTGTTCAACTCTTCGACGGTTGCCTGCAACCCCTCATTGATCGTTTCCATCCCTTCGTTGCTGGCTTGATATTCTTCATTCTTAACTCCCTCCACAGCGAGCGCCGCTTCGTGTTTCATCTGCTCCAGTTCCTGCGCTGCGGCTTGTTTCAGGCGCTCCAGGCCACCACCCAGGAACTGGAGCGCCTGCTGGAGCCGACGCCGCTCGGTAACTGCTGCCGTAGCGTCTTCGACAACCAGGCTGATGGTTTCGACCAGCCCTGCTCCCCCTCGCTGCGCTGCGAATGCGCGCTGATCTGGGCGGAATTTTAAAGAGAGGGATCGGCGGATTCACATGCTGCTTTTGGGGAAGGGGAAGACTTACGCTGCTGGTTCGTTGCTTCGCACGAAGCATTCAGAAATTTGGCGACAGATGACTCGATGCCCGTCGGTTCCGCCGCCATCTTGCTTAGACTCGATGACACCAGACCCCGTGCGCCGCGAGCGGTGTCACAGTACCAATCTTTCGTTTCCTGCTGGCGACCCTTCAGCCCAGGCGCCAGCAGGCTTTGTCTATAGATCGCGGATTCGTCCTGCAATCCCGACTGCAAGCCGAACCAGCGAAGCAACGAGTCTCACGAGCATTTGTTTGCTGCTCCAGCGCCTGCTCGCACAGCAGGGCTCCTCTGCTTTCAGTCGCAGGAGTTCACTCCATGGATTCGTCCTCCCTATTCGTCTCTATACGAGTAAGCGAGAGCAGGGGAAGGCCCAAATCACGTATTTTGATCAGCACTCCATGCAGCGCGGTCTGGTCAACGATTGGGCCACTCAGGATAGTTTCTCCACTGTCCACCTTGGTGATGGTCAATCCATCAAACCACTCCGACCATTCACTCTCAAGATGTCCCTTGATAGTAATGCAGTAGACGTCGTGAGCCATACGACCAACACCTCGCACTCAAGTGAACTGGAACCGAGCGTCGTCGGAACACATCGCTCTCCTGGGAGTGATACGCTGCGCGCCAGGCGCATCCTGGAGAGAGCAGCCTCGAGGCTGCTCTCCTGCTGTATTGTACACACGATCAAGATGTTGGAGGTACAGGCCAGTGGGCTACCGGCTGGACAGTTTTGCGAAACTGCCCCCGGCCAGCGGCAGGGCGCGCAAAGCGATGACGATGTCCCGACCCAGAAAGTTGCCCACAATCGCGGCGATAAAGGCCGCATTCAGCGCCGCCTCATCCACAGTGATGCCACTCGCGATCAAGACGAACCGAATCAGCACGCGCACCAGCAGCAAGGCGATGACGACGAGCAGATAGCGCCAGCCGCCGCGCTGCATCACGATGCCAGTCGCTTCATCTCGCCAGACCCGCATCACCTGCCCGCTCACCAGGCCCGTGCCCACTCCAAACACCACACCGATGCCCACCGCAGCGACCGCCACTAACGCTGGATGGCCCACCAGGAACACGCCACCAAGCGCCACGCACACCACCAGCGGCAACAGCAGGCCACGCTGCGTGACGGGCCGCTGCATCATCTGGCGCGCAAAGATAAAGACGACGAGCGCCAGCGCCAGCACCACGGTGACAATCACATCGATAGTCATAAGAACCCTCCGTTGGTATTGCTTGGATTGCCGTTCTCTCGACGGCCCAACGATTCGCCAGGAGCTGGTGGCACAAGCGGCCACTCGCTCGGCTCGTCGATGAAAACATCTTGCACCTTGGGTTGGCGAGCAAGTTGTGGTTCTGGCAGGGGCGCGGCTGCGACAGCCGCAGACCGACGCTTGCGACTCTGTATGAGAGCTAGCCCGATGAGAACCACCAGACCCAGCAGGCACAGCCAGGCGAACAGGTCACCAATCGTGGCATAGATGGTGCGGACGCCGTGCATCGGCACGTAGGCAACCATGATCTGGTCGTCCGTGGTGTAGTAGTCGGAGGCAGCCAGGACACGCCCTTCGTAATCAACCGTCATCGAGAGTCCTTGGGCCGACTCACGCACAAGGGAGTAGCCGTTCTCAATCGCCCGGAACGTGGCGTCGTAGGTATGTTCTGGGTCTAGCGCCTGCCAGTCGTGGGCAGGTACCAGCACCAGGTCGGCTCCGCCTTGCCCGGCCTGGCGCATCGTGGCAGGAAAGTCGGCATCGAAACAAATCACCGTGGACAGCCGCCCATACGGGGTATCAACCAGGGGCACTTTGCCATCTCCCCGGACGACTTCATTTTGTTCCCCGAAAGGAATCAGGTGGTACTTTTCGTAGGTCCAGACGTGTCCCGCCGGATCAACCAACACGGCTTCGTCCTTCAGAAAGGGCGGTGGGTTGGCAGCGCTCAGGAACACCGCCAGCCCCATGTCCAGGTAGATGCCTTCCTGCTGGGCCAGCGCGCTGGCCTCTTGGATCAGGGCTGGCTCGTCTTCTTGCAAGATGACGGCACTCACGGGTGACGCTTCTGGCCAGACGATGATTTTGGCCCCTGCGCGCGCTTCCTGTTGGCTGCGTGCGAAGAGATCATCGTCGAGCGTGGTGAAGGCGGAGCGGGCGATGGCGCGGTCCGCCTGGGTGGCCTTGCCTGAGAGCAGCACGTTCTGTGTCGCTTGCGGCAGTTGCCGGTTGAACGCTGCGACAGCAGCCTGCGAAGGACTAAGACCCGCGATGCGGACCAGGGTCGCGTCCGGCGGGAAGAACGCCAGCCGCGCGCCACCACCCAAGAATACCACGGCAAGGACGCCCGCATACAGCAATCCCCCGCCTCGTACCTGGGGCCAGGCAAACCCACGCTCCCACGCCCAGTTGACCACCGCCGCGAACCAGGTGATCAAGAAGGTAATGCCCCAGATCCCGGTCACCGACACCACTTGCAGGAGGGGCAAGTCCCCATACTGCGTGTTCGCAATGGAATTAAGGGTTCCCTGGGGGCTAAAAGAGCTGAGGTACTCGAACCCCGTAAAGGTTACGGGAAAGACCAGCGTCGCGACAAAGCCATGCAGCCGGGGTGCCAGGAGACGGTCGGCCAGGTAGGGCAGCACCGTCACCAAGGTCACGAACACAATAATCACGTAGTAGCCAACGCCGGAAATCAGGATAATCCCTTGCTGGGCAACAGCCGCGCCAGCCGACTTCACGAGCCAGACCAGCAGTAGCCCAAAGAGCAGGGGCTGGGTGCGGACGAACCGCAGCAGAAACAGCGGCGCGAGCCAGGCCGCCAAGGGGATCACCCACTGACCAGTGGTGAACAGCAACAAAGCTGCCCCCAGAGCCAGCCAGAGGTAGGAGAGGCGATCAGTGGAGCGCGTGGGAGCGATGGTGCGCTTGAACATCGTTGGGACTCCTCTCTTGGATTCACCCACATCGTGTGCTGCGCGAGAAGCAGCCATGAAACCCTACGTGAAGCGTACCAGGGGGCAGGGTGGGTTGGCACCCATCAAAGGGTGGGAAAAGGGGGGGTTTTCGGGAGGTGGCAAAAGCAGGGGATGGGAAAGAGGGAGAAGCGGGGTTCCCAGCCGCATTACTCCACGAGGTGGAGGTCCCGCGCGCGGGCGATGGCCTTTGTCCGGCTCTCGACCTGGAGCTTGCCATAGAGCGCGTTGATATACCATTTCACCGTACTCAGCGCGAGGACCAGCCGGTTGGCAATCTCTTGATTGGAGCAGCCCGCAACAATCAAGCGCAGCACCGCCATCTCGCGCTCGCTGAGGGGAGACATGCCAGGTCCAGGAACGGCCCCGAAAGTGTGCGGGGCGTCTTCGGCAGATGCCCTGCCCAGCAACTCCAGGAGTTTTTCACGATAGCCGAAGGAGCCAGACTGATTACTCCCCCGGCGCGCGCGCAGATGTACCAGCAAGCGGGCCATCGGGAGCCCCTCATCCACAAAAAGACGGATATAGCCCTCCGGCTCAGCCAGGGAGAGCGCACGCGCGAGCGTCCCCAGTGCTCCTGCCTCATCACCACATGCCTGCTGGGCCACGACCTGGAGGACGAGGTGTTCCAGCGCATTGCCCATCCGCCCCTGCCGCTCGGCCAGGTCCAGCAGCCGTGCCACCAACGGCAGCGCTGCATCTGGTCGCTGCTGCGCGATCAGCACCCGTGCCAACGTCTGATACTCGATCTCACGCGGGGGGCTGAGTTCGTCCTCCACCCGCACCTGCCGTTCCTGGACCCACCGCGCGGCCAGGGCGAGATCCCCTTGCGCCAGAGATAACCGCGCATGCCAGGCGGTGAACTGCGCCGCAGTGAGGGGCGCGAGACTTGACGTGCGGAGGCGCTGCGCGATCTGCTGAATGAGCGTATCGGCCCCCGCTGCATCGCCTTGTGCCTGTTTCACCCGCACGAGCAAAATGTAGCCCTGAAGCAGAATGGCGGCGTTGCCCGTTTGCTGGCACTGGGCGATGCCTTCTTGCAGTGAGTGGGCTGCCGCGTCCAGGTGGTTCCACTCGCGCTGGAGATCCCCTCTGCCCACATACACTGGGCCGGTCGCGGCCTCGCGCTCGCCTCGCACTGCTCCCAAATGCAGCCCCTGCTGATAGCTCTGATCGGCTTGATGCAGATGCCCTTGCCTGGCTTGCGTTTGGGCCAGTTCATAGGTCGCCATGCAGGCGGCATAGTTGTTGCCAGCCGCTTGGCTGATAGCCCTGGCCTGGGTCAGCGCGGCGGCTCCCGCTGCCAGATCATCACTCCACAGATAGGCGATGCCCAGATACCAGGCGACCAGGCCACGAGCCGTTTGGTCCTCTTGGAGCTGATCGAGAGCCTGAAGCGCGAGCGCGATGGTGCGTGGGGCATCTCCGCGTCTAAACGCGATATACGCGCGGGTAGCCGCCACCCGGCCAGCGTATTCGATCAGCCTCTGGGGTTCGTCGAACTGCGGTGGTTGCACAGCACTGCTCATCGCAGTCAGTTGTGGCCTGGTGGGGCTGGGGCGCAGTTGGCGCTCAAGCTCCTGGAGCAGCCGCTCAGCGGCATCGAACTGCCCATTCTGGGCGAGGAGCCAGCCGTGCCAGAGGCCCAATTCCACCCGCGACTGTACCTGTTCAGCGGGGAGCGCCTCCAGCCAGGAGCGCAGCGTGGCAAGTTCCCCGCGCTTCACCAGCAGTTCAGCCTCGTACTCGATCAGGTATGCTGCCTGCTCATAATCTGCCGCTGCCAATGCGTGAAACACGGCTTCGCGCACCAGGCCCTGCTGCTCATACCAGCGGCTCGCACGTCGGTGGAGTTCAGGTATCAAGTCGCGCTGGTTGCGCTGCAAGCGATGCCGCAGCGCTTCAGCGAAGAGCGGGTGGTAGCGATACCAGCGCCGCTCCTCATCCAACGGCGTGAGGAAGAGATTGGCCTGCTCCATCTGCTCCAGCATCGCCTGACCGCTTCCCTCCCCACCAGGCGCACCCAGCACGGCCTCACAGAGCGATCCCTGGAGATGTTCAAGGATGGCAGTCTCAAGCAGGAAGGTCTGCACCAGCTCGGGTTGCCGGACCAGCACCTCCTCAACCAGATAGTCGATGATGTAGTGGTGACTCCCAGAAAACGCCGCGAGAAAGGCTGGGAGGTCGGTGCGCCCCTGCATCGCCAGAGCGGCCAACTGCAAGCCCGCAATCCAGCCTTCCGTGCGAGTCCCCAACGCCGCGATCTCCTCAGCAGAAAGCTGCGTCCCAAGCGCTTGGGTCAAGAAGGCTAGCACTTCTTCAGCGGTGAAGCGGAGATCAGCCGCGCGAATCTCGGTCAAGTCTCCATATGCGCGCAGGCGTGCCAGCGGAAGCGGCGGATCGGCCCGTGTTGCTATAACCAAGTGGAGGTGGGTCGGCAGATGGTCAACGAGATAGGTGACGGAGTCATGGATAGATGGCGCGGTGATCAGATGGTAGTCGTCCAGCACGAGCGCCACCTCGTGGGGCAGGGGCGCCAGCTCATTGATCCAGATGGTCAAGATGGCTTCGATGGGTGGAAGCTGTTGGGGGTCTGCTCCGTGAAGAAGCGCCAGAGCGGACTCACCACTGCCTGGGATGACGCGAGAGAGAGCGGTGAAAACATAGGACCAAAAGCGGGTGAGGTCATCATCGCTACGCTCCAAAGAGATCCAGGCAGTTGGAAGAGGCGCGTGTTCGAGCCAGGCAGAGAGAAGGGTGGTCTTGCCAAAGCCGGCAGGGGCGGCGATGAGCGTGAGCGGGTTCTGGAGGCCACGTTGGAGGTGGTTCGTCAGACGCGGGCGAGGCACCAGATCAGACCGGACCGGTGGTGGGGCGAGTTTTGTGACCAGGAGTACGTACTCGCTCGTGCTTGGTGGGGTGTCCCCCGATGGAAGTCCGCTTGGTGGGGGGCAAAGATTTTGCATCTGTACCTTTCTCCCACTTCAAGGAGCATGGAGAGCCAGACGGTCAAAGGGCCATGCCGCTGGTATCATACCGCAAAACGCTTCCGCTGACGAGTGGGCTTGCCCCCTTGTGGTACAACGCCGGGTCGGGCCTCAGAAGACATTCCTGTCCTGGGGCCCACGTTCGTGCATCCAGCCTGAGATCCAACAAGAGCCAGACAGGGGTGAGGACGGCGCGCCGACATCTGGCAGGTGTTTGAACTGTATCGGCGCAAGATGGCCGCCAGTGGGAAAGAAGAATGGCCCTCGGTGGTGCGCCGCGCCCGCGAACTCATCGAGACCGGCCAGGTCCAGTTGCCCTATCGCTATCGAGCCGTGATTGTCGATGAAGCGCAGGATATGGGCACGCAGGAGATGCGCCTGATGCGCAGGTGTTGCACGCTGCCAGTATTCCCAATTCCAAGATTGAAAGGGGGCCTCGTGGTTCTGGGGTGCAACTGGCAACCATGCACCGTATCAAGGGATTGGAGTTCCGGGGTGTCTTCATCGTCAGTTGCTCCGCCGGAGTAGTATCTCAGCCCAAAAGAGGTGATGTAGATGATGAGACCGCGCGTGCCGATCACGAGGAGCGTGAGCGCCGCCTGCTCTATGTTGCTATGACCCGCGCGAATTGCTCTGGATCAGCGGCTCAGGCACACTCACCCCGTTCTGGTCCGTGAGCCAGCCCACATCGGCGCCCCAGGGCTGCTGGGTCAGCGGCATCTTGATTGTGCCGCTTTCGGCCAGGTCTTTGAAGATGGTGGTGAGCCGGTCTTTGTCCGTGCCGCCCAGGGCCAGGGCCATGTTCTCGCCGACTAGGGCCGGGTAGTCGGGGTGGCCGTCCGAGCGGGAGCGGGGCGTCGGGGAAGTCGGGGCACCCCGCTCCACCAGAGATGCCATTTTCGACCCCCAAAGAGCCAAGCAGCAGCCTCCTCTTTTATCTCTTGCTGGCTTTAGCCCAACTGGCGCCAGGTCTCCCTTCAAGCGTGGATTCGCCTCTTCGGTCCCGCGCCCAACCATCGAAGCAACACGGTTCGCACATATTTTTGATCCTCCACCGTCTGCTCGCGCAACAGAGCGCCGCCTTATTCATCCTCCGGTAGTTATCCACCGCCTGGCAGGGCTGGCATGGCGCGAGTCGGTCCAAACCAGATAGGCGCTACTTCAGCCACTCGCGCCTCTGGATGCAATCGTTCACGCCACTACCACCCTATCGCCTGGGGTCTAGGATGGCATTGCTTCCATCCTAGACCCGGCACTCTCTGCCTACTGCGGAGGCAAACAGGAATCAATTATCTGGAAGGTATTCCCCGTCCACACATTCCCATTGCGGTTGGCTACCCCACCGCCACCTTCGGAAGCAGTCACGTTGCAGTGCAGCGTTGGGGGATAGGTTGTGACCCCAATCGCGCTGCTGCTGTTTGGCACAGCCTGTGCCCAGGCAAGGTCAGAACCAAACGATCCCCAGGTCTGGTTATTCGTAATCTGGTTGTTGTAGGTACCGTTGAGTACCACTAAGCCACCCAGGAAAGCCGGCGTGACGTCCACCGGACTCAGCTCGTTGCCAATGGGGCCGTCGGTATGGATGATGTTATTCTCGATCAGGTTATCATGCGAAGGGCCATAGGTGGCTAGGGTTCCCGTGCCTGGTAAGGGATCAGCAACCATCAGCCCGATGAAATCTCCTGTGCTGCCCTCGTTATTATTCAGCGTGTTATAGGAAGACCCATCGGTAATGAGGTAGTTCATCGTGAAAGGATAATCAGCGGTGTTGTTCGTCAGGGTGTTCTGGTTGGAATCAAAGAGCGCGTAGGAGACATCAGTATCGTTGTTGGCGGCGTTGTGATCAACGGTCGAGGAGGTGACGCCAAAGAACCGCACACCGCCAACACCCCAGTACTGGATGCCAGGGTCAAGCGTCACCCAGTTGGGGTTGATGCTAGGGCCATTGGTACTCATCTGCCAGCCCTTGATAGTGATGTGGCTGCTGTTCTCGACATCAATCGCCCCGCTCAGGTTCTTGTTGATCGTCCCTGCGCCTGTTTCGCCCACACCCTGGCCCTTCGGATTCTCGCCCGCGCCATCTAGCGTGACATAGTTGGAGTTCTCCACCAGGACGCCCACATTGTTCGTCTGAATGGATGTCTGAACGCCGTAGACCGTTGCTGTGATGGCCTGGCTGCCGCCAGGATTGATGTGGTTCAACACGATACCAGTGTCCGTGCTGGTGCTATTGCCAGCGATGGTCAGATTCAGGAGTTCAAATGACTTTGTCAGGTTGGTTCCATCAATGGAGACAGCAGCGCCATTCGCGTTGTTAATTGTGAGCGGGCCGATGATATACGGGCTGCTAGTTGTGCCGCTGCCGCTCGCCACACAGCTACAGGTGGTAAAGTCATTATCACTTTGAATCAGGATAGGCGCGTGACCGTTGTTACCGGCATGAGCCAGTGCTGCATGCCCAATGACCAGACTAGCAGCCAGCATGGCTACCAGGGCTACCACTGCCAGGGGAGTAAACCGCTTCATCGCTTCTCATGCTCCCTTCTCAAGAAAGACAACACTTCTATGCCCGCCATCGGGCGATTTTGATTCAGCCAGGGGGTCAAAGCTCCCAGTGTTTGTGCGATTTATCCCTCCTTTCTGGAACCGGAATCAACTGGTGTCCTGCTTGCAGCGCCAGTCGCTGGACCAGCAACTTCCACAAGCGCGCTTTCCAGAATGCTGAGGCCAGTGGTCAGTTGCTCATCCGTTGTCACCAGCGGCATCAGCAGACGGATCACATTGTCATAAAGGCCAGCCTTGATGAGCAGCAGCCCACGCTCACGGCACTTCGCCACCACCATTGCCGCCTCACTGGTAGCTGGCTCGCGGGTCTGGCGGCTGCGAACGAGTTCGATGGCTACCATAGCGCCTAGCCCGCGCACCTCGCCCACCAGCGGCAGGCGCTCGTGCCACCCTTGCATTACTGTCAGCGTGCTGGCCCCCAGATACGCGGCGCGTGCTACCAACCCCTCGCGCTCGAACACATCCAGCACCGCCAGCGCCGCCGCGCAGGCCACCGGATTGCCTCCATACGTGCCACCTAGCCCACCAGGCGCGGGAACATCCATAATGTCAGCACGGCCAATTACTGCGGCCAGCGGCAGACCTGCGGCCAGCGATTTTGCGGTGAGCAGGAGGTCTGGCTCGATGCTGGCGTGTTCGCAGGCCCACATACGCCCTGTGCGCCCGAAGCCCGTCTGCACTTCATCCACGATCAGCAGAATCTGGCGCTCGCGGCAAAAGGCGGCCAGCGCTGGCAGAAAGTCGGCTGGTGGCACAACAAAGCCGCCTTCCCCCTGCACAGGTTCGACCAGCACAGCGGCCACCTGCTCAGCCGCTACCTGGGTCTCCAGCGCACGTGAGAGCGTCGCCAGTGGCGCGCCACAACACCCATCGGGCCGGGCGGTCGGGCAGCGGTAGCAATAGGGATACGGAACATGGTACACCTCGCCGACAAACGGACCAAACCCAACCGAATAAGGGCGAACGCGCCCGGTCAAGGTGAGCGCCAGCAGTGTGCGCCCGTGAAAGCCATTCTCGAAGGCGATCACCGCCGGGCGACCCGTCGCGGCGCGAGCGATCTTGACCGCATTCTCGACCGCTTCGGCTCCGCTGTTTACCAGGAGGGTCTTCTTTGGCGCCGTGCCGGATACCGACTCTGCCAGACGGCGCGCTAATTCAACATACAGTTCCGGCATCGCCACATGCGCGCAGGTATGCGTGTAGCGCGCGGCTTGTCGTTGAATCGCCTCTACGACCTGCGGATGACTATGGCCTACATTCATCGCCCCAATGCCACCGGCAAAGTCCAGATAGCGATTGCCATCAGCATCCTCTATCTCTGCCCCACGTGCCTGCACCGGGTAGATTGCGTGATAGGTCGAGACCCCACGGGGCACCCAACGCTCGCGCTCGGTCTGGATGGCCTGAGCATGTGGCCCCGGCGGGGATACGCGCATCAGCGGAAGTTGCTCTGATGCGCGCCCAACGCTGCTGTCAGCGCCGTTTGCTCCGCTCATAGACGTTTCCATAGCTCGCCTCCTCGCTTTGCTCGCTAGACACTATTGCTGGCGCCCGATCAAGAGGGTTGCGCCTTGATCAGTGAGCGCGCGCAAAAACCCCCTACACACAGCTAACAATCAGCCGTGCGGTACACTTGGACCTATTGGTCTGTGAGCAGGCCATTCCCCGCTCACTAACAATTCAGACCTCAAGGCTATCTGAGCGGCCCCATGAGTGTTCCATGCCAGGCATGGCGGGAGTGGCTCGTCGTATCCAGCATCACATGCTTGGTAACGGTATATTCCTCAATCGATTCGAGCGCCATATCCTTCCCAAAGCCACTCTGCTTCAGCCCACCATGAGGAAATTCCGAAACCAGGGGCAGGTGATCATTGACCCACACTGTACCAAAGCGCAACTGCTGCGCGGCGCGCATCGCCCGACCCAAGTCGCGCGTCCAGACCGACGACGCCAGGCCATAGATGACATCATTCGCCGCCGCAAGCGCTTCTTCTTCCTGCTCGAAGGGCAGCGCCACCAGCACTGGGCCAAAGATCTCCTCTTGCACACAGGCCGCCCGCTGATCGACATCGATAAGCAGGGTCGGTGCATAGAAGAAGCCGGGCCGGTCCAGTTCGTGTCCCCCAACCACTATACGCGCGCCCTCGTGTACGGCAGTATCGACATAACGGGCCACCCGCTCTCGTTGCGAGAGAGAAACCAGGGGACCCAGGTCAGTTGCCTCGCGCGTGGGATCATCTACGTTCAGTTGTCGGGTCAGATCAGCGATCTCTTCCAAGAGCGGTGCCATGATCGAACGATGGGCATAGAGCCGGGTCGCGGCGGTGCAATCCTGGCCGGTATTGATAAAGGCTCCAACCACAGCCCCACGCGCCGCCAGCCCCAGATCAGCATCTTCATAGACAATGAAAGGCGCCTTCCCTCCCAGTTCAAGGTGCGTGCGCTTGAGAGTGGCTGCCGCTTCGCGCATCAACAGCCGACCAGTGGCAGTATCGCCGGTAAGCGAGAGCATGGCGACCTGAGGGTGGCGGACCAGTGCCGCTCCGATCTCCGCTCCTGGACCAGTCAGAATATTCAGCACGCCAGCAGGGAAGCCCGCTTCCAGGGCAAGCTCACCCAGCATGAGCGCCGTCAGAGGCGTCAGGCTGGCCGGCTTCAGGACGACCGTATTGCCAGCGGCCAGAGCCGGGCCAATCTTCCAGATCGCCATCATCAAGGGATAGTTCCAGGGAGCTATGCTTGCCACAACGCCCACTGGCTCACGTCGCAGCATGCTGGTATAACCAGGGCTATATTCCCCGACTGTCGCGCCCACGCCCAGCGTGCGCGCGGCCCCGGCAAAGAAGCGCAGGTTATCTACGATAAAAGGGATTTCAGAATGCCGGGTGAGTTTCACCGGCTTGCCAACGTTGAGCGTCTCCAACAGCGCCAGTTCTTCTCCATGCGCTTCAATCAAATCGGCCAGATTCCACAGCATAGAAGCTCGCGCGCCTGGCGTAAGGTGTGCCCATCGGCCATCCTCAAACGCCTGGTGGGCGGCCTCGACCGCGCAGTTCACATCGTCTACTCCAGCGCGCGGTACTTCTGCCAGCACTTGACCTGTGGCCGGATTGATAACTTCCATGCGTTCGCCCGAAGCGCTTTCCCTCAGCGCACCATCAATCAGCAAGCGGTAGTCTTTCACCCCAATAGTGGTCACGGCTGGCCTCCCTTTCCATCGCTAGCCGCCCGTAAAAAGTCAGCCACCTGCACCTGAGAAAGCGCATCCGCAGGACTGTCATTGATGATCCCATACTCCTCGATGCGCTCCTCGACACGAATACCCCGGCGGGCCAGTTCCGCAATGAAGGTAGTGGGATCGAAGGCTGCCTCCGGCGCCATGACGCCGGTCCGTTGCACCTTCCCGTGCGCGAGCAACTGCGCGCCAATCGAAGCCGGAATTCCAGTCATCTTGGCAGTGGCCTGCCGTCCCCAATCACTCATGCCCGGATGGCTTGTGGTGTAGATGCGCCTGGCCGTACGCCCGGCATGCACGCCCTCCACTTCAACATACAGCAAGAATGCCCAGTCACCAACTTCCTGCCCATGTCCGTTGGATGCCTCCTGGAGCAAGTGAGCACGTAAAAACTCCTGAGCGCGCACCGTCGTACCACTCACCTGTACCGCGTCACTGGTGATGAGGCGATAGCTCAAGAAGAGTCGCAAGGCTTGCATAATCTCTGGCGTCCAGGCGCCACGCACATCTACCCGCCGGAGGTTCTTGCCAATGAAACGAGGCAAAGTGTGCGTTTCTGAGTGGGGGACAAAATACACCTCCTGCGCGCCTACCGGCGGCTGGAAAGTAACCAGCCGCGCCCCGTCGAAAGGTTGCACCTCAACGAGCCGACCATCCTCATAATAAAAGCGTGAGGCCTCTGGGCTAAACTCACCAATGACCGTATCTAAGAGGCCAGGCGAGGGAGCAATGCTGCGGTGGCTAGCGAAGCAGATGTGAATAGCCTCAACGCTGTCCAGGTCATCTGCACCCCGACGGGCAAGCATATTGGTGACACCTGGCGTGGCGCCACATCCCAGCACAATCGTCACGCCTGCTGACTGAGCCTCGTGGTCCAGGGCCAGTTGTTTGGGCGTGTTGTGCAGTCCTCCCAGGTCGACATAACTTACACCAGCCCTGATGGCCGCGTGAGTGGCTTGCAAGCCGAAGTGAAAGGTCATCGTATTGACAACCACGTCTTGCCCACGCATGATCGCTACTAACGCATCCTCATCCGAGGCATCCACCTGTATGGCGCGCACATGGCCGCGACCTGTACTGGCATTCAGTTCATCAGCCAGCGCCTGGGCATTGGCGAGATTGAGGTCAGCAATGGTGATCTCGTCAAAATTGCCTGTCGTGGCTAAGTCGCGCGTCGCCTCCGACCCCATCGCGCCACAGCCACCAACAACCACTGCTCTCATGAAGTGCCTCGCTTTCATCTCCTTGGTTTTGGAGCATATCGCCTAATATGACGGCGGCGTTGTAATCCATAACACCTCAGCCTGATCTGGTCCTGGATTCCGGTTGCGATGCGGGATGCGGCTCTCGAAGACAATGCTATCCCCCTCCTCAAGGAGATAGCGATCAGAGCCAACCCAGAACTCGAGCCGACCGCGCACCACGACCACTACCTCCTCATCAGAATCGTGCGCATAGGGTTCCTCTCCAGAGCCACCGCCTGGCTCAATCACACTTAAGATCACCTGGAGCTTGCCAGTCAGGTTTGGCGTTAATAAGTAATCTCGCCACTGCCGCTTGGGATGCACCAACTGCCGACGATCGGCTCGACGCACCACCCGGTTCGAGGGGGCTACAGGTCCCTGGAAGAGCGCGGCCAACGGTACCCCAAAGGCTTGCGCCACTTTACGCAACGAGGCCACTGAGGGGCTGGTCAAATCACGTTCCACCTGGCTAAGAAAACTCTGGGTTAAGCCTGAGCGCTCGGCGACCTCTTTGAGGGAGAAATGCCGCTCCTCACGAAGTCGCCGAATGGTCGCGCCAATATCTGGTTCGTGTGCCGCTACCCCTTCCATCTCCACCTTGCTACGATCTCGCTGCCCATCTTGTCCATTACTCAGGGGAGCAAGACCATCTTCTGCAAAGCGTTCCATCGGAGTCGCTGTGCGGTGGGCTGGAGATCGCGTGTTGCTCTTCCCCTTGACGCCGTTTTGCTTGTCATGAGCAGCCATGATCTAAAAAATCCCTTCTCCTTCTCTCGTCTCGAATTCCCCGCTTTTTGCCTGGAGGAGCCTTTAGCTCTTGCTTCCGGCCTTTGTCTGCGCCGCTCGCGCTCCCCGACGCAGCACCACCTGCGCCACTACAATTGCCGTGAGCGTCAGCGCGAGCATGGTCGCCGCCACTGCATTGATAATAGGTGAGACACCAAAACGCAACCGGGAAAACAGGTTCAGGGGCAGCGTCGTTGAGCCAACCCCGGACACAAAGAAACTCAAGATAAAATCATCGAACGAGAACGTAAAAGCCAGCAGCGCGCCAGCCAGCACGGCTGGAAAGAGTTGGGGTAACGTTACCCGCCAGAAGGTTGCCAGCGGTGTTGCTCCCAGGTCAGCCGATGCCTCTTCCAGCCTGTTGTCCATACCAGCCAGACGAGTTGCCACAATCAATGCCACAATCGAAGTATTGTACACTACATGCGTGACCACAATGGTCTGTAACCCCAGATCAATATTCAGGCTGACGAAATACAGCAGCGAGGCAATGGCAATCACAATTTCCGGGGTGATGATGGTTATATAGATCAAGCCTTCAAAACCGATGCGCAGCCAGCGTGGCGCGGATCGCATTCCCAAGGCTGCAAGCGTCCCCAGTGTTACGGCAAAGAGCGCATTAAGTCCTGCGGCTGTGAGACTAATCCGCAATGAACCTGTCACGTCGGGGCTGGTCCAGGCAGCAGAATACCACTTCGTCGTAAAACCGCCCCAGATACTCACCCGCCGCGAGTTATTGAACGAGTACAGCACGACAACTGCAATGGGCAGGTACAGGAAGAGATAGAGCAACCCGGCGTGTCCACGCAGCCATGCTTCAACCAGCAAGCTCGCCAGACGCCGCCGCCAGGGAGCGCTTGCTGTCCTGGTAATCGACAGATTGCTGAGAGCAGATGGTGCATCTACTGGGATGCGCATGGACCTTGCCTCTCTTGCTCTGGTGTTTCCTCTGTCACTGTTACGCCCCTGGCACTGATTGCACTCGCCTGAAAACCATCAGATAGATCGAAACCAGGAGCAGCAGCAGGACGATCACGCCCACGCCGAGTGCCGCTCCAAACGGCCAGTTATTCGCCTCCAGAAACTGGTTCGCAATCAGCCCCCCGATAAAGATGTTTTTTGAGCCGCCTAGAATCGTGGGGATCAAATACTCCCCGGTGAGCGGAATAAAGACCAACAGACAGCCTGTCATCACCCCTGGCAGTGTCAGGGGCAACGTCACCCTCCTGAAGGTTGCAAACCGGCCAGCGCCAAGATCTTTCGAGGCTTCGATCAATCGCTTATCCATCCGCTCCAGCGAAACATACAACGGGAAGATCATCAATGGCAGATAGTTGTACAGAATGCCTATGAAGATAGCCACAGGAGAGAACAACACCTGCAATGGCTGATTGATGATACCCAGCGTCTGGAGCAGGTTGCTGATTGCCCCCTGCGAGTCCAGGATGGTTTCCCACGCATACGTCCGGATCAAGAAGCTCGTCCAAAACGGCACGATTACCAGCAGGAGAAGCGTTGTCTTGAACCGTCCGGCTCGCGTCGCCAGGAAATAGGCCAGTGGGTAGCCAACAAT
>Ga0070730_10002288_pt1 | contig 17491 bp, 17 predicted proteins | sample Coa_R1_3_FD_66447 | JGI IMG/M metagenome (GOLD analysis project Ga0070730, IMG submission 66447) | Surface soil microbial communities from Centralia Pennsylvania, which are recovering from an underground coalmine fire - Coalmine... | ecosystem: Environmental > Terrestrial > Soil > Unclassified ... | reverse complement strand
GTCCGGGCAAGGGTTCGGCGTTTACGCGCGTGCGCATGAGAAGTGTGAAGACCGCAATGACGCAAGAGTTTACATTTAAATCAGTTGAATCTGTCGAAGAGCTTGATGTGCAGTCCAAAGAAATGCAATTTTTGTATGTTGATGGCAGCGACGTCGTGTTTATGGATCCACGAACGTATGAACAAGTGAACGTTGCCAAGGGTTTGATCGAAGACAAACTTGGTTACTTGAAGCCGGAAATTTCGGTGTACATTTTGTTTTACAATGACGAAGCGATTGGCGTACGTTTTCCGTTGAATGTGCGGTTGAAAGTCACATATGCAGAAGAAGCCACCGCCGGTGGCCGAATTACTGCACCGAAGAAACCGGTGACGGTTGAGACGGGATTGATTGTCAACGCGCCGCTATTTGTCAAAGTGGGAGATGAGATTGTGATCGATACTGAAAATGGTGAGTACATTTCTCGCTAGTATATTTATTGTCGAGCATTGATGTATACCAGGCCGTGCGCTCGTTTTGCGATTACTGATTTTCCGTCTTTCCATAACTCCACACGAAAATTGTGTTCTTCCAAAAATGTCACTAATTTGGCTAAAGACTGTTGTGGCAGTGGGTGGAACTCAACGAGCATTTCTTTGATCAGATGTAACGATTTTGTCGAAGACATCAACACTTCTTGTTCAGTGCCTTCGATGTCCATTTTCAAAAAATCAGTTGGTTCGGTGAGAAATTGTGAAAGGGGTGCTGTGGGAACTTGAAAAGACGTGCTCGTTTGAGTTCGTGTCCACGCACCCTCAGTAAAACTCGCAGTGCTCAGCCATTTTTCGGCAGTGCTGTCCATGAAAAATTCAGCAGTGCCGGTTTGTGCGGCTAGAGCAACACTATGTAGTTCCGCATCTTTGAGGCCATTTTCAAATATATTTTTTTCGAGGATTTTGAACGTATGCGGATTGGGTTCAATTGCGGTAATCCGCGCATTTGGGTACAGTTTTTTAAAGTACAACGTGGCTAAACCAATATGCGCACCCACATCGATAATCCGCGGCTGCGGATTTGTCGTCTCGAAATAATATGCATCCTGAGTGAAAATTTCATTTTTGAGTTGGTGATATTCCGGCCCGTTTTCATAAAAAACAGTGAAGGGACTCAGTTTGCTTTTTAACATACATTACGTGAGAATTTTCAAGAAAAAATCGAGTGCGGGAGAGACCAAATACGAAATTGGTGACGCACCGTTGTACCAAGGAATAATGAGTGCGAGCAAAACAAAAAACCCATAGCGGTTCATAAATGCCTCATATTCATAAGCGAGATTTTTGGGGAGTAGTGCCAAAATAATTTTGCTGCCGTCGAGTGGATGCACAGGAACTAAATTAAAAATGGCCAAAACGAGATTGATGATGAGGATTTCGCTGCCGGCGAGATAGAGTAAGCCGCCAGTCAACAGATGTGTTTTGATCAGTAACGAGATTGTCACTGCGATAAGTAAATTTGCCGCTGGGCCTGCGAGCGCAATCAGCGCGCTGTCGCGCAGCGGATTTTGCAAATTGTACGGATCAAACTGCACTGGTTTGCCCCAACCAAAACGCGTGAGCAGTAACATAATCGTACCGAGTGGATCGAGGTGTGCGAGAGGATTGAGTGTCACGCGACCCTGCAAACGAGGCGTCGGATCTCCCAGATGGTCCGCGACCAGCGCGTGCGAAAACTCATGCACGGTGAGCGAAAGAATCAGGCCACCAAAAGTTAACAAAAAAATGAGCGGATTGGAGAGAAGATCGAGCATGTGGGAGAATTATAGCAGTAAAAGCGTATAATATTGCCAAATGGCAAATAAAGAAGCTTTACGACTCCTGAAAATTGATCGAAAAAAGAATCAACCCAAAAATGGAGAAGGATCTCAATCTAGAGAATCGCTTTCTCGAAATTTTAGACGACTTCAGGAGATCATTAAAGAAACTGAAACTTTGGGTAGTGAAGCTGAGGATAAATTAAAACCAAATTAAGCAGCTTCTAAACGCAAAATCAAACTATCTATATTGTTTTGCACAGTACTAAGCGACATTATTGGTAATCTTACTTCTCGTTCTCCATTATTCTGTCCCAAAATCTCGCTAATTCGCTCATTACTCATAATTTCTTTTAACCGCTCAAGATCTTCGCGAACTGACTGGAGATTTGAAATAAGGCCATGATAACCATCCACAAAATCCCTAGCAGAAAATTGTTCAGGGGTCCATGTAGTCTTCCTTAATTGTGCCTTTTTTAAACCAACCAATGAGTCTCTTTTATTAGGTCTTCGTTCTTCCGGTATCTTGGGCACTATTCCATTTAAAATTTCTTCCACCTGTAAGCGGTAGTCTTGGATTTCAGGACTCTTTTCTAACTGCTCTTCATAAGAGTCAAGTTTTTGTTTTACATGAACATAAGCCTTTTTTAAATCTGGACTAAGAAAGATGATAGTTCGTAATTGGTCTGCAATTTTTGCAATATCTTCAATTGCGACATCCGTGAGAGCAACTAACTTCGTGATCATTTCTTCATCCTGCAACTGAGTCTTCATGTGAGAAACAAGTTCTCGCAACTCAACAAATTCATGCTGGTTTGGAAATTGGAGCAGTTGTCCTAAATCTTGACTCAGCACTCTTACCATGAGATCTTGTGCTTCTGTGCTGCCTTCGTTAAAGACAGTTTGTATGGATGAGAGAGGAGCTTCGGCAGTTTCTTTTCCAAGAGCTCTGCCGAAATCATCTTCGTGTCCAGGTTGTACGTGGTAGATGACGTTACTATCGACGCTTTTGGTCCTTTGGTTCTCTGGCATATATTTCAAATATACCATCAATTTTCACAATATTGTTTGATTCTTTCGTGCGAAAGAGATATATTCACATCTATGTCAACAACTTCCCACCAAGAACATCCTGGTAGAAAAATAAATTTAGTGTGGTTGTCTGAAGATAACCAGAGATATCAAAATCCAAAAGAGTTCATTAAGGATTTGTTTGACCCGGAAAAGAGTTCGAGCGTGGGCTACTATATCGAACATACAACAGATGTTTCTGTACTTTCTTCTGCCTCATTGGCATTGCGAAGAGAAATCAAAAATCGGGAAAAACGAGCAGAAGAAAATGACCAGGAAATACAATCTCTCCGGGTGATTTATCAGGAAGTTGAGCAAAAAATTCAAGAACTTGCCGCAACAGAGATCGCTGCTATTCGTTCTTTTGAGGATACGGGTACTGCACCAAGACTCATCATCGACGTACTAAAAGAGCGGACGAAACTTTCAATCCAAGCGGCTGAAAAATTATTTGCTGACACCTTGAATGAAGATGGTGGGAAGAGAATGATTGTTTATAAAGAAACTTTGGGTAGAAGAATTCGTGCAACTTCTGGAGATGCTCAATTTCTTGATGACGAAAAGGAAGTTCCAGAAGGAGAAAATAAAAAGAGATATATCCAATTGACTGAGGGGGAAACTGAGAACATGTTTAGGAATGCGCCCACTTTAGTAAATTTAGAAAATATTTTTATATTAAAAGCTACCCTAGAAAAAGAGGGTTCGATAGAAATGTGTTCGCGTTATGGGGTTGGTTGGTTGGCAGAAAGAATGAACGAGTTGCTTCAATCAAATCCAGAGGAGGTTCAAGCAGTAGTTGGTTTATTGAAAGCTGAACTCAGTCAATTTACCTACCAAATTAGTGGGTATATCGATATGTTCAGAAAGGTGCTGCCAAAAAAAGACGACGAACCAATTCTTCCAGTATTTGACAAGAAGTATGAGGAGTTTTTTCATAATTTACCCTTCTATGAATATCAAATTCGCTCCTTGAACGAGTTGTTATCTTCGACCTCTCTTCCCGAAGAATTGTTGTTGGAGCTGAAAACCGAGCTGAAACTTTTGACAGGAGTTATAGAGAGTTTTAGTCAACATAAAGCAAGTAAGTTCAATAAGTCAGTGGCTATAGACTTGATAAGTATTTATGATCCCTCAGAGTTGGCAGAAAGAAATAGACTGAGAAAGGCTGCGAATGACAAGACAGTTACGCAAGAAGCTGTGAGAATGCAAGAAGAAAAAAGACAAACAGTTGCTTAATTATTTTTCTTGTGTCTGATTTTTAGCTTGATGTTGTTTTTGAATTTGGGCATCGATGGTTGCTATGGTATCTCTTGCTGCGGAAGCGATGGACTCAAGACGCTCTTGGAGGGCGCTGGGATCCTTACTTTCATAGCGTGAATCTTTTAATTCCCCGGTTTGTCCGGTCGCACCATATATTCTTGCTTCTTTACTAATCATATTCCCTCGTTTGCCCTTCTGCAGGTTTGATGGTACAATTCTGTTTTCCTGTTAGTGTGAACACATTATACAGCGAATTGAACCAAAAACTATATGCCATACGCCATGAAGTATCCACGAGTTGCCCACATTGGGAACCGAGTGTCGCACGCCAAAAACCGCACAAAACATGCGTTTCATTACAACTTGCACACAGTGACAGTGGTTATTGATGGAGTGAAGCAACGCTTGCGCGTGCCCACCCGTGTCCTGAACCAACTCAAGAAATCGGGAATGACCACGCACTTTAAGAAGACGGAAAAGAAATAACGTTTTTGACTTCGTTCCAGTTTGCCTCGGATTGACCTTCAATTTTCACTTTTTTGAGTGTTAAGTGTTGCGTTGCCGGATCGACTGCGGCGGAGAGAACTTGCATGCGTTTGGGACCTTTATGTGTGGGGATCATTGTCCACAGTGCGGGCCATGGATTGAGCGCGCGGCAAGCGTTGACGAGTGTTTGTGGCCAAGAGTGGAGAGCAACAGAAGTTTCGAGTAGTAAATTAGAGGTTGGCTGGGTCGTGAGAAGGCTGCCAGCAGGGTTGCCCATTGCCTCATACAGAAGTGGCCAGCTCACAAATCCATCGCCTTTGGTGAGGCGGCGGGCGAGTGGGGTAGGGGAGTCTGGTGGTTGGGGTTGAGCTTTCATTTTGCCTTCTGCAAACTCAACAATTTTTTCTGCCAAAATTTTTTTCGTCATTGTGAAGCTGAGTTGATAATAATCCGTTTGGTTCCAAGCTGGATCGACCGGGAAAGTTTTTTGGTAAACGATAGGACCGGCGTCTAGATCTTTATTCATAATAATAATGGAAACTGCGGATGCGCGATCGCCATAGAGCAGAGTGAACTGTCCTGGTGAGCTGCCGCGCCAGCGCGGCAGCTCAGAGGGATGCACGTTCAATGGTGCAACTTTTGGCAACTCCAGCAACCATTTTGGAATAATATAGCCAAAATCAACAACTAATAAGAAGTCGACAGGTGAGTGTTCAGTTATTTGCGAACGGATGGACTCGTCAATCTTTTCCTTCAAAAAAATGATGGGAATTTTTTCTTTTTCTGCCAGCAACTGCACGGGATTTTTGGTCAAAACTTTTTGACGGCCAATAGTTTTGGGTTCCGGTGTCAACATCCACATGACTTCAAAACGTGTGTCACCTAATAATCCCTCTACACACATACGCGTATGTTCTGTCGACCCAGCCACCGCAATCCGGTATCTCTTGGTGCTGTTGGAATTTTTTTTCATCGGGTTTGCGCAACGAAAGCCGGCAAAAGTTCGGCCTCAATTTCGTATAGTTTTTCATTTTTGGGATTTTCTTTATAGAGTGGCAGTTCATACTCCAGAGAGTAGTCAATGAACAATACACCATTGAGATGATCGTGTTCATGTTGAACAACACGGGCGGCAAAATCTTGAAATTTTTCTGTACGAGCGACAAGCTCCTCATTCACAATTGATTGGTATGTTAAGGTGACCCACTCCCAGCGTGGCACTGGTCCCCAGATGCCGGGAACCGAGAGACATCCTTCCAGAATGGGTTCTTTTTTATCAGGACCGAGCGTCATTGCTTCGCTATGTTCAGTAATTTCGGGATTGATAAAGACGCGCAGCTCAGTTGGTTCGTCAGCTTCTGGTCGGTCACCGCTTTGGTCATGTTGTGAGTTGATGGGAGGGAGTTGTGTGACAAAAATCCGCCACTTTATGTCAACTTGCGGCGCCGCCAAACCTACGCCGCGCGGATTATTTTTCCGCTTCAGCGTCTCTTCTAAATCTTTCACAAAAATCTTCAATTTTTTGTCGACCTTTGTCACCGGTTGCGCAGGAATGCGCAGGGTGGGGTGGGGGACGGTAATAATTTTCATTGGCGATATATTATAACAGCGGCTCTGCCGCTAGTAGATAACGACTCCTATCGTTACAAGAAAACCGGCTTACGAGCCGCGTTTTCTTATACCTTAGCGCTTGAGTTTCGCCGACATCGTGGCTACAGCTTTCTCCAAATCTGCGAGCGCCTTTTTTGTTGTTGCGCTGTCAGGGGAAATATTTTGCAAAATATATTGGTACTGTGCAATGGCGTCTTGGATGCGGCCAAGTTTCACATATTCTTGTGCCAGTGAGTCCCGTGCTGGCTCATAGTTCGGTTTCATCGCGATCACTTTTTCCAGTTGTTGAACGGCCTCAGGTTCTTCACCTTTAATTCCCAACTCCACGATGCCCAAAAAGTAGGCGAGTTTGGGGTCGGTGGGTGCAAGATCAATCGCGTGGTTGAGCGTGTCTTTTGCCTCAAAAAGCAGTGCCGGTTGTAGCGGCGCGAGACGCAACAACACACGCACTTTTGTTTTGTAAAAATTGACGTTTACTGGGTTGAGCACAATCATTTGGTTGGCGGTGAGGTAGGCTTGGTCCGCGAGTTTCGCAGCGGCAGTGGCGTCAGAATCGGCAACTGAGGAGGCCAGATCTGCATATGTAGAAGAAAGCTCATCATAATATGTGCCTTCATTTGGTGAGATATCAATTGCTTGCTGCAGTTCATCAACACCTTGTCCAAGGTAGCCGGACTGAATAAGCGCTTTGCCGTTTGCAAAAAGATAGTCAGCGCGCCACCATGAATAGACAGCGCCAAGTGCGCCGACAGTAATCAAAAACAAAAACCCGAGTGTAATATTTTTTGCCCACGGAAAGGTTTGCTCACTCACCGCTTCGTTTTCACCCGCATACTCAACCGAAAAAAATCGAGCATCCATTGACATCACAATAAAAAATGCGGGGAAGAGGAACCATAACACGTCGACCATCACTGTTGAAAAACCGAAAAAATTAGAAATATTGAGGGCGATGAGGCCACTCGAAATCGCCAAAGCTGCGAGCGCTGTTTTTTCCGGTAATTTTTTTTTGAAAACGAACCATAGTGGCAGACCAACACCCATACATGTCAGCCCCATATATGCGAGGAAACCGATGGCACCGGTGGTCGCTAAGTAATTCAGAAATTGGTTATGCGCTTTGTTGTAGAGAAAGTCCCATTCGGACAAAAGATTGTGTGCCATGGGTCGATCTTTGTAGTATGCGTATGCAAACGTCTCCACACCCGAGCCGAAAATCGGGTAACGCTCCCAAACTTTGACTGCGCCGGTCCAGACGACGCGCCGAATAGCACCCGACTCACTGCCACCGGTTTCAAGACTGTTTACGGTGGTTGATTGAGTGGTGGGTGTTGTCGTTGCGGTTGTGGCTGCTGAGGTGTGTTTTTGGAAGAGCCGTTCGCCATAGTTTGGCAAGTAGTCAGAAAAGCCAAATGTCACTGTTAATACCAAAAATGCGACAACAAAAAAAGAGGGGAAAAGATATTTTTTATAGCGTTGTCTATGAAGCCAACAAAAACCAAGGCCAAAAACACCGCAGCCCACGACTAGGCCCAAAATGCCGGAGCGCGACTTCGTGAAAATAACCGTCATAAAAAGGAGTAGCACGGTGACTGCAAAAAAAATGTTTGGTATATTTTTGCGCCAATTTTTTTGCCAATTTTCCCAACTCAATACCATTCCCAGCGGCAATAACGTGATCGCATATGCAGCCAACCAATTTGGCTGGCCAAAAGTGGCAAAGACGCGGTTTTGCACGTCTTGGATCCAACACTGGTCATTAAAAACATTCTGGAACCACGCACCGGAAAGCGGCGTCTCTTTTGCGCCCCGAGCTGTATTAATGAGTAAACAACTCACTGAGTGGCCGAAGTGTTCCGCAATGCCCATGAGTGCGACCAACAGCGCAGAACCAAACAGTGTCACGAATATTTTTTTCAAGTGTGGTCGTTCGACATTACTCACAAACGCATAAAAAAGGGCAATGTAACTAAGTGTCGAAAGGAGGCCGCCGTTGAAACGTGTGTAGTATCCGAAAAATGAAGTTCGGGGATGCATCGAAAAAATTGTGGAGAGAACTTGCGAAACGAGAAAAAGTGCGAGTGGTAAGTCAAACGGTGTGCGACGCACAAAAATACGTTGCCGCGAAATCATCCGGCCAGCCCACAAACTCACCACAACAATCGTGTACATGTACAGCAGAATGATTTTGTTAAACTCGAAAAGTTCCTCATTCACCCAAGTAAAAAATAGCGGGATGGTGAGGAAAATGAGATGGAAGACAATGATGATGGCGGTTTGCCAGCGGTCGTTGTTACGTGACATTCGCTGATTATAACAGCGGCTATGCCGCTAGTAGATAAGCGATTCCTATTGCTACAAGAAAACCGGCTTGCGAACCTCGTTTTCTTTTTTAGTCAATTCTTTGTGCAGACTACAAAGAGGGTGTTTAATTGCTCCATAGTATTTGCTACACTAAATTCCTACAGGAAATCATTATGACAGACATGACTGCCCAACCAACCCAAACTTCATATGTTGATACTTATGCTCCTCCGAGTGGAATAGCAGCGGCGCCAGCAATGGAACCCGCGACAACTCCACAAAACACCGGCAAAGTTTCACAAGCGCTAGAAGACCAAAACATTTTCTATTTGTTGGGTGTGCAGGACGCCACGGATGAAGAAAAAGACTCATTCCTTGATGAGCTGCAGCAAGTCATTTGGGAAGATTTTTTGGAAAATGATGTCGAACTTCTCCTCACCGAAGAAGAAATGGTGGAGTTCAAAAAAGTTGGTGAAAAGCAAGACATTACAGAAGAAGAACGCCAAGTCCAAATGATTGATTTCTTGGAAAAGTTGGTGCCTGATCTGGAAAAAATCATGTTGGAAAAAGCGCTCGAGTTAAAGGAAGAAATGATGCGCGAACGCATGAAAGAGCTTGCCCAACTTTATCCCAATCGACAAGACGTTCTTGATAAAGTCAAAAAAGCGGAAGAGTTAGTAATGAACGAGCAGTGGCGCGCGGCGGCAGACGAGCTGAATGCGATTGTTTTATAGGCGTGATAGCTCTAAACTACACGCATGTTGCGCCTTTCACCTTTTGTTTCACTCTCACGGGCAGCGAGTACTTCGGTGAGTACTGTTGGATTAGATTTTGGTTCGAATTCAACGCGCCTCCTTGTAAATAACAAACTCGTTTTTGCAGAGCCAACGTGTGTTGCTATCCATAAACATACTGGTGCGGTTGTCGCATTTGGCACAAACGCTTTTGCGATGCTCGGTAAAACACCGCCAGCGATCGAAGTGGTCATGCCAGTGCGCCGTGGCCGCGTTGTCCAAAAAGATGCTGCACAAAATTTTCTCACGTGTGTTTTTCAAACATTTAGCAAAACACATGTGCTCAATCAGGTTTTTCGTAAACATGTGAAAGTTGGCATTCCATTTTTGTTAACTGATGCGGAGCGCGCGGATCTCAAACAAGTCGTGCAAAATGTCGCTGCCGCAAATGTGGTGTTGGAAACAAAAGCTGAAGCAGCATGGAGAGGGTGGCAAAAAAGCATGCAGTTGCCAAGTATTTTACTGCTCATTGATATTGGCGGCGCCACCACTGAAGCAAGTTTTTTTGCAGCGGGTGAGGTGGTTACACGGAAGTTTATGAACATTGGCGGAGATGACTTTACAAAGGGATTGATGCAAAATTTGCGTAAGCAACACCATTGTGAAATAGGCTGGCAAACTGCGGAGCGGATGAAAAAGCAAATTGGGGAAGTGTTACCTACCTACCAACCCCGACGGCAAGTGATGATCCGTGGCCGTGATGTGCTCAGTAGTCTGCCAACTACAATTTGTGTCAACTCGGAAGAATCTCAAACGCTTTTTACGGAGTTAACCCAACGCATTTTGGTGGGCGTGCAGGAACTCTGCGAAGATACGCCAGCGGAAATTGTCACCGAAGCGCTTGAACACGGTGTGTTTCTTACCGGCGGCGGCAGCGTTTTGGCCGGTCTCGCCGAATTTTTTGGTCAACAACTACGCACTCAAGTTGCTACTTCGCCGTCTCCGTTTGAGGATGTTGTGAAGGGTCTGTAAAGTGCCTACGAGGTTTTCATGATCAACTTTGTTCTACCGAAAAAATATGATGCGAGTCGCAACTACTTATTGGTGGGTGCTGCGATTGCCATGATTTTTGCCGTTTTGGAGTTTTTAGGTTTGTTCACACCAGTTCGCGCGCGTCTCGAAAAAATACTCTCGCCAGCTCGTTTTTTGGGTGCCGAAATTGTGGCTTGGGTGGATTCACCGTACTTCGTTTTACAAAATTCTTTTCAAGGATACCAACACGTCCAAGATTTAGAAATCCACTACGCCCAGGCAGTGGCGCAGTTAGATGAATTGGAAAATTTACGTAGCGAAAACCAAGAGTTGAAGCAACTTTTGGAAAAAACCGCGACTGCTTCAAGTGAGAGAACAACCACGACGCAAATTGTCAGTCCCATTTTAGCGTATGGCCAACCGTATATTGGGAAGGGCAGCATGGATGGAGTCACAGAAGGTGATATGGTATTCATTAGTGACACCTTGGTGGGTCGAGTAGGTGGAGTTTCCAGTTATCAAGCTGAAATCATTTTGTTGCAAGCAGCGAACTCAACGCCGGTGTTGGCCAAAACCGAATCTGGTGTGACCGGCATTGTTCAAGGTGATGGCAAACAGGTTTTGCTAAAAGAGTTACCAGCAGATGCAGACGTCAAAATTGGTGAGCGCGTTTTGACGGCTGGACAGGAAGGAGTTCCGCAGAGTATTTCATTGGGGATTGTGCGGAGTGTCGAAAAGCGGCCTAATGCTGCCACCCAAACCGCGGTCATTGACCAAATCGTGTCGTTTTATCAAAGCCAACTCGTAATTATTAGTAAATAATATGAAATTTTTTCTTACAGTTTTACACATGGTGCTTTTTGCAGTTTTGGTTTCTGCAGAGCGGGTGATTGGTTTGCCGATTTTTCTTTTTCCATATGCGGTGATCCAAATTACCGCGCTGCCACCAAAATGGCGGGCAGTACCACTGGTAATACTCAGTATTATTTTCAGCACAGTGTACGTTTTGCCATTCTGGTTGGGAGTCGTTTTGTTTCTCTTTTTCATGCTCAATGTGGAGTTCCTCGCCGCTGCTGGGAAACGCCAAAGCGAGTGGCTGTTTATTGTGTTTTTGATTTGCACAGTCACAACAGGAATATTTTTGCGATATCAGTTAACATTTTTTGGAGTGTTGTATCACGTCATTGCCTTAGGCGCGTTGTTTGTACTTGTACACTACGCCTTTCATCCACGACGACCAAACCAAATGTTTTCCTTCGCAAAACATTTGAAAAAAATATGAGACTTTTTACTCATCCATCTCGTTTTTTTCTTTTTCTTGCGGCATTGAGCGGGGTGTTTATTTTGTTGTTCGCACGCTTAGTTCACGTCCAGTTAATTGATGGCCAAAAATACTTAAACCGCGCCGAAAGTAATCGTTTTTACAGCAAACCAATTTTGGCTGACCGTGGTGTGTTCTTAGATCGTTACAGCGATCCGTTAATGTGGAACGAAAAAAAATACTACCAAGTGGCACAGCCGACCGCGTTGTTTGAAAACTTAACGCCAATTACACGCGACCAAGCACTGCAGTTAATGGCTTCTGATTCCGCGCGTGTTCAAACTGATAATGAGCGTCAGTATCGCTATCCGCTTTCGACGGCTCATGTATTGGGTTATGTAGGGAAGGTGACGGCGGAGGATTTACAAAAAAATTCGAGCCTTTTGGTGAACGAGCAAGTTGGCAAAACCGGACTGGAACAAGTGTACGACCAGCAGTTGCGTGGCCAAAGTGGCGAAACGATTTTCGAAGTTAATGCGATGGGCCAAAAATTGCGCCAAGTAAGTGAGACGCCAGCAACTGCAGGACAAGATATGAACACCACACTGGATCCCTATTTATCTGAAGTTGCGTATAGCGCTTTGGGAGATAAAAAAGGTGCAGTTGTTATTACGGATGCGCAAACCGGTGAGGTTTTGGCGATGACAAGTTCACCAGCTTTTGACCTCAATTTGTTAAGCCAAAATTTTGCTGACAAAGATGAAGAGCAAGCGCGCAAAGATGCCGTGCAAGCGCTTTTTGCAGATCCTAATAATGTTTTTTTTAACCGAGCAACGGCAGGGGCGTATCCACCTGGATCGGTGTTTAAGTTAATGACTGCAATGAGCGGTTTGGAAGGGGGACAAGTCAATGCATCAACCCAAGTTGTGGACGCCGGCAAAATTACGGTAGGCACAACTGATTTTCGTAACTGGTTTTACCGTCAATATGGTCGTGTGGAAGGTTCGTTAGGAATTGTCCGGGCATTAACACGCAGTAATGATATTTTTTTCTACAAAGTGGCGGAGTGGACAGGGCCAGATGCGATTGCGGCAATGGCGCGTACGTTTGGGTTTGGGGCAGCAACGGGGGTGGGTTTGCCCGGGGAAACCAAAGGTTTGGTTCCTGACCCGGAATGGAAAATTCGCACCAAAAACGAAAAGTGGTTTTTGGGGGACACGTATCACTATGGAATTGGACAAGGTGATATCCTCACGTCGCCAGCGCAAATTGCACAAATGACACAGGCATTAGCCAATCACGGTTCTTTATGTCAACTGTCTTTAGTGCGCGTGAGTGGGGCGAGTGGGGGAGACGAGCGTCACTGCCGCGACGTAGGTGTGAAACCAGAAAACTTGAACTTAGTTTTGGAAGGTATGATGGGTGCGTGTATGCCGGGTGGAACGGCGTTTCCATTTTTTCCGTATGATGCACAGCAAGTGAAAACTGCCGACCCAGTTGACACAAATATTGATAACGGGGCGATGGTGTGCAAAACAGGTACGGCTGAGTTTGGCGCGGCAAATGATAAAGGTTTTCGCAAAACGCATGCGCTTTTTACATCAATTGTAGGGATCACACCCGCGGATTTAGTAGTGCGGGATCCTGCGGTATCTGCTGCAGTTTTGAGCCCGCAAGAGATTTCCTTGCGCAATGATTGGTTGAAAAAAGTGACCGGCGTGACTCAACCGACGAGCGAAAACTTTCCGCACCGTCTCACAATAACTGTTTTAGTTGAAAGCAGCGACGCGAATCCGTATCCTGAAGGCTCGTATGACGCCGCACCAGTTGCCAAACATATCTTGGAATGGATAAAGGGTGAAAAACTTGCTATTGCTGTGACAAATCCGGCGAAGGTGCCGCCGGCACAAGTGACGTTCGGGGCGGATTGAGCAACCCTCTTGATTTTTTTTAAGTTTGTTTCATAATCCCCCTGCCTTTGGCTTTAGCCTAGAAGAGGAGAATTTATGGGAGCAGAACAAAATTCAGGAGCACCAAAAAGACAGTATGATGCTCAAGCAAATAACCAAACGTTAACTTGGCAAAATTTCCCGGACATGTTTTTTTCCCGGATGTTTACGAGTAAGGCTTCATCTGATTTGGGCTCTAATCTTTCTGAGATTAAAGCCGCAATACAAGGAATCACTAGGTTAATTCCCAACAGTCCAAACATACCTACAACTATAGCGGAGCTTAGGCAGTTAGAGTTAACGGCATTACTACGAAAAGGCAAAGAACCCAATAGTCCAGTGGAGAGATTGCTTACTGCTCTGATACAGACGATGCAACAAATTGGAATCGAAGAATTAAAATTACCCCTTCATAAAAATTTTTTCCCTGTTTTGAATTCAATTCTCAGTAGAGTAAGAGCCGTAGACAGGGAAGAGCTAGGGCGAGCGAAAGGATACGAAGGACCGAAAATGTGGGAAGGAAGAGGGCACAAGCCAAAAAATGTTGGAACTGAACCTGAACCTAAAAATGAGTCTCCGAGCGAACCAAATGAACTCAGTTGAGGGAATTTGGTTTAATCATCAAAAAGAGCTAGACTTTTATTCAATGTTCGTTCTGGAGTTGATCGAACGTTGAACACATCAGACACATACTTGAGTTTAGCTTGGTTTTTGAGATTTTGTACCGTTTTTGCAATTGTACTTTCTAGCTCATTCCGCATATTTCCACTCAAGTTTCTTTTGAAAAGCAGCGGATGATTCAAGCCGATGTCTTGGTGATGTTTCTGCTTGGTTAGACATGAGTTTACATATTATAGTACGAACTACTCCTTTTCCTACAGTTCGCGTAATCTTTCTCGTTTAGACTGCCTGCATGAACGCCAAGGATCGCGACATTTTTATTGCTTTGAGCGCCGTGCCGGAAATTGGCCGCCAAACATTGTTGCGGTTGCGAAGGTGCGTGCGGGAGACGACTGTGAGTTGGTCGGAAATTTGGAATGGGTCAGTGTTTTTGTGGAGTCAGTTGCGTTTGGAGGTTGATCAGCAGGAAAACTTTACAGTTTTTCGTAAGACATATACTCCGGCGAGTTATGCAGAATTTTTGGCCAGCAAAAAAATCGGTGTAGTAGTGGAGGGCGATCCATCGTATCCGAGTTTATTGAAACAGTTGCCGGTGAAAGACAGACCGTTAGTTTTATTTGTCCTCGGGTCGTGTAATTTTTGGGACGAGATTCCGGTCGCAGTGGTGGGTACGCGTAGGCCCAGCGTCTACGGCGAGTTTGTAACCGAAAAACTCACGCGCGAGTTAGTGTTTTCCGGTGCCACAATCATTTCTGGTTTTATGTACGGCGTGGATTTGTTGGCACATCAAAGTGCGGTGAGGTGGGGCGGCAAGTCGGTGGGTGTTTTAGGTTTTGGTTTTGATCATTGCCGAAGATACCCGCAGCGGTCGGCGCGGTTTGTCGATGAGTTTTTGGCAAATGGCAATGTGTTGGTGAGTGAGTTTACGCCGGAAGTTGAGCCGAGTCCAGGAAATTTTCCGGTGCGCAACCGAATTGTGGCAGGGTTGTCACATGTGGTGGTGGTGACAGAGGCTGCCGCGAAAAGCGGCAGCCTTATTACTGCCGAGCGCGCAGCAGAGTACAACCGCATTGTCTGCGCCGTGCCCGGTCTTATTACGAGTCCCATGAGCGATGGAACGCGCGCACTTATTAATCAAGGTGCGAAGCTCGTTGGCTCCGGTGCCGAAATTTTGGCTGAGTTGGAGTGGCTCAGTGTCAAAGTAAAAAAAGCTTTTCCGAGTTCTCAGAAAGTTTTCAATACTTTAGAACAAAATATGTGCGATCAGCTTCGTTCACAACCACTTTCTGTAGATGACTTGAGTCGCATTTTGCAGAAACCCATTAATGAAATTTCTGCAACTTTGACTTTACTAGAACTGAAAAAAATGATTCGAAGGGATGGGTGGAGATGGTTGTTTGTTGGCCAAATACCTCTTTAGGCCACTGCACAAAGAATTGACCAAAAGTACTATGAAAGTACTAAAAATATACGACTTTTGCAGTACTTTAGGGTAGGTTTGTGTGCAGGAGCGCAGAGTGCTGCAGCAATCTTTATACCAATTATGAAAAGAGTACAAATCACTCTTACTGACCAAGAAACGCGCATTCTCACGAATGCGGCGCAGAAATTTGGCTATTCACTACATCGTATGGTCCAACTTGCGGTATGCAGGGAAGTGGTTCGGCACCTTCAACATAAAGAAAAAGAAGAATATATTGAATACTTTCAAGGTGAAGATTCACATCGGCGGCATCTTCAAATAATGAAGCAATTTCATAAAGAGGATGGGGATCTGTATGAGTAATATGGTATTATGCCCTGTATGAAACTCGTTTTAGTGGAGTCACCAACCAAAGCGCGCAAGCTCACGGGTTATCTCGGAAGTGGGTATGTGGTACGTGCGTCGATTGGGCACATTCGCGACTTGCCAAAGTCGAAAATGGGTGTGGACATCGAACATGACTTTACGCCGGAGTACTTAATTCCCAAAGACAAAGTAAAAGTTGTCAAAGAACTCAAAACGTTGGCGGGCGAGGCAGACCAAATTATTTTAGCAACTGACCCTGACCGCGAAGGGGAAGCGATTGGGTGGCACTTGGAGCAGGTGTTGACAGATTCAGTGAAGCCCACCGCAACTCATCCGTTTGTGCGCGCGACATTCCACGAGATTACGAAGCCGGCAATTTTGGCGGCAATCGAACATCCCGCAAAACTCAACATGGCTTTAGTAGAGGCCCAGCAGGCACGCCGCATCGTGGACAGGTTGGTCGGCTACTCGGTGTCACCGGTGCTCTGGAAGAAAATTCGTTACGGGTTATCAGCGGGGCGAGTACAGTCCGTAGCGTTGCGCTACATTGTGGAAAGAGAACGCGAAATTGAGAAATTTGTACCCGAAGAATACTGGGAAGTTGACGTGCTTTTAGACACAAATTCAGCCGGAATTAGCAATCAAAAAAAGATTGATCAATACTTCAAAGAGAACAAAATTGAACAAATTCCTGAAGGAATGTTTGTGGGACGCGTCGTCCAAATAAATGAAAAAGAATATAACCCGAAGTTGTCTGGTGAGGTGCAACCGGTGACGGAAGTGTTGGAAAAAGCAACGTATATGGTCGAGTCAGTTGAAAAAAAAGAACGCCGTCGTGCCAGTTTGCCGCCATTCAGCACCTCAACTTTGCAACAGCAGGCCGCGAACCGTTTTGGTTTTACCTCGAAAAACACCATGCGCTTAGCGCAGCAGTTATATGAAGAGGGTTTGATTACATATCACCGCACGGATTCGTTGAGTTTGTCTTCGCAGTCGCTCGATATGGCGCGCGAATATATTTTTACGCATGTTGGGAAGGCATACTTGCCGGAACAACCGCGTTTCTTTGCAACGACTTCCAAAAATGCGCAAGAAGCGCACGAGGCAATTCGCCCCACCGACTTGGGTCTCCAAGGCAATGACCTCAAAACAAAACTGCATCTCACTGACCAACACGCCAAACTCTATGATTTAATTTGGCGCCGCTTTTTGGCGAGTCAAATGGAAGCAGCAGTTTACGACAGTACGACAATCATGACGAAGTTCACGCCAGCTTCGCAAACTTCGCAACTCCAAAATGGTTTACTCAAATCCGTTGGCTCCATTTTAAAGTTTGACGGCTGGATGAAGTTTTTCCCGAACCAGGGTGACGTCTTATTGCCAGACGTGCAGCCGCAACAAAAAGTTGCATACGTTGAAACAAACGCCGCGCAAAAATTTACACTCCCACCTCCTCGTTACAACGACGCGTCGCTCATTAAAACGCTTGAAAAAGAGGGGATTGGGCGGCCGAGTACTTACGCGTCGATTATTTCAGTGATTGAGGAGCGCGACTATGTTGAGCGCCGCGAGAAAAAGTTTTTC
>Ga0070730_10002287_pt1 | contig 17492 bp, 11 predicted proteins | sample Coa_R1_3_FD_66447 | JGI IMG/M metagenome (GOLD analysis project Ga0070730, IMG submission 66447) | Surface soil microbial communities from Centralia Pennsylvania, which are recovering from an underground coalmine fire - Coalmine... | ecosystem: Environmental > Terrestrial > Soil > Unclassified ... | reverse complement strand
CCACCATCAGCGGTCCCGGAGCCCAGGGCATCTACCTCGACACCCAGGCCACCAACGCCTGCGTCAACAGCAACACCTTCCTGGGCAGCTCCAGCCTCGGCTCCGCCATCAGCGCCAACGGTAGCAACGACATGGGTTTGGGCAATCTCCTGAACCTCCTCACCAGTAACCTCTCCATCGGCACTTGCGGCCCTCCCTTGCCCTGAGGTGCTACTTCATCAGTCAGCGCAGCCGCGTTTTCGTGCAAGACCGGGCAATGGTTCAGACGGCCGGGAACGGAACATCCGGCGCGACCACCTGACTTTTTGTCCCTAATATTTCGGCGGGCTGCCGCTAGAATTCGTCTTTGTCGGAACGAGCTAGCCAGCCACGATGTGAGTTGTGGCCAGAATTTTATTCACGACCTTGGTAAACAGTCTGGACATTACGTAGTAGCGCTGGCCCTTGGAAATGTCGTTGCTCTCGAGACTGAATTCCGCGGACATAAGCGCTTCGAGCGCCTTCCGGTACAGGCGAGCATCGCACCGAAACAGCATATTCTTCAGCGCTCGCACGTTGCGCCAGCCATTTGACGGAATAAACTCTCGCAACACAATGCGGGCTCCGGTGTCTATCCCCGGATCGATGAAAAAAACGGTCACTCCCGTGGGCTCCCCTTGCAAAATGGACCACTCGGCGACGCATCTGCCGCGATACTTAGGAAGAATCCCTATATGCGCATTGAGGATGCCTAATCTAAAAGCGGAAATCACCGGTTCACGATAAATGACATTCGCAGCATGCAGCCCGACGTCACACTGGAGGGATCTGACGCGCTCGATGGAAGTCGCATCGTCCAGAGGATGATGCAGGATAATTAGTCTCCCGCGGCGGGCGTAGCCATAGACTCTTGCCGCCAATGTGACCCACTTAAACGATTTGAGCGCAGACAGAACTTCTCTGGTCCACCGCAGCAGCCGCGATCGCTTTCCGACGCTGCAGGCGAGAACGAATACCTCGACGCCAGGCAGACACTCAATTTCCCGGGCAATGCGAAATCCCCCGCTGATCGAGCCGGCAATCACCGCAACGCGCATTTTTGCCATCCCGGCGTGCTCAACAGCTGCGAATAAATGCACATCCAAAAACTATGCAGCCGAGGGTTGCTGCGCATGCGCATCAGCGACCGACGCGGAAGTTCATAGAAGTAATTCAAGGCGTCCAGATACCGCAAATCCCGAGTGACCATAGCGCGAACGCCGACAAGATTGAGTTTCAGCAGAACCATCTCGGCATCGAACTCCGTTCCGGCCTCGAGCTTCCCGCGGTCCGGCACCATCAATTGACGCAGAAGCTCCTCCGCGACGTCAGTCTCGCTTGGAAGGCCGATGTTCAAGGGACAACGATAGCGGTCATATAAGAATTCCGTCCGCTCATCTCTCGGCAATCTATTGAACGCCCCCAAGCAAAGCTGCGCCGGGGCTGCATCCGATGGTCGGTGCTCGAAGTTATGCGCCAGGGCAATCGCGCGGAGGTTGTCCGCGAAGCTTGCGTCACAATCCATCCATCCGAAGGCGCCCGCGAACCGCCAATCGCGAAACGCGTCTTCTCCCGATAGAAGAGTCTCGACCTCTTTCGCAAGCGCGCCAAGAGATGCCAGACATTCCGGAGAGATAAAACGTCTCCAGGACTTCCGGAGCTCGGCGCGTCTCGTGAGAAGGGCTCCGCGCAAGATCCCTTCGCAACAATCAAGCTGCACGGGCCTTGAAAGTACCGTTTCTAAGTCCATGGGCGATTTCCGTGAGTGTGACCGTTTTGAGGTCCGGGGAGCTGACGACGTCCGCAACAAAGCGCGCGATATCAGAAAAATCTTGAATATCCTTGGTGTGGTTCTCCAGAATAACAGGGACGTCAGACAGCCCCGATCTTGCCGCCTGCCTGCGAATGTGCGTCATCATTTGACGCATCATGGCGTAATTCAACCGGCTGACGTCCGCAATGTGCACCTGCCCGAACATGTAGCGCTTAACCACTTTTTTTACCAGTCCGATCGCTCCGGATTCGCCTTTGTTCGTCCATTCGTCGCCGCTACGTCCGCGCGATGACGCGGAGGGTGCTGCCCCGTTTCCATTTCTCAGACTGCGGACCTTTCGCTGTAGCGCCGAGTACGCCTTGCCAAAGTCGCGACGGAGTAAGGCGACGCGCGCGCCCGAAAAGCTGTTCGTCGGTATGCACACGATTGGCTCAACAGAACGTGACACGCGGCGTGCGTCCGTCATTTCGGGATAATAGGGCACGAACGGCTCTTCGCACTGGGTGTAATCGAGTCTTACTTGCGGTGTATCATTCCGTATCCCAGCGACTATGCTCATGTCAAAGACAAAGCCAAGTTCGCTGAGAATTGGCATCAGAGAGTCGGAAGGGGCAGCGCACCAGGATCCTGACCGGAACGACACGCAGGAGTACCGCTGGTCGATCCTGCGGAGAAGCGTCTCGAGATATTGCTTGCCCGCCACCAGCATCGCTCGAATCTGCTGCGGTGGATAGTTAAGGATCGACCAGTCTCCGCTGAGCTTCCAATTGCCGTTTCCTTCATAGCGGGCATCCATCCATTGGGGATGCAGATGCAACTGAATATCGTGGCCCTGGCGAAAGGACTCCGTCACCACCTCTTCCCACTCGTCCGCAATAGCCTTTAGCTCAGGAAAGCGTTCTTGCTGGCTCCGGTAAGCGAGCTGCTGCATCACCTCAGCGTTGAATGATCCTCGTATGCCATGCTCGTTGAAGATCTTCACCAGCTTTCGCATGGGTTCAAACTGAAGCACGCGAGGGTCTCCCGTGCCATTTCCCCGCACTTCCCAGTCGTCTACAAATGCCAGGTAAATCATACGGCGTTCAGAAAGCGCTCAGGACAGCGGTCTTGGTCGAGCCGACCGCGAGAGGTCCAAGATAGATCGTCGAGTTCCACGGTGCATGCAAGCGGTAGTTGGTGAGCGTCAGCGTTGTGTAGCTAGGACTCAGATACCCCAGCGGTCTCGTGTAAAGCGTGGGGGTTTTCAGGTTCGAGTAATAAGGCTTCGAGAAGTCATCCAGAAACCATTCGAAAATTCCCGCCTTGGAATTCCACTTGATGTGCAGAAGGATTTCGTACCAGTGATCCCACTGCAGTGCCGGGCCATCCACCCACACGATGTTTGGCGCACAATCATTGCCGCCCATGATGCGGACAGCCGTTCGAACATTTTTAGCTCCGGGGACGCCGCTCGCGATGGGATCGTCCGTCTTTATGGTGAGCGCGACGTTCGCGAATTCCCGCGCGCACCCAGGCTGAGGGCTGCTGTCATTGTGGAACTCGAGGACCCAGTTCCATTCGCCTGTCGTGGGCTGGTAGGGCTGTTCACCCTCGGCGCCGCTGGCTGATATTGTTGTTGCGGATGGGAACATCAGGGAAGTTCGCAGCCAAATTTCGTATGGGGCATGATTCCAGGCCTCACCCGGCTCCCACAAATAGACGCTGTCGCTGTTGGCGGCGGGCGAAGCGTGGGCGGTGGGAGAGACGGTCATGCCCGCAGCTTTGCGGCCTGCTACGTTCGCATGAAAATAGAGGTATCCGGCCCCGCTCTCATTCCCTCCCAAATCGGTTCCCAGCCCGTAGTCTCGATGTCTCCACTGCGACAGATCGCCGGTGGACAAGTCGCGATTGAGATAGACGACGTTCGCTTTTCCATTGCAGCTTTCGATTCTTCCGGTGATACCGAAAAGCGCGGCAAATCCCGCGAAGGTAAATAGCAGAGCCGCGAGCGAAAAAGTAGTGCTCCGATGCTTGAGAGTCCCGATAAGCGCAACCCTTCTCGATTTCGACAGAATCATCAGGCAAACACGGAAGCACGGCCCGTACCGATCTCAACTCAAGCTCAATACATGAATGACTGTGCTCCGGTTTCCGTCAATCGCTTTCGGCTTGCTCTGGCGGCTGAAAGTTTATTTCCAGCTTGCTAAATCAAGACGCCCAGAGTAGCCGTCTTGGTCGTGTTGTTATAGGTCGCCGAAATCGTGGCAGAAGTTGAAATGAGAACAATCGACGTGCTCACCGTGAACGTTGCGCTGGTGGCACCAGCCGGAACGGTCACGCTGGCAGGCACGCTGGCCGCCGCTGGGTTGCTGCTGGAGAGCAGGACTTGGATACCCCCTGCCGGAGCAGCCGCGCTCAAGGTTACCGTGCCCGTAGAGGCCTGCAGGCCTCCAACTACACTCGCCGGATTCAGAGTCAACGAAGAGAGGGTTGGAAGTGGTGGGGCTACGGTGAGTGTAGCTGGATTGCTTCTGACACTCCCCGCCGAATTGCTAACGACTACTGAGAACTGTGCCCCGTTGTCGGAACTACTCGTTGGTGGCGTCGTGTAACTGGCGGATGTCGCGCCGCTGATAGCTACATTATTCTTGCGCCACTGATAGGCCAACGGCGCACTGCCCGTGGCAACCACGCTGAAAGACGCGGTCTGTCCTGCGGTGACTGTCCGGCTCGCCGGCTGCGTCGTGATCGAGGGCGCGACCGCTTGAGAAGTGGCGAGAGACTGTTCGAATATCCAAACCGCGGGATTAGGGTCGTTTAAGGGAACCATCACAAGCTTTGACGGGGATATCACGTACGCGATGGCGCTTCCGCCGGACCCGGAAGTAATCGAAACAGCACCTCTTCCATTCGTAGGCGAGGAGGATATCGAGTATGCCGCTTGGAACGCCGCGCCCGAGACCGGTCCACTGGAGGCGCCCACATCTTCGACTCCGTTTATGTTTCCATTCGGGGTGGCGCCGTCGGCGGTGAATTCTCCAGAGAAAGCTGTGACCCCAAACCCCGCGGGAGTCGCCGCCAATCCGGCATATGTGCCCTTCACTGCGGTGTTCGTTTGCAGTCCCGTCGCCTGCGGCTCGCCAAAACCAGAGAGAACAGAAGTATCCGTGCTGAAAAGGAATGCCTCGTTCGAACTCACCAGGTAGGCGATTACATTATCCGAACCAAGCGCTATTGAAAAGCGCCCATTGCTTTCGGCACTGTACGTCCCGGGCGCAGCGCTGACGGAGTTGGGCGCTCTGCAGAAGTTCTCGTCGAAAGTCAGGCTGAGTCCTCCGCTGCCGTCACCTGTCAGCAAACCTGCGACTGCTTTGGGCACGGGCCCAGTAATTCCGCTGCATGTCGATAGTCCCGTGAGATATATCACCATGTTTCCATTCAGCGAACTGTTGGTAAAACCTCCGGCGGGAGTCTGCTGCTGCAGCACGCTGCCGGCCAGAAGAGGCGTCGCAGTCGCCACCGGATCGCTCTCCATCACAAAAAGCTTTCCTGCGTTCACGATATAGAAGACGAAATTCAAACTGTCTGCTCCGCCGCCAAACTGGAACGAAAAGCTCATGGTGCCGCGCCCCGCGCCCGTATCCGTTACGCTGTAGTTCGCGGACGTGAAAGACATGGAAGAAACGGAGCCGTAAGCGTTCACGTCAGCCGCGGCGCCAGTGAGATTGCCCGTGCCATTAGCGCTAAAACGTCCGGCAATTGCTGCCCGGTTATTCAAGTTATCCAATCCGGCGACGCCAAAGGCATAATCACCGGTTATTTTCGCGGTGCTGAATGCCGTTGCGTCCACTTTTTCCATGGTCCCGGAGCCGATCGTCCCGGACCCGCCGCCGGCATCGAACTCTATGAACTTGGCATTCCCGTTGCCCATCATTGCGAACGCCAGCGTCGCACTGCCGCCACCGAAACTTAAGGTCATTACACCTCTGTTGTCCGGGCCGATCGAGTAAGTTCCCGTAAACAATTGCGCGCTGAGCGCAGCTCCCTGCCCGATGCCGTTGGTGTCCAGTTCGCCAATCGTCAAGTTGCCCGCGCCATCCGCCGTGAATCTTCCTACAGCCGCAAACACAGACGAACCGGAACTACTCCCGCTACTCCCAGTGAAGTTAAATGCGTAGTTGCCATTCAACTCGACGCTGTTCGAAGGATCGCCTGGCCCTGCAATCGTGATGCTTAACGCTTTGGTAGCAGTTTGGGGAGAACTGCCCGAGTCGGTCACCTGGACTGTGAAGCTATTGGTTCCAAACGCAGTGGGCGTGCCGGAGATCTGCCCGCCATTCGTTAACGTCAAGCCAGCCGGCAGACTCCCCGAGGTTAGCGACCAAGTATACGGGCCGGTCCCACCAGTAGCCGCAAGGGTCTGGCTATACGCGACGGACTGCGTACCGCCTGGAAGCGAGCTAGTGCTAACTGAAAGTGGCGAAGTGGATACCGCGTTGTAGTTGAAGACCACGTCCACCCAGAAGTTTGAGGAGTTGTAGGTAAGTGTGGGAAAAGCACTCGCAGTGGAAAATGTGTATACGCCGTTCCCGGCAACCCCATTCGCAAGGGCATGCAGCGGCGAGTTGTCCACGCCGGAGGTCGCGAAGTAGTTCAAGTCCTCGCTGAAGTGACCGACATCCGTATGGTAGGACGCTACATAAACCGTATTCGCCGTTATGGCCACAGGACTGGAGAAATTCACCTGCTGCCAACCCGATGCCGTCTCGCTGGTAAAAGCCGCGCTCCCTAGAAGTCCGCCGGAGCCGCTCCACAGGTTGCCCACGTGCGTGCCGGTATTCGCAGCGCTCTTGTAAAAACGAATGCCCGTGATGTACCCGCTGGTATCCGCCCGGAACTGCACGCCGAGTTCAAGCGGAGAAAAGGCTCCTGCGTCAACAGTCCCCGGCGCCACTGAGCTCGGCCAGATCGTGCACGGACATGGCGGCGGATTGACCCCGAGAGAAAGTCCCGGACCGGGAACTTCCAGATTCCCGCTGTCGTCGACCGCTCTGCTCTGAATATTCAAGCTTCCGGAATTAACAGGGACGACTGTATAGCTCCAATTCTCCCGGCCCGCGGCAGGGTGCCAACTCTTTCCTCCATCTACTGACACCTCGACCGCGCCGACCACACCTCCTCCAAAATCCGTTGCCAAACCGGAGACAACCAACGGTGAGCCAGCAACGACAGTGCTTCCTAGCGCCGGCGAAGTGATTGTTGACTTAGGTGGTGTCGCATCCGTTGACGCTGTCGCCATCAGAAGCCCGCTCTGCAGCGTCGCCGGCTGTACTCCCATGTCCGCAAGAAGGTTTACTGTGGCCTGCTGCATATTGATATCGCTGGGCGTGCCTGAACTCGCATGCGTCGCATCCAGCCCCCATGACCACTGGATTGTGCCAGCCCCGAAAACAAGAGCACCGCTAGGAGCCCGGTACAGTGTCAGGTGATGCGTGGCCGTACAGCTGCCGATGGTGTAGCCGTCATTCGAATTAATGTTCGATGTCGTGAGGATACAGTTTGGAACTGCCAGGGTGGTCGTCGAGAGAGGGAAGAGTCCGGCGGGCCGGAACCCATTGTCGGCGTCTACGTCCCACTCATATCCCAGTACTCCCGCGGGCAGAGTCGCAACTTGACTCGGCGCGAGGGACGCCATGTTGGTGTTGCGCCAAAAGCGCATCCGGCCGTCCGCTTGAGACACTGTAATTGCGTCATTCCGCGTTTCATTCACGCCGAGCAGCGTGCCGCTTAAACCGTTTCCGGGGCGGCCGCCATCGGCCGGAGGGCTAAATCGCCCGTCCCGCCACCAACCCGTCCAGATGGGCGGATCAGCGGGATCGATCACTGCGCTGGCGAGCGTCTCTTTGTAGCAGACAAGCGTGCGATAGGCCGTATTGCTGCCGTCAATGCTCGGTTCCCAGCGCGTTTTCCAGGAAATTTCGTCGCCGCTAAAAAATCCGAGATTCACTCCGGCTACCAATGCGGTTTCGATGTTGGCGCGTTGTCCGCCAGACCAATACTCGTCATGCCCGACGGACATAAAGACTTTGTGCTGTTTGATCAGCGCGCCGTTGCGGTCCGTGTCCACACCGGAGAAATAGCTGACGTCGTACGCGTTCTCCTCGAGCCACGCAAGCATCGGATATTCGCAAGTGAAGAAGGAAGTGTTCATACCCGGCAGCGTAAGCGGCCGGTTGTAGCTCACTTTGAAAGCGCGAATCGTCGGCCCGGTATAAAGACTGCTGCCCCCGTATACGTTGTAAGCCTGCCAGGTGGGGTCCGACGTCTGCACCAAAATGTCGGAATGACTCGAATCATTGCGCACCACAAAGATGATCAGGCTTGCTTCCCCGGTATCCTGCCTCAGAAGTTTCGCAACATAGACTCCTGAAACGGCTGTGGTTGGCACCGCCCAGAGCGCCGAAACTCCCCAATTTCCGCAATCTGTCAGACCGGTGGCACTGTTCGTGAGGCAGGCCGGCTGCGCCTGCGGCAGCGCGGCCGAAGGCAAAATCGATGCCACCAATCGGGCTCCCTGCCCCTGGTAGTACCCCATGCGATAAATATTGATGGTATAAGCGGCGGCGTTCGTTTGAATCTTGAAGAGCACCGTCTGGCCCACGTTCACGCTCATGTCCGTGGTGAAGCCTTGAATGTTCGGGGATCCTGCTCCGTCCACATACCACTCGCTCGAGGGATTGCCCTGCAGGCAGTTTTCTGCCTCGATCGCGTTCTTGGGGGCCGTGCACGTCGCAGCCGCTGAAAAAACAATGCACGCGTGGACGAACGTGCAAAGCACCGCTCTTTTGACTACAAACCGCCTCCAACCCGAAGGCCGTAATCCTTCGAGTCGTACCGCTTGTGGAGCAGGAGTCTCATGAAGAATGTCCCGGATGGAAGTCATGGCGATACCCCATGCGCGGCAACCTTGCCGCTGAATCCCTGTCTCCCTGGCGGACCTTTGTCTTGTCCTGGCGTTCGTGCTCGGAACGGCGTTCCGTTCTTCCTGAACGATGATTTTGGTGATGAGCGTGTGAACGAGTCTGAGTTGGACTTCGCCTTCTAAGTCATCTCGGCACTTTTAGATCATTGGCCTCGGTTTCGCCAGGAAAGCTGGCGTATTTGCTGCGATTGGTCGTTCCCGGCGCATGCCGTTGACCGCGCAATTCACGCGCTGGGTTCAACGGGTAATGCGATGTTTCCATGACTGTGCGGCTCGCTTCTTAAGAGAGCAGGTGCGACGGCCGTTTCATGATCGGCGGCTCCCGTACCAATGTACTGTTTCCACCACAGAGCGACGTTCAACAGCGCCCAGCCTCTTTTTTTCAGGAAGGGCAAGACTCCCTCAAACCGGAAAATATCCGTGTTCTTGCAAAAGCCGTTCATCTCTTTTGCGACGTACTCTCCGAACTTGTTGTGATACCACTCATAAACCGGCACGCCGAAGCCCTGCTTCTTGCGGTCGATCAACTCATCCGGGATCACTCCACGGACCGCTTTTTTCAAGATGTACTTCAGTACTCCATTTTTCGTTTTCACTGCTTGCGGAATGCTCATGGCCAGTTCCACAAACTTGTGGTCTAGAAACGGCACGCGCGCTTCCAGGCTTACCGCCATGCTCATCTTGTCCACGCGCATCAGCAACAATTCCGGCAATCGCAGATTCAAATCCAGGTAGCCCATCCAGTTGAGCGGCGACGTATCCCGGGCTTTTTCCTCGAACCGTTGCCGGATTGGGCGAAGCGCTTCCCAGGAGCTCCATTCGCCGAATTTTTTGCGCAAGCGTGGCGAAAGGAACTGCTGCTTTTGCGCATCGCTGAATACTTCCGCCCCGCCCCAGAACACGGGCTGGTTTGAGAGCGCTCTTCGCAGAACTTCGCACGAAAATTCGCGCCGGTAAGAAGCGCCCGGCACCTGCTCGATCAAACCCAGCGCCCCAAGGCCCAGGCTCCTCAGCGGCCAAGGCAACGGGACCGCAGTTGCACAGCGCTGCAGCCGCAGCGAGTCTCGCCAATATTTGTAGCCCCAGAACAGCTCGTCCGATCCCTCCCCCACCTGGCATACGACGACTCCGTTGTCGCGCGCCAGCTTCGAAACGAAATAGACCGGCATGCAAACCGGGTCGGCCAGCGGCTCGTCCTGATGCCGTATGATTTTCGGCAGCGACTCAAACAGATCGCTTTCCTTCAGCAGCAATTCGTGATGGTCCGCGCCTACTTCCTGAGCAATCCTGCGAGCATAGGGCAGCTCGCTTGGATAACTTTCGTAGTCCTTGTCATATCCAATCGAAAACGTTCTAACCGGCTGGCCATCGCCCTCTGAAAAAAGCGCCGCGTTGGTGCTCGAGTCGATCCCGCCGGAAAGAAATACGCCCACGGGAACGTCGCTGATCTTGCGCAGCTTCACCGCCGTGCGCAGCTCGGCCAGAATGCGTTCCGCGATCTCTTCTTCGGAAACATTCGTCAAGGGCTGCGTATGATCCCAGACGTCCCAGTAACGGCGCTCCTGAATGTGGCCATCTTCGCTGACCCTCATCCATGTGGCTGGAGCGAGTTTGCGGATGCCGGCAAAAAGCGTGTTCGGCGCTGGCGTTGCATTGAACGACAGATAGTAATAAAGCGCCTCCTCGTTAATATCGCGTTCCTGCTCCTCATCCTCGAGCAGCGCCTTGATTTCAGAAGCGAACGTGATCCGTCCATGATGAATGCTGTAGTACAGCGGCTTGACGCCGATGCGGTCGCGGATCAGCCAAAGTTGGCGCTGATTCGAGTCCCACAGCGCAATCGCGAACATCCCGCGGAATTTCTGCACGCAGTCGATTCCCCATTCCTCGAACGCATGCAAAATCACTTCCGTATCGGAATGGTCCGTCTTCCAGCGGTGTCCTCCTCGGCTCTCCAATTCCGCGCGAATTTCCGCGTGGTTGTAGATCTCGCCGTTGAAGACCACCCAAAGTGAGCCGTCCTCGTTGCTCATAGGCTGCGCCGCTTTTTCCGAGAGGTCGATGATCGCAAGCCGCCGGTGCCCAAGGCCAAGCCTCCGGTCCGGAGAAATAAAGTTGCCCGCCCCGTCCGGTCCGCGGTGCGACATTACATCGCGCATGCGTGTCAGATAGCGTTCCGAAACGCGAAACGCACTGTTCTTGAACGAAAGAACTCCGTTAATGCCGCACATTCCTAGGTCTCCTCAGCAGCAGGGCGGATCGTGGGCGCTGTTCGCGCTTGCATGACTGGCCTTTTTGCCGCAGCGATTCGTCGATCAGTAAAAAGTACGTCTGCCATTGCCAACCATGATCCAGCTCCCCAGAACCCCGATGGTCGGCAGTCCAACCACGGTCGTTGTAGCCGTAGCCGAAGTATTGCTGGTGGGATCGAACGTCGTGGAAGTCACGGTTGCTGTGTCGGTGATAGTGCTGAGCAAACCCGCCGTAACATTGACCGTGAGCGTCTCCGTGATAGCGATCCCAGATGCAAGGGCGGGCGCAGTGCAATTGACGGTACCCGTGCTACCCGGAGCGGGCGCTGTACACGATCCGGACGTAGTGGCGACGCTGTTGAAGTTGGTGCCCGCCGGAATCGCGTCTTGAATGTTCACATTGCTGGCCGCATCGGGTCCGTTATTCGTCACAGTAATCGAGTAAGTCAGCGTGGATCCGCTTACTGCGGCACTGGGGGCGCTATTGGCAATGTCCAGGTCCGCCCCCTCGGCGATTTTTGCCACAAAAGCGTTGTTGGCGCCCCGATTTGTCTTCTGAAACGCATTAGCCGTGGTGGGAAAGCTGTCCGAATATGTAAAACCAGTTACATAGGCGCTGCGCGAATTGTCAACGGCGATGCCCAAGCCTGCGGTACAACTTGGCTGGCTACAATTCCCACCTAGATAAGTTGAGTACACCAACGCTGAGCCGTCCGGCGTGAACTCTGTCACGAACGCGCCAAAACCAGGATTGCTGGCCTGAATCGGGTCAGCAGTGGGGAAGTCAGAAGAAGCCGTGAACCCTGTCACGAAGGCAAAGCCTGGCCCACCAATTGCCAGCCCGTCGCCCCCATCGCCACCACTACCTCCGAGATAAGTCGAGTAAATCAATGCCGAGCCGTCTGAGCTGAACTTGGTCACAAAAGCATGAGAAAGGTAAGCGTTGGAGTTGGGCCTCGTCGTCTGAAACGCATTTGGCGTCGTGGGGAAATCCGCGGAAGAGGTATTTCCAGTGACGTATGCGTTATCTGACGCGTCCACGGCCACGGCTGTGCCATTGTCCCCGCTTGGGCCACTCCCCCCAAGGTAAGTCGAATAGACCAGCGCCGAACCTCCCGAACTGATTTTGGCCACGAAGCCGTTGATCGTGGCTCCATACGCGTTAGCTGTGCCGTGGTTTGTTGGCTGGAACGCATTTGCCGTAGGAAAGTCGGTCGAACTCGTGCTTCCCAGCACATAGGCGCCTCCAGATGCGTCCACTGCGATACCGCTTCCAGCGTCGCCAAAGCAGCAAATGCTCGGGTTACTGTAGCTGCCGCCCAGGTAGGTCGAGTAGACCAGCGCCGAACCGCTCGCATTGATTTCCGCCACAAAAGCGTTGCTCCCAGATGCGCTCTGATTGGTCGCCTGGATCGGGTTGGCCGTCGGAAAATCGTGCGAATACGTCTGCCCTGTAACATAGGCATTGCCGGACGAATCCACCGCAATCCCATACCCGGTGTCCCCCAGATTGCCGTTGCCAGTCCCTCCCAGATAGGTCGAGTAGTCCAGCGCTGATCCGTCAGGGCTGAGCTTTGTCACAAAGGCGCTTGCCGTATTACGATTGCCCGGCTGGAACGCGTTAGGAGTGGTTGGAAAGCCGTTGCCCGCCGATCCCGTTATATAGGCACTCCCAGAACCATCCACGGCGATCCCGTATCCACTGGCGTGGTTCCCAATGAAAGTGGAATAGACAAGCGAGGAGCCGTCGGCGCTGAACTTCGTCACGTAAACGAATGTACAAGGTGTGTCGAATTGAGGGTCACAGCCCGGAGGCATCGCAGATTCATATGAGTTGGGAGTGGTGGGAAAGTTGGGCGATCTCGTGAATCCGGTTACGTAAGCGCTGCCAGCGCTGTCCACAGCAATCGCGGAAGCCTGGTTGTACTCAAAGCCGTCAGAGTAGCCACCCCCGCCTAGGTACGTCGAGTAGCTCAACACGGGGTCGATCACCAGCGCCTTCGACTTGTCATATTCGCCGATGTTGAAAGCGACCTCGTTCTGCCCATTGACAGTGAATGCGCCAACGACAGGGACTCGCTCCGCCGTCTCCTGGATTTTGCCTGTCGAGGCCGGCTGGTATATCACCGGTTTGTGCCAGCGAACCTCCCCGCCATTCGTCTCAACTACCAAGTCTCCGTTCTCCGCCAGCTTCGCGCTCGATTTTTCACCCACCCCAAGGTCCGTTGTCAGGCCTAGTTTGATGGCGCTCGCATCCCCTCCGGGGCGCACCACGAAGTCGTATTCCAGCCTTCCCTGGTTGCCGTAGTACACCAGGTCCACTCCCGGATACACGCCCTCCACTCGCACCTTCGCGTATGTCGGAATGTTCGTCCGCCACTTCTTCGGATCGTTCCCAATGAAATAGTTGCTCCTGCCGGGCAGCTCGTCCTCGCCTCTCACTCTTGCCGTCGCGTTCGCGCCCATCAGCTTCATTTGCAGCATCGTGCTCGTCACCCGTACCGCATCCGGCCCCTCGCCTCGCTTCTGAACTTTGTAGCCGCGGTCTTCAGACCGCGGGCTCTTCGTTAGCGGTGCGCCATCCTTGAACAACTCGTGGCGATCCGCGATGAGTTCCCGGCCTGGCTTTTCTAATTTCCCATCCTGCCGGCCTCTTCCTTCGAACTTCTGCAGCGAAAGCACGGCTTCCTGTGAAGTCAGGAACAGCGTGTATCCTTGACCGCGCGCCAGAAATTTCACCTGCCCATTCGTCTGCCCCTCGTTCACTTCAAAACTCAACGGCAGCTTGCCGTAATTCTCCACCGCTCTCGGCTGGGCCGTCTTTGCGCTCGCCATACCCGCCTCAGTAGACCGAGGCGCACGCCGCGCCATCCGGAGATTGCCCCACGCCCCCAGCAACGCCAACACACTTCCACCTACCACGAGACTACACACCCCCAATTTCATGGCCGACCTCCTTCGTTATGGGCTTGGATGTCGTGAACTTGGCTGCGCCGAGGACCCTACAACCTGCTGCTCAACCTTGCGCGAAACCACCACCACGCAGGCACTGCGAATGAAACCACCATCCAAAAGCGATTTATGCTGAGTGTTCCTAGCGTTTCGCTCTGATTTACTTTGTTATGTCCAACACGATCCGATGCACAAACAATTCATTCAAAAGCGGGACATGCCGTAGCGGCTTGAAAAAGGGCGCGTAATACCTCATTTTCCAGCGCCCCCACTTTTCGTTCATGGGAGAAAACAAAGGCGCCAGTTCCATCCGGGCGTTCCGGAACGTTCGCATGCGTAGCATTCCCTTAACGCTGCGTATCGTGGCTCCGTTCAGCGTCCATAGTTTGTCGCGCGGCCGCATCGGATGGGGCTGATAACCATCATTTCGCTCCCGCATAATGTCCTGCACCGCGCGAATCAGCGTCTCCCGGCGGAAGAGGAAGTTAGGCCACGGCATCTTCGAGACCCAGCCTTCCAGGTGCGATCCTCCGGGATGGTAGAAAGGCGGGAAAATGGCCAGGAGGCGGCCTCCCGGTTTGAGCACCCGCATGCACTCATCAAAGACCCGATCAAGGTCATGGACGTGTTCAAATACATCGTAGGAAGTGATGATGTCGAAGGAGCCTTCCGCAAAGGGCAAGTGCTCCCCCCCCGCCAACGTGGAACTCAATGTTCGTGAGTCCTTTGTGTTCAGCAAAGGCCCGCGCTTCCTCCACCATCCGCGGGAAGATCTCCAGGCCAACAACCTTGTACGCGCCAAGCTCTCGATACCGTGCCGACCGCCCCCCATATCCGCTCCCGATATCGAAAACGGTCATGCCTACGAAATTGATCCTTGGAAACCACTTCAGAAAGCCACCCGCGATTTCGTCGTCATACTCTATTCGCGCCCGTTCAAGCGCCTTTGGAGCAGTCCAGTGCCGAGGAGGAAAAGCTGGCGCCAGCTTCAGATAAGCCTTTGCGACGGAAACCGCTGGACGCAATCGTCGCGTTCCAACACCAGCCGGCTGCCTTTCAGTTACGAACTGGCCGCTCATCAACGCCTACCTCCGCCATAGACCGTTAGGGCGCCGTACACGTACCTGCAGTGAAATATCCATTGGGGTTGTTGCTCAGGCTTCCTAGTTGATTGCCGGATCCGATGTCGCTGCCGTTGCTGTTGTAGGAGCTAATCGCGTATGTCAGCGACGGAGTTCCAGGGATAAAAACATTGTTGTTAATGCACGCATTGGTGGCCCCAGGGGCGCCGGCGTTGGGCCCGTCCATTTCTATCCCCGAGTAATTGGTCGGTGCTGGCCCGCTGATCGTGGCGCCCGATACAGAGTCATAGGGTGCCTCCAGATTAATGACGGAGCCCGCCCCATTGATCCCTGTGTAGGTGCCACCCACAACGGCATTGTGGGAATCTGTTCCTAGTTGCAGTCGGTCGAAATAGGTGTCAGCGAACTGTACGCCCGCATTTCCCGTAACCGTACAATTACTGAATGTATTATATTGATAATAATTACCAAACAGATTAATTCCTGCCGTACCTGAGTGGCCCGGGATACCGTTTCCGGTTACAATACAATTATTAAATGTATTATGGGAAGAATAATATTGGATACTAACACCGTTATCGTCGAAGCTTGAACCGTTCTGAACTGTCACAGAGTTCAGGGTGTTCCAGCGTCCTGCCGTGAATTTGAACGGGCGTCCCGTGGCACCAGTGGCATCCACAGTGAGATCGGCGATCGTGCCGTTCGCCGAGCCAGTGAGCTCAAATCCAAACGCTCCAGCGGAGACGAAGCACGTGCCGGTGCCCGAAGACCCTTGCTGATTCTCCTGAGAAATCGAAATCGTGTTTAGCGACAAGTTTCCTTGCTGCTCAAAGTGCGCGGCTGCTCCGCAATCCTCGCTGCCTGCCTGAGTGATGGTTACGTTACTCCACGTCACGTTAAAGTTGCCGCCACCGAAAATAGCAGCACCTTGCACGTTTTTCGCCGTTACGCCGCTGACCGTCGAGTAGGCAACCCCTGCCAATACCAATCCGTAGGCGTTGGTTCCGTTTCCGTCGAACGTGATATTTCTTACGGTGACGCCAGTCAAGGGACCGATAATTTTTTGAGCTACCGCCGTATTTGCGACTGGGTCGTACGTATCGTGCAGTGCGGTCGTGACTGTGACAGTGTTACCGGAGACCGAGGCAACCTTTAGAACCTCCCCGCGACAGCCGGAGGGATCGCAGATGCCGTTTGAGCTAGATTGTGGGCAGGACGCACCGGTAGCTGCCGAACCATCCGTGCCGCCCTGGCAAAGGTAGACATAATCACCCGGGTTCACCCCCAGGCTCGTAAGGGTCGTAAAGGATGTGGATAGTTCATTGGCCGCCGCGCTCAATGCCAGTGCGGTCCCGTAGGTGGCGTAAAGACTTGTGCCGTTCCCGCCGATGACCATGATCCTTCCTTGCGGCGTTCCAGTGTTGGAGTATGTGTCTTTGATAGTGGCGCAACTCGAACCATCTACGGTCACATCCGTAACATCGATGGTCAGTTGAGATGAAATCAGGTAGGTGTTGCTTGTGGTGCATGGAAAGAGCAGGGTATCGCCCGGCTGTAGGGCCGCGATGGCACTCTTGATGGCGGCGGTGTCATCCGTTGAACCATCACCCTTGGCACCGTAGTTCAAAACGTTTTGTACAGTCGCACAGGCGGGACTCGGCCAAAACACGAGGCCGGCAAGCAAAAGTACTAGCAGAGTTCCGAACGCGGAATGGCCTAAGACTAGCTTCGAACGAAAATCAACCTTTACATCGAACATGGCACCCCCCTTTTGCGAGCTTGTGGGCGGGAACAAGAGCTTTGTAGCTGGGTGAGTCGCAGTCGAAATCCCTTCTACAACGCTGCGCCTCGATCGTAAACCCCACAATCACCTGGTTTCATTGCCGGTTAACACCCGCTTCAACTAACTATGTTGTTCCCCGTCTGGTCATCACGCCGGCGTAGCTCGAATGCCAACCCGACGGAATCTGGGAATGATATTGAACTGCATGATTCACGGTTACACCCCCCTGGGAACCTGCCCGAGTTCACTTGGCCAGTCATTTATCCTAGTGCAAACACAATACTTATAATTAGTACTTGACAAATGACAAGAATGGTATACAATTTGTTCAATAAACAGGGACGCCCTTTACCCTGTCCTGCTGCCGCTTATGCTGCTTCCCCCGCTCTCTTCTTTCGTAACCCCCGCTCGCAATCTGCGCGATTCCTTGGCCTTCCCACTGGCATCTCCACGGGCTCCGCGCGCCTTGCTTGCTTCACGCTGTAACCCCTTTAGAAGCAACACTTGCAAATGTCCAACAAAAGAAAACGCTTCAACTCCTTTAGAATCCACACTGGCTCTGTTGACATCCTGGATGAGCGAGCCGATGCCTCAGGCGGTAGAGGTTATAGGCAAGACCGAGCAGCAGAGCTTGGCGGATCTGGATGGCCAGGCTGCGCCCGGGAGCGCG
>Ga0070730_10002286_pt1 | contig 17498 bp, 17 predicted proteins | sample Coa_R1_3_FD_66447 | JGI IMG/M metagenome (GOLD analysis project Ga0070730, IMG submission 66447) | Surface soil microbial communities from Centralia Pennsylvania, which are recovering from an underground coalmine fire - Coalmine... | ecosystem: Environmental > Terrestrial > Soil > Unclassified ... | reverse complement strand
AGCGAGTGCGCGAACGCTGAAAGCTCCCACCCGCCAAAGTGCGCCGTCAGAAACAGCACTCCCTTGCCTCGCGCATAGGCCTGCTCGTAATTCTCGAGTCCGTCGTACACCACGACTTCGTCCACATTTTTTGGCGTGTATTTTGGAAACTGGCACAGTTCGGCGAGTTGCCGGCCAAGAGAGGTAAAGACCCCGCGCAGAATACGCGCCCGTTCCGCCTCACTCTTCTCGGGAAGGGCCATCGCCAGATTGCGCATACCCACCTGGCGCAGGCGGAAATGTAAGAGATAGACGACGCGGCCAATACCAATGGCGAACCCGCGCGAGAGCCGTCGTGGCATCAGACCCAATATCTTGATGAACGGCCAGGCAGCCGCGTATTCGAGTTTCCGCCGCATCAGGGAAGCGTGACCGTATCACCCGGCAAATTTGCTTGTCAATCGGCGCTCTTGCTACGACAGACGCCCCGGCTGTCCGTTCGATCGCACTTAAGACTACTCTTCCACTCGCTCGGAGTCGTGCTTTTCAAACACCGCCCCCAGCGCCGCCGGCGAACGGTCTGTCATCGTGTGAATATCCTGGATCAGCGAATAAATGTTTGAAGTCATCACCAGCAGATACCGCACCAGCCCGGGCCCCGGATTCCAATAGGTGTGAACGGTGCCCCGAGGAACGAATACGGATGATCCGGCGCGCGCCTCGACCACATCCTTCCCCACCCGAACGCACAACATGCCTTCCAGCACGTACCAGGCCTCGTCGTCGTTGCGGTGAAGGTGAAGCGGCGCAATCCAGCGCGGCGGCCCGGGAGGTCCACCCGCATCCTTCCACTCCGCGATCACGAAGTTCGCGCCCACCGATCCCAGCACATTGCCTGCCAGCGGCGGAGCGATGATGGGAGAACTCATAAACTCTGCTTTTCAGAAACCTCAGCCTACTTCGCGGCGTCCTGCGCCCACTTCGCGAGCGTCGTCAGAAACGCATTTGCACTCGCAGGCGGATCCACTTCGCCCGTGAGGGCTGCCTTCGTCGTCACCATGTGCCCGTAGAATTCACGCGTCGAATCTTTGTCCTGCTTTACGACAGCACCATTCAAACTCACTCCGGCGAACACGCCGCGAGCTCGCGAATAAGTTAACACCTGCGCCCGCATCTTCCAGTCGGTATTTCCTTCGGCATGACGGCCCACCGGACCGGCAGCGACCGACGCATCCGCGCCCAAAGCGAACTGGCTCGACAACAGATGCTGCATGCCATCGTTGTTCATGACCAGCATGATCAGGTCCACCGCCTGTCCGCCGATCTGAAAGCCGACACTGCCGCCCTTGACGGTGAAAAATGCCGGGGTGCTCCAGCCCTTGGGCGTACGGCAACTTGCCAGACCGCGCCCGTACTTCGCGCCCACAATGAATCCGCCTTTCAACATCGACGGCACCACAGCCACGCACTCCGATTTGCTCAGAATGTTATCGGGAATGCCCGAGTCTGGTGCCGACTGGATCTCATTCAACACGTCGGCCGCAGCCTGCACGCGGTCCGTAGCCTTCGATTCCTTCGCCTGATCATCCGCCGCCAAAGTAAGAGAGCAGAGCGTAACAAATAGCGCCACTACCATTAGCTTTTTCATGTTCCTCACCACAAAGAAAGATTTCACTGGGATCTGATACTTGGATTGTAAATGAACTCGTCTCGTTGCATCGGCCCCGGTCTGTCCGACCGTTCTAAGAGGAGATCGATAGGCCCTCGAATACGCGCCTCCGTGTGGTAAAGTGCTTCGCAGTCGTTCCTCCCCTGACCGGGATGCAGCCGGCCGCTTGTACGGCACAACCGCTCAAGGCGGCGCCCATTCGGCGGGTGTTGTTTACCGACTCGGGCCAGTTCCAGCGGATGGACGATCGCACTCCTCCACGACTTCACCGGGGGCAGCGATGGATACCAGCCGATCGGAAGCTTAACCTTCGACGCAGCCGGTAACCTTTATGGCTCAACACAGGGCGGCGGGAATAAGAAAGTGAATCTCGGAAGTGGAGTCGTCTACCGCCTTTCACGATCCGGAAACACCTGGCGGGAAACGGTCCTTCACACCTTCACTGGCGGAACCGATAGCGGACTTCCTTCTGCTGGAGTCATCTTTGATGTGCATGGCAACCTCTATGGCACGACCTCTGGCGACGTTCCCGCAGGATGCAACAGCTTCTATGGATGCGGCCAGATTTTGGCGGGCTGACTCGCGGGGGCGTGGCTGGCAATCTCTTCTTCACCGCCAGTGACTTTCACTATTTCGACTACGGTGCCGTCTACGAACTGACGCCGTAAATCGTCGGTCGATCTTGGCATTGTCGGTGATGTTTAACTGGGGCGGCAGGCAAGCCGAACAAAAAAATGCGGGGCTGAAAGCAGTGACCCTAATCGCCACTCTCAACCCCGTCTCCCAGGTTCTGTGGTAGGTGAGGCGAGTATGCTTCGCCTCGAAGATTCCAACAAGATTACGAAGGTAAGTGCCCCGAAGTTACGCCAGAGAAGCTGCGAGCGGTGAGCAATGAGAAATGAGCAACCAGGTTCGGTCGTGCTCACTGCTCACAGCTCACCGCTCAAAGCTACTTCGTCGTCACCAGCGAATGCGTAATGGCATGCACCGACAAGGCAATCCGGTTCTGCACGCCAACCTTGCGCATCAACTTCGCGACGTGCGCTTTCACCGTGCGCTCTTCAATTCCTAGCTGACCGCCAATCTCTTTATTGGAGCGGCCCGCCACCAGCATCTCCAGCACTTCCTTTTCACGATCGGTGAAGGTCACGCGGCCCGCCGGAAAAATCCGTCCCGGCGCCGATGACACCCGCTCGATGAACATGGAAAGCACCCGCCGCGGGGCCCATACCGATCCCTGGTTCACAATGCGTATAGCCTGCGCGAACTCCGCTGGTGTAGCGGCCTCGTCCACGTATCCCTTGGCTCCCGACGCGATTGCTTTCAGGATGGTTTCCTCGTCAATTCCAGAACCGGTGACAATGATGCGCAGATCCGGCCTCGTGGCCTTCAGGCTCGCCATCACATCAAACAGGTTTTGCCCGGAACGGTTGCCGAGCAGAATGAGATCAATGCCTTGCAGCGTGCTGATCTCGGGTAGCGCCGCGGAGATGAGCTCGAACTCGGGCTCAGAATCGAACAATGCGCGGAACCCAACAAAGCGCAGTGGGTCGCTTTCCACCACTGCAATTTTGATTACTGGTTTTCTGGCTACTGCTGCTTTCATAGATATCCCTTGTAGGGTTAATTTCTTCTACTCAGCATAGTAATAAATCGGCATAAAGCAAAGAGAAGGTGACCGAAGTGAAATTACGGGAGTAACATGGAAAAATCAGCCTGAACGCAGCATTGGCACTGCAACTCAGGCGTACTCACTACGATTGCTTTGAGATTTTCCGGGAGACTTCCTCGCATGATGAAATCGATTCTTGCCGCACTCTTGATGATTAGTTTCACGCTGTTGGCCCAGGAACCGGCGCCCAGCGCGGCTCCTGTACCCCAATCTGCGGCGCCCACCTACACTCCCAAGTTCCCCGGCGATCCCGCCCGCTCCGATTCCGAAGCTGCCGCTCTCGCCTACATGCGCGTCGTCATCCGCGCCAACCGCGCCTTCAACAAGCAGTACGACCACTTCGCACTCACGCTTTCCGAGCTCGTCCACTCCGGAACGTTCACCAAGCGTATGGTCAACCCCGACCGCGGAGACTACACCGCCAGCTACAAGGGCAAGAAAGACAGCTACGTTCTCACCATGACCCCCAAGTTCCTGGACACCCAGCACCGATCGTTTTATGCAGAGGATGATGGCAAAATCCACGCCGACGAGACCAAGCCTGCCGACGGAGATTCGCCTGTCGTGAAGTGATTCGCGGGACGGCCAGGACGGCACGGAGGTTTCCTCTCGACTACTGCTTCAGAATCCAATTCCCCATTTTCTCCAGCGCCACAGGAGACATAGTCTCTTCGATCTCGGCGTACTCCGAAATAGCACCCGTCGTCGCCGCCTGGAACAAATGATTCAGTCCCGGCAGTTCGTCAATCTCAAAATGTTTGTTGCCGGCCTCTTCGAGCGCCTTGCGAATCGGGGGCAGATTCTGGCTCGGCAGCACCTGCTTATCTAAACTCCCGTTGATGGCCAGCACTGGACAGGTCACTTTGCGCAGCGCCGCCGCCGGATCATACGTCAGAAAATAGCGGAACCACGTGGACGTGATTTGGGTGATCGCGGCTCCGATCTGCGCGTCCGGTACGTCACCTGTCATTTTTTCACGCAACTCTTTTTCAAGCGCCGCCTCATTTTTTTCTGTTACGACCAGTCTGAGCATCTCTCGTTCCTTGGCCGCATCCTTCGCGGCTTCTTCGGGACTCTTGCCGCTCGCCACCTCAATCGCCTCACTTTGCGCCGGAAGAATCTGATCGCCGGGCACGCCGGTGCCCGCCATCATCACAATGAACGCCACATCTTTGTTGCGTGCGGCAATCATGGGCGCGATCAATCCGCCTTCACTGTGGCCGATCAATCCAATTTTGTGCTGGTCCACTTCCGGGCGCGTTTTTAAATATGCGATGCCTGCCTCCGTATCTGTTGCGAAGTCCGCAGTCGTACCGGCCTTAAAGTCTCCCGTGGATTTGCCCGTGCCACGATCATCGGCGCGCAGCACGACAATTCCACGGCGCGTGAGGTAGTCCGACAGAATCAAGAATGGCTGGTGCCCCATCAAACTCTCGTCGCGATCCTGCGACCCCGACCCTGTGATCAGCACAACCGCGGGGAACGGCCCTTTGCCCTGCGGAATGGTCAGCGTCGCGGCCAGCGTAACGCTCTGCACTTTGTTGTCGTACGTCACCTCTTCTTCACGATACGGATACGGCTTCACCGGAACCTGCGGCCGCTTCAGTTCGAGTTCCGCCTTGTCTTTCACTTTCTTCAGCACGAGCGGCATCGTGCCGCCTCCTTGCGACCATTTGCCGTCAACCGACGACAGGTCGGCGGCGAACTTGCCCTCGAACATTCCGCCAATAGACTTCGCCTCGATCTTCAGCGAGGCCCCATCCCGCGTGACTGAAGTCGCCGGAATGCCCTTTGCCCCCTGGTCCGGACTGTCCATCGTGGCCGTCAGGCCATCCTCGGTGTTCACGATGTGAAACACGATGCGCAGTTTGACGGCTCCCGTGTCGAGCGAGCCCATCCAATCGCCGTCGATGTCAGAGGGCTTGGCTGGCTTGTGTTCCGTCTTGAGCGGCGCGGTCGTGCGCTTAAACTCGAGCGGCAGTGGCTGGCCTTGCGTCCACGTGCCGGATATCGTCTGTGCATCCGCTGCGACTTTCCCCTCGTAGGTTCCGTGTACGGCGTCGATGCCGAGACTCAACTTCGAACCTTTAAGAGTGATCGAATTGACCGGGATGCCGTTCGCCCCCGGCTGGTCGATGCTGTCGAGCGTGGCCTTCAGGCTGCCGTCGGCGCCCTTCGTGACATGTAGCACCAGCCGAAGTTCCGCTCCGCCAGCGCTGAGCGTTCCCAACCAGTCGCCGGCGATGTCCTGCGCGCGAGCTAGCCCAGCGCCCATGAATACCAGGATGAGAACCAATCCTCGCTTCATATGATTCGTCCCTCCTTGGGACAAGAAATTCGAGTGTTCACGCACCACGGCGGGTCAGCGCTCCACTGCACCGAGTTCGTCGATCTTCCGCTGCAGGCACCGAGCCGCGCGCATATTCATCTTCCAGACTCCGAAGAACACGACGGCAATGATCACATCCAGCAGGGCGAGCGCAGCCCAGCTGGCGGGGCGCCGAAAAGCCAGTGCATAAGCCACCGTGTAGACCACAAAACCCGGAACCAGCGGAGCCAGATACCATGGCCAGACGTTCTTCACTACGTCGCGCTGCCGCTCCATCTCGGCGCACAGAAACTCGATACAGGTTGAGTTCCCCATAGCGCCCGGCATGCTTCGGGCCGAACCTTTGCGAAGAAGTTGCACTACTACCCAAATCATTCCTGCGATGAACAGAAGATACGCAAGGCGAAGCAGGCTGTCATGGGTTTTGCCCAGAAAAGACGCGAACAGAACAATTCCAACCAACGCTGCTACATATTCGCGGAAATTCCTCCACCAGATTTGGCGCTGGAATTTTCCGGCACGCTTGCGAAGTAGATCAGCCGACATTTTCGTCACCTCCACGGCTTGGCTCTGCCAGATCTGCTGCACGGGATTATCCGGATGATCAGTCATTGGTGTCTCCTCCCTGCTGAAAGCGGCGAGCCAGCATGCTTTTGATTCGGTGAATCTTCGTCGCGACGTTTCCCGCCGACAGCCCCGTCGTCTCACCGATCGAGGCGGCGTCGAACCCTTCGAGATACGCCAGGATCACGTGCCGGTCGAGCGGCTTCAATCGCTGAACAAGTTGCAGAAGGCGGTCGAGCGCGTGATTGCGATCGGCGGCCTGCCCGCTGTTTGCATCAGGCAGATTCTCCAATTCCTCGAGCCCGACCAGCGCCTGCTCTCGCGTGCGTCGCTGCCGCAGCACGTGCGAAGCAGCCACATTGTGTGCGACGCGGTACATCCAGGTGCGCACGGAACATCGCCCATCGAAAGCCGCAAAGCTCCGCCATAACGCAACATGAATGTCCTGCAAGAGGTCTCGCCGAGTATCGGGATCGGCCTCGTAGGCGCGCGCCAGTCTATCGAGCGCAGCACCATAGCTGTTTGCGGCGTCCTGATAGAGATCGTCCTGCGTAGGCACGGCTGCCGGCATGGCCTCAATTACGCTCACATCTAGGTAGTCCACAAAAATGGGGATTTCTTACAGAAACTTTTCCTTATTCGGAACCACCGCCGGCATGTACGGGAACGCCACCGCCGTCGTCAGCATCACGGCGGCGATCAGCGACAATCCCACGATGTAGTAATTACGAGCCATCGTCATTTCATCACCCCCGGCTTTCCTCCGGACTTCTTGGGAGGCGGTTGCGGAGCCCTGCCCGCTGTTTCGCCATTGCCACCCATCAGGTCCAAGGCCCACGCCATCAGGTCCTGCACGACAGTCGTATTGAGCCCGTACCAGATCTGCTGGCCGTCGCGACGGCTGGTGAGCAGGTCGGCCTCTCGTAACACGGAGAAATGGTGCGACATAGTCGGCTTCGTCATGTCGAATCGCTCGGCCAGATCTCCCGCCGTCATCTCCCCGCGTCGCAACAAGCGCAGAATCTCGCGCCGCGTCGGATCGGCCAGCGCCTTAAACGCTTCATTGGAGGAGGGAGCCATAGTTAGACAAACATGTAATTAGACAACTATCTAAATATAAGACGCCACTTTCTTGCTTGTCAAGCACCTCGTGTTCTGAGGTTTTGTTTTCTTCGCACGATCAGCGCTCGGCAGGGAGTAAAACGGCTCTTGGGCGATCCGCGGTTTCGGGATAGAATGAAGCGGCTGGCCGATCCTCACGGCCGGTTGGAAAGCCGCTCCCAGCCTCCAGCGATTGAGCCCATGAAGCCGGTTCTTACAAGCCTACTGATCGCTCTGCTCGCCCTCACTGCGGGGGCTCAACTTCCCTCCACCGCCCCAAAACCCTCGTCCCGCGCCGTAATTGAAGGAATCGTCACCAAAGATCCCGGCAGCGAACCGGTCAAGAAAGCTTTGATCGAGTTGATCGCAGAAAATCAGTCGGAAGGTGGGGACTACACCGCCCTCAGCAGCCCGGATGGTTCCTTCCACATCGAAGGCATCGTTGCTGGACGCTACCGTTTATTCGTCGAGCGCACCGGATTTCTCGAGGTGGCAAAACACCATGCGCAGTCCGACGGCCGTGTCTTAACTCTGACAGCTGGGCAAGAACTCAAAGACCTCCAAATTCGTCTGCAGGCCGCAGCCGTCGTCAGAGGCCGCGTGACCGACGAAGACGGAGAGCCTTTGCCCAACGCGCAAGTCGCCGTGCTTCGCCAGTCCTTCACGTCCGGTCGCAGCCATTGGGAACAAGCCGGAGCCGAGCGCACCAATGACCTCGGCGAATACCGCGTTGCGAATCTGCCCGCCGGCAATTACTACGTATCGGTGACGCCGCCGCCGGATTTCAAGAGCCTGATCGAGGGCGCGGGCGCCGCAATAGCCGAGTCCAACAGCACGAACGCGCCCGACAAGCCTGCATCCACGTCCTACCAGACCACCTACTATCCTGGCACCGCCGATCGCAGCCAGGCCGCGCCCATCCAGCTCCACGCGGGCGACGACTTCCCCGTAAATTTTACGCTGCTGCCGAGTCCTAGCCTGAGCATCCGCGGTGCAGTGGTGAATCTTCCGGCCCGCTCTTCGGCGGTGATCATGCTGCAGTCGCACGATTTCAACCTGGTCTTGAACGGCGCGGAGATGCACAAGGACGGCAGCTTTGTGATTCGCGACGTCGCCCCCGGTGCCTACACGATTCTCGCCACCGTCGAGAATTCCACAGTGCCCATGATGGCTCGGCAATCGTTGCAAGTTGCCGGCAACAGTGTCGACGGACTGCGCCTCTCGCCCCAACCCGGCGGATGGATTCACGGTCGCCTGCGCCTCGAAAACAAAGGCAACATCGCACCATTCGATCCCAGCCAGCTTTTTCTCGTGCTGCATCCGGCTGACGGTGACGAAGAGACTCTCAGTACGTTTCTCGCAGGTGCCGCGTTCAACTCGCTGATCCATGTCGCCGACAACGGCAACTTCGACTGGAAAGGCGTGCCTCCCGGCAGCTACTACGTCGAACTCGCCGGGGATGGCGGCGCCAACGGCAACTGGTACTTGAAGTCGGTCAACGCTGGAGGCCGCGACTCCGACGACTCAGGAATCAACGTGAATGGAGGAGCGGTCATGCTCGACCTGGTCGCAAGCGCAAACGGCGCCCTCGTCGATGGCATCGTCGCCGACCAGAAAGGCCAACCAGCCGCGAACGCAGTCATCGTCGCCGTGCCCGATGCGCACCTGCGTAGCCGCGTCGATCGCTACCGCAAGGCGGTCAGCGACCAGAGCGGCCACTTCACCCTGCACGGCGTCCCGCCCGGCAACTACACGCTGCTCGCCTGGGAGAGCGTCGACGGCGACGCTTACTACAATCCAGATTTTGTGAAGACGTACGAAGCGCAAGGCAGCGCGCTGCGTTTAACCGAAGGCGAGCGAAAAAGCCTGCAACTGCAGGCCATCCCCGAAGCCGAAGACCAACAATAATTTCTAGTTCAGGAAATACTGCCGGTAAAGCGTATCTCTTTGCGCCGGACGGAATCCCGCATCGCGGATAATCCGCCGCAACTCTTCCTCCGTCGTGCAGTTCGTGACGCCCGCCGCTCGCACGACGTTCTCTTCGAGCATGACCGAGCCCACGTCGTTCCCGCCGAAGCGCAGCCCCATCTGGCAGACTTTCAGCCCCTGCGTGACCCAACTCGACTGCACGTTAAGGAAGTTCGAAAGATAAATGCGCGAGATGGCAAGCACTTTCAAATAATCTACCGCGGTTGCTTCATCCCAACCCCGTCCGCCCAGCGCCGTATGCTGCGGCTGAAAGCTCCACGGGATGAATGCCGTGAATCCGCCCGTCTCTTCCTGCAACTCGTAAAGCCGCTGAAAGTGGTTCACCAGATTTTCGTGATTCTCGCCCACGCCGAACATCATCGTCGCGGTCGTGCGCATCCCGATCTGATGCGCCGTGCGATGCACGTTGAGCCAATCGTCGGTCAGGCACTTCAACCGCGCGATCTTATATCGCACCTCGTCATCCAAAACTTCCGCCCCGCCGCCCGGAATCGAATCCAGCCCGGCATCGCGCAGCCGCAGAATCGTGTCGCGAATCGAGAGCCCGCTGTATTCCGCAATGGCAATAATCTCGGACGCCGAGTAGCAGTGCAGATGCACCTTCGGGAATCGCTCGCGAATCCCGCGCAGCATCTTCTCGTGCCAGTCAATCTTCAAATCCGGATGCAACCCGCCCTGCATCAGCACGCCCGTGCCACCGAGTTCCACCGTCTCGCGAATCTTCTCGTAAATCGTCTCGAAGTCGAGAATGTACCCTTCCTTCGCCGCTGGCCCTTTCAGCGGCCGATAAAACGCGCAGAAGGTGCAGTACTCGGTGCAGAAGTTCGTATAGTTGATGTTGCGGTCAATGATGTAGGTGACCACGCCCTCGGGATGCAGCTTGCGGCGAACCGCATCGGCTTCCATCCCGATGCCGATCAAATCATCGGAAGCAAACATCTCCAAAGCTTGTTGTTTCGTAAGGGACATGAGGCTCCACAGAACCTTCTATTTTAGCGGAGCGACCTTCAACTCTCAAAACCCGCCGCGAATCTGGCAATGAGTGAATTTCTCGAATCCGCTGAATCATTTGAATTCAGCGTCGTCAGCCTCTGGATTGCGTTGCTTCCACGACCGGGCTCCCGAACCCGCTCGAGCCGGCCCCTTCCAGGCCCTCGAAGCCTCTCGCACTGTTCTTGCTTGTTTCGAAAACGTATCGTGCGGCGCCCGAAAGTGCGGTAGAATCCGTGGGTTTCGCGAAGGAGACCCTGCATGTTCGTACGCCGCTCCCTGTTAATTTCTTTCGTATGCCTCGGCTTTAGCATCTTTTGCCATGCCGCGCAGATTGACTCTGGTTTGTTCACAACCTATACCAACGATAACGCGAAAACTACGCTGTATTGGACCGTGTGCGGATCGATCCCACCCGGAAGCGGTTGCTACGGTGGCGGGTCGGCCGGCCCGTTCGGCAACATTGGTTCCATCGTGGAGGGTGGCAAGTCCTACAACAATACTTTGGGCACAGTCACGCGCCATCTCTACGTAATCGACAAGGCATATGGCTCCAGTCAAAACGGCGTTGCCGTCTATGACTACAAGAGAGTTGACACGATCGCGAATGGAAACGATACGATCACGTTTACGCTCGTGAAAACACTTTCGCTTCCTCTGATGGGCGGCAGTGCGGCGACCGTCTATGTGGGCGCCAATCCCAGTTATCTCGTCATCGGAACCAGCCTGAGCGCGGTGCCCGTTGAAATGAAGAAGAGCAGCTACGCCGTAACCTCGCTCGGCATTATTTCGCAGATTCCGATTTCGATCACCGCCGACAACTACGGTTACATCAACGTCACATCGGCCGATGGATTTTTCGTGGTTGGGCCCAATGGCTCGGTCCAGGAAGACGGCGGAGGAGCGCCGTTCACGATCAATACGATCATCGGGATTCAACCATAGAGGTCGTTGCCTCGCTCCGTGGCTTCACGGGCAGGTCGCCGTGAAGCTCACAGCAGGCGGCATCCGATTCGCGATCATGGGCTTCCCCACCGCCTGCACAAAGAGCTGCTGTTTTCCTTGAGGAATTTGCAGGCTGCACAGATTCACGGAATGAACTCCCGTTTCAATCCGCGCCACATTCGTCAGGTTCTGCCCGTCCGGGCTGCTGTACACGTTGTAATGGTCGATCACGTTCTCGCTCCCGCCGATCTCCCACTGCAGCGTGTTGCCCGATAGCGAAGCCGTCAGTCCGAAGCACGGATCGATCCCCGATTCGATCTCAGTTCCCTCTTCGTAATCGTTCCAGGTCACCAACTGCAGGTACGGCAGTTGCCTTCCCGAGCTGTACACCTGATTCACCTGTGCGAACGTCTGCAGCCAAGTCTGGCCACACTGCTGACTCATCACGCGTCCCGTCCCCCAACTTGCCAGGCTGTCGTTGAATCCTTTATAAGACGCGCCCACGGTCTCCAGGTCGCCGAACCCCAGCCCCGTGTCGTAGAAGCTCGATAGATACTCGAGCCCGTCGTTGGTCATCTGCGGCATCACCCACGAGTAGCTGCCGTCACTCATCGCATGGCTGAATCCTCCTCCATCCTGAAACAGAAACCGCGGCGGCGTCGCGAGGCCGGCGTTCACCTCATCCCAATTAATCGAATACTCGTAATCAATGTTGAACTCCGTCACCAGCGGCTGCCCTCCAATATTCATGTACGCGCTCGACGGGAAGTAGTGCTGCTCCACATACTGCAGCAACTTCGTCAGCGACTGCTGCGGCGAACACTCCGCACAAGGATTCCATTTGATCGCACCCGCATCCACCATGACCGCGAAGCTGAAGCCGGGATGCTTCTCCGCTTCGTGCATCACCACCTGCGCAGCGTGGTCCTCCTCGTTGTTCGGACCATACCAGTCCACCACCACGCCATCGATGCCGCGGCTGATCATGTCTTCAATCTGCCGCCGCACCTGCGCCGGATCGCTCGAGCTGTAGCCCACGTTCATGTGCTCCGGCTCTCCGAACCACAGCAGCAAGTGCGCCAGCACTTTCGTCGTCGCACCCGGATACAGCAGCGAGTGGACATTCAGTTTGCTTACATTGTTCGCGCCCAGATTGCCATTGCTCTGGTTCGCGAAATTGTTCGACGCGCTCGTGTTGTTACCGGTTTGAGCGCTCAAGGTTGTGGTTGATCCGGCCCCTGCCGAATTCGTGCTGAGGGAGCGGGCCGCGGAACCGGCTCCACAATTCAGCAAGGGCGCAGACATAAGCAGAACTGCACACAAATATTCTCGACGCATGCACTCCTCAAAGCGGTTCTTGCAGGTGGGATTGACTTACGACTTAAAGCCAGTCGAGAAAGCAACGTGCGCTGGGATTTCCTCGAGCAGCCTTCTGGGAACGCGATGAGAGTAGCGTTATCGCCGAACGTCGCCTAGATATCAAAGGTTTGATGCCCGCCGTCGGCGCTACACACCAAGGTGCACGGGATGAGGAATGCACCAGCAGACTTTACGAGCTGCGACGTTGAACTTGTTCTGAAACCCATGAGAGCATGGCAGCATGAAATCAATTCGATTTGCCCTCATCGTGCCGGCGGTCATAAGCGCGGCCCTTTTCCTGGGCGAAGTTCCTGCGCTTTCGGCATTCCTGCATCTGCAGGTCTCGGCCGGTGGATCAACCGCTGCACAGCGAGACGGATCTCACGATTTCGATTTCCTCATCGGTGATTGGAAGGCGCATGTTCGTCGGCTCCCGGATCGCTTGAAGGGTTCGAATGTCTGGGTGGAATACGATGGCATCTCGAATCACAAAAAACTTCTCGACAGCAACGCTAATTTTGAAGAGTTCGACGTCTCGACTCCCGACAGGAAACTTCGCATAAAGGCGCAAACGCTGCGACTCTATAATCCCGAATCGCACCAGTGGAGTATTTATCTCGTCGATCTCGACAAAGGTACGCTTGAACTTCCGCCGGTCGTGGGCGAGTTTAGCGGAAAGCGCGGTGAATTCTACAATCAGCAACTGTGGGAAGGTCGCGCAGTCCTGGTCCGCTATGTCTGGCTCGACATTTCACCAAAATCATCGCGTATGGAACAGTCTTTCTCCCCCGACGGAGGAAAGACGTGGGAAGTGAACTGGATCTGTGAGCTCTCACGGTAAAGCGAACGCGCCGCCCCCTACTGCGCCCGAAAAAATATTCGCTTGCTATCCCGAAGATCAAGGTTGGTGATTTGCAAATAGCCTCCAAGGAACTGCTTCCCCCATCGCACGGTAACCGGCAGGCGAGGGGTGCGAGTGATCTCCGGAATCGTAGGTGGGCAGCAAACGGTCGGGTTGTTGCGGATCGCGCATCGTTTTGTCGAAGTCGATCACGGCGTCAAAGTGTCCGGCGGCCCGAATCCAGGTATTGATTGCCTGCCGGTCGGCCTCGGTTGTCGCAGGCGAATGATAGTAGTTCGATCCCACGAACGGAAGAATGGTCGCCCCATAAACTTCAAGCCCCCGCGAGTGGGCGCGCCCGATTGACACCGGTCTCCGCGTTACCTAGACTGCCTGTGTAGCGCTTCGGGCTCCGTCCCAAGAGGACCATTCATGGCTTGGCTGCAAAACAAGTTCGAGAAGAATTTCCTGACCACCACGGTGGACTACGTTTTTAACTGGGCGCGCAAATCGGCGGTCTGGCCGATGACGTTTGGCTTGGCGTGCTGCGCGATTGAGATGATCGCCTCGTCCACCTCGCGCTTCGACATCGCGCGCTTCGGCTCGGAGGTGTTCCGTCCCAGCCCGCGCCAGAGCGACCTGATGATCGTGGCCGGCACCGTCACGCTGAAAATGGCGCCCGTGGTCAAGCGCATCTACGACCAGATGCCCGACCCGAAGTGGGTGATCTCGATGGGGGCGTGCTCCTCGGTGGGCGGCCCCTTCAACACCTACGCGGTGCTGCAGGGCGTGGATAAGATTGTTCCGACGGATGTTTACGTCACCGGATGCCCGCCGCGTCCCGAGAACCTTTTCTACGCGCTGCTCAAACTGCAGGACAAGATTGACACGATGACGATCGCGAAGAAGCCGACCGCGGTCCGGCTCGATCCAAACATGGTCGAGAACTTCAAGCGCCAGGTGATGATCGCGCAAACACTGCAGCCGAAATAGAGCGGTACTCGGTACTCAGTACTCAGTACTCTGTGACGGCCCTCTGCGGGCCGGGCGCCGCGCATGGATTGGCAGCATGTCACCGCAAGAAAGAACCATGCCAGGGTTTATCAAACTCACGACGCAATCCGAACTCCCCGCCGACGACGAAGCCAAAGAATTTCCCTGCGGCGCGAAGACCATCTGCGTCGCCAACGTGAACGGCTCCTACAACGCCATGGACAACGTCTGCCTGCACCGCGGCGGTCCGCTCGGTCAGGGAACGATCGAGCGCGGCAAAGTCGTCTGCCCGTGGCACGGCTGGGAGTGGGATCCGAAGACCGGCCAGGCCGCACACAACGCCAACGCCAAGGTCGCCGTGTATCCACTAAAGATTGAGAATTGCGACGTGCTAATCGAGATCTGACGCGGCGCCCGGGCGGACGAGGGCGCCTCTCCACCTTCAAACCTTGCAAGATTCTTCATCTTGACCGGCCCGGTGCCTCACACGATAATTTCCGCGCTCGCGCTACGGAAGGAATTCCCATGACACAATTTCAAACTTGCCCAGCTCTTAGCGCTCTGAAGGCAGCCTGCATCGTCTCAGCGATCCTGGCAGCATCAGCAATCGCATCCCCGGCGCAGACTTTCAAGACGCTGATCAACTTCGATGGCACCGATGGCGCTCAGCCGGTTTACGTGTCTCTAGCACAGGGCAACGACGGCAACATGTATGGAACCACACTCGGCGGCGGACTGAACGGCAGTGGAACTGTGTTCAAGATCGCGCCCTGGGGCAAGCTCACGACGATCTACAGTTTCTGCGCCCAAACCAACTGCGCCGATGGCTCCCTTCCTTACGCAGGGCTGGTGCGAGCACCAAATGGCAATTTTTTCGGTACGACTTCGCAGGGCGGTGCGTTCGGCGACGGAACTGTGTTCACCATCACGCCTCTTGGCGCGCTTACCATTCTTCACAGCTTCAACTATTCCGCGGGAGAAGGTTTCCAACCTTTCGCCCTCTTGGTTCGAGCGCAGAGTGGAGACTTCTATGGAGCCACTACCAGTACGATTTTTAAGATCACTACGGCAGGAGTGTTCACGATTCTGAATACGTTAAATGGCACCATGAGCGCTTTAGTGCAAGGCAACGATGGCAACTTCTATGGAACCGCCGGACAAACTGTCTTCCAAATGACCCCGGCAGGCACTATTACCACACTCCACACCTTTACCGGAGCGGACGGCTCTTATCCGAATGGACTGATACGCGGCACGAATGGAGATTTGTATGGCACCACTTATGGAGGCGGAGCCAACAACACTTGCAACAACGGATGCGGCACGGTATTCGAGATCACATCAAAAGGCGCGCTCACCACGTTGTACAACTTCGATTCCACCCACGGCTCCAATCCAGTGGCGACGCTGGCGGAAGGCACCGACGGCAACTACTACGGCACAACGTACGCCGGAGGCACGGGCGGCGACTGGGGCACGGTTTTCAAGATGACTCCCGCCGGAACTGTGACCACCCTTCACAGTTTCGACGGCACCGACGGCGGCCAACCGTACGGCCCGGTCGCGCAATCCATAAACGGCACTTTCTACGGCACTGCAACCAACGTTGGCGCATCGAACGGCGGCACCCTCTTCAGCCTGTCGATGGGCCTCGGCCCGTTCGTCGAGACCTTTCCCACGTCTGGCAAAGTGGGAACAACCGTCGTAATCGTGGGTGACGCTCTCGGTTACGATGCGACCGGAGTCATCTTCGGTAGCACCGGGTCAACATTCGAGGCGATTTCTGCCGACGTACTCAAGGCGGTAGTGCCTGTTGGAGCGGTTACTGGCCGGGTTAAGGTGACCACTCCCGGCACTCTCACCAGCAACACGGTGTTTCGTGTGATTCCGTGATTCGCGGCGGCTAGACGAGCAGTAACGCTCTATCCCAATAACCTGAGGAATTTCCCCGGCTGATTGTCATATCCGGGGAAGACGTTCGCGAGATTCTTATTGCCCATGTGGCTTGCGACCGCCTCACCGATGACCTGGCGGAAATCGGTGGTGAGGGCGAGGTCGCGGCCTTCGTAGAGTTGCGATTGGTCGAGACCGGGCCAGCGGCCGTAAACGCGACCGCCCTTCACCGGGCCGCCCAGAATGAACATCACATTGGCGTGGCCGTGGTCGGTGCCGCGGTTGCCGTTCTCGCGCGCGGTGCGTCCGAACTCTGACATGGTGACGACGACGGTGTCTTCGCCGAGGTCGCCGAGATCGGTCCAGAAGGCGGCGAGCGCTCCCGAGAAATCGCCGAGCACGTTGGCGAGTTGGCCTTCGGTCGAGCCTTCATTGACATGGTGGTCCCATCCGCCGATGTCGGCGAAGGCGACTTGCACCCCCAGATTTGCTTTGATGAGCTGAGCGAGCTGACGCAGGCTGTCACCGAAACGTCCCCTGGGATAATTGGCGCCCGGTGCCGGAGTGTATTTGCCGGGATCGGCGGCCTTCAGCATTTTCACGGCGTCGAAAGTTTCTTCACCCGTGCCGTGCAGCACGCTGTCGGAAGAGTGATCGTACATGGCTTCGAACGCGGTGGCCGCGGCGGATTTCGGATTCCTGCCACCGACGGAAAAATCGTTGATGTTATTCATGGCAACGGCCGGCTCTGGGCCAGTGAGGATTCTGGGCAGCGACGGGCCAAGCGCAATCGCACGGAAGGCGGAGTTCTGCGGCGTTGCCGGAACATTCAGCGGCATGTTGTGCAGCGAACGATTGAGCCATCCGTCTTCGGTGATCTTCACGCCGGGGGTGCCGGTCTCCATGAAATCTTGTGCGTCGAAGTGCGAGCGCGTGGTGTCGGGCGATCCTGCGGCGTGAACGATGGCGAGATGTCCCTGCTGCCATAGCGGCTGAAAGGGTGCAAGGGAAGGATGCAGGCCGAAGTGTCCGTCGAGATCGAGTACCGCCTTGCGCGGAATGTTGATGCTGGGACGCATGGCGTAGTACCGCGGATCGGAGTGAGGGATTACGATGTTCAGTCCGTCGGCGGCGCCGCGCTGAAAGATCACGACCAGGCGCTTGTTGCGCAGTG
>Ga0070730_10002285_pt1 | contig 17502 bp, 18 predicted proteins | sample Coa_R1_3_FD_66447 | JGI IMG/M metagenome (GOLD analysis project Ga0070730, IMG submission 66447) | Surface soil microbial communities from Centralia Pennsylvania, which are recovering from an underground coalmine fire - Coalmine... | ecosystem: Environmental > Terrestrial > Soil > Unclassified ... | reverse complement strand
TATTCTAAATTCTCGGCCTATACCTATCTTGAGCACAACGGTGATTTTTCGGCATCTGCAAAAGCACTCGCCGAACTGGGCTATATCGATGATGAAGAGAAAAAGAGCCTCCTGTCCACTGATGAAATAGATACGCCTGTACATCATTATTACCGGACGTCATGACAGCTCCACCAGGATGAAGATGGAAAGAGCATCATAGTGTCGCTATCCATTGGAAGGCTCCTGCACATTGATCAGGAGCCTGTTTTATCAGAGCTATCCAAGAGAGGAAGTCTATGCCTAACAACACAACACAACTCATTTGCCAACCATTCCCTCCATTATCAACCGACCTTCCAACAAAAACGCGCGATCTGCTACTCCTTCTGGAAAGTGCGCTTGCTATGACTCTTCCTAGCAAGATGCTCGTCAAGACAGAAGGAGCACTCAATCTGCCTTTTTCTCTCCTCTTCGTTGATCGTCTCCTGCGCTTCACGAGCACAAGACGTGTTTTGCTGCTGACAAGCTCTGCCTTCAAACCAGATCTTATTCAGGCATGGAAGGCAGCAAGCTCGTTGGAGGATAGCGCGTGTTTGAGCAAGCGCTACCGTACGGCGTATTCACCGCAGATTTCGCTTGAGCCTTCGACACATGTGTGTATTTCGGCAGTAAGGGAGATGCAATTCTGCCTCCAACATTCCCCACACATCTGTGAGGCATTTGATGTAGTGCTCATCTATGAGATGCCGATCATATTGGCGCCTCTTTGGCAGCAGGTTCTCGAATCTTTTTCTCGCGGCTTGCTGATCGGATTTTGTGAAGCGCCTACGCCAAAGATCAGTGAGTGGTTTGGTAACACTCCTATGAGTGTAGGGGAGCAGACGAGTACACATCGTCAAGTGATGCCATCCACATCTCCTTCCTCGATGCAATAGGCCAGGAGAACCATGCCTGCTGCATGGCCACTGTACAACAAACACGATGCTCTCTCGCTACGGCGACACACGAAAATGTGTGTCGCCATTTATTTTTTACAGCCAGAAAGGAATTGCGTATGAAGACATTCTATCTCCCAGAACAGAGCGGCTCGCTCACCGCACTCGCGTGGAGTCCTTCGGGCCAGCAGATTGCCGGAGTCTGCGAAGATGGGACGGCTGTCGTCTGGCAGGTTGCCACAGGGAACGTGATCTTTGCTCGGCGCATGGCAAGGGCGAAACTTTTGACCGTCACGTGGTCAGAGAATGGACGTTGCCTGGCCATTGGGGGAGAGAACAATGCATTTACCATGATTCAGGTGCGTGATGGAGCATTGGTCTTCTCGCAGGTGCTTGATGCCTCAGTCCAGAAGATTTCCTTTGCGCCCCGTGGCCGACGTTTTTTGGTCGCCGCCGGTCAGACTATCTCAGTGTATTGTGAAGAACACAGAGAGCCTATACAGCTCGCACAACCATCACCCGTCATTGATGTTGCCTGGTCACCAAGTGGTGGGCGGTTTGCTGCTGTGTGTCAACATGGCGACGTCTTTATCTACAGTGTTCTACGGAAGCGAACAGTCTATACTTTGACCGAAGAGGATATCTCTGAGCCATGTTCGATTGCCTGGAATAGTGATGGGCGAGATGTGGCAGTAGGCACCTCCAGAGGCACCATACAGATTTACGATGGGTCCCGAGGGAGCAAGTTTACCACGTATACGTTGTCGTCCCACCGTATCTCACATCTCTGTTGGGGGAATCCCTGTCTTGCCGCCCTGGATTCGCGCGCAGAGATGACCCTTTGGGATCTACTCCCACGAGAGCACAGCGCCATGCTCGCGCATCGCTCTCCTTCCGCTCAACAAGCACTTGCGTTTTCCCCCAATGGGCAACAGATAGCGACAGGATGCCAGCACATGGTTTCTATTGCACCTGTCGGATAGCGACGGTGTGCTCGCGCAGAAAACCACGGAGAGGAAAGACGGTACCAATGATAGAACAACTCTTCAGTGATTGCCTGCTCGCCCAAGGAGACACACAGGGCGTTGTCTCAGTTCGACATACGCCATCAAGAAAACTCCTTTGGAGAGCGCCTGGGCATGATAAAACGATTACTGTACTGGCCTGGTCTCCTGATGGGCGATACCTCGCATCGGGGAGCAAAGACCAGACTATCAAGGTGTGGGATGCCTCAAGAGGCCAACTCTTGCAGACCTATACCGAGCATGCAGATGAAGTCTGGGTTATTGCCTGGTCACCAGATGGAAAGAACATCGTCTCTTCTGCTATTCATGAAAGCCCACGCATCTGGACTCTACCGCTTGCTCAACGAAGCTCTGCTTGTTTCTAATACATTTGTGCGCTTCCACCCCTTCTGCAAATACCGCGTTCATTCACTCCCTTATGCTCCTTCCTCATCACAAGAATGACAGGCGATCATCAATGAGAACCTGTCTTGTCTTTCGCCTACATACTGTGCTCACTCTGTACTTCCAACTGATGCTCAGGCTTGCAATTGCAGCCAAAACGTTGGTCGCGAGAAGTCGGGCAAGAGGGCCAGGACCGATTTACAGAAAAATGGTGAAAAAAGCCTTATCCCTCTCGGTCAGGGCAGGTGTAAGGCCTTTTGTTGACGCTCTTCTAACAAGGTGAAGAAAGGAAATCTTTCTCATGGATGCTCTCTCCAATTCTCATTTTCATCACATGAACTTGACTGGATTTGACGATTTTCAGTTCAGACAACCGTCCTGCCTGCAACACGCTTCTGAGCAAATTCTGCCATTCACTCCCGGAGGAGGGCGTAAAGTCCTCTGGTGGTGTGCTTTTTGTCGTACCTCATGGTATGACCAGGGACAGAGTGGAACATTCCTCCCGCTTTATCAGGCTCAGGGAAATTCGTGTGTAGATTCCCTACAGCCTGATAGAGAAAACAGGAAGCCTCTTCCCGAGGGATTGTGTCCAGCATGTACAGCTCACTGCTTGGGAGGGGTTCCTCATGTCGAAGAGCATCAGGGCGGTTATGGATATCGATTCTTATGGGAACGGGCGAGAACACCAGCGTTTTTCTTGTGCTCTGTCTCCTCTGACCCTTCTTTTAACTCACAGCAGGAGGCTGTACCGTCTCCTGCTGATCAGCCTTCTCCATCTCCAACACGGGTCCGGCAGGTTCTGCATTGGCTGGCAACGCTCCCTCCTCCAGTGTGGCCTGCTATTGTCCCGCTTTCGTCATCCACTTGTGCTCATCTGGCAAGCTTGTACCCTCCCCCATCCCAAACAGCATGGTGCGGTTATACCTGTAATTGCTTGCATTCTCCTTTAGGGCCTGCCTTGCTTGTCTTCGGTATGACATTTGCCTTTGATGCACAATGCTCTGCTGATCTCTTGCTTACGTGCTGGAGGCAAATCGCGCTAATCATGGGTTCTGTCCTGTGATTGATTTCGGTTGTCGAGCACCTAAGTGGCCTCGTGCTCCACCCAAATACCCTGGCTCAGGAGAAGATATCCTGCTGTGAGGCAGTGTTTCTACTGTTATGTCCTACATGTTCTATAAAGGAGTCACATACGTATGAGTCACATTGAGGAAGGCAAAACCTCGGTTGTTTTCGCTGATCTACCGGCTTTGATCCAAAGACAAGACCTGGCCGCGCTTGCACAGCATCCCTGTATCGTATTGCTTCGCCAGGCGGTTGCTCTCATGGCCAAACAGTATGGTGGAGAAGTAAAACCCCACTATTATGACTATAACTACAAGGAACAGTCTGCGAATACTGGCCTTGCCCTCCACATCCCACAAAGCGTTGAGAGGCTACGACATGCCTTGCCGCGTGGCATTGGATTAGTCATCGACTGCCAGACGGGAGCACTCGAATTTCGTGGTGATCCCTGGTATGTTGATCCGCACTTTTATCAACAGATGCAAAAAGGGATCGTCCAGAAATACACGGTGCTCGCACACATGGCGGCACTTCGGCAGATGCACTATCAGGTGACATCTCAAGAGGTGGAAGGCCATGTCAACATTACGGGGGTAACCTATGCCTAGAAAAGTGATTGTCGACGTAAGCGAAGAGGGGGTGGCCCGGGTTGATTATATCCATTTTGAGGGGGCTGCTTGCCTCGTGGAGAGCCAGAGGCTGCATGCCTTGCTGACTCAGTTTGGAGTGCGGATAGAGCAAACGACCAGAACACCTAAACCAGGACTTCTTGTCGCAAATGCTGCCCAGCAAGAGCACATGGGTCATCTTGAAATCCAGGAGGCGAAGGAGAGATGAGCATGGAAAAAGAGGGAGTTGACATCCAAGATCTGCATCCTCAAGCGCCCGCCCTCTACGTGGCACTCGGCTCAGATGGGAACACCTTTAAAATTGGGACCTGTGAACATTGCGTCTTATACGAGCAAGGCCGACCAGACCGGGCCTGGGACGCTGATGGTGATAAAGCGTTAGACTTTGACCGGGATACCTATTATTCGTATCTTGGTCGGCTTGGCGTGCTCATTCACAACCCGGTAGTGGCCTATGTCTGTCCCTAATGACTGCTTTTTAAGGTAGCACCTCACCTGGGAAAGCTTTCCGGGCAGGCCACGTCGCGGCGGGGATTTTTGTTGTCTGACCTCCAGGATGGTAGCTTGTCGTCTCCGTCCTGGGGATTTTTATGGTGAGGAAACGTATGTTGAGGTCATTAATGACCCAGTTTGATAGGACTGTGTGTTGCGATAGTGTGTTTCTGGAGGAATCCGATGAGTACATCTCTGTCATTAAACCAGGTACTCCCAACCTGGTATCGTGAGTTCAGTACCCTGTTTCGATCCGGGGCTGGTCATTGTTTTATTCTCAATGGCGATGTTCACGGCACGGCCTTGTACCAAAATAAATCCCATCTCTGGTTTATGCAGGGACTTCTGCACACGGAGACGCGTGATATTGTAGTGTATTACCACAGAGCAATCGGGATTACTTTCCCATTTCCGTCTACCATGGCTGCTGCACTAGAGATTCTGGGACCCAATTGGACACCTCCTCCTACCGACGGGGACCCCTTCTCGGCTGCCCTCGATGCTTCTGGGATTGTATCGGCAGGGACGAGTGAGCCTGGGGATGTGTTTAGTAGTGCGCGCCGACCACGCGAGGCTTTCGTCGTGCTAGAGGCTCTTCTCCGTTCTCCACTGGCGCGAGGGCGCGTGGCTATTATTATCGATGGGGCTGATCTCATTTGCCCGGCAACCAGCAAGGCAAATATGGCAGAAGACCGCCTTGCTCTCCTGGCTACGTTCTTGTATTGGGGGAACGACAGCAGCCTGGAGAGACAGAACAATCCCGTGTTCTTGCTTACTCCCCGACTGGCCGAACTGCATCCTGACCTACGCAGTGTTGATAGCGGGTATAAAGTGATCGAGTTATCTCTTCCTGATGAGATAACCAGGCTTTCTTACATTACCTGGTACTTACAGGTGCAGCGGAAAGACGATCCCATTCCCCTGCTTGACCTTTCCCTGGAGGATCTCGCTCGCAATACAGCCGGGCTCAATTTGCGGCAGGTGGAAGATATCTTGCTTCTGGGCGCCGATAGCGAAGAGGGTGAAGGGGGAGGTCCACACACGCCGATTGGGGTGACACGCTTGCTGGTAAAATCACGCAAGGACGCAATCATCAGGCAGCAGTACAGTGAAACGATCGTCATGCTTGATCCGTTACCAGAAGGGTTTGGTGGGCTGGGAGGCATGAATCAGCTTATCGATTGGACGCGTACCGAAGTCATTGCTCCCTTGCGAGAAGGTCGGCTCAGTGAGGTGCCCAAGGGGATCTTGCTGGTTGGCCCTCCAGGCAATGGGAAAACCCTCTATGTTGAGGCTGCGGCCCGTGAACTTGGTTACAATGCTATGTCCTTACACATGGCCAAGGTTCTGGGCGGTATCGTTGGCACTTCTGAGCGCAATCTCCGGGAACTATTCGATATTGCTCGTAGCAATGCACCGACGCTCTTGTTTATTGATGAAATAGACCAGACCCACCTCTCACAGCGAGGGAATCAATCTGGCAGCCCTGTCGCGGCCAACCTCTTTGGCGCCTTGTTACAGTTCATGGGAGACGAGTCGCTACGTGGTCGTGTCATTGTGGTGGGCGCAACCAACCGTCCCGAACTTCTTGATGCGGCTCTTTTGCGCCCTGGACGCTTTGATGTCATTTTCCCTGTTCTGTGCCCGGACGAAACTGCTCGTCGAAGTATGCTCGAAGTTCAGGCGCGCAGACTTTCGGCGTCGATAGACGTTGATGCTGTGACCCTGATAGCTCATGAGACAGAGAGATATAGCGCTGCTGATTTGGAGGCAGTGGTGAAAGAGGGACGCCTGCTTGCGCGCCTGGCAGGACATAGAAGTATTCTTCTCCAAGACGCACGTGAGGCACTGGAGAATATTCGTCCTATCACCTTATCCTCGGTTGATACCTTCACTCGCCGCGCTCTCGATGCCTGCAACAATCTGCGGTTCTTGCCAGGTGATATTGCTGTGCAAGAGCGGGAGCGCCGCCGTGCAGCTGCCCTTCGGCATACTGAGGCGCAGGAAGCATCGCGTGCTCCTTTCCCTCTCTCAGAGGCACGTCTTCCTCGACGCGTCTAGCGTGTCCTGTCTCTTCATTGCTGTTTTCCCACTGCGCTGTTCCTATGGTGGCGTAAAGAATACTCATGTGTTGCATGCAGAGTGCTCTTCAGAACGGAGGGGCTCTGCAGGTGACCATCACAGAAAGAGGTGTTGTATGACACAAACGATCACCCCTCCTGCAACTGAGCACATTGCACAAGCTGCTGGATCTCGAAGAAGACAGGTCGTTGCTTCACTTTTCGGCGAGCGTTCATTTGAGTTTATCGACTGGCGCAGGCTCATTCAGGATGGGGTCCTGGTCCGCTTGCATATACGACGTTGCCGGTTCACTGCGCAGTTGACACTTGAGGATATTGGGGTGCGCGTCGAGAGTGGAGAGGTCCGCGAGAAACTTTCCAAATGGCTGATTCTTGGCGGGAAGAAACTCTTGCCAGAGGATTACATGAAGTCGCTCTCGCGCATCGAAAGTAGCGCCAGATATGCTCTCAAGGAGCGGGCCTTCAGGACGGAGTTGGGAGCATTTGTCCCTTCGACTGCCTATATCCCATGGAGGGACACGATCCAATCGCTCAAGAACCAATACTTTGCGCTCCGCGATGATATCGTTGTAAATCACCGTTCTCTTGTCCGGCGTGTGCTCTCAGGCTATGAAATGATTGCGGAAGATACCTATCAGCGCCTTCGCCGTACCCATCCTGAACTGGTAACAGAGAGCCAGGAACAGTTCGTTGAGAACTACTGCAATCGGATCGCATCACACATTCCATCCCAGGACCGGATTCGGGAAACATTTGACTTTAAATACATCCTCATCGACGGCCTTTCCCAACTGGGAGAGAGTTCAAGGGAGAATGTCGCCGAATTAGGAGATGGAGTCCAGATGACCAGAAATCAAGTTCGGGAAAGGGAGTGGCAACGATCCGTCCTCGAACAGGATCTCCGTATGCACGCACAGGAACGGGTAGATACGGCTCTGGAGAATTTCCTCTCTTCTCTTGTTGGTCAGCTACGAACGTTGACCTATGATGCAACTACCGATGTTCTCGCAACCCTCCAGCGGCGATCTGGAGAAAGCATGTCGCCCAGGTCTATTGTGCAATTAGGGAACCTGATCACACAAATACGCTCATTGAATTTTTACGGGGATACCGAGATAGAACGGATGATGGAGCAGGTGCAGCGTATCGTTGATCAATCGCCATCCGAGAGGCAAGCGAGTCTGGCTGATATTCAACGAACACTTCGTGCTATCGCAACGGTCTCTCGATCGACTTTGCTTGATCTAGAGGAAGATCCACGATCTGCCCGCGAGATCGCTATCCCTGACTTTCCCTCGGACTCCTCTGTTCGCCAGGCGCGTGCGGAGGTCGGACTAGATTTGAGTACGACGCAATTCGAGATGCTGGCTCAGACACGTGCCGATGTTCGTGCCCAGCGAGCAGAGGTTGCAAGGACGGGGATGGAGTCTCTGTGGGCAATGCTTGAGCAAGAGCATCAGCGCGAGTCACGTATCGTTTAATCTCTTTCCATGAGCAGATCAGAGAAACTGCTGACCGGATGACATCGCCAACGCTTTAGTCGCGAGTATGCCTGACGTATCCACCCTGTTGAGATCATAGGCTCTGCATACAGAAAGGAGAAGGGTTGCATGTTCCTCAGAATATGTCCTCTCTACCAATCAATGAGGAGGTAACTCAAAACCATGCTGAAATTTGTTGCATCGCACCTTGCTGTTCGTGATGTTCCTGCGGCTGTTCATATACGTGTGCATCGGGATCAGCAGATTGCTATTGACCTTCCCCATTCGATACCGAGCGAAAACTTGCTTATCGAACGGATTGGGATGACACTCTCTGTCCGGGGTGCATCTCTACTCCATCAGGCACGACCTGTGTTAGAGACGGAAACGTATCCAGGCATTTCCAGCATCATCTCAGCAGATGCAAGTCCAGCGGTCGGGAATGAGAACCAGATAACCGATCGAGAAGATGGCCCACTCTTGAGACGTATGACACAACAGAGGGGCGCTCACCATGACCTTCTCGTGCCAGTCATTCCCATTGACGTTCCTCTCAAAACATCTGTCGCCCTTTCAGGTGTTGCTGGACAAGTCGTTATTGGGGATACTGACGGCCTCATTTTCGTGGTCACCTCACCACTCAGCAGGCCTATCCGGGTTGGCCGGGTAAGCGGTGGAACAGTGCTGGTTCAAGGCAATGGTCGTGTTGCTATTGCCGACATCATAGGCGAGAGGGCATCGCTCCAACTTGTCCTCTTAGGCATGGGGCAAATCGTTGTGGAACGTGGCAATATCGATCTCCTCTCGGCTGCCATCCAAGGTCCAGGCTATATCGCATTTGGCGGAATGACCTCGCTTGCTACCCTGGTCATCAAGGGAACTGGTACCATTGAGGTTGCAAAATGCGCTTCTCTTCCTCTTTGCCTTCCTGGCAATGGAACGATCCGGGTCGGAGATGCCCTCTTTCGATAGCGCTTTGCCTTGTGATGAAACGTCAAATCATCCTCCGTTGTCAGCTCTTGCCTGATACTCCTATTCCCCTGCATAGACATCTCCAGAAGGGGTACCCTCTGGGGGTGTTGTAGCACTTACAAGAATAGAACACATATCATCTGAAAAGGAAAAGTAGATGCAATTCATTACAACACCACAACTGTTAGACCGTGGACTGTCTATCGTTGGCCATGCCCTGGTGGGGAAGGCTTTACGCCCGATTGAGTCGTATATCCTGGCATCCACTGATGGGGAGCGGGTGCGGCTCAGTGCGAGAGGAGAGAACATTGGTATTCATTGCTGGGTTCCTGTAAGCCAGATCGAAGAAGAGGGAATGGCCCTGCTTCCTGCCAAACTGATCACAGACGTTGTTGGCAATCTCCCCTCTTCGCCTGTGACACTGACATCGCCCTCGCCAACCGACGAGACATCCTGCAATCTTCGGTGTTTACGTATCAGTTCAGATATGAAGAATACGGGACAGGACCCCGATGAGTTTCCCTCGATTCCGCTCTTTTCTCAATCGGGTGAACTGCTGTTTCAACTCGATGCCGACCTTTTGAAAGAAATTATCTCACAGGTTGCCTTTGCAGCCTCTGATAAAGATGATGGGAGACCCGCTCTCACGGGCGTGTACCTGGAAATCGGGGCGGGTGAAGCTCTGTTTGTGGCAGCAGATGCGTATCGGCTAGCGGCACGCACCATTTCTATCCCGGACGATCAACTCTGCCGAACCCTGCTCCTGCCGGCGAAGACGATGGAGGAATTAGCAAAAATTTTACCCGGTCAGGGATCAGTACAAATACTGCTCACCGGGGATCACCATCAGGCTCTCTTCCATACAGAGATAGCTGATCTCTCAACGCCGTTACTCAATGAGACGTTTCCGAATGTCCATCCTTTCTTTTCGCAAGCATGGACGACACGGGCCATCATGCAGACGCAGGAATTGTCTTCATACCTTCGATTACTGCTGCCATTTGCCCGTGAGAATAAAAACTCCATTCGCTTTACGCTCTATGGGGAAAGCGGCGAGAACTTCAGTGTCGAGAGAGAATCCAATATGGTGAAACTGGAAGCAGTGGCCCGAGATATGGGGAACAATCAGAATGTTCTCCAGGCACAGGTGGATGGTCCCGACCAGGTGGTCCATCTTCATGTGAAATACCTCCTAGATGTGCTCTCAGTCATTGAAACGGCCGAAGTTGTCCTTGAGGTGACGAGCGGAGGACGCCTTGCTACTATAAAGCCAGTCGGACCACTCAACTATGTGTATGTCATCATGCCTATGAGCCAGGATCTGGCCGTTCCTGGTCACACAACTGCATCACCGGAACGCAATGGGCACGTTCCAGTTGCATCTGCCAGATAAACGGCACATACCTGAATACGCGCGTTTGATACCCGGCTCCTTTATCACAGGTGCTGGGCATTTCTCTTTGCTCAGACGGTCATTTTGTTGTGACTTGCGATGTTAAGAGGTAAAAACACTAGCAGAGGAGATACTACTACTATGATCAGCATCCGACTCGATGCCATCCCCATTATCAGCCTTCCACAGATAATCAAAGCTGTCCCCCCAGCGCCTCATATCACGCGGGTGAATTGTATCCTACGATCCGGGCGATTTCCAGAGCAGCACCATCTCGAAGTCCATGTCAACGGATTTCTTCTCACCAGTGTGCAGGAGGGAAACCAGATGGTCTTTTCCTGGCAACTCCTGAAAGCCTCTGATGAGGTGCGTATCACGCTTCTGAGAAAAGGAATGGTCGTGAAGCACTGGCGGGGCTGCTGGAATGAATGTGATGCTCTCCTGCACATGGGCACCCTTCCAGTACAGGTTGTCTTCAATGGCAAGCCACAGCCGATGGCGGAGGACCCAGATATGCTCATCCTTCCGGTGCAAGCAGGGCAGGCCAATGGAACATACGCAGGCCAGATGCCTGTACCAGGCCATGCTCTATCTGCAAACACTCCTGATGGAGGGGAAGAAACCTTTCCTGAAAGGGGAGTCCAGGTCCCAAATATGTTTGTCGAAGTACAGCCGGGACCTGGGGAAGAGACGCCACAGGCCACACTGATTCACATGCTGCCAGAGGAGGAGAGAGAAGAGCAAGCATTTGAGCAAAAGGAAGAGGAATGTGAAGGGGATGTGGATGGTGCTGTGGAGAAGGAAGAAGGGGAAATGGAGCCAGAAGGCAGCGAAGGAGGAGACGTGGCTCGTGAAGAAACACCAACAACGGAGGCCCTCCTTCTTCCGGCAGGCAAACACGTTACGGCATTTCACGCGAACTCTCTGGTCTCAGACGAGGCGCTCCGTTCTCTCAAAGATCGGGTTTCGCAGATGTCGCCAAAGACGATTATTGTTGATTTACGTGTGCAGTATGGGAAACACAAAAAATATCAGGTGCAGAGTGGACTCTCAAAAGAGGCGCTGAGGGCAACCTTCGGGGGCAAATATTGGGATCGGAGCTGGGCGGTGAAAACCACGCTGAAGATAAGACTAGCGACGGAGAACAGGATTGCCATTTGGCAATCTGTCGTTGTGACTCCCCATCATCCCGATGGGGTTCCCGCTCTTGTAGAGTACTACAGGCAAGGCTATTCCATCGTGATCATGGATAACCGAGCTGCGTATGAAGAAAGTGCTCGGAGAGCAGTGATCGAAGCCCTTCGGCAACTGGTCCCCGATCTGGAAGTTGGGCCTGTGAGCTAATGATTGGAGATACTGGCAGCATTCCAAAGATATCTGTGCCAACTGGGGCTTTTCACTCTTTCTATGAGACCAACCCTGGTTGGCATATCCATTTTTGGGGAAAGGAAAAAGATGAGTAACGAGCATAGGTGGTATCGTCCGCTGACCTTAGATGCCAGGCGCTATAGCGAACTGGTTCAGGATGTCTCGACCCTGCTTTCGAGCCTGGAAACATGGGTAGGTGATGAGTGGCAGAATACGAGACAAGCTGCATCCACCAGTCCTGGATCAGGGTGCTTGAGGACCTTCGTTCTCAATGAGCAGACGATTCAATTCTCTATTGATGGTCGTGAGTTTGAAGAACGGCGCAGGAACAGAATCCCCGCTGGGCATCAACACCTGCAAGCCACACCCGCTCTCTGGCATAGCTGTGTGACATGGTTTCCGACCAAGCAGTCCCCTTATGATTTGATGGTGTGCACATTTCTTCTGACCTTCAAACATCACTTCCCTGAGATGGTCCTTGAGAGCACAGCGGATTCTGAATTTTGGCAGCCTGCTGTTGCCTGGTATCAAGCATGCTTCCCTGATCGCGTCGTCCTTCCCGGACCCTGGTCAGTTGATGAAACAAGCCTGTATCTTGATGATGTTGCACTGCTCGACGCTTCTGCCCAGAAGATTGGGTACCGTGTCGTCCGCGAATATGGCCTCCTCTTTCTAGTCTATGGACACACGTATCGCACGAGGGGAGGGAAAAATACCTTCTTTGTGGATGATGCGCAGGGCAAGCGTGAACTTGCGGGCTATATCAGATGGCTGACAGATCGGCAGCCAATTATCGATCAGTGGGCTCTGCAATGGAGCAACTGGTGTGATCGCCCTGGAATCACCGCAATATGGACGACTGTTCTCTGTGAATGCTGGCATCTGGGCGAGAAGGAATGGCTTGATTTACGGAAAATCGTGGCAGACTCCGGTAGGTGTGTATGGGTTCCCCGACGAGCACTTTCCACGTTCATTGAAACGCCTGGAGATCTCGAACGGTATCGTCTGCTGCTGATTGAGGATGCAGAGACGTGCGCCGTTCGCATAGAAGAGCAGTGGAACGGCTATGATAATCCGGGTAATCCACAAAAGCTTCCCTTTTTTCCCGTAGGTGTCCTCCGTGTTGCCCAGGTTGAAGAACCGACAATGCTTCAGTCAGGAAGAGGGGCTATAACCAACTGGTCTACCAACGACTATCAAGAAGCTTCTGGGCCAATGGGATCATACTCAGCTCACTCTGACCACATCGTATTGGAGCAGCATCAGAAGGATGAATACCTATGAGTAACGAACAGCAACTTTCCTGGCTTGATTTTTTGCGACAGCAATCGCAACAACCAGAGCCAGCAGGGCTTGACATGGCTGATATTCGCGGCCAACAGCATGTCAAGCGTGCCTTTGAGGTGGCCGCTGCAGGAGGACATTCTCTGCTGTTAGTAGGTTCACATGGAGTAGGCAAGGCTACGTTGGGGCGAGCATTCAGTACATTGGCGCCCGATGTTCCCTTTCATATCCCTGACCCGCGTACCTTTGTCTTGCCGGATGAAGGAATCGTGCTCATGGAGGACCTCCATTGCTATGATCAGCAAGCGCTGACTGCATTACGTGAGGCGACCAGGAAACATGCACCTCTTCTGGTCGTAGCAACGCTCACCACCTGTCTTTGCGGGTATTATCTCGATCCAACACGTGATTGTCGTTGTACCTCTAGCGCTATCGATCATTATTATCGGCGTCTGCGATCCGCACTTCGCACGTGCTTCCCCATACAAGTTGAGGTGCCGCGTGTGGAGCGAGACGTCTTTTTAGACCGACGCCTGCAAGAGTCGTCCAGGCAGGTGTGTCGCCGCATTGAAGCTGCCCATAATCGTCAGAGGGAGCGCTACGGTTGTCCACGGTTGAATGCTGACCTGCGATCCTTTACAGAAGTGCAGGAGTACTGCAAGCTCGATACCGATGCAGAAAAACTTCTGAAAGTGGCCTGTCAGTCGTCATTGTGTCTTGAGATGTATCAGGTGATGCGTCTTCATACCATTGCTCGTACCATTGCCGATCTCGTAGGCGCTTCAACGATTGCGGCTCATCACGTGGCAGAAGCGATCATGCACCTCAAGGATCGCAGATGAACATGCAACATCTTGGTAAAAGTCGCTACCGACTCCGTTTGGATGATCTCTGGCAGGCAGCAAGATCATGGGCATCTGAACAAGGCTTTGTATTCGAGCATGGAAAGTACCAGGGCACGCCCCCCACCTGAGGATACTTCATTGAAGCGTGGTTCACGATCTTAGGGATCCCCTTTGATGGAGTGCTCCCCACGGATGTTGACGCCGAGGGGGAATGGTATACGGAATGGACACTCCCTCAAGGGAAGCAATTACAGATACGGCCCTGCACACGTGAAGAGTGGCAGGGTCTGCAAGGAGAATGAGTATCATGGCTATAGCAATCCCCAGAATGACCCAGAGTGATGAGGCCCTTCGGCTATTGGCACATTTGTACGCACGTTGGTTCATGCGCATACATTCTGAGTCATTGATAGACGTCTATGAGCAGATCAGAGACGTTCTCTATCGCGCGAGCAGTCAACAGGATGCATACGAACAATTGAGAGAGTTTGCCGAGTCTCCTTCTGAGATGGACGATGCTTCCCGCGATGCCTATGTGCAAGCGCACTCTCTCGTGCAGCAGGTTATGCAGGCAGGTGGTAGCGCTGATGCACTCATTGTTGGGCAGACCGACGGGTATCGCCATCTCTGCCTGGCATGTAGTCAGGATGAACAAAACTTTCAGCGTATACGCTTCTTTTCTCCACGAGATCGTCGCCCACTCCTGAAGCCAGAGGTCTGGGGCGACCACCGCGCAACTTATTCCAGATGCCAGCTCTGCCTTCAGACGATCAATCCGAATAATCTCGTCCTGTTTACGTTTGCCGGGACAGCAAAACATGACAAGCCATGTCATTGTAGAACATGTAATCGTGCAGGGATTGCCTACCTGTTGAACATCTATGACTGTGAGTGGGAAACACAGCGAGTGCTGTTTCCTGCACTTCAACAAGTGGTAGCCCCCAGCAAACAGCAGTGTGTTGAGCGTGCTATCAAAGCGAGCTGGGAACACGGCTGGTATATGCTGAACAAAGATGCGGTCTTGTGATCGTGTCTTTGTCGCCTACAGAAGCCGGTTCACCGATCACTTCTTAACGCTCCGTTGTCATGCCCTATCGGGAGGACCTGTTTCCTGCTAGCGATAATACGAAGCGATGGTGAGCACGAATGGCCTTCTAGTGGCACAAATCGGAGGACGGATTCAACCAGACTGATGACGAAATTGCTGTTATTCCTGATAATTCCCACTTGTCAGCAGAGCTTCATGCCGCTATAATAACAGCAGTTCGATCACTACTCGTTTTCAGTTCATTGATTGAATATACATAGCAGGATAGCAATTCATGCCTGTCACCATCTTCTTCTGTTATGCCAGAGAAGACGAAGCACTGCTCAACAAGCTCAAGACCCACTTGCGGCCATTACAGCGGCAAGGTCTTATTAAGGTCTGGTATGATCGTGACATTGGTGTAGGCACCGAATGGGAACAGGAGATCAAGCAGCATCTGAATTCAGCCCAGATCATTCTGTTATTGGTGAGTCCAGATTTTATAAATTCCGATTACTGTTATGGCGTCGAGATGAAACGGGCATTAGAGAGACATGCATGTGGTGAGGCGAAGGTTATCCCCGTCATCCTTCGCCCTGTTTACTGGTATGGAGAGCCATTTGGCAAGTTGCAGGCGCTCCCAAATGACGGCAAGCCTGTGACAGGGCGCAACTTGGATAGAGCATTGTATGATGTCACCCAGGGAGTCCATAAAGTGGCCGAGCAATGGAGTGTTTATCATACCTTTGTGTTGCCTGTTGGTTCAGAAGAATCTTGGCAACAGGGGGCAAATGCCAGGGGTATTTCACTACCCGTTCAGCCGCAAAGAACCATTGCTCCTTTTATTGCTCCCCTTCCATGCGAGAATTTGGCGGCATGTCGCACTCTTACTGGTCATACAGATTATGTTTACAGCGTGGCTCTCTGTGTAAATGGGCAGATCTTGATCAGTGGAAGCGGTGATAAGACGATCAAAGTATGGGATCTATCCACCAGTCAAGAAGTGCAAACCCTCAGTGGTCATGCTGGCGCTGTTATGGGCATCGCAATCAACGCCGATGGACAGACCTTGGTCAGTGGGAGCAGGGATGGCACGATCAAGGTGTGGGACCTGTCAACTAGCCAAGTGATGCAAACCCTCACTGGCCATACAGATTTTGTAAATTGTGTAGCTATGAGTACGAATGGGCAGATCTTGGCTAGTGGGAGCAGAGATCGCACAATCAAAGTGTGGGATCTGCTTACTGGTCGAGCTGTGGGGACTCTTACTGGTCATACAAGTTATGTAAACAGCGTAGCGATCAGTGTGGATAGGCAAACCCTCATCAGTGGGAGCAGGGATGGCACGATCAAGGTATGGGATCTATCCACGAACCAAGAAGTGCAAACCCTCACTGACCATAGAGGTTACGTTTACAGTGTAGCGATCAGTATGGATGGGCAGACCCTCATCAGTGGGGGGTGGGATGGCACGGTCAAGGTGTGGGATCTATCCACTCATCTGGTGATGCGAACCCTCACTGGTCATACAGGCAGTGTTTGGGGGGTAGCGATCAGTGCAGATGGGCAGACTTTCGTCAGTGGGAGTGACGATAAGACGATCAAATTGTGGGGTCGATCTACCAACCAAGAAGTGCGAACTCTCACTGGCCACACAAACACCATTTGGGGGGTAGCAATGAGTGAAGATGGCCGGACGCTGGTAAGCGGAAGCCATGATAACACGATTAAGGTGTGGAGAGTCTGAAAGGGTTCGTTGTCATCCTCTCCTTTCCTGCCCTCAAGTGTCCTGTTTTCTTCATATTCCTTTCGTGTGAGCGTACCCACACCCGAACGAGAGGCTACTGGATAGGTGTAGGATAGTGCGGGAAGAACAGCTTCTGGTTGCCCCCTCGAAGGCGATGATGACGATCCGCAAATGCCCAACTATTCTCTATCCTGATCCGATTACATGAACCAATGGTGCCGGGGATAGTGTCTTCAGAGGCCATGTTGGCGCGATGTATCAATCTTCCAAAGCTCTCCATCTGGGCCACGCCCCTCCTAGAATATTGACCATTTTGCCGAATGGTCATGTGTTCAACGACCCAGTTATACAACAAGTACGTAGACTGGAATAGGGAGCAGATTATGCTGAACAGCTGTTGATAGAGTATGGTGCCTGTCCAAGATTCGATAGGGAAGATCCTCGTCTCTAGCTCCAACAGACTCTCACGACGATGAGTTCTATTCCTACATCTCTCACTTCTTCCGTAGCATTCCTATTGAAGCCCAGGTGTTTAAAATGGAAAAAAGGCTTTCGGTAGATTTTGAGTAGAGAAGCGGATCTGTAAGACAAATCTAGTGATTGACCGAGATGTATTGGTCCGACATTCAATCTGCGCATTCCAATGATCGTTGAAGCAAGATAGACGCAAATCATCACACTATTCACTTTCTCGTACTGGTTGGTAGACCTCCTTCATGAAGGCTACCAGCCTCTTTTTTTTGAGAAAGGAGCATGTGCTCTTAAACCTTTCTATCATGTTAGGTTGAACAC
>Ga0070730_10002284_pt1 | contig 17543 bp, 5 predicted proteins | sample Coa_R1_3_FD_66447 | JGI IMG/M metagenome (GOLD analysis project Ga0070730, IMG submission 66447) | Surface soil microbial communities from Centralia Pennsylvania, which are recovering from an underground coalmine fire - Coalmine... | ecosystem: Environmental > Terrestrial > Soil > Unclassified ... | reverse complement strand
CCGGTGCCTTTCATGACCTCGACCAGATGCACATCGGGCATGACGTCTTCCACCCCGCGGATGGGCACGCCTTCGACCTGATCGGCGCTTGCCGTCTCATACGGGTAGTGAGGCTGCGACATCACCACACCAATTGCCGGATCGTAACTGACCTTCAGGCTGTCCTTGCCGTCCAGCAAATCTTTCATCCACCGCACAGGGTCGCCGCGATGGCTCGCAGTTTGAATCCACCAACAAGGATATCCACAACGGGCCGTAAATTCGAGGAAGTGCGACTTGCCCTTGGTGTCGATCATCGCACCGACAGCGAAATCGCCTCTGTGGCCCAAAGCCCGAAGCATCGGCTCCAGGGGCAGGAGCATTTCCTCGGCCAGTTTGTCCTTGTCGTAATACTGGGTCAGGGTGCCCTGCTCGCCGGTCGCCGGACCGATCTCGCCGTCGTGCAGCTTCTTGTGCTCCACACAGGCCTGGAATTTGCCCGGCAGAAACCCCTCAGGCCCCATCCAGCCGGACACGCCCAGTTCGCAGAGCGCCTCCACCTTCTCCTGGAGCATGACCTTGCCCTTGACCTTTTTCCCCTTCTTGATCTGGCGCTGAAGCCAGCCGACCATATCGGCGGGATCGTGGCTCACGTAGGTGAGCGATTTGTCTTCCTCGTCCCCCATGGGCTTGTGCACCCAGGCGCGGTCCGATTTGCGGGCGAACGCCTCGGCTTCCGCCAGTGACGAGAAGGTCTCGTAGTGCGGGATTTGGTGACCGATGGCCTGCATCGCCTGCATCCCGGCCGAGCGTTCGATCTCCAGCCGTGCGGACATCACGGTCGGAGCGAAGATGTTCCGAAAGCCCATCTCCCGGTAGCGGTCCAATTCGTAGACGTAGCGATTATTGGCGGTCAGAAGGATCAGGCCGTCTTTCGCCCAACTCATATGCTGACGCCAGTCGTCTACGATCGTGAAGAGTGGAGAAAATCCAGTCGCGTATCGGTTTGGCTTAGCGCTATAGCGGAACAGCCGCACTTCGTGCCCCGCGTTTGCGGCCCTCATAGAAATGTCCAACCCGACACGGTCGGTATCCACAACTAAGACGCGCACGACGCTCTCCGTGTCCTTTGGTATTCTCGATAATAAGCGCGCGAAGCGTCGATGTTCTCCCAGTATTTCTTACGGTCTCGCGCTCGTGCTTTTTCAGGGTCTCTGGCTCGTAGCTTGCGCATTGCCTCAGCGTGTTTCCCAGGATTGGCGGCTCTCACTCGGGTTACGGTTATCCTGTTGATTTCTCGGACCCGGTCTGGGTTTTGCTTTGCCCATTGGTCGGCCTTGGTTCTTGAACATAGGCAGCACGTGCCGTTCGATACCAGCCGCCAAGTATTGTGACCACGGGGACACACTTTACCAGAGTGGAACCGTTTTTGACCCCTTGCTCTGGCTTCGCTTCTGGTCATAGCCCGTGGTCCCCAACCGATTCATCGTAGAGCGACCAGCTTTCGCCAATGGCCGCGATGAACAGCCGCTCGGCGACCGAGGCGCATTGGTGTTCGAACTGATACGGTGCCAGCGGACTTTCACCCGGCTCGTCCAGGTCTTTCCCTGGGCCCATGTCGAAGGCGTCAACCTTCTCCTGGGTGACGCCGCGGGCGTTGCAGGCCAGCGCTTCGAACAGTTCGTGCAGTGCAACGGCTTGCTGCCATGTCTGCTTGGGCATCCGGCTGATTTTGAGAAACAGAGTGGTGCCCTCAAAGAACCAGTCCCCGCACGTATCATACCTTTGGTTTTCCTGCGAAATAAAATCGATCTCGATCCGGTCAATCTGTTGCATGGGTCCTCACTGGGTGGTCATGAGCCCCATCAGTGCATTACCGCCAGGATTCCCAGGAACAGGCTGCGTTGGCAGGAACGGCGTGGTGAGCACCGAGGCCGGCAATGTGGGCGTTCCACGTGGAGCGATCATCCTCTGCTGATAGCCCGGCGACATCACGTTGCCGCGGATGGCCTTCTTCGCCAGTGCGGCTATCGCCAGGCCAAGGTTGGCCAGACCGCCAGGGTGACCAGACGCCAGCTTGCCGATGCCCTTGGCCGCTTCGACGCCGGCAAAGGCCGCATCGAGCACGCTCATGGATTCCACGCCGCCGATATTGGCCGGGTTTTGGAATGCTCTGGCGTAGCCGTTCGCCATGTCGGCGATCAGTTTCAGATTGCCGGTCAGCGGCTTGCCATGTTCCAACAGTCTCGCCAGTCCGCGAGCATTGACGTCGCCCGTCGTCTTGTTGGTGACTGACTCCACATCGTAAATCTTGGCGAACAACTGCCGAGCCTGCCGGAATTTGTCTGGCAGCCCCTGGTAATACGGCTGGTTTTGCTCCGCATTCGCCAGTTGGTCTTCCCACTTCTTGGTGTCGGCGTTGGCCTTCTCCACCCGGCGACGGGCCTGTTCCAACTGCTTGCCCATCGGTGAGAGCGGATCCTGGATCACCGATTTGTTGATGTAGTCGAAATCGGCGGTTGCTTCGGCCCGCATCGCCCGCGCTTCGTTCACCTTCTCCTGGAAGTAGCGAGGCGCGTTTTTGACGCTGTCCTCCATCGCGTCTTCCATGGCCTGAGCGGCCTGCCGCTGGGCCATGCCGAGCCGGTGCGCCTGAGCGTCGCCCTCCTTGTGGAAATTGGCCGTGGCCTGGGTCCGCAGGTCGGCGATCTTCTCCATGACGGCCGGGGTGCTGGCGCGCTCGTTGCGCAGCAACTGGTCCCGCAGTTCCAGGATTTCCGGCGTGCCAGCCATCTCGGGGAACTGCTTCTCGGTCTCCGCGGTCCGAGCCCCCAGGGTTTTGACGAAATTCGTGAAGGTCGGGCTCTTGCCAAGATCGACCTCAGGGACCGCCTTCTCGACCTCGCGGAACACCGCGATTGCCGGCTGCTTGGCTTCCTTGAATGCCGCGGGCGTCAGGGTCGTGCCACGTGGTAGACCGATTTCCTCCTGGGCCAGCCCGTTCGACACAATGCCGTTGCGGACCGAGGCCAGTTGGTTGCTCTTGATCTTGCTGGCTTCGGCCATGGCGAAATCGTTGATGTTCATGCTGCCAGTGTGTGCCGGTGCAGCATCGGCCGGATGCAACACGAAACCGGCTTCGATACCCTGTCTGGCGAGCGGGGTGACTTCCTGGTGCGCGAGGTTCGGTATCATGTTGCGGCCGGCTGGCGCTGCGCCGCCTGCCAGTCCGGCAAGGAACTGAGCCCAGGGTGGCAGCCCGGCTTCGGCCGCCAACTGAGCAGAGGCGCCGCCAGATGCCCCAGAGAGCGCCTGCAAGGCAGGATTGTCCGCCATCGCCGTGGTCGCCCTGGACGCCAGCTTCGTCAGGTAATTCGCGGTCACCTTGGAAGCGGGGTTCTTCAGGATGTTGCTCAGCATCCCGAGCCCGCCTGCTCCAGAGAGCGCGTTTGCGACCCCGCCCGTGACCGCCTCCGCCATACGGCCGCTCATGGTCTCGGGCTGCTTTACGCCAAACAGGTCCAGGAGTTTGTTGGTGGCGTCCTGCGGGCCAGGAACGTGCAGGCCTGAGACGAGGCTGGAGACGCCGGAAGCCAACTGCCCGACACCGGCAGCGCCAGCGCCGATTAACGCCCCTGCGGCTGCACCAGGTGGGCCGCCGAATGCACCGCCAACACCAGCGCCTACACCAGCGCCGGCAACATAGGGACCGGCCCCTCTGACGACACCTTTGGCGACCTCGGTCCCGCTGAAGGGGTTGTTCTCCGCCATCCACTCCCGTTGCTGCTCATCGGTCAGTCCAGCGGGGGGAAACTGCTCCGGATGCGCTTTGGCGAAATCCGCCTGTGCGCCGGTCTGCTCAGGGTGGATCGGCGCGAAGCCTTCCGGCACTGCCTGTGCCTGCTGCTGCGGCTGGATCGGCTTGAAGCCCTCAGGCACTCCCGTCGGCTCTGCTGCTTCGGCCCGCGGAATGATCGCGTCGCCGATTTGCCGTAGGAGGCTGATTGGCTCTTTCTGCGGCTGCGGGTCTTCCTGCCGCGGTCCGCGAGGGTGATCGAACGCCTGCGGGACACCGTCGTGCCCGACAATCTCGGTCGGATCGCCCTTGAGCCCTTTGATGGCGACCGGAACCGCCTGAATGCCGTTCTCCTGGGCCGCCAGCATCCGGTGGCGGCCATCCTGATCGGTGACCTGGGCAGTTGGCCCGTTCACCGACACATCGAGCGACGGGATCTGCTCGATAGGCTCGCCCTTGTCGATCGACTGCCTGAGCGACCGGCCGGACGGGCTCTGCCACGGCTTGCCCTCCATGGGAGGGGTGAGCTTCAGATACTCCGCTGGGTCCATGAACCGGATTTGGGTATCCGGCTGGTCCATGAATTCCCGCATTGCATAGTCGGAAAACTTGAAACGATCCCCTTCCGTAACTGGCTTGCCCTCGGCGTTGTTCTGCCAGAGCACTGATGCCGGACGTTCAAAAATTCTTTTGAAACTATCTTCGTTCGCGGCCCGGTCGTTATTGGTCTGTTGGAACTTCAAAAGCGAAGGATAGTCGTGCTCTTTTTCGTAGCGCGAGAACTGCACCTGTATCTCGGGATCGGTCCAAGACTTGTTCTGCTTCGCCGCGAATTCTTTCAGATTGCTTAGTCGGCTCAGATGGTGCTGATACAGGCCGCCCGACGTGCCGCTGTCACCGGTATCGTTGGTCGAGACGCCGCTTGATTCCCGTTCGATATTATCGACTTCGCCCTCAACCGCCGCATTTGTAATATCGGGATTGTAACGTCGAACCAAAGTCTTCAGTTCGTCACGGCTCAGTTTCGGCCGCACCTTCATCGACGCGCTGGCTGGCCGTTCTTTCAGAAGGGTGTCGGGATCAAAATCAGCCATTTGCGTTTTTCCAGGTCTTTGGGTATTTTCATCAGGTCTCGGAGAGGCGAGCCGCGTCTTGGCAAGGCCGGGCATGTGTTGGCGAGCCAAATCAGGAGCGCGGTCACTTCGGTGGCCGCGTTTCCGCTTCCTGGAGGTTCCAGGCAGGGCTGACGTAGCGACCGCTCGCCGCTGTGTGACCGCCGCGCACAATATCCAGTTCGGGCTGCTCCGGAGCGGGTTCTTCGGCCGCTTCCAGCTTGCGCCGGTTCTGCTCGCGGTCCTGGTATTCCTGAACCTTTTTACGCATCCGGTCGATGTCCTTCACTTCAAATGCGCCGCGGACGTCCCATACGTCGTGAGCCTGCCGGTCCTCCGGCAGACCCTTCTTAAACCCAAGGAACACGATTTCGCCATTGTCACGACGAGCGCGAACAAGCACCAGATCCCCGGCGTGCCAAATGACCTCGGCGCCGTCCGCCATCTGGCCGTTCGAACTCAGTCCGGCCTTGGAAAGCTCTGACTGAGCCCACTCGGGCATACCTTTCATCCGTTGCGGTGGCGGCGGCTTCATCGTGAAGGTGTTGAAGCCGTTTGCGTCGGTGACCTTCATATACGGGACTTCGCCTTCGTCCGTGACGACGTAGTAATCGTCGCTCATGCGGTGACCGCGGACGATACGCTCCTGGCCGTCTACCCAGATCGGCGTGTCGATCGGCGCTCCGTGCCGCAGCCATGCCGGTGGCGGGATCGGGTTTTCCTCCAGATCGTCTTCGATCTTGGCGAGTTGCTGGCGCTTCTTCAGCAAGGCTTCGGCCTGAGTGAACGGCATCTCGGCCGCCTTTTTCAGCTTCTCCACGTCGGCCTTCATCTGCGCGATGAGTTCTGGTTGCTCCTTTTCCACATCGTTCCTGATGGCCTGTATCCGCCCGACGATGCGCTGCACGGTCACCCCGTTGCTCATACCGGTGCCAGGAACGTGTTCGCCGTCGAGGGTCAGATAGAAACTCGGCTCTGTCCAGCCTTTCGGCCAATCTGCCTCGATCCCGAAACCGTTGATCGTGCCAATCTTGACCTTGCCCTCTTCCTGGGCCAGTTGGCTGACCCGCTTGTCGAGTGCTTCCTGAATGTCGGTCGAAGTCTTCAGCGGCACCTTATCAATGACCGCGTCATACCAACGGTTTTTGGAGCCGGCTTCCTCCGCCGCCTTTTCCATCCGGTTCTGGGCTTCGACCCACTTGTTGACGTAGCCCATGTGGAGATTCAGGCGCTCGATGGAGCCGGCGATGGCCTCCTCCTCATTGCGGGCGCGGCGCGCGGCGTCCGCCACCCCGTAGGTGTGTTGCTGCTCGCGCCGTTGCAGGCGGTTGACGTCGCTCTTCAGCTTCTCCCGGATCATCAGCCGTGGATCGCCGGCAGCGGCCGACAGGGTCCCGACGATGTCCTCCTTCTCGGACACGTCGGCCCCATCGCCCTCCAGCGAGCCGATCCGCTTGCCGCTTTCATCGTTGAACGCGGCGATGAACTGCTTGATGAAGCGGTCTTTGATGGTCAGGACCTGCCAACGCTTTCCGTCGATCCCTTCGGTGATGTAGCGGTATTCCAGCACGGTATTCCAGGCGTTGCCTGCCCGGTGGCCGCGGCCGTCGCGCTGCTCCAGTTCTCCCGGCATCCAGGGCGCGTCCATGTGGTGCATCGCCCGCAGATTGTCCTGCGCATTGACACCGACACCCAGAGTGTCCGACCGGCCGATGGCGACCCGGATCTTGCCGCTGTTCATATCGGCGGCAATGCGAGCCTTGTCCTCTGGGTCCAGGCCGCCTGCGACAACGGCGATTTCGTGCCGAGGAATGCCGCCCTTCACCAGCTTGTCGATCAGGTCCGGAACCACGGCGAAATTCTTGTTCCGCTTGCCGGGATTAAAGCCGTTATCGACAAAGATCATCTGCGCGGTCTTGGGTGTCTGGTAGATTTCCAGCACGTTTTTCGCGACGCGGTTGATCTTGTTGTTGGGGTTCTCCTTCAGGTCCGGGTTGAAGGCCCGAGGGTCAAGCGAAGCGGTCGCCATTTCGGTTTCGACCACGACCGGGATATGTTTGTTTTCCTTCCGGAACTGTGCATCGGCGGCTTTGAAATCCCGTAGGACCTGCCGCAGTTCTTCCACGATCTCGGCCTGCTCGGGCAAAATCTCGCCGACGTCGTTGATGATCCGCTTGTATGGCCGACCGACCGGGTTTTCGGTCCGGCCGTTTTCGAGGAAGTCCCGTTCCTCAGGGGTGAGGTCAGGCGATGACAGCGTCTTGCCCGATGCGGTTGGCCGATCCACGAACTCAGGCATGTCGCTGGCCTGCACCACGTCGGTGAACTGGCTCATGACCCGGACAAGCTCATCGACGTTGTTGAACGACGACAGCCGCTTCACGGTCTCATAATCGCCGGTCGCCATCAGTTCGACGTCAGGGATGGCGTCAGCGAAAGTATTGAACCACGTATCCCAGTCGCCAATGCCCGACTTCTTCATGACGTCGTCCATGAAATACCGGGACATATTGAAAATTTCATTGAGCGAATTGGTGATCGGCGTGCCCGTGAAGAGGAACACGTTGTTCCCGTTATTATTGCTCTTGATATACTTGGTCAGGAAATCCAGGCCAATCGACTTGTCGCTGGCTTTGGTATTCAGCCCCTTCAGGTTCATCCGGGTGGCGATCGGCGGCTTTTTGAACTCATGCGCCTCATCGACCAGGATGCAGTCGATACCCAGGTCTTCGAACGGGATGGCGTCTTCGCGTGACGCGCGCTGCCCCTGCTCCTCGATCTTATTCAGGATCTTCAGGCGCTGCTTGGCAAGCTGCTTTGCCGTGACACCGCGGATTTTCTTGTTGATGTCCTCGTCACTGTTCAGATCGACCTTGTCCAGGTTATCGCCGCTTTCCTCCGCGGCGGCGAACATCTCGTCCTCGATGGCCGTGATTTGCTCGCGAGCGAGCGCCATCAGGGTCTCTTTCTTCAGAGCGAACCGGTTCAGGTGGCTGTGCTGCACCACGACGAGGTCCCAGTCCTCGTTGCGGATGGAATATAGCGACTGCTTCAGCGTCTTGGGCGTCAGGTCGTCGCTGTCGATGGAGAGCACTTTCGCGCCCGGATACATCGCCTGGATATCGCGAGCCACCGATTTGCTGTTCGCGTTGTGCGCGATCAGCATCGCCTTGTTCCATCGGCCGTAGCGCCGGCCCTCGATGGCGATCCCGCCGATCGTGTAGGTCTTCCCGGTGCCAACCTCGTGAGCGAACAGGCCGCGCCGCTGCGCGATGCCACGCCAAATGCCATTGGCCTGATGCCGGCGCATGTTGAAGGGATCGTCGCCCCGCAATAGGGCCATGCCCGACATATCCATGAACGAGCCGTCGAAATGCGGCTTGGCAACGGCGTTCATGTTCTCGTTGAACGCTTCCTCCAGCCGGACGGTCCGCTCGGCGTCCTTCCATATCCAGTCCTGGAATTTCTCGCGGATCTCCTGGATGCGGGTGGCGACCTCTTCCGATGCCTTTGCGTTGTAATACGGCCCGCCATCGCGATCCTTCGGGTCCATGATCCGCGGTGCCGTGTTGCCCATCGCCGCTGTCAGGAGCCGGTCGAACCGATACCGCGGGTGGCCGTGGGTGACCGTCGCCTCAACGCGGTTGGCTGTGTTGTTGTCCAGATCGACAACCCAGCGGGTGGCCTTGAAGCTCACGTCAACAAGCGCTGGCGCCTCGCCCGGCTTATTCGAATAGCCACCCTCGGGTAGACCGAGCAATTCCTCGGCGATGAACTTCTGATAGTCCTCGGGCTTCACCCATGGAGCACCAAACTTGGCTTCGATCTCGTAATACGGGGTGTTCTTCGGAACCGCCTTCTTCAGCGCCTCAATCGAGGCTTCCATCGGCTCGCCACGTTGCTGCGCTTCCTGGGCCTCTGCGAGCTTGAGACGGACGTTGCCGCTCAGGTAGCTGTCCGACGGCTCATACCCGCCTCCTGGCGTGCGGTAGACGGCGCCAGCGTCCATCAGGCTCTTGGCCGCCTCTTCCACTGACCGGCCGGACAGTTCGGCGATCCGGTCCATGTCGATGGTGACCGCCTCATTCCGGGCCAACACGTAGGCGTCAGCCACCGACGGGTTCCCGACCTGGCGCCGCGGTCTCACAATCGGCGACGTCAGGATCAGGGCCGGTGAGCCGTCCGGGCGTTGGAGCGCCGCCAGCATGGCCCAGTTCGGGTCTTTCACACGGTCCAGCACCTTCATGCCGGGCGTGTCGATCATCAGCCCTTTGACCGGCTTGTTATACGCCTCGTATTGCTCGCGGAGGTCCTTGCGCAGGTCCTCCATATCCGGAGCGCCGTCGCGTTCTGCGTCGATCAGGCGGCCGTAGGCCTTGCGCATATCGACCAGGGCGCGGACCTGATCGGCGCGCTCCTGCTGGATCTTCTTGGTGCCAGCGGTCATGCCCTTGAACACGTCGTCCAGCCGCAGCATCCGCTCGCCGGCCACCTGATACAGGTTGCCGTCGTTGCCGATGATGATCGAATTCAGCCGATCGGCCGTATTGCTGGTGAGGAACCGCGGCTCGTTCCCGCGGGTGATCGGCGTATAGGCGTCGGTCGGCAGCGTCGCCGGCAGCGCTTCCAGCCGCTCCATCATGTTCTCTGGCCGATGGACCAGCATCCCAGGCCGGAATGTCGTGGTGCCGTGACCATAATCGAACGTGCCCAGGACGTTCTCAGGGTGATCGTGGAAATACTGGTTCACCCGGATCGGCGTGCCCTCGGGGGTATCCATCTCCTTGGTGTTGATCCACGGCTCGTTGGAAGCGTCCTGCAACGGCTTGTCGCGCTTGCGCAGGATGATGATGTCGGTAACGACCTTGGTCCCGGCGTATTTCTCGAATGCACCGGTTGGCAGGCGGAAGGCAGCGACCAGTTCGCCCTTCTTGGCCATTTCCATCCGGGCCAGCCGGTCCATCTTGTCCATCGTGCCGGCCGATGTGATGCCCACCACCAGCCCACCAGGGCGGGTCTGATCCAGGGCCTTCAGGTAGAAATAGTCGTGAAGCGTCGGCTTCAGCCGGTTGTAGCGGCGGTCGGCTGGCGGCGTGGCGTCGAACGGCCAGTTCCCGATGACCAGATCGTAGAAATTGTCCGGGGTCTGGCTCTCCTGGTAGCCTTTGATGAACACGCCGGCCTGCGGGTAGAGCAGTTTCGCCATCCCACCGGTCGTCGGCTCCAGTTCGATCCCGGTCAGGGTGCTCTGGTCCATCAGATCCCGCGGCATCAGACCGAAGAAATTGCCGACACCCATCGACGGCTCCAGGACACGGCCGCCCTTGAAGCCCATCTGCCGAACCATGTCCCACATCGCCAGGACGGTCGGCGGGTCGGTGTAGTGGGCGTTGCTGATCGAATTGTGCGCCGCGTCCCAGGCCTCTTTGCCAAGGTGGTTGCGCAGCCACTGCGCTTCGACGTCCCAGCCCGGCCGCGGCGGCTGCCGCTCGAATGTGCCCTGAAACAGGTCCTGGCCGAACGAGCCCCAGCCGGTGAAGCCGGCCATGGTCTCCAATTCCTCGTCGGTCGGCTCGCGGCCTTCCTCGGTGATGGACTGGAACGCCTCGATGGCACGGCGATTGCGGTTGAAGCGGGCCTTGTCGCCGCCGCCAACCATCCGCTCGGGCTCGGAAATGTAGAAATTCGGTCTGACCGACTCAGGGAGTTCGACCTCGCGGCCCCTTGGCGTCGGTGTCTTTGGCTCGGTCGGCTTGCTAAGGTCTAGTTCTGGTCCTCTGGGCTTTCCTCCGGCCCCAGCATCATCCAGTCCTTCACCGCCTGTTCCCGGGCGTCCGTCGGCGGCATCCCCGCCTTCAGGTTGCGGTTCATCGTTTCCTGGCACTTCTGGTTCAGGACGAACGCCATCTTGTCCAGAATTCCCCAGTCCCCCAGCCGGTGCCACATCATCGGTCGGTGCTGGCGCCAGTTTCGGACGGCTTCCTTTTCCTCCGGTGCCCCCGGAACGAGACCCTGGTGAGCGTATTGAGCCGCTTCCCGGTTTACCCAGGCCACCATTTCCGCTCGGTTGTCCTGATCCGGCATCGGCTGCCTCCTGAGGTTTTGATGTATCCCCTTCCTTGTCCTGGTTCAATTCCGGCTTACCGGTGGCCGGTGGGGTGTCCGCTGGCTGCTCGGCCTTGGGTGCAGGCGGAGCCACGATCGGCACCGTCTCGCCGTCAGTTCCGGTCGCCATGATCCGGGCAGACCGCTCCAGCCACCGGATCGGCATACCAACGCCGGCAAGCGTGCCGTCCGGCTTGCGGGCGAAGACCGGTGACGTGATGGTGTCCTGCTTGCCCTTCTTTGCAGCGGGCTCTGCCGTTGCCAGGGTGCCATCCGGACCGGCCGCGCGAGAAAGCAGGTCGAAATAACGCTTTTCCAGGACAACGTAGCGGCCCTGCGGCGTCGTGCCGATCACGAACTCCTTGCCTGTTGATGGCGCCGCCGATCCCGATGGCTCCGTGACAATGCGCTTCCAGGTGATCCTGGCGTCACTGCCGGCGTCATTGGTCAGGTTGTCGAACGTGGACGGGTTGATGCCGCTCAACCGGTGAGGGAGCTTCTTGCGGGCCTCGGCACGCGCCGCCATGCCTGGGAAGCCCTTGTCGGCGTCCTGCCGAACAATGGCTATGCCGGTGCCTACCCAGGTGTTGCCCTTGCTGTCCTTACCCCTGACGTTGAACTTCTCCGGGGGAGAAAGGCCCTTGTAGGCTTCGCCCGGCTCTGGAACCGGTGACCGGCCCTCTGCAAAGGCCAGATACAGCGGACGGTTGGCTTCGGCCTGTGCCTCGGCGTCGTATCGGTCGCGAAGCTGGGTATCGAGCTTGTCCCAGGCGGCCTTCAGCCTCTCGTGTTCCTTCCGGACCGCGAGGTATTCGGCGTCGCCGATCTTCTTCGCCCGATAGTCAGCGGTCGCCTTCTCAAAGGTCGGGAAATGCGCCTTGTATGCGGCATCGGCAGCGGCCAGCGCTTCCTCAAGGGTCTTTGGCTGTTCCGAAGCGGGTTGCTCTGCTTTGGGTGGTTCCTCGGCCGGCTTGGTAGGTGTGGTCAATTGAGGCGTTTCGGCCGATTTAGGTGCAGGTTCCTCGGACTTCGGCTCTTCCTTGGGAGCGGGTTCGTCTTTGCCGCCTTTCCAGCCGGCCTCTCTCATCGCCTTCTTCGCCTTGTCGCTGGCTGCGACTGCGCCGGCCAGCGTCCACCCCTTGGTGCCCTCTTCGAAAACCTTTGTCGCTTCCGCGGCGCCTCCCCGACGGAACGCTTCAGCAACCTTGGCGGCAAGCTGATCGGCGGGTGCGATTTCCTCAGGAAGAGGCTTGCCTGTCATCGGCTGATCGGCGGCCTTTTCGATATTCGATTTGGCAGGCTTCTCCTGCTTCGGTTCGGCGGCCGGCTCAGGCTTCGCGGGTTCTTGGACGGCAGGTTCCTCTTTTTTCGTATCTGGCGTCCTAGACGAATCACTTTCGGGCTTCGGCTGTTCGAACGGCTTGACGACCCGGAACTCAGGGTCTTTTTGGTCCGCTGGTGGCACCGACATTTCCATGCCGTTCTTGGTCGGCCGCATCCGGACGCTTTCGACACTGCGGACGCCGTTTTTCAACGTCGAATGAACACCTGAAGCATTTCCGTAGACCGGAACGCCATCGGAATTATCGCCCAAATACCGCCATTCTGGCTCAGGTGGCGCCGGCTTTTCTGCGGGTGATTTCTCTTGTTCGTTCCGGATGGATGGGATCGCGGAGGTTCCGGGCTTCCGGCCGCCAACCTTCGGCGGCTCTTCGGCGACCGGTTGCGGCTTGGCTGCGGGCTGCGGCCTTGGCGTCGGCGTCGGGGTGCTTGACGGCGGCTTAGCCTTGGGTGCGGTTGCGGGTTTCTCAGTTTCAGCTAATTTATTTTTCCCCTCTTCGGAGGGGGACTTCGCCGTCGTGTCCTGGAGAGCCGGGGCGGGCTGTGTCCCGTCTGGTTTCGGCGAGGCCGGGCGTGAGCCTGAAGGCGGCGACGATTTATTCGTCGCCGCCTGAGCTTCATCCTCGGTCATGAACCTCGGGTTGCGCTTGTCAGGGCTCGCAGGCGCCATGTCCTTGGTAAGACGCTCGCTCCACGGAATACCGGAATCCATGATTGCTCTGGCACCGGTTTGGTTCTGATAAATGACGTCGCCCAAGTGGTTCTTGGCCGGTTGCCCATCTTTGTCGAGCACCGGATGCCAGGGACCGCCATAGCCTTCGACCGGCTGAGGCGCTTCGGGCGCGGCGGCTTCCGGCGTAACTGGCTGAGCGACGGGTTGCTCTGCGGCCTGGGTAGGCTCTTGGGCAGGCTGACCCGGCTCAGGTGGCGTAGCGGCGGCGATCCGCTCTCTGGCCTCGGCAAGGCTCTCAGGCGTCAATGCGGCTCCGCCACGAGCGGCCATCCGCGACATCACCGAGGCGACCCGCTTCAGCCAACTCTGGGTGGCCGCTGGGCTGACTGGTATCCCGCCTGGGACCTCCTTCGCCGCCTCCATGAACAAGGCCTGGAATTGGTCGTCAGACAGGTTCGGAAACTGCTGCCGGAACTCCGGGCCGATGGGCGCCTGGTTTTCAACCGGCGTTGGCGGCGGCTCGGCTGGTGGCGGCGGTTCACCGGTCTTGACCTGGACCTGTTGGACCGTGCCGTCGGCCTGCGGCTGGGCTACGGTTTCGGTTCCCTCGGCAGGCTCGGGTGGACCGCCCGCGTCCCTCCTGACCTTGGTCATGTCCAGACCAGAGCTTTCCAGGGGAGTGCTCGGGCTGTCTGCCTCAGGCCGCTCATACCGGCGCGGGGCTACGGCTTCCTCGAAAGTGAACCCGCCGTCGGCTGCCGGTGGCGGCGTCTCTTTCGGCCGCAGTCCCAGTTCGTCGATATCAGGGTCGCGTGGCGGCGGTCCTTCTGGCCTTGGCGTAGACGGCTCAACCCGCGGACGGGCGCCGCCGGCAACCGGGACCTCGGCCGGGATACCGGCACGGAACGGTGTCGCTCCAAGCGCGGCTTCCTCCAGGCCTTCCACGCCGGTCGGCAATGGCCGCTCACCGAGCGCCGACTGACCGCCCTTCATCGCCGGCTGGAGGAACGTCCGGGCAAAGATGCGACCGAGGAGCGTCCCTACGCTGATCGTTTCGTCGGGCTTGAGCGGTGGGACCAGCGCTTCGACCCGCTTGTCCGCCTCCTGACGGGCTCGCATCTGGGCACCAGACATGGGCACGTCCCAGGGGAGATCGTCAGTCGGCTGGGCCGCGGGCAACGCCTCCTGAAGCGAGAAACCGGCATCAGGCTTCTTGGCGTCGTCCGGCTTCAACGCATCCTGGAACGAAAATCCATCGGGCATTTACTGCCCCTTTACAGGCATGAACCGCTTGGTAGCGCTGTTCCAGGTGGCCGGCCCTCTGGCCGTGTCATAGACCTTGCCGTCCTCCAGGTCGCTTTCCTTCATGCCCTGGCGGAGCGGTAGCGGCTTGGTCTCGGCCGGTTTCGGTGTCTCGGCAGGCTTGGCTGCTCCGGGAGCCGGGATCTCTTTCCCGGCCTTGTCGTAATACTTGCCGTTGTCTTTGTTGAAGATCACCGTCCCGTCGGCGTTGCTGTATAGGTGGCCCGCATCCCTGGCAGCCTTCAGCGCGTCAGGAACCTGGACCGACTGCGCGCCAGGACTGAATCTCTCCATTTCCTTTTGCGTCACAGGCGCGAGGAACCGCTCGTCAAACGACTTGCCGGTTTCGAGACGGTCATAGCTCTGCCGCAGGCCGCTCAACTGACCGACCATCAACTGCTTGTAGCGGTTGATCAGGTCTTTTAGCTGCTTCGGCGAGTTCGCCGTCTTGAGGTCGGCATCTAGCGCTTCACGATCGCCCAATGCACCAGCCGACCCGGTGATCGCCTTGACCAATTCGGTCCCGACGATACGCTTGACGCCCTCGAAATCGGTCGGCGCCGAGCTTCCTGTCTCCTGAGCCACGCGGTTTTTCAGGCTGTTGAACAACCGGACATCGCCGTTGTTCAGGGCATCGGCCGCCTCTTGCAGCACGGAAAGGTGCTGCACCGCCACGTTCTGCGACCGGACAACAGGCTCTAGCTTTCCGCCAGCTTCGAAAGCCCTGATCCCCTGCGTATAGGCGGCAAAATCCGCACTGCTGCGGGCGATTTCTTCCGGCGTCTTGCCCAGCCGGTTCTGCTCTTCGATGACCGCTTTTTCGATCTGGTTCATCATCTGCGTGTTGCGCCGGAACCCGGAGAACACGTTCACGTTGCCGGTTGCCACGTATTGCTTGGCGAGGTTGCGGGCTACCTCTGGGTCCATGGTGGCCGTCCGAGCCACCTGGAACCGGTGTTCGACCTCCGCGGCTCTGATGCCGGCTGGCTTTCCCTGGAAGTTCGGATCGGCTGCCACGTCCGCGGCAATCGCTGCTCGGTCGGCCGCCACAGATCCAGGCAGTGTTGCTGCCTGCTTCTCCCTGGATTTCGCTTCCGTAGCGACCTGCCCCGGCGTCCAGTCCGGGTGCTCGCGCTCGACGTCGTCCTTGATCGCAAGGTGATCGGCCTCTCGGAAGGCTTCGCGCCTGTCGGCTCGCGCGCCGCTGGCCAGCCGGACATCGCCGGTTATCTCGTTCCCGTTGCTATCCCACCATTTTTCGTGATGGCGGAAGCCAGTTCCGGGCTTGCCATCAATCAGGATGTCATACGGTTTACCGGTCGCCTGCTGCCTCGCACCGGCTACCGTGGCGGCCCGGTCCGCCTGCGCCTTCCGACGGGCGATGGCCGCCTGATAGGCCTCGGTCTGCTCCGGGGTGTGCTCTACCCCGCGCTCGTAGGCGGCGATCGTGTCGTCGTCTCTCTGGCGCTCGGCAGCCGGCGAACCACTCCCTGCGGCGATCTTGGTCAGGTTCTTCACTTTGTCAGGTGACAGCGGCTTGCCGTCCGCCCCGATGAACTGCTGACCTGGAGGGGCATTTGGCCGGTAAGTGACGGGGTTGCCTTGCTCGTCGTGCAAGAGCGACGTGCCCTTGTTGTAATTCACGTCCTCGTCGTGCTTTTCCAGGCGGGTCTCTTTTTTGTCTTCGCGCTGCTGCTTCAGCCAATCCTGGTATTGCTTGGTGCCAGCGACGACGTTCCGCATTTGGGTCGGGTCGAATTGCTGCGGAAAGCGCTTGTAATCGTCCTCCGTGAATATCCCGCTCGTTTTCAGCCTTTCGTTGGCCTGCACCAACGCGGCCTGCGCATTCCGCCGTGCCTGCTCTTCCGGGATGCCGTTTTTGACCTCGGTCTCGTAGGTCTCCAGGATCGGCGCTGTCGCCTCGCCGATCATGTCCATCTTCTTCTCCATCAGACCGCTGCTCAGCGCCTGAGTCCGGAGTTGCCGTTCCTGGCCGATCAGCATGTTCTGGCGGACCTGCATCCCCACCTGGGGGTCCACCGACATGATTTTCTGCATCGTCTCGGGCGTCGGGTTGCCGGTCCCGTCCAGTGATTTCGGGTCCTGGAAGATGCCCATCAGGGCGTTCTGACGCTGAACCGCATCCTGCTGCTGCTTCAGTTGCAATGTCTGAGCGGCAGCCTGGATCTGCACCGTCGGGTCGTAGACCGTGCCGACGTTCGGCGTGGGCTTGAACTGAAGGGGGAGAATACCAGACATTTTTAGTTTTGTGGCAGTGGGTTATAGAAGCCGCTCGTCTGCAAGAAGTTGGTCCCTGGGTCCGTCGGACTCCCTCCGGTGTTGCCGTAAACCCCAAGCGATGTGACGGGGTCATAGAGCGAATTGTAGATGCCGTTGCCAACCGCGCTGAACGCTCCTGAATTGTTCAGGTTGGTGATGGCACTGTTGATCCCGCCGGTCATGGCATTGGCGCTGTTTATCGTGCCCTGAGCATTTGCGTTTCCGATGTTGCCCAGGTTGTTGCCGGCTGCGTTGGCGAAGTTCTGCCCTGACCCTGCCAGGAGGCTGGTCGCGTTCAGCCCGGTCGTGACGCCGCCACCGATGTTCTGAAGCAATTGCTGCCACGCCCCTGAGGCGTTCGACAGGTAATTGTTCCAATTCTGGTCGGCGAGCCCCTGGCCGGTCTTCTGCAAGGCCATGAGCGCGTTGCCACCGCCCGGCCCACGGGTAAGCGCGTTGGTCGCGGCGTCGAGCCCCTGCTGCTTCGCATACTGATATCCCGGCGAACCGGTGAAGGTGCTCGGGTCGATGCTACCCATGGGACCAGAGCCACCGATTCCCAGCATCTTGAGGATGGGGTTTGCAGCAACCGGGCCAGCGCCACCGGGGTTGATCCCCAGCAATTGCTGGAGGTTCTGGAGCGCATTTTCCCCATAGGCGGTATAGGGTGCGATGCCCGCTTTCGTCGTGTTGAAGACGTTGCTTTGAAGGTCCAGCGCCTTCTGCTGCATCGCGGCCTGTTGGTCGGCCGCCTTGCCGGATGCGTTGGCGCCAATGACGCCACTGAGAACTGAGCCGGCTGCTGCTGCGGCAAAACCGTAAGGCACGGGCAAATCCCCTGGGAGAATGGAGTGTTGCCCGAGGAGACCCGTCTCGGTTCGGCTGTGCCTAAGATAGCACTTTCGGTTCCGGTATGGTCAATCGTCGCTTTTTATGTGCGGTTGGTGATCGGGAT
>Ga0070730_10002283_pt1 | contig 17544 bp, 15 predicted proteins | sample Coa_R1_3_FD_66447 | JGI IMG/M metagenome (GOLD analysis project Ga0070730, IMG submission 66447) | Surface soil microbial communities from Centralia Pennsylvania, which are recovering from an underground coalmine fire - Coalmine... | ecosystem: Environmental > Terrestrial > Soil > Unclassified ... | reverse complement strand
CATCCGGGTCGCCCTGGCGGGCGGCGGCCTCCACCAGCTCGGTGGTGACGGCGTCGGGCGCGCCGTGGGCCAGCTGGGCGAGCAGGGGCGCGTGCCCCGCGGCGACTAGCGCGCTGCCCTGACGGGCAATGGCCGGCCCGGCGGCGATCGCCTCGATACAGCCGATATTGCCACAATTACAGCGCGGGCCGTTCATATCGACGCAGACGTGGCCGATCTCGGCGGCCATGCCGTGCGCGCCCTCGAAAATCCGGCCGTCGGCGATCACCCCGCCCCCGATCCCGGTACTGATGGTCATATAGGCCAGGTGGCGCAGGCCGGGGTGGCTGCGGCCGACGCCGAAGCGAAATTCGCCGAGGGCGGCGGCATTGGCGTCGTTGGCGCACGCGACCGGGACGGGGCGGCCCACTAGCTGCTGCAGCCGGGCGCCCAGGATATCCCGCAAGGGGACGTGATCCCAGCCGGGCAGGTTGGGCGGCCCGTAGAGAATCCCGGTTTGCGGATCGAGGGGGCCCGGTGCGCCGACGCCGACGCCGGTCAGGCCGGCGGGGTCCACGCCCTGCAGCATGCGCGCGACGGTCCCGACCATCGCGTCGATCACCGCGTCGACGCCTTGTTCCGCGGGCGTTCTTTCGCGCACCTGGGCCTGCACCGTGCCCGCCAGACTGACGCGGGCCGTCATGATTTTGGTCCCGCCCAGGTCCACCCCGATCACATACTCGGCCATGGCCAACTCCCGATCTACCCGATCTACTGGCTGATCTATTTGAAGAAGCGGTACCGGATCAGCGTGGCGACCACCGCCAGCCCATCCTTCCAGGAGATTTTCTTGCCCTCCCACATCTCCCGCCCGGTGTAGGAGATCGGGACCTCGTAGATCCGCACGCCCTGGCGCAGGATCTTGGCCGTGATTTCCGGATCGATCCCCCAGCGATCGGACCGGATCGTCAGCTTGTGGGCGATATCCGCGGTAAAGACCTTGTAACAGGTCTCCATATCCGTCAGCGTCGTGTCGAACAGGACGTTGGTCACCAGGGTCAGGAGCTTATTGCCGACCTGGTGCCAGAAGTACATGGCTTTATGCGGGCCCAGGAACCGCGAGCCATAGACCGCCTTGCTGCGCCCTTTGAGGATCGGCGCGATCAGCAAGGGGTACTCCGACGGGTCGTATTCGAGGTCGGCGTCCTGGATGATCACGATATCGCCTTTGACCTGCGCCAGGCCGGTGCGCACGGCCGCGCCCTTCCCCTGGTTGACCCGGTGCTTGAAGAGCCGGATACGGCCCTCCCGCGCCAGTTCTTCCAGGATGGGGCCTGTGCTGTCGGTCGAACAGTCGTCCACGGCGATGATTTCCTTGTGCAACGGGACGGCCTCGACCTGCTCGACAATCTGGCGAATCGTCCGGGGCTCATTATAGACCGGCATGACCACAGAGACCAGGTAATCGTCCGGGATACCGCTGCCGGGTTTGGGGACCACCCGGCCGCCCTTAGGGTTCTGTGCCATGCTGTCTACTCTACCTCCCTGGTGCTGTCGGGTGCGGGGCCAGCGCCTTTAGCGGCGGCCGGGGCGCCCGCCGCCTTCCTGGCGGCGGTGTAGTTCCTCCTGGAGCTTCTGCTCCAGGGCGCGGGCGCGCGCTTCATCCGGGGTGCCGTACGTCGGCTGGAGCGGGCCGCCCGCTCCGGGCGCCGGAGTCGCATCGGGCGCCGCCGTGGCGGCATCTGGAGCCGGCCCGGCCGCGGCCCGGGGCCGTTTGAGCAAGACCCAGAAGTTGTCCCGGAAGACGCCGACGACTTCCCAGCCCTGGCGCCCCAGCTCGTTCAGGGGCGTGCCTTTCAGGTTCAGCGGATCGAGGACCGTGATCCGGCCGCCGTCCGCTTCGGGGATCAGGCGGACGCCCAGATATTCCCATTGCTGCATCGCGCATTCCTCCTCCGGCAAAGCTGCATTGTATCATAAAGCGCGCCTAGGGTTCAACCGCCTGCGCCGCGCGCCGGGCGCGGCGGCCGGCGGGCTCCGGCGCCTCGGTGCGATCGGCGACCGGGGCGCCGAACGGCACCGGGCCCGGCTCTCGGTCGCCCGCGACGGGTCCAGCGTCGCGCGCCCATTCGGGATTGCGCCCCAGTTGGTCAAGCTCCACGATCAGGATGCGGCGGGTCATGGCCACGAGCGTGGCGTAGGCCGAGTCCATGCCCAGGTAGGCCAGGCTGGCCGCGCCCAGGTTCTTGCCCCGCGTATACGGCGTATCGGACGCGTAGTGCAAGATCCCCAGGTCGAACGGCAGCTTGGTGAAATTGATATGCTCGTCGACCGGGTGCCGGGTCGGGTACGTATCTTCATACAAGGCATCCAGGTACGGCCCCGCTTCCATCTCGACGACGGTGTAATTCTCGCGATAGTAAAACTCCAGGTATTGCTGGTTTTGCAGATAGGTCCCCTTGACCGTCACGGCTTTCTGGTTGTCGAGCACCGACCCATAGATCAGGTAGGGCTGCAGGTCGGCGGCGGTAAAGCAGTTGTTGAGCCAGTACGTGTTCTGCGAGTGCTCGTCGAATACGGAATCGGCGATCATCACGTCGCCGATGCGCCCGTTGAGGGTCGCCGCTTTGCCCATAATGTAAATGCCCCGGAAATCTTCCAGGCTTTCGGCGATCTGCAAGAAGATATGATACGCGGCCAGGCCCAGGGGGTAATCGATATTCAGGATGATCGACCGGCTCTGGCGCAGCAACTCGGGATTGACCGGCGGCAGGCGCGGATCGAAATCGGCCGGGTGGAGCTTGCTCAGCTCGATAATCTGGGCGTCGATGGGCAGGCCCACCCGGCTGAGCACCGTGTGAATCCCCCGCTCCTGCTCGGCCGCGATCCGCGCGGCCGCCCGGGCCGCGCTCTCCGGGTGCTGGGCGCGATATTTGCGGATCGCGTAGTACAGAAAGTTTTGCAGATTGGCGCGGGTCTCGCCGCGCCGCAAGAGGTCGTACTCGTGCTTAAGCTCGCGGTCGTCGGACTGCTGGATGTACGTCTCCAGTTCCGGGTGAATCTGGCTGACCTGGCCGGACAACAGGTTGACCAGGCTATGGGTGTTGCTGGATACGAAATAAACCGGCCGGTGCTCCAGCTGGAGCTCATGCAGGCGCGCGGCGATCGGCGCCCACCAGCGGTTGGTCGCTTTGGCATAGCCGACGTAGGAGCCACCCAGCATGCGCAAGGTCAGGCTCAGCTCGCGCTCGGCAATGGTCAGCAGATTGTCCCAGGTGTGATCCCCCCAGACCGATTCGAGGCGGCCCCAGTCCTCGGCCGAGAGGTGCAGCCGGTTCTGGATCACCTTGACCATTTCCCGGTAGAGTGGGGATGCGGCTTCCTGGCCGGCTTTGATCAGTTCAATGGTGGTCGGATCTTCGTTCAGCAAGATGTGGAGCTTGTTCCATTCAATTTGGAAGCCGGTCAGGGTCGGCACCAGATCATCCACGTCGGACACGCTGTTCACATACACGGCCATCGTCTCGCGCTGGTCAAAGAACCAGTGGCGGCGCCGGCCGGGGGCATGGACGCTCTCCCATTCTTCGACCCGGTAGCCGGCGCGATGAAACACGGCGGCGGACTGGCCCAGGAGCACGCGGCGGACGCGCATGATCGCGTCCGGCAGCCGCTGGACGCAGTACATCAGCGCCGACATATCCAACTCGGGGGCCGCGGCGTTGACGTGCAGGCTGGAGTCGGCGCTGATGTGCGCCGGCACGAGGGCCTTGACTTTGATCTCGCCCGACGAGCGCAGCATGGTGTTATAGGTGCGGATATAAAGCTCCACATCCTGCTTGCCGGCCATGTGCAGATCCGCGTGGAACTGGATACTGGCGTGCGGGTCCTGCGCGGGGCTGCCACCCCGGCTCGTATTGCGCCACGCGTCGGGAAACGGGTGCGCATCTTTGTCCATGGCCTCTCCCTTCCTGGGGCCCCTTTGCCCGGTCAGGTACCGGGTTGCCTTCGGCCGGCGATCCCCTAGCCCGGGCCGCGCCGCGGCAACCTATTCTCGCTATTGTATGGAAACGCCGCAGCCCCGTCAAGGCCAACCCCAGGGGTGGGAGCCGGGTCGGAAGGGCGCCTCCAGCGAGGCCGGGGCGATCAGCCATTCACCAGGGGCCGGGTTTCGGCGGGCCGGAGAGTGAACCGTTTTTCATAATCTTTCGTACTTCGTAGAGGATAGAATTCACAGGGAGGCCCAACCGCATGACCACGACGCCCTTCCCCCAGGCCGTGATCGAATCGCTCCTGGCCCATAGCCGGCAGATAGCTGAAGACGCCGCCCGGCGCATGTGTGCCGCGCTGCCGTACTACGCCGGCCTGCCCCAGGACCGGCTGATCGCCCAGAACCAGCGCACCGTCGAGCAGATCGCCCAGATGATGGAAGAGTCCAACTTTTCGGTGGCGCGCGACTACTTCGAGAAACTCACCGAAAGCCGCGAACGGGCCGGCATCAGCGTCGAGGACTTCCTGCGCGCCACGGAGTATATGATGAGCGCCGTGACCGACCACGTCGAGCGGGTCTTCGCCGCCGATCCCACCTACCGCGACCGGGCCCTGCATGTGCTCCAGGCGGGCGTCGTGTTTACCCGCACGCTGATCGGCCGCCAGCACTTGCACGGCTTGGTCGAGAAAACGCGCATCCCCCTCCCCGAAAAGCCCCCCACCGGCGGGTAAGACGAGTTCAGCCTACCCCCCTTGCGAAGCGTGGGAAAACGGTGCTATAAGCGGTGTTGAGGGGGCGCTGGGAGGAGCGGGGGCGGCCATCCAGCCCGCCGCCAAAGCGGCCTAGAATCTGGCACACACCCCCTTGCTCTACGCCGCGGCGGGGACGGGCATCCCCAGCGCCGCCATCTCTGCCGCTAGCGTTTCGCGCAAGCCATCGGCCAGGGGGCGCGGGTCGTAGCCCAGTTCGCGCCGCGCCTTCGCGTTCGAGGCGAGGTAAGTCACGCCGGCGATGCTGCGGAGCATCTCGCCGCTGTACGCCGGGGGCAGGGGCACGACCGCGCCGACCAGATCCATCACGGCGGCCATCCCTTTGAGCAGGCCGGGGGGTGGGTGCTGCTTGGGTGCGGGGACGCCGCTGATCTGCGCGGCCAGGGCCATGATTTCGAGGAAGGTGTGCGGCGGGCCAGCGATGATATAGCTTTCGCCCGGCGTGCCGCGCTCCATCGCCAGGATATGCCCCTGGGCCACGTCCTCGACATGGGCCAGGCAGAGGGCGGTGCGCGACGGGGCCATCGGCAGCTTGCCTTGCAGAAACTGGACGAAGGTCTCGTGCAGGACGCCGGCATCACCTGGCCCGTAGGCCGGCCCCGGCTGGACGATGACCAGGGGTAGCCCGGCGCGTTGCAACGGCTCAGCCACCTCGTAGTGCGCCCGCCACTTGGTCCGGTCGTAGACGGTCAACCAGGGGCCGGCGGCCCGGTAGCTCTCGTCGGCCAGCTGCCCGTGGGTGTCGCCGAAGACGGTCACGGTGCTGGTGTAGACGCCCTTCGGGATGCCCAGGTCGCGCATCGTTTCCAGCACATTGCGCGTGCCCGCGACGTTGACCGGCGCCGCCGGGGCCGTGTCGCGCACGCCGAGGTGGTTCCAGCCGGCGATATGGAATACGCCGTCCACGCCGGTCATCGGCCCGCGCAGCGTTTCCCGGTCGGTGATCTCGCCGGGCCGGACCTCCACGCCGAGCGCGGCCAGGTCGCCCGCCCGCTCCGGGTGGCGGGCCAGCGCCACCACGTCGTGCCCGGCGGCGCGCAATTGCCGGGCCACCCGCCCGCCGATAAACCCGGTCGCCCCCGTGACAAAGTATCTCATCCCTGATCGCTCCTTTCCGGTGCTCGTTTAAGGCCGCGCCGCCTGGCTCCCCCCGGCCACCTCGCCCGCGCCATCCCGCCTGGCCTGGACCGGGAATGGAGCCTGCCCATCGTAGCACAAACGCTGCATTCTCGCAATCCGGCTTCACCGTGTTGCGCCAGCCTGTGCGCTCTGTAACCCGGCCACGGGAGCGCCCGTATATATAGCCGATGAAAGCTGCTCGGGACGATGGGTCCCGGCAAGCGAAGGCAAGGAAGGCAAGTTAGGCAAGTGAGGAGTACTCATCGATGAATACGACACGCCGCTTATATCGGGACGAGAACACGAAAATGGTCGGGGGCGTGTGCGCCGGGCTGGCCGATTATTTCGGCCTCGACGTGACACTGGTGCGCATTGCCGCGGTGCTGCTGGGCCTATTCGGCCATATCAGCGTCGTGGCCCTGTACCTGCTGCTCTGGGTGATCATGCCGGTCCGCGCGCAGTCGCCCCAGTCCTGAGCCGCAACCGCAATCCCCCTCCCCTTCGCCCAAATAGCAACCGCGCGGTAACAGGGCGTAGCCAGGGCGCACCGGGCGTTTGACACGCCCGGTGCGCTTTGCCATAATACGCCCATGCAACTACAGCAGCCGGCCCCGCCCGGCATTGGGCGGCGCCTGGCGCGCGGAGCGGCAGTGGGCTTACTCGTCTACGGCGCGGCCGGCGTGGCCCTGCAGCTCCGCTTGCTCGACCTCCTGAGCACCAGTATCCTGAGCCTGGGCGGGGCGGCTACTTTCCACCAGACTCCGGAGGCGCTCCCTTTCCTGGCGCCGCTGTTCGCCCATTATGCTGCCCAGCCCTGGCTGCCCTGGGCGAGTTGGCTGGCCGGGCTGGCGCTCCTCGCCGGGAGCCGGCCGGCGCTCCCGCCGCCGGCCGTGCCGGGGGCGAGCGCCGCCCCGCCGGCGGTGGCCCCGGCACTGGGCCGCCGGGGCCGGGGGGCGGCCTGGCTGTTGGCGGGGCTGCTGCTCGGCCTACTGGCGCTGGGGGCCTATGCCCGGCTGAACCTGCTGCTGCCGCAGGCGCGCGGTCTCACCCAGGCCCCGTACGACGACGAAGGGGTCTACGCCGGGGCCGGGCAGTTGCTGCTTCAGGGGATTCTCCCTTACCGGGATTTCTTCTTCGCCCATCCGCCGCTCGCCGCGCTGGTATATACCCCGGCCCTGGCCTACCACTTTACCCCCTGGGGTAGCGTGACCAGCTTTATGCTCGCCCGCTACCTGGCGGTCGGCTATAGCCTGGGGGCGCTGCTGGCCCTCTTCGCGATCGGCTGGCAGCTGGGCCGGGCCGGCGCGACGGGCGGCCTGGCCCGCTGGCGGGGCCTGGCCTGCGGCGCCACGGCGGCCGGCCTCTGGGCGATCGACGGCCGCGCGATCGAGATCAACCGCAAGATCATGCTGGACCAGCCCATGATCCTGGCCTCGCTGCTGGCCATTGTCGTCTACCTGGCCGCGCTGCGGCGGCTGGATGCGGGCGGCCGGGGCGGGGCGGCCGGGCGCCTCCTGCTGGGCGCCGGCGCGCTGGCCGCGTTGAGCGCCTTCACCAAAATCCAGGGGCTGGCCTGTATCGTGGCGCTCGGCGGCGATTTGCTGTTGCGGGTGCGCTGGCGCGGCGCGGCGGCCCCCGGCGCGGGCCCGGCGCGCCTCGTCGCGCTGGGCGGCGGGTTTGTGGCCGTGGCCGGGGCGGTGGTGAGTCCCTTTCTTCTGCTGGCGCCGAGCGCGTTCGTGCGGATGGTGGGGTTCTTCCAGCTCTTACGCCCGAGCGATGGCCTGGTCCAGCCGCCCGACCGGATCCGCAACCTGAGCGCGGTGCTGCCCAATGGCCCGAATGTCCTGCAAAACGGTCCCACGATCTACCTGGCGGCGCTCGGCTTCGGGGCCCTGACCTGGTGGGCGACCCGCGCGCTGGCGGCGGGGGCCGCACCCAGTGGCGCGGAGGCGGCGCGCGAGCAGCAGGCCGTGAGCTGGTGGCGACCGATCGTCGTCTGGAGCTTTCTGAGCATCGTGTTGTTCACCTATAGCCGATCCTTCTACAGCCACTATTATATTCAACTGGTGGCGCCGCTGTGCCTGCTGGGCGGCGCGGTTTGGCTGCCGCTGCTGCGGCCGCAGCCGGCGCGCGGGCTGGGGACCCGGGCGCGGGCGCTGGGCTATGCGGTGCTACTGTTGCCGGCGCTGGTGCTGGCCGTCCCGGCCTGGCAGGGGTTCACGACGCGCTATGATGACCCGATCTTTGCCATCGTCGGGCGCTTCATCACCGATGCGGTCCCGCCCGAGACCCCCGTGCTGGTGACCGACGAGCAGTTTGCTTTCCTGGCCTCCCGGCCGCCGAGCCATGCGCCGACCGGCTACCTGATCGACAGCTACGGGCACATGATTTTTCTGGGCTTGCACCTGGGCGATCGGAGCTGGGGCGATCTCGTCGACGCCGCCCTGCACGGCACGCACAGCAACGATGTCTACGCGATGATGCGCAGTCCCGCGCCGCAGGCCGACTTTCTCGATCGGGCGCGGCGGGCCGCCTTAGTGGTGGTCCACAAAGAGGGGGAAGCCCGGCTGCTGCCGGGGACGCTGCAGACCATCGAGCAGTTGGGGACCGTGCGGGAGCGCCAGCCGCGCTATGTCATTGTGGCGCCGCGGGCGGCGCACTAGGGGCCAGTAACTGGGCGATCTTGGCCGACAAGAGATCGAGATCGAACGGCTTGCTGATGTAGTCGTCGGCCCCGGCCTCCATCGCCTGCTGCTGGTCGCGCGCCCGGCTGAGCGCGCTGATCGCGATGACCGGGATCGTGGCCGTGGCCGGCTGGGCTTTGAGCAGTTGGATGGCCTCAAAGCCGTTGAGCACCGGCATCATCAGATCCATCAGGATCAGGTCGGGCATCCGCCCGGCAATCGCGGCGAGCGCTGCTTCCCCGTCGGTCGCCAGCGCCGCTTCATGGCCCATGATATCCTCGACGACCGTGCGGATGATCTCCCGGTTGTCCGGCTCGTCTTCGACAATCAACACTAGCTTATTGCCCATAGCGTCCTCTGCAAACCATAACGCGCCCGTCCCGTCCTTTGTGATGGCGCGCCGCGCCGCGCGGTTAGCGCCGGGGTGTCAGCCCGGGCACCCCGGTCTGGATGGCGGGCACCCCGGTCTGGATGGCGGGGACTCCGGTCTGGACGGCCGGGAGGGGCGCGCCGCCCTGGGTGGGGATCTCGGCGGGCAGGGCGGTCGGCCGGGCCGGCGTGGCGGTGGGTGCGACCCGGACCGGCGCGACGGGGGTGATGGTCGGCGGGGGGTCCCCGCCACAGGCGGTGGCGAGGGCCAGCAGCCCGGCCGCGGCGGCCAGGCCCAGAACGTGGGTGAAACGACGATCGGCCAAGATACGTAACCTCCAGCGACAACGGGCACCGCCCGCTGCCGGCGATTGGGCAGTGGCTCCGGCCCGGGGACTCCCGGGCAGCCCCTGATTGTACCGAAATCGGGGGGCCGGGGTCAAGCGGCCGGGCGGACATCCTGAACGGCTGTCCGTCGCGGGAGATTGATCGGATGCGAGGCGTGCCGTATACTGTCGATGAGGAGAGAACTGTGCCCCAGGAATACATCGAGATTCGCGGCGCCCGCGAAAACAACCTCCGGGATGTGTCGTTGCGCATTCCCAAGCGCAAGATCACCATCTTTACCGGCGTTTCCGGCTCCGGCAAGTCGTCCATCGTCTTCGATACCATCGCCAACGAGGCCCAACGCCTGCTGTACGAAAACTTCAGCCTGTTCGTGCGCAACTTCCTGCCGCGCTATTCCCAGCCCGAAGCCGATGCCATCGAAAACCTGAGCATGGCCGTGGTCGTGGATCAGAAGCGGTTGGGCGGGGGCACCCACTCCACGATGGGCACGATCACCGACATCTACAGCGTGCTGCGCCTGCTGTTTTCGCGCGTGGGGCAGCCTTTTGTGGGGCCGTCGAACCTGTTTTCGTTCAATGACCCGCAGGGCATGTGCCCGGAATGCAACGGCGTCGGCCGCAAGATCGGCGTGGACCTGGATCGCTTTCTGGACCCGACCAGATCGCTCAACGAAGGGGCCATCCTGTTCCCGGAGTACGCGGTCAGCAGTTGGTATTGGACGATTTGCACCCAATCGGGCTTGTTTGACAACGACAAAAAACTGGCGGACTACAGCGACCAGGAGATGGACCGGCTGCTGCACAGCCCGCCGTATAAAGTGGAAACCACCATCGCGGGCAAACCCTTCAAATTAACCTTTGAGGGCATTCTCGACAAGTTCAGCCACAAGTACATCACCCGCGATGTCAAAACCATGTCGGAGCGCACCCAGAAAGCGGTGGCGCCCTACATGACCTATGGCCCGTGCCCCCTCTGCCAAGGCGCTCGCCTGAGCCCGGCCGCCCTGAATTGCAAGATCAAGGGCTACAATATCGCCGACCTAAGTGGCATGGAAGTGGACGAACTGATCGCGGTCATCCGCACCTTCGCCGATCTGCCGGCCGCCCCGCTGGTGGCGGCGCTGATCGAACGCTTGCAGCACCTGGTGGATATTGGCCTCGAATACCTCACCCTCAACCGCGAAACTGCCACCTTATCGGGCGGCGAATCGCAGCGCGTCAAAATCGTCAAACACCTCAGCAGCAGCCTGATGGACGCGATCTATATTTTTGACGAACCCAGCATCGGGCTGCACCCGCGCGACGTGCATCGCCTCAACGAACTGCTGCAAAAACTGCGCGACAAGGGCAACACGGTGCTGGTGGTCGAGCACGATCCCGATGTGATTAAAGTAGCCGATCATATTGTGGATATGGGGCCCCACGCGGGGAAGCACGGGGGCACGATCGTCTACGAAGGCAGCTTTGCCGGCCTGCTCGCCGCCGACACCCTGACCGGCCGGCATCTCCAGCAGGCGATGCCGATCAAGGCGCGCTTTCGGGCGGCCAAGGGCACGCTGGCGATCACCAACGCCCACGTCAACAACTTACAGCATGTCAGCGTCGAGATCCCCACCGGCGTGCTAACAGTCGTCACGGGCGTGGCGGGATCGGGGAAAAGCTCGCTCATCCACCAGGTCTTCCTGCGCCAGCACCCCGACGCGATCGTGATCGACCAGACCGCCGTGGGCGTTTCGACGCGCTCCAACCCGGCGACCTATACAGGCATCATGGACGACATCCGCAAAGCCTTCGCCACGGCCAACCAGGTCAGCGCGGCGCTGTTCAGTTTCAACTCCGAGGGTGCCTGTGAAAACTGCCAGGGGCTGGGAGTCATCTATACCGATCTCGCGGCGCTGGGCGAGGTGAAATCCCCCTGCGAAATTTGCGAGGGCAAACGCTTCAAAGACGCCGTGCTGGCCTATAAACTCAACAACCAATCCATCACCGACGTGCTGGCGATGACCGTGCAACAGGCGCTCGACTACTTTGACCTGCCCAAAGTGGTCAGCAAACTGCAAGCCCTGAGCGATGTGGGGCTGGACTACCTGGCGCTGGGCCAGCCGTTGAGCACCCTGTCGGGCGGCGAATGCCAGCGCCTCAAGCTCGCCAGCGAGTTGCACAAAAAGGGCAGCATCTATGTCATGGACGAGCCGACGACCGGGCTGCATAAGTCCGACATCAGCAAGCTGCTCACGATCATGAACCGCCTGGTGGAGATGGGCAACACGGTGATCGTGATCGAGCATAACCTGGATATTATCAAAAACGCCGACTGGATCATCGATATGGGGCCGGAAGGCGGCAACAAAGGCGGCCGCGTGATGTTTGAGGGCACGCCGGCCGCCCTTGTGCAGGCGCCGCATTCGCACACGAGCGCCTATTTGCGCGGCTAACGCACCAGCTCTGTACCCCGACCCCCACATAGATCGTCTCACGTTTCAGGAGGGAGCCGCTAATGGATAACGCAGAATTCCTGGCCCTGGGGCGGCAGGTGCTGGCGACGCAACCCTTCAGCGTGCTGCTGGGCGCGCGCCTGGAGGCGTTCCAGCCGGGGCGGGTCACGCTGGCGCTGACGCTCAAGCCGGAGCACATGCAGCAGCACGGCATGGCCCACGGCGGCGTGGTCAGCTACCTGGCCGATAACGCGCTGACCTTTGCCGGCGGCTCGGCGCTGGGCGTCGAGGTGATCACCGCCGAGTTCAAGATCAACTACGCGCGGCCCGCGCGCGGCAGCGCGCTGATCGCGCGGGCCAGCGTGGTGGCGACCAGCGGCCGGCAGGCCGTCTGCCGCTGCGACGTCTGGGCCGTGCAGGAGGGCGGGGAAGTGCTGGTGGCCGCCGCGCAGGGCACCATCGTGCGCCGCGCGGCCGACAGCGCCTGAGCGCGCCGTCAACCGTGCATCAGCGCGGCGGCGGTGCAGGCGGCGTTAAAGGAGCAGGAGGGGCGGCCGGATGGCCGAGGGCAGGCGGCGGCCGATTTGGAATTCGGCCATGCATTGGCCAGGGGGGTCACGGGTCTACTGCAAATATTTGTCGAAGAAGCCGATCACCCGTTTCAGGTATTCCGTGGGGTCCTGCTTGAAAGAGCGCACATGCTGTGGCCCCGTCGTTATCCAGAGCTGGAGGTTGGGGTCGCCCGCGCCCGCTTTTTGCAGCGCGTAGGCCTGGCTCACCGGGATGAACTCGTCTGTGGTGCTGTGGATCAAAAGGATGGGCCGCGCGCCGAGCCGGGCCATTTCCTGCTCAGGGCGGTTGCCCAGCAGGTCCATCCCATAGAGGCCCTGGGCCATCAGCAGGATGCCGGGCGTGAAGAAATGCGGGAGGCCGCTGACCTCGGTAAGATGGAGATCGATCAGCGGCGGCAGCTCGGCAAAAGGCGAATCCAAGACCAGTGCGCGCATTTCCGGGTGCGTGGCCGCCACCCGCAGCCCCGTCCCCGCTCCCAGGGAGAAGCCGAGCACCCCCACTGTGGCGATGCCGCGGCTCTGCAAGTAGCGCAGCGCCCCGGCGACGTCCCGTCGCTCCCAGTCTCCCAGCGAGTAGCGATCGCCCCCCGATTTGCCGTGCGCGCGAAAGTCGAACATGAAGACGGAGTACCCATGTTGGTGCAGGGCCTGGGCGATGTCCATGGCGCCGATCGTGGGGTCGTCGCGCCGGCCGTCGCGGGCGTGCAGCATGACGATCGTCTGCGGGCCGGAGGCCGGGATGAACCAGCCGCTCAGGGGGATGCCGTCGTCTGTGCTGGTGAACTGCACATCTTCACAGCTAAGGTGGTAATCCGCGCATTGCCCCACCGGCTGGCGGAGCGGGTGCGAGAAGCGGTCCGCCGCGTACGCGCAGATGCCGAAATAAACGACGAGCGCCCCGACGATCAGCGCGGCGGCGAGACGGAGCAAGACGCGGCGCGCGCTGGGGTTACGCATCATTTCGCCTGCCGAGACTGACTGACGAGCCATCGCGCCCTCCTGCAACGGTACATCCTACGATAACCACTTTCACCTAGTCGAGCACCGCCCGCTCCGGCTTGACGAGTTGCAGACAGGCGGCCGCAAGTAAGACCATCGCTCCAGAAAAGATAAAGGTCCAACGATAGGCTGCGCTACCCCCCACCATGCCGGTCGCGATGGTCACGACCACCCCAGCCAGCACGGATCCGATGGGCTGGGCGAAGGAGAAGACCGCGGAAATCAAGCCGATAAATTCCGCTGTGCGCTTGCGCGGCACCAGGTCGGTGATCATCGGGTTAACTTGCGCCATCGCCGCGTTGCCGATGCCGATGACCCCCAGAATGATCGTCGCCTGCAGCAGGTTCTGGCTCTGCGAACCGATCAGCCCGGCGCTGCCGAACAGGAGCATGCCGCCGGTCATGACCGCCTTTTTGCTAAAGCGGTCGGCCAGAAAGCCCGCCGGCACGGCAAACAGCGCGTTGGTCACCGTCGCCATCAGCGGCAGGATGAACGCCTCCTGCTCGCTGGCTCCGAGCGCCTTGACCGCGAAGAGCGTGATGAACGGCAGCGCGCCGCCCGTGCCCACCCAGAAGAAGTTCACGGCCAGCGTGTACTTGGCCGCCTCCGGGTATTTGGCGAGGCTCTTGAAGTAGGCCACCGGATCGGGCCGCCCTTTGGGCCTCGGTTCGCTCAGGACGTCAGCACTGAGCGGCGGCTCCTGGACCGTGAAGAAGGTGTAGGCCCAGGTGAGCACGAGCAGTCCGATGCAGAGCAGAAACACGAGAAACTCGTTGTGCTCCCAGAGGTTGAGGGCGATGAGCAGGAAGATGATCGTGCCCAGCGCGCTGCCGACGCCGAGCAGACCGCCCACGCGTCCGCGCTGCGTGGGCGTGAACAGGTCGGCCATCAACGCGATATAGGGGTCCCAGGCCACCGATAAGAAGAAGGCGGCAATGGCCATGATGGCAAGGACCGCCCAGAGGGGCGGATGCGTCGCTAGCGCCAGCAGGGCCCCGGACATGAGCGGGATGCCGACGAGGAAGAACGGCCGGCGGCGGCCAAAGCGGGTGCGGGTGCGGTCGCTCAGCCGGCCGACCAGCGGTTGGATAAAGGCACCGACGAAGGAGCGCTCGTTGGCCAGCAGCCCGATCAGGGCGGGCGGCAGCGGGTACGTGCTCAGGTAGAGCGGCATGCCGAAGTTGAACAGCGAGTAGATCACGGACGCGCCCAGGTTGGCGACGCTGTAGCGCACCGCTTTGCCCCGATCGAAGGGCGCCGGCGCAGTGATGTTGTCGCCGAGGGCGACCTCTCCAAACCCTGGTGGAGGCGCGACCAGCGGTGCGGGAGGGGGGAGGGGGTTCAGGTCCAGGGTCAAATCGTCCATGGTCCCGCCTTTCGCGGTTCCGCGTCCGCAGCCCCTTGGCTGCCTATAGGTTCCGGCGCGTCTGGCGCTAAGGTAACGACACACCTATCCGGCAGCACTATAACACGGCCGCGCGCCCCTGGCAACCTCAGAGAAAGAGCGCCGAACAGCCGTAGGAAACGGGTTTTCATCGATGACTCCTTTTCTGGCATCGGTTCTGGCATCGGTTCTGGCATCGGTTCTGGCATCGGTTCTGGCATCGGTATGGAAGCTCAACATCATCTCTTGCGCGGCGATCGCCGCGCAAGGCACCTTGCAGCAGTGGAAGTGCGGCCGGGATTTCTGTATCTCCCCTCCTTTGCACCATCAGTATAGCAAAGTACAAGGGCGACGCTGTCAGCAGTTTTGCTGGTCTTTGCGAACACCTCCCGACCGGGTCTAAGCAGTCTTGCTTAGGCCGCGGTCGCCGTCAAGCGTTGGTCATAGAAACCAGTAGTGGGATAGGGTAAAGTGGCCCGGGGCAGATGGAGGAGGGTAGAGTTCAGGGGAGCACCTTTCTGCCCATCCTTGACACTGCCCCCTCGGATGTGCTATGATTATACGGCTTATGCGTGGTGGCTCCGCGGAACCAGCATGATCTGCCCACCGGATCGCTACGCATGCGGCCGGCGAACTGAATAGCTCATGCTCATCGAGAGGGGTGGAGGGACCGGCCCTGTGAAGCCCGGCAACCCGGCAGGCACCGCACACGCGGGCCGGCCACGGGTGCCAAATCCGTCAGCAAGCTCCGGCGTCTGCTGCTGAAAGATGAGAGGGCGGCCACTTTTCGGCTATTCTCTCATTGTGGGTTAACGATGGGGGAATTTTTTTGCGCGGCGATAAGACTCTCTGGTGGAACGCGGGAGCGCTCGAGCTGATCGATCAGCGGCGCCTGCCCCGCGAGTGCGTCACCTTGCGCTGTACCACAGCCGCCGAGGTAGCCGCCGCGATCCAGGAGATGGCGGTGCGCGGGGCGCCGGCGATCGGCTGCGCGGCCGCGTTTGGCCTGGCCTTGAGCGCCCGCCAGCATGCCGCCGCCGGGCTGATCGCCCAACGCGCGGCCCTGGCCCAGGACGCCGCCCGGCTGCGCGCCACCCGCCCGACCGCCGTGAACCTGGCCTGGGCCCTGGACCGCCAGCTGGCGCTCGCCACCACCTATCCCGGCGCCGACGCGCATGCGCTGGCCGGGCAGCTGCTGGCGGCCGCCGAAACGATCGCTGCGGACGACGAGGCCGCCTGCCGCGCGATGGGCGCGCATGGCGCGGCCCTCCTCGCCCCCGGCAGCCGTGTGCTGACCCATTGCAACGCCGGCAGCCTGGCGACGGCTGCCTACGGCACGGCCCTCGGCGTGGTGCGCACGGCGTATGCCCAGGGCCGGGTGCGGCATGTGCTGGTGGACGAAACCCGGCCCCGCCTGCAGGGGGCGCGGTTAACCGCCTGGGAGTTACAGCAGGCCGGGATCCCCTGCACCCTGATCGCCGACAATATGGCCGCCACTTTCATGCGCCAGGGGGCCGTCGACGCCGTTCTCGTCGGCGCCGACCGCATCGCGGCCAATGGCGACACGGCCAACAAGATCGGCACCTATGGCCTGGCGGTGCTCGCCCGCGCCCATGCCATCCCGTTGTATGTGGTCGCCCCGGCATCCACCGTCGATCTTGCGCTGCCGGACGGGACGGCGATCCCGATCGAGGAACGCGCCGCCGCGGAGCTGACCCACCTGGGGGGCGAGCAGCTGGCCCCGGCCGGCATCGCGGTCGCCAATCCCGCGTTCGACGTCACGCCGTGGGCCCTGATTACCGCGATTGTGACCGAGCACGGCGTGATCGATCCGCCGTTTGCCGCCGGCTTGCGCGCGACGGTCGCCGCGAGCCCGTTGACCCACCCTGGCGTGGCCCTCCACGCCGTCACCGCCTCTGGAGCTTAGATGAGTGTTGTTGTCACCGGCTCGATCGCGTTCGATAATATCATGGACTTTCCCGGCCACTTTCACGAGCATATCCTGGCCGATAAGATCCATATGCTGAATGTCAGCTTCCTGGTCGACACCCTCAAGAAACAGCGGGGCGGGACCGCGGGCAATATCGCCTACACCCTGGGCCTGCTGGGGTCGCGGCCGCTGCTCTATAGCAGCGTCGGCCCGGACTTCGCTGAGTACCGGGCGCAGCTGGAGGCGGTGGGCGTCGACACCCATGCTGTTCAGCAGACGGCCGACCACTTTACCGCGACCTGCTTTATCACCACCGACCAGGATAACAACCAGATCACCGGCTTCTACCCCGGGGCCATGGCCCTGGATGCCGCCCTCTCCCTGGGCCCGCTGGATCTGGGGCCGGCCGACCTCGTCGTCGTCTCGCCGACCGAGCCGCAGGCGATGGTGCGCTACACGCAGGAGTGCCAGGCGCGCGCGGTGCCCTATGTCTATGTGCCGGCCCAGCAGATCATCCGCCTGACCGCGGACGAGATCGTCACCGGCGTCGCGGGCGCCCGGGTAATCATCGCCAACGATTACGAATTCGAGATGATGCACAACAAGACCGGCCTGACCGCTGCCGCGATGCTAGAGCACGCCGAGATCGTGGTCACCACCCGGGGCGAGGAAGGCTCGATCATCCGCACGCGGCAGGCGGAATACGCCATCCCGGTCGCGCGGCCGATGACCGTGGTCGACCCAACCGGGGCCGGCGATGCGTATGCGGCCGGCTTCGTGCATGGCCTCACCCACCACTGTGATATGGAGCGCACCGGCCGCATGGCGGCCCTTGCAGCGGTCTACGTGATCGAGTGTTACGGCACGCAGGCCCACTCCTATACCCGGGACGCTTTCGCGGCCCGGTATGCCGAGAACTTCGGCACGGCCCTTAGCCTGTAAGCCATGACGCCTGCTCGAGGCCACCT
>Ga0070730_10002281_pt1 | contig 17555 bp, 11 predicted proteins | sample Coa_R1_3_FD_66447 | JGI IMG/M metagenome (GOLD analysis project Ga0070730, IMG submission 66447) | Surface soil microbial communities from Centralia Pennsylvania, which are recovering from an underground coalmine fire - Coalmine... | ecosystem: Environmental > Terrestrial > Soil > Unclassified ... | reverse complement strand
ACTGATCAACAAGCAACTGGGCCTCATTTTGGTTTATACCGCCTTCAATCTGCCTTTTGTGGCCTTGATGATGCGGTCTTTTTTTCGAGAGATTCCCTTGGATCTGGAGGAAGCGGCCATGGTCGACGGAGCCAGCCGCCTTCGTTCCATTCGCGAGATCCTACTTCCGCTGGCGTCTCCAGGATTTGTGGCCACGTCGATTTTCTCGCTAATCGTCACATTTAACGAATTCTTTTTCGCCCTCATCCTTACCTCCACACCAGCGGCCGCAACCTTGCCGGTCGGCCCCGCCGCGCTCATCGGAAAAACCCAAACCCTCTATGGTGAGAGGCCGGCGTTGTGGCGGCGGTCCCACTGGTGATCTTTGCATTGCTCGTCCAGCGGCATCTGGTTCGTGGACTAACCATGGGGGCCGTCAAATGACTGCTAGTGCCTGGCGATGTGTTGCGGTCCAATTGCGGCAGCCATTTCCCGCTAGAAGCCATTCCGGCTAGAAGAATCGCCCAGTGGCAATTGAGTGTATACTGACGATCAATTGGGGACAAAATTGGCATTCGCGCAGATGGTGATGGCGCCCGCCTGGCAGGAAGCGCGCAATCCTCGCTCGGCTAATTCCGCAATTACGTTCTATTCAAGCAGCAGTCGATGAGGAGGCTGTAAATGCGGGTCCGAATTCTTAGCGGCATTCTCCTTTTGATAGCGGTTGCGAGCTCACAGACCTTTCGCGGCGCCATCCAAGGCACGGTTCTTGATTCCACGGGCGCGGCAATTCCAGCCGCGCAAGTCACGGTCACCAGCCTGGATACCAACCTGGTCCGGCAAGTTACGTCCGACGATGCCGGTAACTACGCCTTTACTGAGTTGCCGCTCGGCAACTACAAGGTCACCGCTACCAAAACCGGATTCCGTACTCAAACGGCCAGCGGCATTCAGGTCACGGTGGCCACCGCGCAGCGCGTGGACTTAACGCTGACACCGGGTGAGACCAAAGAGAGTGTTGAAGTCACCGCCGACGTGCCGCTTGTTGAAACCGCCGGTGACACCCAGGGCGGGACCATCGACAGCCGCCAGGTCGAGGAATTGCCGGTGAACGGGCGCGATTTCGGCAAGGCGGTGCTGCTGGTGCCGGGCGCTACCTCTGATCCGGCTGCGGTCTCGGACTCCCCGGGCGCATTCGGGACGTTCAGTATCAACGGCAATCGCGGCCGCTCGAATAACTACCTGCTGGACGGCACCGACATGAACGACGGCTATCGCAACGATCCAGCCATTAACGAAGCCGGCGTCTTCGGCACGCCCGCAACCCTCTTGCCGCTGGATGCACTGGCCGAGATCCCCGTGATTTCCGGGGCGGACGCGGAATTCGGCCGGAACTCCGGCGCCATCGTCAACATCGTCACCAAATCCGGCACCAACGAGTTTCATGGCGGGGCATTTGAATTCTTCCGCAACAGCGCTTTGGACGCTCGCAATTTCTTCAACACGCAGGCGGTGCCGCAGAATCCATTTCACAACAACCAGTTTGGCGGCTCACTTGGAGGACCGATTGTGAAGAACTCGGTGTTCTTCTTCCTGGCCTATGAAGGGCAGCGCGAGTACGGCGGGCTCTCCAGCCTGGGCCATGTGCCGACGCAGGACGAGATCGCGAGCGCCCTGGCTTCGCCCACCGTGGTGAGTGCCGGTGGAGAAAACCCGGTGATCGCCAATTTGATGGCGCGGCACCCGTGGCCCAACCCGAATATCGCAACGGATGCCAACGGCAACAACCTGCTGGCCACGACGCGCTTTTCCAACCGCGTGGACAGCGTCATCGGCAAGATCGACCAGCACTTCGGCACTGGCGACGTGCTCACCGGCCGTTACTTCTTCGGCGACAGCGACCAGAGCTTTCCACTTGCTCTGGTCGGTGGAGGTAACCTGCCGGGCTTTAACACGCTCACGCCAACTCGCGTTCAGCTGGTCTCCCTGTCATTCACGCACGTTTTCACGCCGCGGTTGCTCTTGGAACTGCGCGCCGGATACAACCGCTTCGCCGAGACATTCTTTCCAGAGGACAAGCAGTTCGATCCGCGCTCCATCGGCCTGAACACGCCACAGGGCAATGACACCGGGCTTCCGGAGATTTTGGTGAGCGGTGAGGCCACTATAGGCGCGAACACCTCGTTGCCGCGCGGCCGCGTGGATACCAACTGGCAGTATGTGACCAACGCCTCTTACAACCTGGGCCGGAACAACTGGAAATGGGGTTACGAATTTCGCCGCACCTTTGTCAACGGTTTCTTCGATAACGGCTATCGCGGCCGGCTGCTATTTCCCGACCTGCCAAGTTTCCTCGCGGGCCAGCCCAGCGGCAGCCTCACAACGGGAAATCACGAGGCGCAAGGCGACTCGCGCCGCGGCACGTTTCAAAATAACCACGCATTTTATTTGCAAGATAACATCCGGCTCACACGAAAGCTCGTGATCAATCTCGGCTTGCGCTGGGATTATTACGGCGTGATCGGCGAAGAACGCGGACGCTTCAGTATATTTGACCCAACGATTCCCGGCCCCAGGCAGGTGAACCAGCTCTATCCGCACGACCTGAATAATTTCGCGCCGCGGGCAAGCGTCGCCTATGACGTCTTCGGCTCGGGAAAGACCGTGGTCCGCGCCGGATGGGGAATGTTTTACGACGTATTCTCGCAGGATTTCTTCGCGGGACAGTTGCCGTTCAACACGTTCAATCCCGGCCCCGCGTACAACGACATCGGTGGGCCGGCACCCGTATTATTCAGCGGCACGGCCGCGATTGCCGTAACGCCCGGCCCGTGCACCGCGCCGGCCATCGCGATTCCGAATACGCAGTCGTGCGCTCCTCCGGTGTTCAGCAAGTTCTCGGCCAGCGATATCTTTACCGTGGACCAGAAAATCCGTACGCCTTACATTCAGAACTACAACTTCAACATCCAGCAGCAGCTTTTGTCCGGAATCGTGTTGCAGGCCGGGTACGTAGGCTCGAAAGGGAGCAAGCTGTTTCGTTACCGCGATCTCAATCAGACCGTCGCTGGCGGCCCGCTGCCATATCCCGCTTTTGTATACATCAACCAGTTCGAATCGTCCGCCACCTCCAATTACAATTCCTTGCAAGCCACGCTGCGGGTGCGCAAACATGGCCTGGATTCAGCGGTCAACTATACCTGGTCGCATTCGATCGACACCGCCTCCGACGGCCAGGATTTTGTGCCCAACGCCACGCAGCCGGACAACAGCTTCAACGCGGCCGGCGAGCGCGCCAACTCCAATTTCGACACGCGGCAGCGATTTACCTGGAACTTTGTTTACGAGTTTCCACAAGCGGAGCGGCACAAAGCGCTGCTGTCAGGTTGGGCGCTGAATGGAATCCTCGCGGTCCAGACGGGTCAGCCGGTAAACGTCAACTACCTGTTTGAAGGAGACTTCAACGGCAGCGATGAATACTTCGGCCGGCCAGACGTGGTGGGCAATCCGTTTGCCGGCCGGCATCTGCCCAATACGTTCCTGAACGCAGCGGCCTTTGCCGTGCCGTGCACCTGGGACCCGAACGCCGGTTCTTGTGTGAGCGGGACGCAGCACTTCGGCAACCTCGGCCGAAACGCGTTTACAGGGCCGACTTATCAGAATTTTGATTTTTCCATCGCAAAAAACACGCCCATCGGCGAAAAGTTGAAGATGCAATGGCGCATCGACTTCTTCAACATCTTCAACCACCCTAACTTCACCAATCCGCTGTTGCCGAATTTCGCGGTGGACTTCCTGAACGGCTCGCTGCCGGATGCACAGGGCCGCGGCATCGGGTCGATTCCAATCACGGCAACACCGGACGTCGGCACCGGCAACCCATTTCTGGGTGGCGGCGGACCGCGGAATATTCAGCTTGCGGTAAAGTTCACGTTCTGAGGCAGCTTTCAAAGGGGCCGGTGGCCTGCACACCGGCCTGGGCGTTGAGTCTGCTCGTCCGCGCGAGTTTCTTTATTCCGCGTCCATCACGCAGCGAAATCCCAGTGTGCCTGCCCGGTCTTTGGACGGCGCCATCAAGAGATACTTACCGTGCTGGTTCAACTTGTAGGAGTTCGGGAAATACCAGATGGATCCTTGCGGCTGGTAGTAAGTCCCGCCTCGAACAGCCGCCGCGCGCGTGTGCTCATCCACGAACTCATCGGTCCATTGCCACACGTTTCCGACCATGTCCATCACGCCGAATGGACTCGCGCCCCTGGCATGAGAGTTCACATCGTAGGGACCGGTGAGGTCTCGCCCTTTGTCGGGAGCCGGAACGTAATCGTCGCTCCAGTCGTTGCCCCACGGGTAGAGCCGCCCATCGCCGCCTTGCGCCGCATATTGCCACTCCCATTCGTGCGGCAGACGCTTTCCGCCCCAGGCCGCGTAGGCCCGCGCGTCTTCGAGTGAAACCCACGTCACCGGTTTGTTCTCCCAACCGGCCGGCGGCGCTCCGCTCTTCCAGTCGCGCAAGAAGTTGTGATCGTCTTTCGGATGATAGTGGGCGCCATCCACGAACTTCTTGAAATCGGCGTTCGTCACCGGATACTTGTCGATATAGTAGGGCTTCATCGGCAGCTTGTGCTGATGCCCACGGCGCGGCGAGTCTTCCCACGGATATTGGAAGTCCAGTCCTTCCCAGTTGTAGCCCTCGATCTCGATGCCGGTGACCGCGAAGTTAAATTCACCGCCAGGAATCTTGATCATCCCGGCCGGAGCGGCGGCCGCCGGTTTGGTGGACGAAATCTCGACCATCTGCTGTGGCAGGAAATGCCAGTCGTGGGAAAAACTCTTGAGCGGACGCTGCGCCCACTCCCTCATCCGCGCGAGCAGTGCTTCCAGGCCAGGCATGTCCGCGCCGGAATCCAACGCCAGAATGGCTCCGAATCCATAACCCTCGATGTGAAAGTGAAGCCGCGCCTTGCCGTCTTTGATTTCAGGTTTCAATTCAACGCCGTGCCAGATGTCGAAATAGCGGTGGCCCGCGGGCGCGGGCAATTCCAACTGATCGCCGGTTACGTCGTACTCATTGCGGTTGACGATGGTCCACAGCGTTTTAGGACCCAGCGGCCACCTGGATGCAAAGATCCCGTACTGCAGCGTGGGTGTGTGCGGCTCCCAATCCCGGCTCACCAGCAGGTCGGCGAAGAAACGGTCGATCCGGGCCACGCGGCGCGTCGCTTCGGCATCGCGCGGAGTGATCTGATTCCAGATCCCCCATATATTTTCCCAGCACTCCCATCCGATGCCGTTAAAAAACGCGAATTGCAAGTCGTTGGTCTTGTCCCGCGCCCAGCGGTCGCTGATGTTGACGATGTGCCGGGGCTCCAGCCATTTCACTTTGCTAACCGCCGGAACGAAAGTAAAGTTAAACGATCCCCAGCTCTGGTTGTTCCATATCAGTCCTTCATCGGCTTGCGGAGCGCCTTCCGGCTCAAAAATTACGGGATGCCCCGATTTGTCCGATGCTGTCCGATAGGCTCGCGGAAGCCCGGCGAATGTATCGCCATTCACGCCATCGGCGCCGATCTCCGCCATTAACTGCGCGGTTGCCTCCCAATAAGGTACGCCTGGGTCGCGTGTGCCATTATCCCAAGGCATGGTCGGAAAGAGCACCCGCACACCGCGGCGATGAAAGTCCGCAACCATTTTCCGTAACGCGGGCGCTCCACCGGGCATATCGCGGTGCAAGTCCCACAGATTGCGGTTATCGATCCCGATGTTTGGATAGACCGGCCAGATGAGCACACTATCGATACCGCCGAAACGTTTCTCAAGATCGTCGAGATAGCGATCCACCGTGTATTTCCCTTCGACGGGATCGTAGAAATAACGTTCCTCCGCCATCATCTGCGGCTGGAAGAAATCCCGCTGTGTCCAGAGAAATTCTGGGCGCCGGTACTCTGAATCGTCATAGCCCATGCGAGCGAGCCGCTCGTGACGCCAAGTTTTCAGATCGCGGAACCAGGCTTCGCGCTCGGTTCCTGAGTCTCCCGTTGCTTGACGCATCTCTGCAACCCATGCCAGGCCGCCCGCGCCTTGACCCGGTCCGGGAAACTGATTTCCCTGCGGCTGGTGCGCCGTGTCCTGCGCCCGGAGAACCATCGAAACCAGGAAAATCAGGCAAGGGCCCACATGAAGTTGCGTGCGTTTCCCGAGGCCGTTCATGAGTCTTTTCATATTGAGATCTATTATGTTCTACTCTCCCACTGTCATGAGCGTGGCCTCGGGCGAGTAAAGAAGGGTGTTAGTCTGGTCAGGCCTGGGCGGCTCCTGCCGCATGCGCAAATCGCGCCGGCGATGGGTACGTGGTTCCCGCGATCCGGCGATTTCAACATTCCAGATCCATCCCACCTCCTCCATTTGATCGATCTGCCTCCCCTCCTATATAGTTGTCCTGGAGCTGCGTCCTGAACGTTCATCTGATCGACGGCACTTACGAGTTATTCCGGCACTATTACGCACTGCCGTCCGCACGCGATCGGAACGGCCGCGAAGTGGCCGCGGTGCGCGGTGTGCTCGCATCGGTGTTAGGCATGGTCAAAGACGGCGCCACCCACGTCGCTGTTGCCACCGATCAGGTGATCGAGTCGTTCCGCAATGGATTGTGGCCAGGCTACAAGACGGGCGAAGGTATCGAACCCGACCTCTGGGCGCAGTTCCCGCTGCTTGAAGAAGCCCTTGCGGCTGCCGGTATTGTCGTCTGGCCCATGGTTGAGTTTGAAGCGGATGATGCGCTGGCGGCCGGGGCTGTCGCGGCGTCCCGCGACGCCCGTGTCGAACAAGTAATCATCTGCACGCCGGACAAAGACCTGGCCCAGTGCGTGCACGGTACCCGGGTCGTTCAGCTGAATCGCCGTACGCGCGTCACGGTCGACGAGGCCGGCGTGGTTCACAAGTTCGGCGTCTCGCCGGCTTCGATCCCCGACTACCTCGCGCTGGTTGGTGACGCAGCCGATGGCTATCCAGGACTGCCCGGCTGGGGAGCTAAATCGTCGGCCGCCGTGCTGGCGAAGTTTGGCCATCTCGAATCCATCCCCGCGGATTCGGGCGAGTGGCATGTGAACGTCACCAACGCGAGCGCGCTCGCGCAGACACTCGTGCGCGAGCGCGACCGCGCACTGCTGTTCCGGACTCTCGCTACGCTCCGTACAGACATCGCGCTTTTCGACGACGTGGATCGCCTGCGATGGAACGGATCGATGGCCGCCTTCGACTCGCTCTCGGCACGATTCGATGCAGCGGTCACCGAAGCGACGCCGTCTCGGGGCCGTCGCACCTCGGCGCGCTCCCTCTCTCCCGGTAAGCTGGACCATCCCTCCGTCGGATAGCTTGTAAACCTAAGACTCCCGTAAAACTGAGTGGGCAACTCATCCCTCTTCCAATCGAATCAGTCCCAGTCGTGGTCTAAGAACGTAACCGTGTGTGTTAACACACAACCATATTTTCGTTTACAAAGTCCCTCTCGGTCCAACAGAGGCCGGGTGTATATTGTCCCTATGCTTATGCGGAGGTGAGCTATGGTTAACGCAACTAACGGACGTTTTTGCCTTGCAGGCGCGGGTATTGCGATTCTAATGCTTTGCAGTCTCCCTAGCTTTGCGCAAAATAGCTTCGTCATTTCAAACAATACGCCCGGCTTTATTCAGAAAGCCGTTGATCAGGGACCTCTGGATCCCTCGACCGTTATTTCGGTAACTGTCTGGCTTAAGCTGCACAACGAGAAACAGCTCGATCAATTGGTGCAGCAACAATACCAAAAAGGGTCCGCCAACTATCGGCAGTGGATTACGCAAGATCAGTTCAACACCAGCTATGGACCTACCGCGCAAGAGGTCAAGGCTGTGCAGAATTTCTTGACCGCCCACGGTCTCTCGGTTGTGGCGGTTGCCGAAAACAACATGTTCATCAAGGTTCAGGGTGCGGTTGCAGATATCGCCAAAGCATTCAAGGTCCAGATCGACAATTTCAATCTGAACGGCTCACCCCATCGATCCAACACCGGCAATCCGTCGGTCAACAACGGCTCGGGAGCCCATATAGCCGCGATCACCGGGATGGATGACTATGGTTTTCAGCCCGCGTTCGTTCGCCCGAGCGATGCTGAGGGCCAGGCCTTTCCGTTGACACCGCTTTCCTCGTCGCCTGCCGGCCTTTTTTTTGAGGGCCAGTGTTTCCGCGGCGTGCAGACGGTCACCTTTGCTGCCGGATCCACCACGGCAGCCTATACCGGGAACCGCTATGGCTCTGACATAACTAGCGGCTTTGGCCACTTTCCACCGTGTGGCTACTCGCCGTCTGAGTTGCATGCGGCGTACAACATGAATCCGCTGTACAGCGCTGGACTCAATGGCACGGGCGAGACCGTTGTCATCACCGACGCCTTCGGGTCCGGGACCATCCAGCAGGACGTGCAACTGTTCTCGCAGATCTATGGCCTGCCCGCTCCAAATCTGCAAATCATGAAGGCGCCTGGCCTGTTCCAAAATCCGCACGATGTGGGATGGGACGCCGAAACGACTTTGGACGTCGAGTGGGTCCACGCCATGGCTCCCGGCGCCAACATCGCTCTGGTATTAGCCGAGGACCACTCCTCACTCGATGAGGCCATCAACTACGCGGTCGTCCACCACCTCGGCAACACTATCTCCAACAGCTGGGGATCGGTCGAAGGGTTAGGCAATCCCGCCCAGTTCGATCGCGTAAACCGCATCTTAGAAATGGCGGCCGCTCAGGGCATCGATGTTAATTTCGCCACCGGTGACTTCGGCGATTTTACGCCGCTGGTCGGTTTTGTGACCGTGAATTTCCCGGCCAGTTCGCCCTTCGCAACAGGTGTAGGCGGTACCAGCCTGTTTTTGAACCCGGATGATTCGATCGGCTTCCAGACCGGCTGGGGAACCAACCTCACCAAGATTGCGAACCCGATTGCGCAAGGCAGTTCGCCGCGCAATCCCCCTCTGAACGAGGGCTTCGATTTCGGCGCGGGCGGCGGCTCCAGTCTTACGTTTGCCCGGCCGGCGTTTCAAAGCGGCTTGTCGGTGCCCGGCAATACGCGCCTTGTCCCCGATATCGCGTTCGTGGCAGATCCGTACACTGGGGTCGAGATTATTCAGACCATCGGCGGCCAAACTTTTGTAGAAGTGATCGGTGGAACGAGCCTGGCCACGCCCATGTTCTCGGGCCTGATGGCGATTGCCGCCCAAAAGGCAGGACACGGTCTGGGACAGGCGGCGCCACTGCTCTACAACCTGCCGGCTGGAAGCATCATGGATATGACGAACGTAACATCGCCTAATAACGTCACCGGAAACATCAACGGAACGCCGGTTAGCGCGGATCAGCTGGCGGCCCCGCTGGCCAACACCACCAGTTATGTCAGCGCCCTCTACAACAGCCCGTTTTCGACGAGCTGGTTTGTGATCACTTTCGGGACTGACACGTCTCTGACCACTGGTCCCGGCTGGGACAATGTAACCGGCCTCGGTACACCCAACGGAGCGAATTTCGTGGCTGCCATCGCTCCGTAAACGCACTAACTAGGGCAATAATATAGTTGACAAAATAGCGGTTCCGCCTTAGAATGAATCATGGCCAGCGAACCGAACACACTTCAAGAAGCCATCCTGTACTTTTCCGATCCCGTCAACTGCCGCGAGTATCTGGTAAGGCGTCGCTGGCCGAAGGGTGTCACCTGCCCGCGTTGCGGGACTACGGATGTTCTCTTCCTCGAAAAGTACAACCGCTGGCATTGCAGAGCCAAGCATGAGGCTCCCCAGTTCACACTGAAAACCGGAACTATCATGGAGGATTCTCCGATTGGTCTCGATAAGTGGCTCACTGCCATGTGGCAGATTGTGAACTGCAAAAACGGGATCAGCTCGTATGAAGTTCACCGCGCTATCGGCGTCACGCAAAAGACCGCGTGGTTTTTGGATCATAGGATTAGACTTGCCCTGACTACTGGTTCATTCGCTAAATTGTCAGGCGAGATCGAAGCCGACGAAACCTTCATCGGCGGCAAGGCTCGGAATATGCACAAAGGGAAACGCGCCCGGAAGATCACCGGCACTGGCGGCAAAGACAAGACCGCCGTCATGGGCATACTGGAGCGCGGGGGCAAGGTTCGCACTACCGTTGTTCCAAATCGGAAGCGGAAAGCGATTCACACTGAAGTCCGTAAGCACGTCGAGGCAGGATCGGCTCTCTACACCGATGCGTTGCAATCGTACGAAGGACTGAACGAGTTCGAGCATCAGGTAATCGACCACGCCGTGCAGTATGTTGACGGCAAAATCCACACGAACGGCCTGGAAAATTTCTGGAGCTTGCTCAAGCGCGGCATCAACGGCACCTATGTCAGTGTCGAACCGTTTCACTTATTCCGCTATTTGGATGAGCAAGCCTATCGGTACAACAACCGAAAGTTGACTGATGGCGAACGCTTCAGCATGGCCGTATCTCAGATTGTAGGGAAGCGGCTCACTTGGGATCAACTGATCGGCAAACAGCCAGATTTACAGGCGTGCATTAACTGATAAAGAGCGCAACCGGCAGAAGCGCGGAAAACAAAAACTTTAACGGGGCCTAGCAGTCGCAGCGTGCCACCGCCGCATCTGAAGCCTTCCTAGGAGAAGTCTATCATGACTTCCCGGAAGGTACAATGTGCCGGGCATACAGCAATTTTCATTGATGGAACTGTCGCCACTGATGACAGTGCCAAGGAATCATCTGCTCATGGTTCTAAAGTGTTATTTCGATGGCGGGAATGAGGCGGACAGCCAACAATACAGTGTCGTAACCCTTGCCGCATTTTCAGGAACCGTCAGCCCTTGGGAAAAATTCGAGATTGCATGGAATAAGAATCTCAAAGCGCACGGTGCGCCCTATCTGCACACGACCGACGCCGTAGGCCTCACTGGGGTCTTTAGTAAGCGCAACGGTTGGACAGAAACAAAAGTAGAAAAGTTCATTGCGGATTGTGTTGGGATCATCGAGAGATGCGCCGCCGTCAAAGCCGGAAGAAAGATAGTGAAAAATGGTATTCGTCCGGTCACAATAACCGTTATCCTCTCTGACTTCAAGAAGGCACTGGAAGAGAATCCGAAACTGATGACTGTTGAGCACCTTTGCGCGACGCAATGCGTTCCGACATGCGTGCTGTATGGCCGTCTCATTATGGGTGCTGATCAATTCCAGCTATTTTTCGACCAAGGCGAGCCATTCTATGGGCACATTCATGACCGGATGACCAACAAAAAATCAAGGGCTGATACTCTCTGGAAACACGTCGTGCATGCCGGAGAATCTAATATGCGAAATGTCCCAGCACTCCAAGCCGCTGACGTTCTTGCTTGGTCCGTAAATCATTACTTCGAAGAAAACCGGGCGCGTTATAATTGGCAATCCAGAATTTTAGGCGTAGATCGAGATGGGGAGGTCTTTAACCTGGACTATTTGCGTCAGGCCAACCGCGAGGCCATCGAACGGGTAGCATCCTGGAAACTTCCTCGTAGAAGACCGAACAGATAGCGCGTATGATAAGGGTGAAATGAAGCCACTACCAGCACCGCAGGTTCCCGGCAATACCGAAGCCGAACGTTTCGACAACGCCGTCCGCAAGATATTTACGGTCTCGAAGGAAGACCTAGTGCGGAAGGAAATGGAATGGAAGCGGGCACGGGCGCGGAAGAAGCGCACCAAGAAGCCCGCCTGACTGTCGGCCTGTCACGCCGGAACCAAGTCTAGCGACTTTCCTCCGTTTTGCCAACTATATTATTGCCCTAACTAGAGCTTTCTGGCCGGAACCTCCTGGACACCGTGGTCGCGCAGGGGTTCCGGCTAGTCTCTGGAAAGCCGCGTATGCAAACCAACTCACGTTGCCGGTTTTACGATTGCTGGTTAAGCCAGTTGTTTCTTGCCGGCCTTCTTGGCGGCTGCCCACCTCTTCTTCATCGCTAAGGCCAGCCGTTTTCGCCCTGCAGCGCTCATCACCCCCCGGCGCGGCGAGGCAGCGCGCTTCGATGCACCTGCCCCGTTAGCCCGTGCGGCTGCCCACCGTCTCTTGGTGGCTTCGATGATTCTTCTGCGCCCTTCCGGACTCAGGTGTCTCTTGCGGCGCCGCCCATTACTGCTTGGCATTGTTGCCAACGGACTCTTCCCCGCTACCTCCCGAAGAGCCTCTAGGGCGCGATCGATGGCAGATCGCTGCGTCTCAAGTTGAGAAATGACATCCTCGACGTTATTCACTCACGTTCCTTTCTATAGCAACTAAAGTCGGATTTGAGCAATTCGGCAACGTCCGTCGTCAAATTGCTCATTGCATCTTACGACATAAGTCTTATCCGCCGCACTTGCCGGGATGTCCGACAGTACTTGTGGCCCGCGCAACTGCAGCCAATTTGAGCGCTCTAGATCGTCGCGACTGACAATACATCGCTATTCATCTTAACCGCTGTCCCCCAGCTGGGCTCGCACGCTTTGTTCCTGGTTAACAGGCTCCAATTTGGGTTGGAAAATGAGTCCACCCACGTCCGGTTCAATTATGTTTTCAGCTCAGTCGGGCGCCTTCGCGTATTCCACCCAGCCGTGTCGACACAAGGGCCCTGACCTCTGTTACCGGTTAAGCCATGACGGGTTCGGCGGCCTACTCTGGCGAGGCACTGGCTGCCACAGCGGGCTCCCGAAGCCGGCGCTGGACCACGCTGGTTTTTCAGTGAGGTACAAACGTTACAAGTCGGCGTGTGTCGGCGTGGAACGCTCGTTGAATGGCCGTGCTATAATCGTCCCCAATTTCATGGGGGACGTAAGGGTGGCTGCCTCACTCGGGGAAGAGGCGAGGGCCGAAGTCGAATCCGTACTCAAGTCGGCGGTCTTCGTGCGCTCACCCAGGCTGGCTCGCCTGCTGCAGTACCTCTGCACGAAGTATTTCGCGGGCGAATCCGACCAGATCAAGGAATATCACATCGCAGTCGAGGTCCTCGAACGTCCCGAGAGCTTCGATCCCGCACAGGACGCCATTGCGCGGGTCGAGGTCCACCGGCTGAGAAAACGGCTGCGTGAATATTACGAAACCGAAGGCGCGGATCATCCCTTAAGAATCGTCATCGCGATCGGACAGTATGCCCCTGCTTTCGTTCCCGCCCACGCGGACGATCACACGCAGGCATCCAATGGTTCAGCACCGCCGGCGCTGGCTGCATTCGCCCAGGATCGCAGCGGGTCCCGGTTACCAGAGCCGGTGCCCGCAGCTCCGGTTCAGCCCTGGAAATATTGGAGCCTTCAAGCAATGGGCGGCCTGATTTTATGCGTCATCGTCCTCTTCTGGTTATGGCCCCGCCCGACCGCCGGGTCTCACCCGCAGACCAGCGTCGCTGCCGCGAGCGTCGTAACCTCTCAGCCGTCCATTCCCCCGCTTCCCACTGCCATGGGCGACGAGATCCGGATTCTTTGCGGCCAGCGCAATTCCCACACCGATCCGGCGGGCCGCGTGTGGGCAGCCGACCGGTACTTCGAGCTCGGTGACTATACCGAGCGTCCGGTCAAGTTTCTGGCGCGAACTCTCGATCCTGCGCTTTTTCAGGGCGGCCGCACGGGCGATTTTCTCTATCGCATTCCCTTGCGGCCAGGTGTCTACGAGCTTCACCTTTATTTTGCCGAAACGACGTTCGGACCTGGTACCACGTCCGGCGGTGGCGAGAACAGCCGCGTGTTTCACGTCGTTGCAAACGGCAAGCGCATCCTGAGTGACTTTGACATCATCGCCGACGCCGGCGGACCGGTCATCGCCGACGAGCGCGTGTTCAAAGACATTTCACCGGGGCCGGACGGGCTGCTACAGCTCCGCTTTGTCAGCCTCCGCTCGCAAGCTACCGTGAGCGCCATTGCATTGGAGCCTGCGCGGCCTCGCACGTTGAACCCGGTCCGCATCTCCGCGCAGGAAAAAGTGTTTTCCGATTCACGCAAGCAGGTTTGGATGCCCGATAGGTTCTGGAGCGGCGGGCAGGTCGGGGTTGGGTCGGCGTTCGTTGAGGGTACCGCCGATCCGGTCCTTTACAGTAAAGAACGCTACGGCAATTTCAGTTATGCCATCCCGGTCGATAGCGGGAAATACGCAGTCACGCTGCATTTTGCCGAAACCTACTGGGGCCTCGACAACCCGGGCGGAGGCGGCACAGGAACCCGCGTATTCGATGTGCTCTGCAATGGCGTGGCGCTGCTCCGCAACTTTGACATCTATAAAGATGCCGGCGGAAGCCGCGCCCTGGTGAAAACCTTCCACGGCCTTGAACCCAACGCGCAAGGCAAGCTGCTGCTCTCGTTCGTACCCGTGAAAAATTACGCTTCGATTCGCGCCATCGAGGTGGTCGACGAATCGAAGTAAGGTAGCTCGCTTCCATCCAAAGAAACCGAACCCATGGTTCAAACAGTCGCCGGCCGGGAGTATGCTTAGCCAATGTTGATCAGAGCCGCAAAATGGTTGTTGATCGTTGCCATCTTGATTCAATTCATTCCATTCGGCCATAACCACACAAACCCACCCGTGACCAGGGAGCCTGCCTGGAATACACCGGACACGAGGGCGTTGTTCCGCCGCGCCTGCTTTGACTGCCATAGCCACGAAACCGTGTGGCCCTGGTATGCTCACGTAGCGCCGGTCTCCTGGCTTGTCCAAAACGACGTGGACGGCGGCCGCAGCCAGCTGAACTTCAGCGAGTGGGACCATCCCCAACGTCACGCCACCGACATCGCTGCTGAGGTGAAGCAAGGGGACATGCCGCCGTGGTTTTACCTGCCGATGCACGCTGCCGCCCGACTCAGCGAAACCGAAAAGGCGGCGCTGCTCGATGGCGCTGAGAAGACCTTCGGGCCGCAGAAGCCGTCTGAAGGGCATTAGGGCGGCCCGGCCAGCAACAGTAGCACGATGTTCGTCCGCGCCGTCTTCGTCCCGGTTCTGTTCTCCTCGCCTCTGTGGAGCATGTCCCCGCTCGCTACTCGTCGTGCAGCGCCATCTGTTCGACACGCGTGGCACTACCAAGGGTCATCACCACAGACTGCAAGCCGTTCGCCGTTCCCGAGCTGGCGAGACTTCCCAGAACCGGACTTCCTGCCCGCGTCGTAAGCGGCCCCTTTCCGAGCCCTGCCCACGCTGAGGGTCACTGGCTCGCGGCTTACGGCGCGATCAAGATTTACTGCGCGACCGACTCGTCAAAGTGCTGTATGACGAGGCAAGCTTACCCTATTTTCTGGCAGAATTGAATGAATTCAGCAATCTTGGAAAAGGGCCTGGAACGATGAAAGTTCCCTATGCGAAGAAGTGGCAGAAGGAAACAGATAAGCTACGCCAGATCGCGCTCGACTGCGACCTGACCGAAGAACTCAAGTGGGGCAAACCGTGCTTCACCTTTCTGAAGAAAAACGTGGCGATCGTGATCCCGCTCAAGGAGTCGTGCGCGTTCTCGTTTTTCAAGGGTGCACTGCTCAAAGATCCGAAGCACGTACTCGAAAGGATTGGAGAGCATACGCAGGCCGGGCGATGGATTAAATTCACCTCGCTTCGGGAGATTGCGGCCGTACGATCGACCCTGAAGGACTACCTCTACGAAGCCATCGAATTGGAGGAGTCCGGGACGAAGATAGAACTAAAGAAACCTTCAGAGTACCCAATTCCTGAGGAGTTGCAGAGGAGGCTGGATGACAACGCGGTTCTCAGGTCGGCATTCGCAAGGCTCACACCAGGCCGCAGGAAGTCATACATTTTCCACGTCTCATCTGCGAAGCAGGCAAAAACCAGAGCAGCGCGAGCGGAAAAGTGCGTGCCAATGATCTTGAGTGGGCGTGGGTTCAATGAGTTGCCGCGCTGAGGCTGGAGTCGAACGGACCACGGCCCCGGCCATCTCCACTTCGGTCCCCGCGCTGCAGCCGCTACTCGGCGGCTAAACCGTGTCCTTGGCGTGTATAGATATTCCGGCTTCCGCCGTGAGTCGAAGATCACACCGATATTGACCATAAACGGGATCGAGGAGATCATCGGCGTCGACGACCGGTTGAGGGCTCCGGATGGCGCGTAATCCAAGCCGAAATCGGGCAAGTACCGTCTGATCTCATTGAGCAGACCGCTGCCGGTTCTCACGTGAAGGACGTGAGGATTGCGTCGTTGCTGATTGTCGATAATCGAGGTATGATTGTCGATAGTCGAGGCATCAATGCCCAAGCCATCGGATCTGTTGCAAGGAACACTCGATCTCTTGATTCTCAAGACCATCGCAGGAAAGCCCCTTCATGGTTGGGGTATAGCGAAGAAGATACAAACACTCTCGGGCGACGCGCTGTCGGTGGGCCAAGGGTCCCTGTACCCGGCGCTCCACCGGCTCGAAAATCAAGGCTGGATCTGCGCGGATTGGGAGGACTCGGATCTCGGGCGGCCCGCGAAGGTCTATTCTCTAACGCGGGAAGGCCGGAAACAACTGGAGCGCGAACTCAAGAGCTGGAACCGCCTCTCTTCCGGCGTCCACCTTCTCATTCAAAACGCCTGAGGCGGGATAATTCATGCGGACTATTCGAATCATCAAACGGCGCGTCTATTCACTTTTACACCGTTCCAGTGCCGACGCGGAACTTCAACACGAGATTGAGATTCATGTCCAGCAACTCACGAACGACGCGATAGCTGCTGGTATGACTGAGGGCGAAGCTCAGGCCATGGCTTTGCGAGAATTTGGACCGATAGAACAAGTCAGGGAGTTGTGCCGCGACACACGCCGTGTGAGCTGGGTTCAGGATTTCGTCCAGGATTTACGCTATGGGTTTCGTATGTTGCAACACTTGCCGGCATTCACCGCCATCGCCGTCATCACCCTCGCTTTGGGCATCGGTGCCAACACCGCGATCTTCAGCATCGTGGATTCGGTCCTTTTGCGATCTCTTCCCTATCGGGATCCCAATCAACTCGTCTTGATGTTCAATGTCCCGCTGAATCGCCCAGAAGCACTGTCGGCCATTTCCTACAGGGACTTCACTGCGTGCCGCGAGCAAAACCGCGTGTTTGTCGAGATGGCGGGAAATTCGTTTCACGATCTCACATTGACCGGTGCGGGCGAGCCGGCCATTGTGAACACCGCGGATGTCACGCCGGAGATCTTTCCCCTGCTGAACGCAAAACCTCTTCTGGGCCGGACGTTGTTGCCCGAAGATGGCAAGCCGGGCGCTGCGGCCGTAGCGGTTGTGAGCGAGAATCTCTGGAGCAGTCGCTTCGGTTCCAATCCGAGCCTTATCGGTCAATCTATCGCTCTGGACATGCGGTCATTTACTGTAGTCGGAATCCTGCCGGCGAGCTTTCGCTATCCTGAAGGCGCTCCCCACCAGGACGTGTGGATTTCTGTCATGCAGGACCCGCTATTCGGGCCTTTGACCTCGCAGCCGGGCGTACGCTTACTGGGTGTGATCGGCCGGCTCAGGCCAGGCGTTTCAATGGCCAAAGCGCAAGCCGAGATGAACACCCTGGGCGCCCGGCTCGCGAAGGAGTTTCCCGCGGAAGA
>Ga0070730_10002280_pt1 | contig 17557 bp, 18 predicted proteins | sample Coa_R1_3_FD_66447 | JGI IMG/M metagenome (GOLD analysis project Ga0070730, IMG submission 66447) | Surface soil microbial communities from Centralia Pennsylvania, which are recovering from an underground coalmine fire - Coalmine... | ecosystem: Environmental > Terrestrial > Soil > Unclassified ... | reverse complement strand
CTCGCTCTGCATTCCGCCCGAGGCTATAATCGCCCTCGGCGCGGACGGTAGAGCGAGGGCTTAGAACAACGAACCAGCGGGAGTGGCGAGCATGGCGGGGATCATCACACGGCGACGTTTCGTACAAGGCGTGGGGGCGGGTGCGGCGATCGCGGGGCTGGCCCCGGCGGGCAGCCTGATCGGCGGCGCGAAGGCCGCCGGCGGCCCGGTCGTCGTCGGCACCTGGGGCGGCGACTACCAGAACCTGATGGACCAATATATCGCCCAGCCGATCATGGGGCCGACCGGCTACCAGATCGTGTTCGACAGCGGCCAGGATACCGCCCGCAAGACCAAGCTGCTGGCCGAGAAGCCGCTGCCGCGCGGATCGATGGACGTGGTGGCGCTGACCCATTCCGGCAGCTACGAAATGTGGAAGAACGGCACGCTCGCCGAGCTCGACACCCAGAAGATGCCGAACTTCAGCCATGTGCTGGACAAGCTGCGCACACCCTATTCGGTGCCGCACATCTATACCGGCCGCGTCATCCTCTATAATCCGAAGTACGTAAAGGAGAAGCCGACCAGCTACGCCGATCTGTGGAATCCGGCCTATGCCGGCAAGGTCGGCGTCATCGACATCCAATATCAGACGACGATCGAGTCGGCCGCCATGATCGCCGGCGGCACCATGTCGAACTACGAGCCCGGCAAGGCGAAGCTGCTCGAGCTGAAGAAGCAGGGCGTCAAGATCTATCCGACCAACGAGGCGATGGCGTCGGCGCTCAAGACCGAAGAGGTCTGGCTGTGCATCATGTGGAAGGCGCGCGGCGTCATGTGGCAGAACGCCGGCATCCCGATCGAGATGGCCAATCCCAAGGAAGGGATCGTGCTTTATGTCTCGGACCAGGTGCTGGCCAAGAACGCCCGCAACAAGGATGGCGCCTATGCCTGGCTGAACGGCCTGCTCGAGCCCTCGGCCCAGGTCCAGTTCGCGCGCGGCATGGGCTATAACCCGACCGTGAACAATGTCGAGATTCCGGCGGACCTCAAGGCGCGGATCGAGTTTCCGCCGGACGTCACCTATATCAACCAGGACCAGGAGTATCTGGCCAAGAACGACGGCGCCCTCAAGGACTGGTGGGACAAGGAGTTCAAGACCTGAGCCATGGCGGCGGTGCGCGCCGAGGCCTGGCGACGCGCGGGGGCGATGGCCCCCGCGAGCCTGCTGGTGATGGCCTTCCTGGCCCTGCCGATGCTGTTGATGCTGCGCTTCAGCTTCAACCGCTTCGTGCCGGGGCAATTCATGGTCGAGGCGGTCTCGGCGGAGAATTACGTCAAGCTCGCGACCGATCCCTATTATCGGCACGTGCTGGTGCTTACGCTCGCCGTTTCGGTCAGCGTCACCGTGCTGACGCTCATCATCGGCTGGCCGGCGGCACAGTTCCTGGCGCGGACGCAAAGCCGCCACAAGGGACTGCTGCTGCTGGCGGTCGTGCTGCCGCTGTTCGTCGGCAACGCGGTCCGCGCCGCCGGGTGGATGGTCGCGTTCGGCCGGGAAGGGCTGGTAAATCGGCTGCTTCAGGCGCTCGGCCTGATCGCGAGCCCGCTCGACATCATGTTCACGCCGACCGCCGTCATCATCGGCATCGTCTCGGTCAACCTCTCCTATGTCGTGCTGACGCTCTCGAGCGTGATCGAGGGCATCGATCGCCGGGCGGAGGAGGCGGCGCTCAGCCTGGGGGCGACGCCGTTCGAGACCTGGCGCCTCGTCACCCTGCCGCTGGCGCTGCCGGGCCTGCTGGCGGCCGGCGTGCTGAGTTTCATCCTGTCGATGAACGCCTACGCAACCCCGGTGCTGCTGGGCGGCCCCAGCTTCCAGATGATGGCGCCGGTCGTGGCCGACCAGGTGCTGCAGCGCGCCAACTGGCCGTTCGGCGCCAGTCTCGGCTTCGTGCTGATGCTGGTCACCCTAGCGCTGACCGCCGGCGCCAATTGGCTGGTGGGCCGGCGCTATGGGCGATGAGGCCGCATGGACGGCGGCACCGGTCCGGCTATGATGCATGCTAGACGTCACATAAGAAGAAACGCGCATGCTGCCGCTCGAAACCGACCGCCTGATCCTGCGCGAACTCACCATCGAGGACGCACCTTTCATCCTCGAACTGGTCAACGACCCGGACTGGCTGCGCTTCATCGGCGACAAGGGCGTGCGGACGTTGGTCGATGCCCGGGTCTACATCCTCGCCGGCCCGATCGCGATGTATCAGCGGCTGGGATTCGGGCTCTGGCTGGTCCAGTTGAAGACCGACGGCTTGCCAATCGGCATCTGCGGCCTGATCAAGCGCGACACGCTCGAATATGTCGACATCGGCTTCGCGTTCCTGCCGGCGCATCGCGGGCGCGGCTATGCCTACGAGGCGGCCATGGCGTGCCTGGAATATGGCCGCAGCACCCTCGGCCTCGACCGGATCGTCGCGACCACGGCTCTCGACAACGATGCCTCGGGCCGGCTGCTCGAGCGGATCGGCCTCCGCTTCGAGCGGGTGATCCAACTGGCGCCGGACAGCCCGGATCTCAAGCTCTACGGCCGCGACCTCTAACGCAACGCGTTGTGGATCATGAAGCTGGCGAAATCGACCGGCTTCAGCTTGGGCGCCAGCAGCTCGGTCGAGCCTTCGAGCGCGCGGGTGACGACGATATGGTTCTCGACCTGGGCCTGGGTCACCTTGAAGATGCCGGGCGTGCCCTTGATCTTCGGGTAGAGCGCCGGATCGACCATCTTGACCTTGACCGCGAGTCTGGCGATCGCCTCTTCCTCGGTCACGTCGGCCGGCGCCTGCTTCAGCAATGTCCAGTTCGGAAAGCCGGCCCAGCCCGCGGCGACGACTGATTTCACGTCCCCGTCGGTCACGCCGAGCTTGAAGACATGCTTGGACAGGCCGACATCCGAGGCCCAGTCGCTGAGGCTCGCGCTACGCGCGACAAAGATCGTTCCCATGCCGCCCATTCTGGGTCGCCCCGGCGCGGTGGTCAATCGTCCCAACCATGAAACGAGCGCGTGTGTTGGACGCGAAGTTCGCTAAGCTTCTCGCGGGAATGCCCGTTTCGGAGAAAGCCAGATGCTCGATCAACTGATCCATCCCCTGCAGGTCGAAGAGATGCGCATGCTGCTGCGGCTGCGCGAGGCACGGCGGAAGCATCGGATGGCCAAGCCCGGCGACGGCTTGACGCTCGGCCAACGGGTGTCGGACGCGGTCGCGGCGACGGTCGGGTCCTGGCGCTTCATCATCATCCAGAGCGTCATCCTCGCGATCTGGATGTTCCTGAACGTCACGGCCTATGTCGAGCAATGGGACCCGTACCCGTTCATCCTGCTCAACCTGGTGCTGTCGTTCCAGGCGGCCTATACGGCGCCGGTCATCATGATGAGCCAGAACCGTCAGGGCACGATCGATCGCGAATCGGCCCAGCACGATTATGAGATCAACATCAAGTCGGAGCTGGAGATCGAGCTGCTGCACCAAAAGATCGATCTGCTGCGCGAGAAGGAATTCGCCGAGCTGATCGTCATCATCCGCGGCCTCGAAGGTCAGCTGGCCAAGACTCAAGAAGCGCTGCTGAGCTTGGGCAAGAGCTAGGTGCGACCGGCGGCGATGCGTCATCCGGCCGGGTCGAATGGCGAAAAACGGATCGCAACCTTCCGTTAGGCATGAATCGCTTATAGCAGCAGCATGAGCGATCCGACGCCACAGGACCGGGCCGATTATCTCGTGCGCAAGCTCGAGCAGTTCATCCGCGATGGCCGCACCGTCAGGGGCGTGTCGTTCCGCGACTGGCAGGCCATGGCCCGTTCGGAACTCGCCAATTCCTTCGCCGAGGTCGACCGGCGGCGGATTGAAATTCAAAAGGATCTGGCCGTGAGCCGGTTGCTGCTGGTGGCGTCGGTCACCCTGGTCACGATCGGCTTCTGGGGCGGCGTCATGGCGCTCGACAGAAGCCGGGGGTGGCTGGCGGCGCTCATCATGCTGGGGGCGGGGACGGTGCTTCTGTTCTACGCCGGCGACTTCGGCGTCCGCCGCCTGTGGCACCGCGGCGCCGGCAAGCAGCGCCGCGAACGCTTCGAGCGGATCGAGAGCTTCGATCGTCAGCTGCGCCAGCTGGAGGCGGAGATCCGCCAGAAGCTGAAGCAGGCCGAAGCCGACGCACGCTCGGCCGGGTGACCCGTCCGCAGCGTGCGCGAACGCGTGTTCGACTGCCGGCGTCGGGTCAGCGACGCGGCGGTGCCGCCGGGGCCGGCGGCAGGTCTTCCTCGAGAATGGTCATGTGCAACGCCCAGGAGACCTCGCCATCGTCCTCGTCCCGATGCAGCACGCCGATGAACTCGTCGCCGATGCGCACTTCGACCGGCGCACCCCGCTTGGCCGGCGGGTCGATGCAGATGCGCTTGTTGTCGAAGGTCCGGCGCAGATAGTCCTGCACGCGGGCAATATCGGTCGGGTTCATGGGTATCGTCCTCGTCAAAAAAATGGCCGGTCCTATAACATCTGGGGAGTGCCATTGGCCCCGACCATTGCCGCGACCCTCGTCCGCGTCGCGGACACGGCTGGCGTTCATCAACGGCAGTCGGCTACGCGCTCGCCACGAGCGCACGGAAATCGGCGATCAGCGCGTCGAACGACGGCTCATGCACATACATCATGTGCCCGGCATCATAGTACCGCATGGTGACGCGGTTCCAGTCCACCCCATTGCCGGCGATGGTGTTTTCGACCGCGAAGAACGGGGTCGCCAGGTCGTAGAGCCCGTTGGCCATCAACACCTTCACCCCGGCATTCTCCCGCTGGATGCGGCCCAGTTCCGGCGCCACATTGACGTAGCCGGGCCAGCTCGGCTGGTTCTCGTTCCGCGGTCCGTGCCAGTCCCATTTACCGAGCGCCATGCGGTTGAACACCGTGTACGGCCGGTCCATCTCGACCGTCAGCGCCCGGCCCAGATAGTCGTTGGCCGCCGAAACATAGGCACTGTCGATCGCGTAGGCCGAGGGATCATTATCGGGCAACTCGCCGACCTGGTCGTAGTCGCGTCCCTGGTAGCGCGTGTCGAACCGGCCGAGCACCACGCCGCGGTCCCGCAGCAGCTCCTTGCGGAAGCGGGACGGATCGATGCGCAGGTTCGACCGGTCGAGCCAGGCTTCGGCGAGGCCGCTGTAGCGGGCGAGCTTCTTCACGACCCGCTTGCGCTTCGCGGGATCGAGGCGGCTGCCGGCGAGCAGGGCCGGGGCATATTCCTCGATCGCGAAGCTCCGCACCTCGTCCAGGAACTGGGCACGGTCCTTGGGCGCCGGCGTGACCAGGCCGTAATGCAGGGCGGTCGCGGCATAGGTCGGCAGATAGCTGACGTCGGGCAGGGTATTGCCCTTCTCGAAGCGCGCGGTGTGAAAATCCAGGATGACCGAGATCAGCGCCAGGCCGTTGAACGCGACTCCGGCGAGGTTGCCGTGCAGCTTGCCGGCAACGGCGACCGCCCGGGTCGTGCCGTAGCTTTCGCCGGCCAGGTAGCGCGGGGAGGCCCAGCGCTTGTTCTCGGTCAGCCACCGCTTGATGAAATCCGCGATGACGCCGGCATCGCCGTCGAGGCCCCAGGCCTCCTCGGGCTTCATCTCGCCCAGGACCTTGCTGTAGCCGGTCCCGACCGGATCGATGAAGACCAGATCGGTCTGATCGAGCGGGCAAAGCGGGTTGTCGACGACCGAATAGGGCCCGACTCCGGCGCCGGTGCCGTCGCCCGGCACGACGATGCGCCGGGGACCGAACGCGCCCATATGCAGCCAGATCGAGGCGGAGCCGGGGCCGCCGTTGAACAGGAAGGTGACGGGGCGCTTCGCCGGATCGCCGACCGGTTCGCGCAGATAGGCGAAGGTGAACAGGCTGGCGCGCGGCTTGCCGTCGGCATCCGTCAGGTGGGTCTCGCCCGCGATCACGCGGTAGCTGAGCCTGGTTCCGTGGAAGGTGCCCTTGTGCTCGGTGACGAAGCGCTTGGGCGGCGCGATCGGCTCCTTCTCTGCCTTGGGCGTCTCCGCCTTGTCGGGCTCTGCCTTCTTGTCGGTTCCATCAAGGGCATGGGGGCGGGGCAGCGAATGATCGTCGTGGAACAGCATGGGCGAGCTAACCCTTCGGACTCTCAGGATAGATGACGGGCGAGATTGCTCCCGCCCGAGCGGCCTGCACAAGCCAGAACCCATCCCGCACTGCAGCGGAGCCCTGCGCCTGTTTCATTTGAGTTGCGGCCGCGAGAATGGATACTCGCTGGACTCGGCTCCGCAGACTCAGGTTCCTTCTCATCGATTCGGGACGTCCCATGACCAAATTGTCGCTCGCCAAGGACAAGATCCGCGTACTGCTGCTCGAAGGGGTGCATGACTCGGCCGTTCAGTCGCTGGCCGCGAGCGGCTACACCAACGTCAAGCGGCTGCCGAAGGCGCTCGACGAGGCGGACCTGATCCAGAAGGTCAAGGGCGTGCATCTGCTGGGCATCCGCTCGCGCACCCAAATCACCGACCATGTGCTGGAGGCCGCGGACCGGCTGGTGGCGCTCGGCTGCTTCTGCATCGGCACCAACCAGGTCGATCTGTCGGCGGCCCGCCGGCGCGGCATCCCGGTGTTCAACGCGCCGTTTTCCAATACGCGCAGCGTGGCCGAGCTGGTCATGGGCCAGATCGTGATGCTGATGCGCGGCATCCTGCCCAAGAGCGCTGCGGCGCATCGCGGCGAATGGATCAAGTCGGCAGCCAACAGCTGGGAAGTGCGCGGCAAGACCCTCGGCATCATCGGCTACGGCAATATCGGCGCGCAGCTCGGCATCGTCGCCGAATCCTTCGGCATGCGGGTGCTCTACTACGACCACACCGACAAGCTGCCGCTCGGCAACGCCAAGCCGGCCAAGGGGCTGAAGGCGCTCTTGGGCGAGGCCGACGTGGTGTCGCTGCATGTGCCGGAGACGGCCGAGACGGCGGGCATGATCGGGGCCGCCGAAATCCATGCCATGCGCAAGGGCTCGTTCCTGATCAATGCGTCACGCGGCACGGTCGTCGATCTCGAGGAAGCGGCGAAGGCGCTGAAGAGCGGCCATCTCTTGGGCGGCGCGTTCGATGTGTTCCCGGTCGAGCCGGCCGGCATCGATGAGGAATTCGTCTCGCCGCTGCGCGGCCTGTCGAACGTCATCCTGACGCCGCACATTGGCGGCAGCACGGCCGAGGCGCAGGAGCGCATCGGCGTCGAGGTCGCGCGTAAGCTGGCCGACTACAGCGATGTCGGCTCCAGCCTAGGTGCCGTCAATTTCCCACAGGCGCAATTGCCGATCCGTCCGGCCGGTACCCGCTACCTGCATATCCATCAGAATGTGCCCGGGTTGCTCGCCCGTTCGATCGAGGTCTTCTCCCAGCGCGGTGCGAACATCACCGGCCAATATCTTCAGACGCAAGGCGAAATCGGCTACTCGGTCATCGATGCCGAGGGCGAGTTCGACACGGGCGAGGTGCTGGATGCGCTCCGCGCGATTCCGGGCACGATCCGCGCGCGGCTGCTGTTCGAGAAGCGATAGGGCGCCGGCACGGGATAGGTGAACGGCGCGGGCACCGCGAGGGCCCGCGCCGTTCGGCCGGCTACATTCAGCGGACGAGGATCAGTCGTCGTCGCCTGTGGTCGTGGTCTTTTCGGTGCGGGTTGTCGACGTCACCGTCGGCGGCGTCGAGGGAACCGAGACCTGCGAGCGCTTGGTCTCTTCCGTGATGACGCCGTTCTGGTTCGAGGTCGAATGGTCGACCCGCGTGGTCGCACTGGCCGGCGGCGCCACGGTCACCGCCGGCGCCTGGGTCGTGGTCGTGGTGCTGCTCGAGCTGTTGACGCCCTGGGCCAATGCCAGGCCCGAACTCATCGCGAGAGCGGCTCCGGCCATGAGAATCTTGTTCATTTCGGTTCCTTCCGGGTTGTGACGCGCTGCTGCGCTACAAATCCCGGTTCCAACCCGCATGCGCCCGTCGGGTTCCCCGCGGGCCGCGGGGCGCTACTGTCGGCGCCGCCCCTGAAACGCCTCGAACACATCCGCATGGGTCGCTAACCCCTTGTCGAGCATGGCGCGCATCAGGTTGTCGCCGAGACGGGCCGCGCCGACGAGCACATCGGGCGCCACACCCAGCAGGTTCGCCAGGATGCCGGCGCGAACTGCCGGTTCAGCCGAATCGAAGACGCCGCGGCATTTGATGATCGACAGGCCGCCGACCAGATCGCCATCGCCATTCTCAGTCAGGATCCGCGCTGCCACCTCATGGGCGACAAAGTCGAGGATGCCGGGCGCGAGCCGCCCAACCTTGAGCAGCATCTGCTCCGCCGATGCCCGATCGAGCCGCGGGGCGCTGGTATAGGGCGGCGCCTGCTTCAGGCGCGGATAAAGGTCTGCGCGCTTGCCGTCCGACCGTGACTTCCACTCAGCCTCGGTCAGGAGTTGCGCCTCGGGAAACTCAGTCTCTGCTCCGCTCTGCGACGAACAATAGACGATGCCGCCGTCGACATCGTCGACGAAGTAGCGGCGGCCGTCCCGCGTGTAGACGATCGTGCCAAGGCGGAATTTCGAGGCCATCGGCCTAAATCCTTTCAGCGAGGGAGACGGGATCGATCGAGCGTGTCGTCGCGATCCCATCTTTGGGAAATCCCGTTACCGCACAATGTCACGACGGACGGTGAATTGCACAAAAACCCCACCCCGCACGGATGGCGCGGGGAACGCTCGTTAACTCTATCTTGACCCCTCAATCGTTCAATGAAACGCATGCACATTCGGCGCGCCATATGCTCTATCCTGCTGTCGACACTGGCTTTGCCGGCGCTCGCGCTCGCCGACCAAGCGCCTGGCGCCTCGGTTGAAGGGCCAGAGCGTCAAGCTGCTGGGAAGTGGTGAAGCGATGACCCCGCGCGCGCAGCTCATCCTCGGTGCGATCGCCGGCGTCCTGCTGCTGGCCTTCGACGCCTTCGCCGCCGAAACCCTGACGATTTCGCAGAAGAAGCGCACGTTCAATCCGGGCGAGATCGCCATCCACAAAGGCGACACGCTCCATATCGCCAACGACGATGAATTCACCCATCAGGTCTATGTCGATGCGCCGGCATTCAAGTTCGAGTCCGCCGAGGCGGACCCCGGCACGAGCGTCGACATAAGGTTCACGGCGGCGGGCACCTTCGATGTGCAGTGCCACATCCATCCCAAGATGAAGCTGCACGTCACCGTCCAATGAGCACGCCGGTCCGCCCATCGATCAACGCCGCCACCGGGGCAATATCTTGCCTCGGCTAGGTTTGGCGCGATCGATCCAAAGCAAGATCCTGCTGGCTTTCCTCGGGATGAGTGCCATCACCGGCGCCCTCGGCCTGTGGGGCACGGCCGAGATCCGCACGGTCGGCCAGCTCGGCATCGAGACCTACGACCGGCCGCTGATGGCGATCAATTATGCGCGCGCCGCCAATACCACGTTCGAGCAGATGGGCAATCCGACGCTCGACGGCAAAGTGATGGCCGCCGATGCCGACGACCCGGAAGAAAGCTTCTTCGAGGATCTGGATGTGGCCGAAACACGTGCCTCGTCACCCGAAGCGGCCGCGGAGGTGCGCCATGTGCGGACGCTGGCGCAAGCCTGGATCGGCCTGAAGAAGACGCCGACGGACGAGCAGAGCGAAGCCTTCATGCGGCTGTCAAACGAATTGCGCAGCGCCTTCGACCGCCTGATCGAACGGATGGCGGCCGACGGCTTCGCCAATCGCCAGCAGACGACCGAGGTCACCGGCTCCGCGAACCGGGCGAGCACCGCGCTGACCGCGCTCGCCACGCTCGCCTCGATCCTGCTGGCATTCGTGTTGTCGCGCCGGATCGTTCGGCCGCTGTCGTCGGCCGCCTCGGTTGCCGATCGCATCGCGTCGGGTGAATTTGATGCCCGGATACCGATGGCCGGCGACGACGAGGCCGGCGCGCTGCTGGGCTCGATGACGGCGATGCAGCAGCGCATCGGCGAGATGATGGCGAAGGAAAAGTCGCAACGGCGCTCCGCCGAAGGCCGCCTGGTCGAAGCATTGGAATCCTCGACCGAGGCCATGATGCTGCTCGACCGCGAGGGGGTGATCCTCGTCTGCAACAGCCGGGTCCAGGAAATGCTCGGCACCTCCGACCGCAGCGTGAAAGACGGCGATCTTTTCGTCGAAGCGGTCGCCGCCGGCGACGAGGCCCGGGCGGCCCGGCTGTGCACGCCGGGCGAAATGTCCCTGCCGGACGGCCGCTGCCTCAGGACCAGCCGCGAGGAGACGGTCGACGGCAATGCGTTCCTGATCTGGAGCGACATCACGCTGCAGAAGAATTACGAGCGCAAGCTCGAAGCGGCCGCCTATGACGACCCGCTGACCGGGGTCAACAACCGCATCCATTTCCTGCAATGTCTCGACGGCATGTCGGCGGCGACGCCCCATTCGGTCGTCGTCGTCAACATCGACCGGTTCCGGCGGATCAACAATGCCTACGGCGCCCGCATCGCCGACCAGGTGCTGATCGAAATCGCCCATTTCCTCAGGACCCTGGTCGGGCCCGACGAGAATTGCGCGCGCATCGGCGCCGACGAGTTCGCGCTGGCGCTCGATGCAACCGACCCCGAGCGGGCCGCTCGGCTGATCGACCGGCTGAACGAAGCCTTTCCGATGGTGCTCTCGATCGACGAGCGGCCGATCACCGTCCATGTCAGCGTCGGCATCGCGTCGAGCGAGCCGGATGACGATGCGCCGCAGGAACTGCTGACCTCCGCCCGCGCCGCCCATGAACAGGCGAAGCGCGCCGGCGGCGGCCGCATCAAGTTCTTCGATGCGGCGCTACGCGAGGAAAGCCGCAGCCGCGCGCGGATCGAGGCCGATCTGCCCGACGCGATCCGTCGGCAGGACATCGCGCTTCATTACCAGCCGTTGATCGATCTCAAGTCCGGCCGTCTGAAAGGCTTCGAGGCGCTGGCCCGTTGGACGCACCCTCAGCTCGGCAATATCCCGCCCGGCCGCTTCATCCCGATCGCCGAGGAAAGCCGTTCGATCCTGGATCTGGGCAAATACGTCCTCGATGCGGCCTCGAACCAGGCGAAAAGCTGGGTCGAAGGGCGAGCGCTCGGCGAGGACTTCACCGTCGCGGTGAACCTGTCGCCGCGCCAGATGGCGGATCCGACCAGCGCGCGCGAGATCCTGCAATATCTCGACCGCGATCCGACCGGTGCCCGCCGGCTGAAGCTCGAGATCACCGAGGGCATCCTGCTCGACGATCCCGTGGGCATGGTCAAGCTGCTGCGCGAGTTCAAGACGCGCGGGGTCGAACTGTCGCTCGACGATTTCGGCACCGGCTTTTCGTCCCTGAGCTACCTGCACCGGTTCCCGTTCGACGTGCTCAAGATCGACCGGTCGTTCGTGATGGAGATCGTCGACAATTCCGACGCGCTGCGGCTCGTCCAAACCATCATCGAGCTTGGCCAGGATCTGGGGCTGGAACTGGTCGCCGAGGGGGTCGAGACGGCCGAGCAGGCGCAGATCCTCAATTCGCTCGGCTGCGACGTCGGCCAGGGCTATTACTTCTCGCGGCCAGTCGATGTCGTCGCCGCCACGAGCCTGATCGACGAACATCGGCACTGGACGGCCTTCGAGAGCGGGCGGGGACGCGCCGTCGCATCTTAGCGCGAGCGGCTTCAGCCGAGGGCTGCGAGGCCCTGGCGCCGAAGCCGATCCGCGTCTTCTGGATTGCTGGCCAGTTCGATCATGCGCACCGCCCAGTACATCTCCAGGATCGCCTCGCCGCGACCGGGCGCGGTGCCTGTCCTGGCACCGAGCGCCGCGAACAGGCGTTCGGCCCGCAGGCGCACCTCTCCGATAATGCCGCCGAGCGCGCCGCTGACCGCCGGCTGCAGGCCGATCTGATCGGCGAAGGTCTGGCATTTGCGAAGTGCCAGGATGCTGTTCTCGGCATCGACGAGGGCTGCGACCGGCGCGTCGGGCCCAATCTCGATTGCTGCCGAGACAGCGCCCTTGGCCTGGCCGACCACCTGGGTCACCGCCGTTTCAGCGGACCGGCGCGCATCGCTCAATTGTCGCTTGGCCTGTGGATCGTTCCAAAATGCCTTCTCGGCCGCGACCATGCCGGCCACCAGATGGCGGGCGCCATCGGCCAAGCCGACCAGATCAAAGCGCGCGGCGGCACCCAGTTGCCGGATGCGATCGCCGACTTCGGCCATGATCAGCCGGGACAGGCGCAGATGCACCGCCTGCTTGTCGGCGGCGCTCAGCGCCAGGGTCATGCCCATCAGGTGCTCGAGGAAATCAGCGCGCTTCGTGACTCGAACCATCATGGCCAGGATCAGCGCATGGCTCCGCTCCGCGTCGTGGGCGGCGTGCCGGGTCAGGCTGCGCCGGATCAAGCCGATCTGCTCGTCGTCGAGCGCGTCGATCGGGCGCGGCGGCAGCGCCTCCTTCAAGGTTTCGATCGCATCGGCGACATGGATCAGCGCCACGATCTGAATCAGTTCGGGCTGCAGCCCGGCATCGGCGCCGAGCAGGGTCGCGCAGGCGGCGGGATCGGTGACCAGGGCCGTAAGCACGCCTGCCGCCCAAGCCCAGAGCCGCCGGGCGATCTCCCGCTCGCGGGCCAGATCGTCGATGGCGATGCCGCGCAAGGCCTGTTCGAGCGCCTGGCGCGTTGCGGCGTCGCCGGTCCCGACGACATGGCGCCAGGCCAGGGCCGCCAGACGCCGCGGCAGCAGGCCCTGGTCGATCGGCGCCGTGTCCGGGATGAGCAGGTCTTCGAGCGGCCGGTAGAACAGGCGTTGCAGGTTCGGCTTGCGGATCGGCCGCAGCTTTACCAGCCGTGGGCGCACCTGATCCAGCACTTGCTGCACGCCGGGCCGGTGGCGCATCTCTTCGAGCAGCTTCGCCGCCGCCCGGAACTTCGCCACCGGCGCCCGATTCAGCGGCTGGGCGAGCGCGCGCACTGCTGCGAGCGTATCCTCGGCCGCGCCCGCCTTGTCGGTGTCGCTCATGCTGCCCGACCCGCTGATAGATGCTTGCATGCGCCCGGCTCGATCCGATCGGAAGGGATGATCCATACCCCGGTAGGATGAGACTACCTCAGCCGACGGCATTCGAGAAGGTTCGCCGCCGGGCCGCTGCTGACTAATTGGCGCCCAATGATGCGCAGTATGTTTGCGCCGATGCGCCCGCCGGTGTTGCAAAAAGTTCCGAATCCTGCGGCGGCCCGATGGTCTAAATCCGCAAATTACCGCCTCGCCGCAACTATTTCCGGTAACGGCACTGGTAATTATCTGAAATAATTCTTGGTCGTCATTAAGCGCCTTGCCGCGCTGCTGGCGCCCCATGTTTTGCTGAACGCAGCCGCTCACGGGAGCGGGAAGGTGGCGGCCGCGCCCGTCTCGGCGGACTTGTCCAATCGACGCTGCAACGACAGCGCCGATCCATTCGACCTAAATTCCTGAGGGAGGCCCCGATGAGGAAGACATCCTTAGGCACCGGCGCATTGGGAGCACTGCTGCTCGCGCTCTCGTGCATCGCGCCGGCGCAGGCATGGGACCGCGGCGACGTCGATACCTTCGCCGTCGTGCCGAAATTGTCGACGGGCGAAACGAGCGTGGTCGAAGGCCTGACCGTCGGACCCGACGGCAACATCTACGTGCCGAGCTTCGGCTTCAACGCGCAAGGCTCGGTCGCCGCCGGCGATCATAGCGAGATCTTCGTCTTCACGCCCCACGGCCACCTGCTGCGCCATCTGGTGGTCCAGAACTCGAGCCCGCATGCGCTCGGTCTCGCCTTCAGCCCGGCCCTGCCGTTCGTCCGCGGGGTCAAGAGCCTGATCCTGTGCGATTTCGGCGGCGGCAAGATCCTGCAAGTCGATCCCTTCACCGGCGATTCGGCCGTGTTCATGACGCCGAACGCCGCCAACCCGGCACCGGGCTTCAATTCGCTGACCTTCGACCGGCAAGGCAATGCCTATATTTCAGACTCCTTCCAGTCGATCATCTGGAAGACGCCGCCGCACGGCACCGGCAACGCGCCCGGCCAGGTCTGGCTGCAGGATCCGCTGCTGAGCCAGGGCACCGGCCTGACGCCGCCCTTCGGCGCCAACGGCATCGAGTTCAACAACGCCGGCGACATTCTCTACGTCGCCAATACTGCATTCCACCAGATCATCCAGATTCCGGTGGCCGGCGGCGTCGCCGGCAAGGCCGCGGTGCTGATCACCGGTATCAACGCCCCGGACGGGTTCGCGGTCGACCGCCTAGACAATCTCTGGATCGCCGCCAACCAGGAAGACGAGATCGTCGTCGTCGACCCGAATGCGCGGTCGGACGTGGCCGGGGTCTCGACGGTCGTGCCGAAGGTGATCGCCAAGCTGGGCGACTTCGATGGCGTCACCCGCGACGGCACTCCGCGCGGCCTGCTGTTCCCGGCCAGCCCGGCCTTCAGCCTGGACGGGCGCTCGCTCTATGTGACGAACCTGGCGCTCTACCTGCCGTTCGCCGGCGCGCTGCCTGCGATCGATTCACCCTGGACACTCAAGGTCGAGCATCCGACCGTCGGCCGGATCGATGCGGTGATCCCCCGGCATCGCCGCGAGGATGACAAGCAGCCCTGAGGCGGGACGCCGGCGCCACGCGCCGGCGTATGCCCCTCTTCAGGCCGCGGCGAGACCGCCATCGATCAGGTAGATCGCGAACGAGAAGGTCACGATGGACAGGGTCGTGCTGACGAGAATTGAAGTCGCGGCCTCGCTGCGGTAGGCGCCGGCTTCGTTGGCGAACATGGCCGGAATGGTCGCGGACGGGAGCGCACAGAGCAGGATCATCTGCTGTGCGTAGACGCCCTTGACCGAGAGGAGGAAGGCTGCGGCGACCATCAGGGCAGGGTGCAGCAGCAGCTTCAGCCCCATGTTCATCCAGACCTCGCGGGACAGCTTCAACTGCACCGAGGACATGATCAGCCCGAGGCACAGGAGCGAGACACCGGGCGTCGCCTTGCCCAGCAGATTGAGCGAATCAGCCAACACGGGCGGAAGCTTTATCGCCAGCAGGGAGCACAGGATGCCGATCGCCGGGGCCCACATGAGCGGGCGGCGAACGGCGCTCGAAACGCTGGAAACGAACGCCTTCGTGCCACTTCCTTCGCCGCTGGCAATGGTGAGCAGCATCGTCGTCAGCGGGATCATGACGAGGCTTGCGATCAGGTTGAGCACCAGCACCGAATACAGGCTTCCCGGCCCGAACAGGGTCTGCAGGATCGGGATTCCCATGAACGCCGCATCGGGGTAGCCGCACACGAATCCCTTCAGCGTCGCCGCCTTCAGTTCACGGTAGCGATACCATCCGATCGCGAGCGCAAGCACATACATGCCCATCACGGCGATGAAGGTTGCGGCGACGAAACGGAAGTCGAGCAATTGTGCGCGGGGCGTGCTGGCCATGCCGGCAAGCAGAAGAGCGGGGAAGATCCAGTTAAGAACGAGCCGGCTGATCAGCAAGCTGTCCGAATGATTGAGCTTGCCGCGTTTCCCGGCGATGAACCCGAGAACAATGATAAAGGCGACAGGCAGGAGAGGCCCTGCGATACGGTCCAGCACGGCGTCGACACTCCTTGGGATTTGCATCCGTGCCCGTCGGGTCCCAGGCTTGGCACGTCATGCCTGATGCAGATTGGCGATATCGCCCGGGACCGCCGCAACATCCGGATAGTTCGACTCCTTGGCCGAATGCATCCTCGTGGCGCAGCGATAGTTTGGTTCACGAGTTGCGTGAATACTAATAATTGTATCGAGAGACCAACCAGATTTACTGGTGGAGAAGTGCCGACGCTCGAATGACATGTAGGCAGCGTGAGTGCGGATCGAATAGACACTGTTCGGAAGACACTCTTCCACGCAGCGATTGGATTAGAGCTTTCCGTATCAGCGAAGGGCTACGGCCGCATCGTCCGGACGGAAGAGCTCACGGACCCGTTTCCAGCGACGACGTGTCTTCGCTCATTCCGGAGCCTATTGGGATTCGGGAAGGGACGCCGATTAACGGCAATGGCGGGCCGCACCGAAAATTCAGCCGGGTGTTCGGCGGCTTGCAATCACCTTCCAGCGGCCTACCATGGATCCCGTAGCTCACCCTGCAGGAGTGCAGCCATGGACTTCACCGTGGTGCCCATCGTCAAGCCGGACGCTGCCAACTTCATCTTCGGCCAGTCGCATTTCATCAAGACGGTGGAAGACATCCACGAGGCGCTGGTCGGCGCGGTTCCGGGCATCCGCTTCGGGTTGGCCTTCTGCGAGGCCTCCGGGAAGCGGCTGGTGCGCTGGTCGGGTAATGACGAAGCCGCTCTCGCCCTCGCACGCGACAACGCCTTGGCCGTCGGCGCCGGCCACACCTTCCTGATCTTCCTGGGCGACGGGTTCTTTCCCGTCAACGTGTTGGCTGCGGTGCGAGCGGTGCCGGAGGTCTGCCACATCTATTGCGCGACGGCCAACCCGACACAGGTGATCGTCGCGCAAACGGAGCAGGGCCGCGGGGTGCTCGGCGTGGTGGATGGCGGCTCGCCTCTGGGTGTCGAAACCGACGCCGACATTGCGTGCCGGAAGGACCTGCTGCGAAAGATCGGCTACAAGCTGTAGCGGCTGGATGAAGCAGACAAGCTGCATCGCTGCAGCTGCAGCTGACGCTGCCGCGACGCGACGAAGCGCGAGCCAGGATCGCGGCCCAACCGAGTCAGAACGTCTCCTCGAACAAGCCGAGGGGATGGTGGAGCGAAAACTGGGGACGTCTCGAAAATGACCAATCGGCTGGAGTCGCAAACGCCTTGGGTTGTCGGTGGGCCGGCGCTCCTCCTTGCCGCCGCCGTCACATGCGCCTGCGCGCTCCACATTGCCCAGGCTCAGGCCTGCGGTACCGAGCGCTGGCCGGTGAAGGTCGGGACGGATCAGGACGCCGGGTCCGTCGATATCATTCCCAGGCTCGCCTCGGTTCAGATTCTGTCCGCTGTTCCGCCACCGGCACACCCAAAGCTGCGCAACAGCACCCGCTATCCGCTTGAGCTCAAGACCTACACAATCACGGGCACGGTCCAACTCGTCCGGCTCGAAGCGGATGACGATTACCACGTCGTGATCAGCGACGGTCACAGCGCCATGATTGTCGCGTTTCCGCTGCCTGCTTGCGCGGCCGGCTCGCCATTCCAGCCGCTGATTGCCGCAGTTCGGGCCAGAATCGAAGCCAAGATGGGCGGCGCCCTGACTGCGGAAGGGCAATCCCTCTCGCCCAACTGGACGGCCACCGTGACCGGCATCGGCTTCTTCGACGACCTGCATGGGCAGGCGGGCGTGGCGCGGAACGGCGTCGAACTCCATCCGGTGCTCGACGTGAGTTTCCGCTGAGCAGAGGACGCCGACACGACGCCCATCTTTACGGCGTCATCCGATCAATGCGCTATCGATTGATCACGGACTACGGCGAAGCATGGCGGATGGGGTG
>Ga0070730_10002278_pt1 | contig 17570 bp, 10 predicted proteins | sample Coa_R1_3_FD_66447 | JGI IMG/M metagenome (GOLD analysis project Ga0070730, IMG submission 66447) | Surface soil microbial communities from Centralia Pennsylvania, which are recovering from an underground coalmine fire - Coalmine... | ecosystem: Environmental > Terrestrial > Soil > Unclassified ... | reverse complement strand
CCATTGAAGTGGAGCGCGCTCGCCGGACGTCCGTTCCACAGCGCGGCCGGACGCCCGCCCGCCACGACGCGCTGCACCTGCTCGACGTGCATCTGGACGTTGTACGACCCATCCAGCGGCTCCAGGGCCCCAAGCTGCGCCAGGGCGACGTTCAGCGCGCCCTTGGGCCTCCACCACACGTCCGTCCGCGCGCGCGCCCAGGCCTGCAGGTCGGCCGAGCTGCTCATCAGCGCGTCCACGGCCTGCATCGCCTCGGCGTCGGCGACGAGCACGCCGTCGTTGGCAACCAGCGTCTCGCCCGCCACCCGCGGGAAGAGCCGCGTGAGCGCGTCGATCTCCTCTGGGCTCGACTGGTACACCGCGGAGAGCGCATGCAGCAGGCCCGAGAAGCCCGACGACGAGGCCTCCGGCGCGGCGAGGACGCGGCCCGCGGGGAGCCGCGCGTGCATCTCGAACAGGGGAGCGAGGCTGCCCAGCACCAGCACGTCGGCGTCCAGGCAGAGGTATTGCCTGGCGGTGACGAACCGGGCGATCGAGTACAGGGCACCCTTGACCGACGGCGTGCGGCCTCGCGTCGGCATGCAGCGGATGACCGCCGCCCCGTGCCGACGCGCGACCGCCTCGCACCGGCTCCCCTGCTCTTCGATGACGACGACGCGCTGGACGCCCGGGAGCCCGCCGAAGCGGTCGAGCGTGGCGAGCGCGCCCTGGAGCCAATCCGCGTAGAACTCCGTCGCGACCAGCGCGACGCAGCGATCGACCTCGAGGCGAGGCTCCGGCATTACGACGGCCGTGTTCCCGAGGCAGTCGAGGACGCGCGGCACGCCATCCGCCGGAGGCGACACGGGCCCGGCCCCCACAAGCGACCGGTAGCGGTCGACCGTCGCCGGCGCCATGGCGGGGGGCCGCGCGATCCGGGACCACTCGCCCGGCTCGAGGTGCTCTCCGACGTCGAAGTCCCACGCGTTGCGGCCATGCCGCACGTAGACGAAGGAGCCTTCGTTCGCGACGCGCTCCAGGCGCGCGCCGAGGCGCAGCATCTGCGCGAGCATGGCGGCGTCCTCGGCGAGGTTGACGTCCATGTACCGCACACCCCGCCCCAGGAGCGAGCGCCGATACGCGAGCGTTCCGCCGTGCACGTCGCCGACGAACATGCGCCTGTGCAGCGCGTGGCTCATCGTCCAGAAGACGCCGTCGGCGAGGTTGAGCGTGTAGCGTCCTTCGAGCCCCGTGACGTCCGCCCGGTCGCTCGCGATCGGCTCGAGCTGCGTGCGCAGCCTGTCGGGCCCGTACCAATCGTCGTCGTCCCAGTGCACGATGACGTCGCCGCACGCCATGGCGCAGGCGAGGTTACGCTGGGCGCCGATGGACACGCCGCGACGTGCGGGGAAGTAGCGGACCTGCGGCAGCGACTTGCAGAGGTCTTCGACGCGCGTCGACCCGCTGTCGACGACAATGAGCTCGGCGTCGACGCCCTGCTGGGCGTGGAACAGCTCCAGAGCCATCGTGACGAAGCCGCGGCGGTTGGCCGTGGGCATGATGCAGCTCGCCGTGAGCGAGCCCCCCGAGAGCGGCGCCGGCGCCGCGCCTTCGAGCATGGCCCGGATGCGCGCGGCGTCCACCGCGATCCACCCGGGCGTCCCGAGGGCCTTCGGCGAGACGTTGCCCTCGTGCACCGTCCCGACGCAGAGCGATGGCAGCGCGAGATCGGCGACGCATCCGGCGTGGAGCCCGCGGGTGAACGCAGTGTCCTCGCCGACCTGGACGTCCTCGAAGCGCCGGTCTTCCCAGAGCGACCGTCGGTACGCGAGCGTGGCGCCGCAGACGAACGGGCGGGCGCCGAAGTACTGGTAGCGCCATGCCCGGCCGGACGACGGCTCGTGGAAGTACTGCGTGCTCGTGCCCGACACGAGCACCTGCGGCTCCGCCATGGCTTCGACCTGACGGCGAAGGCGCCACGCCGGGTACCAGTCGTCGTCGTCCCAGTGGGCGACGATCTCGCCGCGAGCCGCCTCGCAGAGCGCATTGCGCTTCGCACCGACCGACAGCCCGCGCTCGCCACGCAGGTAGCGCACGCGCGGATCGTCCGGGAAGCAGTCGCGCACGCAGTCGTCGCCGTCGTCGAGGACGACGAGCTCGCGCGGCTCGTAGTCCTGCGCCAGGTAGAGCTCGACCGCGCGTGGGAGGAACGCGCGCCGGTCCCTGGTCGGCATGATGCACGTTACGAGCGGCCCCTCGGACATGTCGCGGCCGGCCCGGAAGCTACACGGTCGGAGCGCTCCGGCCCAGCTCTCCCATCCTACGAGGATTCGGACCGCGATGACTGACCTCGGCTGGCCTCGGGTCCCGTTCGACGTGCTTCGGTGTTCCTGGCCGCGGCCGGTCGTTCGAAGCGGCGGGAGGTGGGCGTCGGAGCCCGAGTGGGACGCCCCGGAGATGCCGTTCCGCCCGGAGCCGAGGTGGGTCCCCGCCGACCGCGGGCAATGCTGGATGATCGACTGGCGGGAGTTCTTCCGCGGCTTCGTCCGTCGCTGGCACGACACGCTCGGCGGCGAGATGCGTGGCTTCCACCTCGTGTTCGAGATCCGCGTCCATGCCAGCGGCACCCTTGTCTTCTGGGACGACGACGGCTCGGTCGTCCGCCGCGACGGGACCGTCGTGCACGACGATCGCAGCGCGCACGCGCTGACGCGGCACGAGCTGCGAGTCCACGCGGGTGACCGCCTCGAGATCGCCCAGTGGCAGCACGTCGGCGGCTGGCTTTGGGGCGCGCGGATCGAGCCCACGAGGCACGTCCTCGCGGAGGCGGGCGATCGGCTGCGCGGATACGCGGAGGAGGCAGCGAGGCTCCTCTCGGACCCGAATGGGCCGCCGCTCAAGATGTACCTGCACGGCAGGGCCCCGGTGCGCGCGGCAGTCGGCGTCCTCGGCTTCATCCTCAACGGGTACCGCCCGTCGCAGGTCCTGCTCTACGGCGAGGAGCAATGGCCGGCGGAGGGACGCGCGCTCCTGACCGCGCTGCTGCCCTTCGCTCGCGTGGTGCCTCATCGAGACGTGCTGGACGAGCTGGCGGCGCTCGGCGCCCCCTCCCTGGTCGAGGCCGCGAGGAAGCACTGGTTCGTCATGAAGACGTGCGTCGCGATGCTCTGCGGCCCGTCCGAGTTCTGCCTGATCGACGACGACGTCTTCGTCCTCGACGCGCTCGACGACGCGCTCGATGCCTTCCGCGAGCACGACCTGGTGTTCGTCCAGGACTGGGACCACGGCGCCGCGTACCAGGAGTCGTGGCTGCCTTCGCCGGAGGCGCCGCGCATCGGGGACGCCGGCCGCATGAACGCGGGCCTCTACTGGGCGCGCGTGCGAGGCGACCGATCGCGCATGGCCAGGGACGCCGCCGCCCTGTCACCGGATGGCGTCGTGACCTACGTCTGGGAGCAGGGGTTCATCGCGAGCCGCTTCGCGGGACGACCGAGCGTCGGCCTGCCGACGCAGCGCTACTTCTATCCTCTCTTCGACGGCCTGCCGGGCGGCATGACGGCGTACGACTACGCGAACAACCCGTCGGGGTTCGCGAGCATCCATTTCGGGGGCCCCATCGACAAGCCCACCGACGCGATCGCGTTGGCCCTCGCACCCGAGATCCTCGGGCGTGTGCACGCGACGGTCGGCGTCGGCGTGAATGGCCACGCGGCGATCCGCGCCCAGACGGGCGAGCGCGCCATTCGCGACGCGTACTTCGGCACGATGTTCGACCTGATGCGAGGCTCGCTGGTTGCGGGAGGGTCGGAGCTCGGCCTCGGGATGACGCTCTTCTCGCTGGCCGTGAGCATTCGCGTTGCCTACGTGGTCGAGATCGGGCGCTTCAAGGGGTTCTCGACGCTGTGTCTGGCGAGCGCGCTTCGCTTCCTCGACATCGGCTGGGAAGAGCCCGCACAGCACAAGCAGCGGCCCGACGTCGACTACGACGCCGTCGAGAGGCGACAGCGGCGCAAGCTGCTCTCGATCGATCCGAATCCCACCGCGGATGCCGTCTCGCTGCTGCGTCAGGCCGGCCTCGAGGATTGGGTCGAGATGGTCGACTCCCGCTCGGACTCGGTCACCCCACCGAGGCAGGCCGACCTCCTCTTCATCGACGGCGACCACACCTACGAAGGCTGCCGCGCCGACGTCGAGCGCTACCTGAAGTACCTTCGCCCCGGCGGCTACTTCGTCCTGCACGACTACTTTGGCTGGTACGACGAGGGCGGGCGCAACCACTCGCCCATCAAACGCGTGGTCGACGAGCTCGTGCGACGTGGGCGTCACGAGCGGCTTTTGATCGACACCGGCTACATGTCGATGGTCGTACTCAGAAAGCGCAACCCCGCGACCGACGGGCCGTCTCGATCTGCGGGTCGCGCTCGCCGCAAGGGCTAGTCACGGACAGGCCGCGTCTGCGGCCTCCGCGGCGGCACATGTCGGTGCCGAGAAGCGGCCGGTGATCCGGTCGCCGGTCGGAAACGTGAGATCGAAGGTCCCAACCGTCGTGGACGAGCTGATCTGCGAGAGGGTGATCGAGCCGCTCGTCGCGGCCAACAGGCTCGTCGCGGGGTCGTCCACCAGGTAGTGCGCCTCGGCGACGCCCGTGTCGGTACCGGCCGAGGGGAACGAGTAGGTCCGCGGTGCCATGTCCGTGCCCTGCACGCCGACCGTGAGCACCAGGACAGTCGAGCGCGCCTGCGTGATCGCGCATGGACAGGCGTGCGTGGCGCTCGTGATGGCCACGGTCCTCGAGGTGGCGACGGAGCCGCTCGTGGACGTCGTCAGCTGAGTGACGATCGCATCGTTGGCCGGAACGGGTTGTCCTTTGATGGTGCCCGTCACGCTGGCGGAGCCCACGGGCTGCGACGCACCCGTGCTTTCGATCGCGCCGCCGCAGGCCGCGGCCATGGCGACCAGGACTGGCCATGTGGAGACGAGCCACTTCATCGTTGCAAGGCTACGCCCATGCGGGACACGACCTTCCCTTTGCCTAAGACGCCGGGTGCAGCGGCTGAACGGCCCCCTCGCCGTCCGGCCGCACGACGCGCCTGGCGAGCAGCACGAACACGGCGGGCACGAGAAAGAGCGACAGCGCCGTCGACGACGTGAGCCCGCCCACGACCGCGAGCGCGAGCGGCTGGTTGGCCTCCGTGCCACGCTCGAGCCCGAACGCCGGGGGGATCAGGCCGATGACCGTCGCCAGGCTCGTCATCACGATCGGAACGAAGCGGATGCGCCCCGCCTCGACCACGGCGTCGATCGTGGAGTGCCCCGCGTCGAGTCGCCTGGCCGCCTCGTCGACGAGGAGGATCCCGTTCGAGACGGCGATCCCGATGACCATCAGGACGCCCATCAGCGCGAGGACCGAGAGGCCCTGGCCGGCGGCCATGAGGGCGAGCACGATCCCCACCAGTGACACCGGGATGGCGAAGAGCATCACGAACGGCAGCCGCAGCGACTTGAACTGGATGGTCATGATCATGAAGACGACCATCACGGCCAGCGCGAGCGCGGGTCCGAGCCCGGCGAACGTGGTCTTCATGAGGTCCATCTCTCCGACCCACCGCCAGCGGATGCCGCGCGTGGACGGGTCGTCGGCGAGCTTGCGCGCGAGCTCGGCCGAGGCGCTCCCGACGTCGCGCCCTTCGGTCGCCATGTAGACCTCGGTGACCCGCATCATGTGGTCGCGCTCGATGGCGATGGGCCCGGAGCTCCGCGAGATCTCCGCGTACGCGCCGAGGCTCACGGCGCGCGCGTCGACGCCGATGCGCGCGGGGAGCTGCGCGAGGGCGCGCAGGTCGGGGACGTCGCGCTCGTCGTAGTACGTCACCACGTAGTAGGCCTGTCCGTTGTGGGGGTCGATCCACACGCTCGGCATGTTGATGTTCCCGAGCGTGGCGTCGAGCGTCGTCTGGGCCGCCTGGCGCGACGTGACGCCGACCATGCCGGCCTGATCGCGCAGCGTGTCGACGTGGATCTCCGGGTACTCCGTCTGGAGCTGGACGCGGACGTCGCGCACCCCTCCGACGGTGCGAGCGACCCTCGCGACGGCCTTGCCGTTCTCCTCGAGCGCCTCGAGCTCGTTGTTCTGGAGCTCGATCGCCATGGGCGCGTAGTACCCGTTGGAGAAGACGCTCGCGACGAGGCCTCCGGGCCACTGCAAGAACTCCACGCCCGGGTAGTGCTCGACCAGAAGGCGGCGCATCCTGTCGGCGATCTGCTGCTGCGTGTGCTTGCGCTCCTCCGGCGCGGCGAGCGCCACGCGGATGAACCCCATGTGCGGCCCGTCGTTGGGGCTCGTCATCGCGCTTCGCGCGTTCTCGGGGGATCCCTCGTTGGTCAGGACGAGCGTGACGTCGCCCTTGGGCAGCTCGTCGGCGAGCATCCGCGCCATGGCCTGGATGCGCGTCTTGGACTCGTCCAGCGAGATGCCGGGCGGGAAGCGCACGTACACGCGCTCCATCGACTCGTCGATCTCGGGGAAGAACGTGATCGGAAGGCGGCCGGCGGCCCACGTGGCGGCGACCGTCAGCGCGAAGCACGCGCCGATGACCCACCACTTCGCCCCGAGCGCGCGGCGCAGCAGCGAGGCGTATCGGTCCGCGGCGCGATCGACCAGCGCGCCGACCCTCTTGCCGATCCCGCGTGGCTCACGCTCCTCGAGGACATAGCGCGCCGCAACGGGCGTCACGAACATGCTGACGACGTAGGAAGCGAGCATCGCGACGGCGACCGTGAGCGCGAGCGGCGTGAAGAGCCTCCGGGCCAGCCCGGTGAGCAGGAGCACCGGGAGCAGGACCGCGATGGTGGTGAGCGTCGACGCGAGCACCGGCAAGGCGACGGCCTTCGTGCCCTCGAGCGCAGCCCGGTAACGGTCGTGCGCTTCGCGCTGGTGCCGGTGGATCGACTCGAGCACGACGACCGCGTCGTCGACCAGCCTTCCCATCGCGAGGGTCAGGCCGCCCAGCGTGAAGGCGTTCAAGGTCTGGCCTGCGGCGTACAGCACGATCAGCGTCACCGCGAACGCGAGCGGGATCGCCACCGCCACGATGAGCGTGCCCCGCACGCTCTGGATGAAGACGAGGATCACGAGCGCGATGAGCACGAGGGCCTGGACGACCTCACGCTCGAGCCCGGAATACGCGGTCTTCACGTACGTCGACTGGTCGAACACGGGCTTCACGGTCATGCCGGCCGGGAGGTTCTGCAGTCCGGTGAGAACCTTCTTCGCTCTCTCGACGATCTGGAGGGTGTTTCCCCCCGGCACCCGCAGGACGTTCAAGTAGACGGCGCTCTCGCCGTTGACCGAGACGGCCTGCGTCGGCGCCGCGCCACCGTCGAGGACGCGCGCGACGTCCCGGATGTAGACAGGATTGCCGTCGACCTCCTTCACGAGCGCATCGCCGATGGCCTTCACGCGACGCGGGACGGCGTCGGTGTAGACGTTGGCGTCGAAGGCAGGCGAGATGAACTCGCCCGAAGGAAGCAGGGCATTGGACTGCGCGACGGCGGCGCTCACGTCCTCGGCGGTGACGCCGCGCGATTCGGCCGCCGCACGATCGACGACGACGTTGATCTGGCGCTGCGTACCGCCGTTGGGAGACGCGCTCGCCACGCCCGGGATCCCCTCCAGCAGCGGCTCGATGTCGTTCATCGCGTAGTCGTAGAGCTGCGGTCCCGTCAGGCCTCCGCCCGTGACCACCACCTGCAACACGGGCGCGTTCGTCGGATCGAACTGCAGGACGAACGGCGGCAGCACGCCGAGCGACTTGGGCACGGCGGCCATCGCGAACTGGACCTGTTGCTGGACGAGCGTCTGGGCGCCGTTGAGATCCGTCCCCCAGTCCATCCAGACGTACGCGATGCTGAGGTTGTTGCGCGAGACGCTCTGCACGTGCTGCACGCCCGGCGTCGCGCTGACGTACTTCTCGATGCGCCAGGTGAGCGTCTTCTCGACGTCCCTCGCCGCCATTCCCGGCGCGAGCGTCCCGACCACCAGGACCGGCGGCGTCAGGTCGGGGAAGGTGTCGATCGCCATGCGCGGGGTCACGACGACGGCGAAGACGATGGCGGCGATGCCGAGCATCAGGCTGGCGAGCGGGTTGCGCAGCGACAGCGCGGTCACAGCGACCTCCCGTAGCCCCCGCCGCGCGGCGCCGGGCCGCCGGCGTCCACCACGCCGCCGGCCCCCGGCGCTTCCGTCTCGACGCTGGCCTGGACTCTCTCCCCGTCGGACAGCAACGCGCGGCCCTCGGTCACGACGAGCGTCCCCGCGGGGAGCGACGCGGGAGGGAGGAAGAGCCTTCCGCCCATCTCGCCGAGCACCGGGAACGTCCGCGCGCGGGCCACGCCGTCGACGACGAGGAAGACCTTCGCCTTGCCCTGGTCCTGCGTGGCGGCGTACATCGGCACCGAGGTCGCAGGCACCGGGTCGCCCAGGTCGACGTGAACGATGGCGGTCGTCTCGGTCGGGTACTGCCGCTGCGGATCGGCGACGTCGACCTCGAAGCGCACGGTCCGCGTCTTCGGGTCGGCCCTGGGCGAGCGGCGCGAGATCGGCGCGACCAGGTGCCCGCCCGTCGCGAGGAGATCGATCCCGACCGGCGTCGAGGGCGAGAGCGCGTCGAAGTCCTTCTCGGAGGCATCGACGGTCACGCGCACGACGTCGCGATCGACGACGGAGACGATGGAGTCGCCGGGGTGGACGAAGGCGCCCGGATCGAAGGTGCGGCTGCCCACCTCGCCGTCGAATGGGGCGCGCAGGACGCAGTCGTGCACGTCCAGCGTCGACCGCACCAGGTTCGCTTGCGTCTCCAGAAGGCGCGCCTGCTCCGAGAGGCTGACGGCGGTCTTCTGCTCGACCTCGTTGGGGGCGATGAATCCCCCGTCGAGCATCGTTGCGAGGCGGGCCGCCTCGTCCTCGGCGGCGCGATGCCGCGCGTCCACGGCCCGTGCCTGCATCGCGATGGAGCGCGTCGCGGCGGTCGGGTTCGAGCAGTCCAGCGTGGCCAGAGTCTGTCCCCGGGTCACGACCGCTCCCGGGCGAACGGTGACCGCCAGGACGTACGCGGAAATGTACTGAGGTCCGACGTTCGCCTCGACCCAGGGCCGGATCGAGCCCACGTACGTCCGCGAGTCGCGATACGTCCCGGCCGTCGCGGCGATCACGGTGACCGGGCGAGGCGCCGAATCCAGCGTCTCTCGGTTCACGCCGCGCGCGGCCCGCACGGACAGGACGACGACCGCCGCGATCACCAGCGCGGCGCCCACCGTCACGACGAGCGCCTCGCGGCCACGAGGCCGTCCTCGCTGGACCCGCACCGGCGGCGTCGGGGTGGAGCTCATGTCGACTCGGGTAGAGGGCGGAAGACCAGCACCGGCCGGTCCGCGTGGTTCACGACCTTCGCGGCGGTGGTCCCCGTCAGGTGATCGATGCCGCCGTAGCCGTGCGATCCGATGAGGATGAGATCCGCGCCCTCGTCGGAAGCCGCCACGCAGAGGGCGCGCCACGGAATGCCGGACGCGACGCGAACCCCGGCGAGCACTTCGGAGGGGATCGTGGCCGCGCAGGCCTCGAGATACTCCTGCGCCTGCGCTCGGAGCACGAGCTCGAGCGGCCGATCGGGGTCGGCCCACGCCAGCCTCATCTCCGGGGGGATGCTGACGGCGCGGAAGAGGACGAGCTTGGCACCGATGGCTCGAGCGAGAGACTCGGCGTATGCGAGGACGCCATCGCCACGCGGCGATCCATCCAGCCCCACGAGAATCGTCTTCATTCGAACAAGAGGTGTCATGCGATAGCCATTCGTCACGCGAGCTCGCCAGCGAGGGCTCGGTCACTGTCCACGAAGCGGTCGACCCGAGCAAGGGTTGAGCCACGGCGCTCCGTAGCTCATGACAGCCGCAGGCTCTCGCCAGTTTCGGTGGGGCCCGTCGAGTTGCCGCCGCGCTCGGCTGCGTGATGGAACAGTTCCAGTTCGAAGGAGAATTCATCCGGGCCGGATCACCTCCCCGGTCACGGCGCGGAGCACGTTCCGGGGCCGCGCCGGTCGAAGGAAATCTTCCGCATCGTCCGGACAATTTTTCCGGATTGATGCGAACGCCTGCCGTGATCTCGCGGGTTTGTGGCTGGCAGTGCCGTTGCACTCGGGTTCACGTGTGTGCTCCCTTCGACCGGTCATCGACCCTCCTCGCCTCGGCAAGCGGTGCTCGCTCCTCGTGCTCGTGCTCACGGCGGCCACCTCGTGTGCCGGCTGGGAGAACACGTACCGCGGCACGGCCACGTACACGGCCGCGGCGGCACCCGATGGGAAGACCGCGCACGACACGATCGAGGGCACGGTCGTCGTCAGCGTTTGCGGCGCAGCGGTCTCTGCCGCCATCGTCCGGGTCGGCGACGAGTGCACCCTGCGCGGGACCTTCACCCCCGACGAGACGGGTGGTGTGATTGTCGTGACCCCTGGCTCTGCGTGCAGGCTCGAGTTGAGTCGCGGGCAGGTGGGCGTGCGCGTGACGAGCGGCGTGGTCACGGTCAAGGGTGACGTCACCGAGGCCGCGATCGGCGGCAACGTGACGGGGCCCGCCGGCGGCGTGCTTCACGCCGACTTCCGGTGGAGCGGGCAGCGCACGAGCTACCCGCAGGACCCGCACTGCGACAAATGAGGATGCGAATGCCGGCGGGGGGAACGAGCGCCTCGAGCTCGCCGCGAGTGGATCGATCGAGCCCCTCGAACCGCCTGACCTCTCGGTGGCCCGTACTCACCTGGACGGCGCGACAGCGTGCGTCGCGACCGCGGCCGACCTTCTCCGAAGGTCGGGAGCCAGACCCGTCACGATGGCGACGAGCAAGAGGAGCAGCGCGCAACCGACGGCTCCCTTTACGAGGCGTGTGAGGCGACTGCGGCGAGCCCGAACCGCCAGCGACATCTTCCGCTCCAAGATCGGATCGAAGGGCTGCACGTAGAGCGGATCGCAGTCTTCCGGAGGATCTCCGGTCGAACGGAAGAAATCCTCGTCGACGGTCTCGATATCCGAGGCGAGACTCTCGCCGGGTCGTGCTGTAATGCCCATGCTCCGAGCTCCAGCAAGGTGCGCGCCGTCGACGCATCGAACACTCGCTGACTGGCGACGGGGGGACTGTTCTGGAACTTCGACATCGGCGCGGGGGAGCGCTGATGCCGCGCGCGCTCGGGCCGAGCTGGGGCGGCGTCGCCGTGCTCGCCTGCGTGGCGCTCTTCGCGACGTCGTGCGGGAGCGTCTCGACCGGGTACACGAGCTACACGGTCAACGACGAGGCGGGCTTCGCGGGGCGCGTGCGGTTCGATTGTCTTCACTCAAGGCGAGCGCCGCGAAACGGTGGGCGCCTGGGCCCCGAGGTACCGGCTGCAGCCGAAGTTGCCGTCTTCGTAGTCGGGATCGGTCCCACAGACATAGGTCTCGCGATGGCCGCAGCCGATCGCCTCGAGCACGAGGTGCCGGCTGTCGGCCCGCGCCCGATCGTCGCTTCGCTGCTCCCGCCAGAACTCGAGCCGCGCCGGATCCGCCGCAACCTCCGGCGAAGGTAGCGCGTCGGGCACGAGAAGCTGGTGCGGGAGTACGTCCGACCGGCGTGTCACCACGACCCGGGCCCGGGGGCACGAGAACACTCGCGCGAACTGCTCCGCCGAGTCCGACCGGAGTTGCGCCACGCAAGCAGGGAGGGCACAGGAAGCGATGAGCAGGAACGGGAGCGCGAGCCGCACCTCGAAGAACCGCTGCATCCCCTGCGCCACTCGTCGTTCGGCGGTGGGCCCTCGACGCGCGCCCGGAGACTTTCCCGATGCGACTCGGACGGATTCCGGCACGCCGCGGAGAGACTCCACGGGTCCCGCGGGCAAGGACGCCGAGATGCGTGCGGCACGAGGCTTGTAGGCGGAGAGACCATGACTCGAAGCTCTCGACGCTGGTCTGCACCCTGCCTCGCGGTCGTCATCGCGGCGGCGCTTCTTGCTCGATCCGGCATCTGCCGCGCGGACGAAGCGGCGAGTGGACCCGCTCCGGCGCCCGAGCCCACGGCTCCGGTGCGGGTTCACATCGGCGGGTCCTTTCAGACTCCGGAGCCGTCGCGAGCGGTCGCGGTGCAGAGCGACAGCGAGGGGACCCGGCTTCTGTCACTCGACACGAGCAGCTACGGCGGCGCCGACGTGGAGGGGCCGAGGCAGCAGGTCTGCGTTGCGCCGTGCACCGCGCTGCTGAGCCCGAGCGGGACGTACATGATCCGTGGGTACGCCATCACCGACTCCGCCCATTTCGGCATCGGGCAGAGCACGACCGCGCTGCAGGTCCACACGGGTAGCTCGGCGGTGAGCGCCGGCGGCGCCCTCGCCCTGACGCTCGGTGTCCTCTCCACCGTCGCGGGCGCGGTGGTTCTTCCCATCGGTCTGACGAAGGATCCCGGCGATTCGCAGCGCCCCGCGTTCGTGACCACCGGTTGGACGACGGTGCTCGGCGGGGCCGCGCTCATCGGCCTCGGCGTCGTCCTCGGTCTGGCTGGAGAGACGCACATCTACGACGGGGGTGGTGCGCGCCTGGCGAGGGCTCACGGCCCGCGGCTGACGCCGTTCGGCCTGATCTTCTGATGCGTCGCGTTGCCGGTCGCCGCGTTCAGGAACCCGGCGCCGCGTTCACCCTGACACCGCACGCAGCGCGCCCAACCAGGGCGCGTAGTGCCGCCAGCGTTCCACCGAAGTCCGGTAGATGGGCTGGCGCGCCTGCCAGCTGCTGGCGGTGCGCACGGCGTCGGGGTTGTCCTCGGGGCGCAAGCACCTGGAATCCCAGGCGAGCCCCAGGAAATCCACGAGCCGCCTCGCGGCCTTCTCCGGCTCGCTCACCAGATCCTCGTACTCGACGTCGAGCAGGCAGCCGGGCGGAAGGACGGCGCGCCAGTGCTCGACGAGCCGGAGGTACTGTCGGTAGTACCAGACGAGATCCTCGGGCACGCTCGCGAACCCCCAGTTGGTCAGCGGGGTCGTGTGGATCGAGAAGCACGTGTCGAGCGGGTTCCTGCGGCAGTGCACGATGCGGGCGTTGGGGAAGATCAGGTGAACGAGACCGGCCCAGAAGAAGTTGAACGGCATCTTGTCCGTCGCGCGCAGGGCCGTATCCGGCGCGCCTCGCCGGAGCGCGCGTACGTATTGCCTGCGCAGCCCGTCGCTGACCCGTGCGAGCCTGCGCGGATGAGCGCGCGCCCAGATGGGTCCACGCTCGGTCCAGAAGGCCAGCTCTCCGCACCCGTGGACGCTCGGATGGCTCGAGACGACGCGCTCGACGAGGGTCGAGCCCGATCGCGGCATGCCGACCACCAGGACGGGCGTCTCGTCGTCACGTCCCAGCGCGGCGTGCCTCGAGAAGAACTCGCGCGTGAACCGCGCGACGATCTGATCGACCCGCTCGGCGATCTCGGCGCGATCGAACGGGCGCAGACGCCGGCGGATCGTATTTGCGGCGACGAAGTGGCGCATGGCGCCCGCGTAGTCACCCAGATCGTCGAGCGCCTTACCCGCCGCGAAGTGGAGCAGCACCCTGTGCTGCTCCGCCACGACCGGCGCGAACTTCCGATCCCAGTCCGGCGCATCTAGACGCGCGACGATCCGCGTGACGAGCGGCCGATCCGCGTCGTTGAGCCGCCTCGACGAGACCAGGCCGTGATAGGCGTTGGTCTGCCAGGGGTCCATCGCGACTGCGCGCTCGAAGCTCGCGATGGCTTCGTCGAAGCGACCGGCTTCCTGCAGGAGCCGCCCGAGCATCACGTGCGCCTCGCTACTGGACCCGTCGTGTGCGAGGCACTCCCGCAGCTCCTCCTCCGCCTCCGCGTCGCGGTTCCCGGCGCCCAAGGCCTTGGCCTTGCTCAGACGGCCGAGCGTCGTGGTCGGCGCAGCCGCGTATGCGCGCTCATAGGCGACGACCGCCTCCTGTCGCAGGCCCTTCTCCCAGAGCAGGTCGGCCAGCTGACCGTGCGCGGCCGCGAGCTCTGCGGAGAGAGCTACCGCGCGGCGATGCTCGATGATCGCGCCCTCGTCGTCACCGGCATGCTGGAGCGCGAGCCCGAGGTTGAAGTGGGATTCGCCAACATTCGGCTCGCACGCGATCGAGCGGCGCAGGCAGGTGACGGCCTCGGCAATCCTCAGCGCGGCAAGGTACGCGACCCCGAGGTCGTTGAGGATTGCGGCGTCGTCCGGGACGAGGCGCGCGGCCTCCAGCAACAAACCGACGGCCTCGGTTGCCCGCCCGCCTCGAGCAGTCGCCGGGCCGCCGCATGATGGCGCGCTCCCTCGTTCGGTGCGTGCCGTACCGTGGAGATCCGGGGAACCATCGACCTCGTCCGCCTCCTCGTGGGGCGCGGCGTCTGCGAGATGCATGCCTCCACGAAGTCCACTGGCGCACGGCTTGCTTTCGCAGTGAGTCGTGCCGCGAGCGCACGCGCAAACATGAGCCACTCACCGTACCGCTCGCCCGGCAAAGAGCCGCCTGGCGCGCCGCAGGCGCAAACAACGGCCCTCGTGCTGATCGCGCTGATCGCGCCAATCGTCCTGATTGCCTACGCAGGCAGGCCCTGAGTTTCTCGATCTCGATCCGGAACCTTTCCGGTTCGAAGTGAGAAATTCTCCGGATCCAATGCCATCCAGCCTCGGCTTTTGCGCGACGGCTGCGTCGCGGGAATGACGCGAAGCGCGGACGCGGACCTGTCCCCGAGCGCGTGTCCCATGTGCCCCCCCTCGAGCGAGCTTCGCTACGGCCTGACCGACATCAACGATGTTGTGACGCTAGACCTGCACGTCGGCGCACATCTTCGCAGCTACGTCGATACGTGGGGCTGCAGCGGCGGAGCCACGGCCCCGGCCTCGGCCGTCGCCTCTCGCCGCGCGAAGACGAGGAACATCACCGGCACGAGGAAGAGCGACAGCACCGTCGACGACGTGAGCCCTCCCACGACGGCCAGCGCGAGCGGCTGGTTGGCCTCCGAGCCGCGCTCGAGGCCCATCGCCGTGGGGATGAGCCCGATGATCGTCGCCAGGCTCGTCATCGCGATGGGCACGAACCTCGACCTCGCCGCGGCGATCACGGCCTCGAGCTTGTCGGCCCCCTCGTCGCTGTACCGGCGGTTCGCGTCGTCGACGAGCAGGATGCCGTTGGACACCGCGATGCCGATGACCATCAGGATGCCCATCAGCGCGGTGATGGAGAACCCCTGCCCTGCCGCCATGAGCGCCAGCACGATGCCCACCAGCGATACGGGGATCGTGAAGAGCATGACGAACGGCAGCCGCAGCGACTTGAACTGCGACGCCATGATCATGAACACGACCATGACCGCGAGCCCGAGCGCGAGCCCGAGGCCGCCGAACGTCGTGCGCATCAGCTCCACCTGGCCGACGAAGCGCCAGTCGACGTGCTGCGTGCGCGCATCGGAGGTGAGCGCCCGCTGGAGCAGCTCGGCCGCCGAGCCGAGGTCCCGCCCCTCCGTCTGCATGAGCACGTGCGCGACGCGCGCGAGGCGGTTCCGCTCGACCGACACGGGGCCCACGGCGCGCCGGACGCTGCCGTACGCGCGGAGCAGCACGGGCTGGCCGCCCGGGCTCACGCGCACGGGGAGCGCGCCCAGCGCCTGCGTGTCGGGCACGCGCGCCCCGTCGTAGAACGTGACCACGTAGTACGACTGTCCGTTGTTCGAGTCGATCCATACGCCCGGCGTGTTGATGTTGCCGAGCGTCGCCTCGAGAGTGGTCTCGGCCGCCTCCCGCTCGGTCGTGCCCACGAGGCCGGCCATCTCGCGATCGGTGTCGACGTGGACCTCGGGGTAGTCGTTCTGGAGGGAGACCTTGACGTCTCGCACACCCGGCACGCTGCGCGCGACCTGCGCGACGGCCTGCGCCTCCTCGTTGAGCTCTGCCAGGTTGTCGTTGTGAACCTCCACCACGAAGGGTGCCGTGTACCCGTTCGCGAAGACGCTCGCGACGAGCCCACCGGGGTACTGGAGCACCTCGACGCCGGGGAACTCGCGCTCCACGATCTCTCGGATCTTCACGGCAAGCTCGGCCTGGGAGATCGAGCGACGCTCGGCGTCGGAGAACGCGAGCTGCAGCGTGCCGGTGTTGGGCGCGACGTTCGTGTTGGTCAGCAGGGCGCGCGCGTTCTGCGGCATGCCGATGTTCGCGATCGACATCTCCACGGTGCCCGGCGGAAGCTCGCGCGTGATGGTCTTGCCGAGCTCCGCCATCGTGTGCGCGGCGTCGGAGACCGAGATGCCCGGGGCCAGTCGCACGTAGAGCGTGTCCATCGACTCGTCGATCTCGGGAAAGAACGTGCTCGGCAGGCGAGCCGCGGCCCACCCCGCCGCGCACACGAGGACGAGCGAGGCCGCCACGACGGCGGCACGATACGAGAGGACACTGCGGAGAGTCCGCGCGTAGCTGTCGGCGATCCAGTCGATGAAGTGCTCGACCGCCTTGCCGAGCCGCCCGTGCTCGGCGTGCCCGAGGAAGAAGCGGCACGCCACGGGCGTGACGGCCATGCTCACGAAGTACGAGGCGATCATCGCCACGGCGACGGTGATGGCCAGCGGCGCGAAGAGCTTGCGCGCGAGGCCGGCCAGCAGCACGACGGGCAGGAGCACCGCCATCGTGGTCAACGTCGACGCGAGGACCGGGAGCGCGACCGAGTTGGTCCCGTCGAGCGCCGCCTGGGCGGTCGTCTTTCCCATGCGCTGGTGGCGGTGGATGGCTTCCAGCACGACCACCGCGTCGTCCACGAGGCGGCCCATGGCGAGCGTCAGCCCGCCCAGGGTGAAGGCGTTGAGGGTCTGCCCGGTGGCGTAGAGGACGATGAGGGTGATCGCGAACGACAGCGGGATCGCGACGGACACGATCACCGTCCCGCGCACGCTCTGCAGAAAGAGGAGGATGACCGCCGCGATGAGGAAGAGCGCCTGGACGAGCTCCTTCTTCAGGCCGTGGTACGCGCTGCGCACGAACGTCGACTGATCGAAGTAGACCTTCGCCTCCATTCCGGGCGGCAGGTCGTGGAGCTTCTCGACCACCTTCTTCACGGCGTCGACGATCTCGATCGTGTTGCCGCCGGGGATGCGCAGCACGGCGAGGTACACGGCGTCGTTGCCGTTCACGGCGACCGACTCCGTCTCGGGCGTGCCCCCGTCGACGACGTGGGCCACGTCCCGGATGAGGACGGGCTTGCCGCCGACCACCTTGATGGTGGCGTCGCCGATCGTCTCCACCTTCTTCGGGATCGCGTTCGTGTACACGTTCGCGTCGAAGCTCTTCGCGAGGAGCTCGCCCGACGGCAGCAGCGCGTTGGAGTGCGCGGCCGCCGTGGCGACGTCGTTCGCCGTGATCTGCCGGGCCTGAGACTTGACGGGATCGACGACCACGTTGATCTGCCGGAGCTGACCGCCGTACGGGGCGGCGCTCGCCACGCCGGGGATCCCCTCGAGCAGGGGCTCGATCGCGTTGAACGCGTAGTCGTAGAGCTGGGGACCGGTGTACCCGGCGCCGCTC
>Ga0070730_10002276_pt1 | contig 17573 bp, 20 predicted proteins | sample Coa_R1_3_FD_66447 | JGI IMG/M metagenome (GOLD analysis project Ga0070730, IMG submission 66447) | Surface soil microbial communities from Centralia Pennsylvania, which are recovering from an underground coalmine fire - Coalmine... | ecosystem: Environmental > Terrestrial > Soil > Unclassified ... | reverse complement strand
ACGCTGTCAAGCGCGAGCTTCTTTGAGGTGGCTTATGCCTACCAGGGAGGAGACGTTGCCTCGCATGTTGAAGTCTAAAATGGAGAACCACCTCGGAGCGACCGGTCTGCGCGTCGTGCCGACCGGTGGCTAAAGCGAGCTAACATCGGTCGCTTCGCCGGTATGGTGGTCATCGATCTGAAAACGAAGGAATTCATGAATTGCCTTTAGCGCGTCCGGGTTGTTTGTCTCAATCCGTACCCTCCCACCAGCCGGTAACTCTTCAAAGCTGTAAGAAATCTCAGCGCGTTTCTCTTTCATCACAGGTACGCCGGGCGGCATCCGGTCATGGACGAACATGGGAATGGAGAATTCCCCGTTAGAGAACATCGTGGCAATATGCTTCAGATGTGACTGGATCGCCTGCATGTTTTGCGAATCGTTGCCGTCATTCGCGGTCACTTCAATAGCCCCGCCGTCCGAGTACAAACGGAAATGGTGAGTGGTCTTGTCATGCGAAAATCCCATTGCCTCATCACCGTGTTTCTCCACATCGGCCTGATGCTGCGCTGCCTCTTTCATGTGTTCTTTGTGCATGGGGCAAGACTGCATGTCTTGTGCTGCCAACTGCAGCACTCCGAATATCAGGAACGCAATTACAATCTTCATGTTATTTTCTTCCTTTGAAACTGATTCGCTGGAGTGCCAGCCTTCCTTACTGCGTCAGTGAGCGCATACAGCAAGTGCGATTTCTCTCCCGAACCCATACTCTGGATGCGCTGTTCCCAGTCAGACAAGACTTTCTTCACGTATCGTCTAGTGCGCTTCAGTGCCTCAATGTCTGCCTCGATACCCTTGAGCTTGTCTTGGGCAAGTTGGTACACGCGACGGCATGGAACACCCCCGGCATCACGAGCTTTCAGAACTTCAGCTAGCTCAGCCAGAGTGAATCCGATCCGAAGTGCCCTTTGCACGACAAGAACTCTCTCCAACGCGCTCGCAGGATAGACTCGGTAACCAGACTGTGTTCGCGAGGCTCGCGGCAGAACGCCGATCCTCTCGTAGTGTCGGATTGTGTCTGGACTCACCGCCGCCGCCCTGGCTAGAGCCCCAGAATAAAGGGTTTTGGAACATCTGCTTTGCACCATAGGAATTATCAAGCCTGGAATGCATTCCAGAGTCAAGATCTTTGGCGGCACAGCGTAGGCCGATCCCTTGCTTGCGTGCTTTGCTCCCGAGTCGCTGACTCTTCGGGGGTGTCATAATCCTCCCTAATGGAGCCCGGATTGACAGTCGCTGACGGTTCCACGCTCCACCGCATTCGTCGGATTCAAACGATCACGATTGCCTGGATGACCGTCGAGGCGGTCGTATCGCTCTCGGCATCATGGATGGCTCACAGCCCCGCCCTGCTGGCTTTCGGCGGTGACAGCGCCATAGAACTCCTCTCCGCGGTAGTCGTTTATTGGCGGTTTCGATCAAAGGGGAGTGCCGAGCGGACGGAAAAATTCGCAGCCAGAATCACGGGAAGCCTTTTGTTCGCGTTGGCGGTTTACGTAGCGCTCGTCGCTGCACTGGCGCTACTTGGACACCGTGAAGTGAGGCCGAGCTTTCTAGGGATCGTTGTATTGATCGTGGCAGCGGTTGTGATGCCAGTCCTAGCACAGCAGAAGCGCCGATTGTCTGCTGCGAGTGGCAGCGCTGCTCTGAGAGCAGATGCAGCGGAGTCCGCACTCTGCGGCTACTTGTCGATCATCGCCCTTGCAGGGTTGGTTGCGAATGCCTTCTGGGGGATCACGTGGGCTGATCCTGTGGTGGCGCTGTGCCTCATACCGCTCGTTGCGCGGGAGGGCTGGCAAGCTCTCAAAGGAAGGCCTTGCGACTGCTGCTGACAGGCAGCCTGGTTTGTCATTTTGTGAACATGTAGTAGGCCTGAAAAGAGTAGGCTTGCCGTGCTGAAGACTGCCGATGCGGACTTGCACGGCATTAGATTCGCGAAATGCGGGCGAATTTTCTCTTGACCAATTTGTGGTTTTTCAACAGGCAAATTGTACGATATTTGTACGATGGACAGGCTAGTGTAGACCTTTTGGCACTTTCTTCCCTTCGTAGAATCAGTAAGTTACAGAATCTAAATGCGGATGAAAGGTTCGACTCCGGCTGCGGAGGCGATTGCACGCAGGCTGCTCGTGGCGGGTTTCGCTCCTGCCGACGTACAGGTCATTGGCCCCAACGAGCGCAAAAAGAATTTAGTTGCACGGCTGCACGGGAAAGGCGCTGGCAAGCCCATTCTGCTGCTTGCTCACCTAGACGTGGTTGAAGCTCATCGCGAGGACTGGTCGCCCGACTTAGACCCATTCAAATTTGTGGAGCGCGATGGCTATTTCTACGGACGCGGCACGCAGGACATCAAGGATTGTGCCGCCATCCTCGCCACCAATTTCGTCCGCTGGAAGCAGGAACAGTGGATACCAAGCCGCGACCTGATTCTCGCCCTTACCGCAGATGAAGAAGTTGGCGGCGATGCCGATGGCATCCAGTGGCTTTTGCAGAACCGACGTGAATTGATCGAGGCAGATTACTCGCTCAATCTCGACATTGGTGACTTCCAGTCAAAGGCAGGGAATCCATACATTGTCCCGCTCGCAGCGGCAGAGAAGAAAAGCACAGCGATTCAAGTTCAGACAATCAATCGCGGCGGCCATGGCTCGCTGCCACGGAAGGACAACGCCATTTATGAGCTTACGGCTGCGCTTGATCGCCTTTCGACGTTCCAGTTTCCTCCAATGCTAAATGACGTTACCCGCGCTCAATTCGCTGCAATGTCGAAGCTCGAATCCGGGCAAGTTGCGGACGACATGAAGGCAGTGGCGCAAACCCTTCCAGATGCCGCTGCCATCCAGCGTCTCTCGGACAATCCCTACTACAACGCGCTTCTGCGCACCACCTGTGTGCCTACGTTGCTTGAGGGAGGTCATGCCGTGAATGCACTCCCTCAGAGGGCAAAAGCTGTGCTGAATTGCCGCATCCTGCCGGGGCATGCCTCAGCCGACGTTCTGAGAAGCATTGTGAATGCCATAAATGACAAGGACGTGGAAGTCACGTGGCAGTACATCGAGCACTCGGACTGGCCAGCTTCGCAAATTGCGCCCCGATCTATTGGCAACGCTGACCAAGGTGGCGCAGCAGAAATGGGCGCGGGTTGCTGTAATGCCCATCTTGGAAACGGGCGCGAGCGACAGCCGTTTTTTGCGCGGGGCAGGAATTCCGAGCTACGGAGCGACTGGGGTCTTCATTGACCTCGACGACAACCGTAATCATGGCCGCGACGAGCGCATACGCAAACGCGATTTCTATGGCGGCTTGGATTTCTACGACGAGTTTGTGAAAGCTCTCGCTGGTGCTCCAAGTAAGCGATAGCGAGAGTGTAGCGTTATTACTGTTTCACCTCCGCATTGGGCAGACCCGGCAAAGCCGACCGATGCAGAACGGGCTGCTACCCACAAGGGCATGGGAGCGTACTGCGGCACATATGAAGTACGCGAAAAAGAACATCAGGTGATCCATCGCCCAGAACTGGCAGAGTGGCCGCACTACATCGGATCAGACCAAGTGCGCAATTTTCGCTTTGAAGGTGACAGCCTGATTTTCTCTGCTGATGAAACACGTCCGGGTGGAGGGCGGAGCCAATATGCGATTACATGGAAACGTGTGTCGCAGCTTACCAAAGCTGATGACCGCGAATCTCGTGAGGAGAACAAACCGTGAGCACTGGCGCAATCGCAGCGCTCCAACCCACAGCAGGGAAGTTGCTGCGAGTCGTGGGAGTGATGTTTGGCGTCTCGGGTGCCATTGGAAATCCAATTGGAGTTGGGGGACATGTGGACTCCGAGCCCTATCGCTCGTTGATCGGCTGCCTTCACAATCGGGGGTCAGCATGATTGCTTGGCAGTGGCTAAGGCGAAACGTTGGTATTAGATGCGGCAGTTACCGCACGTGCTTGGAAGGAATTGGCGTCGCTCCTACCTCAGAACATGGACCGTCTCATTTTTCCAACGGTAAAGGCTAGGGCAGCCCACATCGGCGGCGGCGCCTTGTGCTCTTCGCGGCCACTTTCGGATCGAGTGCTACCTCGGAGCTTCGGTTCGTCCGTCGGATTAGGACCGGTAAACGCGCTTGTGCTAATTGAATTTGATGCTTCGATTCTGGGGACGTTAAGGGGACGATAAGAAGTGACATCCGATACCTTTTGGCATCAAACGACGCCCGCCGACACCGTTTGATATCAATCAGTTACATCTCATTGCTGCCCTGTCACCGGACTGCGGTGCAGACCCAATCAGCCTTCCGCGCTCAGCACACCTTTAGCCATCGGTAATTCTCTCCTGCACTTGCACAGGTTAGCGGCATAATTTCATTGTTCGTTTGTTTTAGATGTCTGCCTGTCACGCAGGAGGCCGCGGGTTCGAGTCCCGTCGCTCCCGCCAAATTTCCAGCCGCTGGCCTCTTTAGAACTGATAACCGCCGATTAACCGCGCAAAGCCGTTGTCAACCTGCAACAACGTTCGCAATCAACATCTTGCCCATAACCAAGACCCGCACGGAAGCACTCGATGATTTATTGAAAAGTGAAGAGTTAATGCATGCGCGTTCGAATCGCACGGCACAGTTCCGGCTCACCGGATGCTGACATGTCTTCCGGCCCGAACCCGTGGCGACTTAGGATTTGCAATGCAGCATTATGTGCTGGTGCTTGGCTCTGAAAATCGGCAAGTATGCCCGCAATGTTCAGATTCGACGATGCTAGATGTCCCTTCCAGGGCTGTTCTGCTGAGATAAGAAATGCATGTTTGCCATCGGGAGAAACATCGAGAAAAACAGTCTGGGCGGGTTCCGTACTCCGCTTGACAGCGCGTATCCGGTGAACTAGATTGCCGAAAACATGCGTCGAGGTCGCAGAACCGCGAGGAGACCGCGGCGGTTCTGGGAATGGATGGTCCGATGACCACAACCAGACGTGATTTCTTGACCACTGCGATGTCAGCAGCCGGAGTCGCGGCCACAGGCGACTTAGTGCAGGAGCAGGACTCCCATCACGAGCTACACCAAGTAGTTCCCTCTGACCCAGCCTTGCGTGTCAAGGCTCTCGAATCACTTCTCGTAGAAAAAGGGCTCTTGGATCGGGCGGCATTGGATGCATTGGTCGATGCTTACGAAAACAAGATTGGCCCGCGAAATGGTGCGCGAGTAGTGGCGCGAGTGTGGGTCGATCCGGCATACAAAGCGCGTCTGCTGGCCGATGCAAATGATGCCATGGCGGACTTCGGTTTCATCAGCCGGCAAGGCGATCGCATGGTGGTAGTCGAGAACACGCCCACAGTGCACAACTTGATCGTCTGCACGTTGTGCTCGTGCTATCCATGGCCAGTTTTGGGCTTGCCCCCAGTCTGGTACAAGTCGGCGGCGTATCGATCGCGAGCAGTGATCGATCCCCGCGGCGTGCTCCGCGAATTTGGACTGCATCTCGGGGATGACGTTGAGGTGCGCGTCTGGGACAGCACTGCAGAATTGCGCTACCTGGTGTTGCCCGAGCGTCCCGGCGGAACCGAAGGAATGAGCGAAGACGAGTTGGCCGAGTTGGTGACCCGTGATTCGATGGTCGGTGTCGCCAAAGTGCAGCCGCCGTCCAAGGTGTCATCATGAACGGCATTCATGACATGGGCGGAATGCAGGACATGGGCCCTATTGACTACGAGAGGAACGAGCCCGTCTTCCATGCCGCGTGGGAGTCTCGCGTGTTCGCGATGGTTCTCGCCACCTTCGCCTGGCACAAGTGGAACCTGGACGCTTTCCGCCACACCCGCGAGGTGCTGCCCCCGGAAGATTATTTGCGCCTCAGCTATTACGAACAATGGTTCTCTGGGCTACGCGATTTGCTGGTTAGAAGGGGCTTGGTCACTGCTTCTGAAATTGAAAATGGCGTGCCGACCGCGAGCGTAGGCAAAGCGACCCCGCCTTTGACCGCGGATCAGATTAGCCCCGTCGTTCTTTCCACCCGCATCCACGCCCAGCGCGATCTGCCGGCCTCGCCGCGTTTCAAGCTTGGCCAGCAAGTCCGCGCCCGCAACCTCAATCCGGTCGGGCATACGCGGCTGCCGCGCTATGCGCGCGGAAAACTCGGTGCGATTCATCGCAACTACGGGGTTTTCGTTTTTCCGGACACCAACGCCCATTTCCTCGGCGAAAAGCCGCAGCATGTGTACTCGGTCCGCTTCGCCGCACGAGAGTTATGGGGTGAGCAAGCTGCGCCGCAGGACTCTGTGTACTTGGATATGTGGGACGATTACCTTGAGCCAGCCTGATTCAAATTCGCAAAGAGAGAAGTTCGCTAGCCTGCCACAATTACCGCGCGACGACGGCGGACCCGTGTTTGCCGAGCCTTGGGAGGCCCAGGCCTTCGCACTTGCGGTGAAACTTTCCGAGCAAGGGTATTTCACCTGGAAGGAATGGGCAGCTACGCTGGCGGAAGAAATTAGGGCTGCCGCGGCTCGCGGTGAGAACGATGACGGAACACGCTACTATCACTATTGGCTGGTGGCTCTGGAGTGTTTGATTGCAGCGAAAGGCCTGTCTCACCCTGCGGAACTGCTGGCACGCAAAGAAGCATGGGCAGATGCCTACCGGCATACGCCTCACGGCAAACCAGTAGAACTCGGCGCCGGCTCTGGCGGAGCGGAGCGTTCTTGAACGAGTGGCCGCGAGCTTAATTAAGGCCCCACCCCACTGAGAGTAACCCAGATAGTGGTTACATCCCGGCACAGCGATTTACGCACCCGTGAAATATTAGTTGTAGTATTTCCAAAGTCAGAGCTGTCGGCCCTCCACGAACATGGTTCGTTTGTTAGCAGAACAGTTGCTAATCGGACGAAAAGGCTTGCCAGCAGCAGAACGCCAGAGATAAACTCAACGCCAAACACAAGGGCCGGTGGAAGCAGTGGCGCAAGAACCCTAACAGACCTGCAGGTGGGGGTACCCGTGCTCCTGGGCAACACGTGGCGGATATCCGTGCTGGGAGTCGTTCTCTCCCTTGTCGTCCTGTCTTCCGGTGCCGGTGGCCAGGCATCGAAGCAAGCGACTCGGCATGTCCCGGTCGTCGAGGATCTAGTCCAACTGCTGCAGGCGCGGCCGGACCTGCGAGTGGCGCTCGAGGGCGCGATCCGGACGGCGGACCTCAAAGGCTTCGAGAATACCGAAGCATTCCTGGAACATTTGGACGATCTCGTCACGGAGTTCCAGACCCATTCGGAAACCCCTCCTGTACCCCTCAAGGTCTACTACATCATCGATCAGGCGCCGGAGGATCGGCTGAATCGTGACGAGAGCTTCAACGCCTGGATGAGGAAATACGTGAAGGCGTGGGGCGAGTTCCTGAACACGCCCGCGTCGGCGGCGGGAATCCCCTCCTTCACGGCACGCCCCAATTTCCACATGGACGACTACTTCGTCGAACCGAGCGGCTGGCTGACCTTCAACCAGTTCTTCGCTCGTGAAGTGAAGCCCGGCAAGCGGCCGATCGCAGAGCCTCGTAACGACAAGGTGATCGTGTCGCCGGCTGATTCGGTCTTCGAAGGCAAGTGGGACATCGACGCGAACTCCAAGGTCACAGTCAAGGGGGTTACCTGGTCGATCGCGAAGCTCCTGGATGGCAGCCCCTACCAGGATGCGTTCAAGAACGGCATCTATACCCACAGTTTCCTGAACGTCGATGACTATCATCGCTACCACGTGCCTGTCGGCGGGGAGATCAAGGAAGTCCGCAAAATCCAGGGCCGGGTCTACTTGAACCTGATCCGCAAGGCGGACGGCAGCCTTCAGATTATCGACGGAGATACCTACCAGTACAACCAGGAACGCGGCCTGATCGTGATCGATTCACCCGAGGTTGGGCTCGTGGCCGTGATACCGGTAGGGATGGGCGCTGTTTCCTCAGTGAATCTGACGCCCGAGGTCGGCGCCAGGTTGCAGAAGGGCGACGAGTTCGGCTTCTTCATGTTCGGCGGCTCTGACATGGTGATGCTGTTCCAAAACAAGAAGGTCGTGATCGACGCTGAGGTTGGGAGGAAGTATCTGCAAGGGCAGCGCATCGGCGACTTCCGCTAATCTCCTACTCTTCTGGGGCGGATGACGGGCAAGCCTATCATTATGGCCTTGAGGGAAGAGTCGCGGATAACTCACCCGTGCACGACGTGCGACTTAGTGCTGGGAAGGTAGCAGGACATGAGCAGAAATAAGGTGTATATTGGCGTGCCGTGAATCGACGGACTCTCCTGAAAGCTCTTGCTGTTGGTTCTGGAAGCTGCTTGCTACAAGGGTGCGCGGAGAAGCGCGTCCATCCAGCCGTGAGCCCCGCCGCGACCCAGCTTCATCTGGCAAAAGTGTTAGTGTCAGCAGATCGGGAAATTCGCACGACGGTGTGCTTGCGTCCTTTCCGGGCGCCTGGGTTTCGTTTAGCCACTGAGAAGATCGATCACAAGCTTTGCATTCACAATTATGGGCATGGCGGAGCGGGTATCACGCTGTCGTGGGGAACAGCGCAATTAGCGACAGAGGAAGTTTCTAAGTCTTGTCAGAAGCAGATTGCAGTTCTCGGCTGTGGAGTCGTCGGTCTGTCCACAGCGCGGCTCCTGCAGCAGACAGGAAAAGAAGTAACAATCTACGCGAAAGCACTTCCTCCCGAGACTACTTCCAATTCTGCCGGCGGACTGTGGCTGCCATACTCGCTTTATGATCCCGATCGCGAAACACCACAGTTCCACGACCAGTTTCTACAATCGCTCAGGTTCTCCTATACCTACTTTCAGCAGTTTGCCGGTGACGACTACAGCGTGCACTGGCTGCCTACTTACGTGATGAGCAATGAACCGTTCGGTCAGAATGCCAAGGGACCGGTTCCCGAGATTTTCCCCGAGTCGCGGGATTTACAACCTTCCGAACACAAGTTTCCCTATCACTACGTCCGCCAGTTCAGGACCATGCTGATCGAGCCGCATCCGTACTTGCGAGCACTCCTCAGAGACTTTCACCTGGCGGGTGGAACAGTGGCACTACAGGAGTTCCACAATATGGCCGAGATCGCCACATTGCCGCAGCCGGTCGTAGTGAACTGCACTGGTTTGGGGGCACGTGACCTGTGCTCAGATGTGGAACTCGTTCTTATCAAGGGGCAGCTGACATTCCTGTTGCCACAGCCAGAAATCAATTACATCGTGCTTGCCGGCGATCTATACATGTTCCCTCGCGCAGACGGCATTGTGCTTGGCGGCACACATGTGCGGGGTGACTGGAGTCTGGAGCCAGACCTCACGGCTAAGAGCCGTATTCTGACCGGACATGCAAAACTGTTCAGCGCACTGTAACCGGCGTGCAAAGCTGTCGAACACGACCCTATGGCGCTCTTCATCAAGAATCGCCCGTCGGGCGACACGTCGTAGCACCGCCCGCTGAGGTTGCGGACCGCAATTGGGTTGCGGATCGCGTCTGCTGTTCGGTCGAGGAAAGAGCAAGTTTTGAGCGCACGCGCATGATGCGCAGAATCCTGTCTAGAATCCTGTCTAAAGGGTGCAATGCTCAACTTCCCCGCAAACGAGTCGCGGTTGTTTGCGATGCTGCGAGAAGCCGAGATGAATGAGCCAGCGCGCGGAATCGCTCTCGGCGAGCAGAGCATTTCAAAGCTTGGCGAACGGAGCAGCTTCCTGAAGTGGCGACTGCGGAAGAGACCTCAGCGCTGGCTTTGATAATAAAGATCTGCCTGGCCACCTGGCCGGGCGTATGGTGGAAAGGTCGCGGGAAAAGTCGTAAGCATTGCCTTGGTACGATTCGGGGAAAACGAACGGAAGCTTAAGCGCCTCCTTGGCTGGCCCGTCGACTTCTCCATTCTTCCATGGCTGCCGGTAGATAACCGACTCCCCGCGTGAGCCGACCTCGTATAGAAGCGACTTGCCATCACGAGAAAACTTGGCTTCGTAGGTTGAGATCTCGGGCACGATGGCGCTGCATCTCCTATCAGCTAGAGAATATTCGTAAATGCCTTTGGTGCGGCCAGATATTAGCAGATACTGGCCGTCCGGCGAAGCGTCGCTGATCAGCGCGATGAAAAGATAGGAGCAGGAGATTTCTCCCTGCTCCCTCAATTCTACCTCGGGCTGAAACGGAGGGGATATACTACGACGAGTTGAGAGGCGGCAAGAAATGGGAGTCTCGTCTGGGATTGGCGAGAACTCAAGGTCCAATTGCAGCTCCCATCGATGGAATCTGCCTGGAACGTTGCTGGTCGCCGCGTTGCTCGCCGCCGCAACACCGCCGGGCTTGGCGACGGAGCGGCCGCGCATCGTTTTCGCACTGAACGCTCCCGCGCGTAGCGGCTTGTTTCTCGCCGACACAGATGGCAAGAACGAGCATCCGTTGCTGCCGGCTACAGGTCGTGACTACAATGCATCGTTTTCCGCGGACGGCAAATGGGTCATCTTCACGTCCGAACGGGGGGGCTCAGCCGACATCTACCGGGTGCGTCCAGACGGTACGGGACTCGAGCGCCTGACTGAAGGTCCCAGCTACGACGATCAGGCGGCGCTCTCGCCGGATGGGCGCACGCTGGTGTTTGTCTCGACACGTGGCGGCGGCACCGCGAATATCTGGCTCTTGGATCTTGCCACCCATCGGTACACGAATGTAACAAAGAACCCGAGCGGCAATTTTCGTCCGAGCTGGTCCCCCGACGGCCAGTGGATCGCGTTCAGTTCCGATCGCGACACGAAGCCAGGCCGGGGGACGCCTTCGTGGGACTTGCTGCAGTCGACCGCCATCTACCTTGTCCGCCCAGACGGGACCGGACTGCGCCGCTTAACAGACCTTGGCGGATACAGCGGCAGCCCACAATGGTCTCGCGACGGTCGGCGCATCGTCTTCTATCAATCAAGTCCCCGCACGTTTTGTCCAGACCAATATTTCCAGGGAACACAGGAAGCTCACAGATTGTTTCGATCGATGTCGAAACGGGAACGCTGCGGACGCACACGACAGGTCTGGGCGTCAAAGTGTCACCGCGCTACACCGGGAGCCAGGAAATTGCCTACGTCGTGATCTTTGGGGATAAACAGGGGCTGCGATTTACAAGCGACCGGAACGGAATCCCGGGAACGATGCGGAACCCCTCCTGGTCGCCGGACGGAAAGAGGATGGTGTACCACAAGAACTTCGATGGGGAGTTGGGCCTGACGCCGGCCTTCAGCCTTAATCCGGAATTCGAACTCGTTTCCGCTCACGGCGAGATGCTCGCTTACTCTCCCAACGGCGAACAGCTGGCCTTCACGGATGACGATCGAAACTTAGTGCTCATGAACTCCGATGGCACAGGTATCCACAAAGTCCTGGATGGCGGCGGCAAGGTGATTGTGTCCCCAACGTGGTCGCCCGATGGCAGGTACATCGCATTCGCGATAGGCGGCTTTTTTCAGCGGCCAGTGGCACCGGCGCAGCTCGCGTTGATCCGGCCGGACGGGTCTGGCCTGCGCATGCTGACCGAGGGGAAGGCCAGCAGCGGGTTCGCGAGCTGGTCGCCGGACGGCAAACGGCTTGTCTACCGGGTGATGGGAGACGGGCAGCAAGGGCTCCGCATCCTTACCCTTGACGACGGCAAAGTCGCGACTCTCACGAACGAGTACGATACGTTTCCAGTATGGTCGCCGCGCGGCGATCGCATCGCGTTCTGCAGTTTTCGTGACGGCGACTACGACATTTACACCATCCGGCCGGACGGCTCCGATGTGCGGAAGCTGACGAACAGCCACGGGAATGATGCGCATCCCCTCTGGTCGCCGGATGGGAACTGGATTGTGTTCAGCAGCTCACGCAAGGGTTTCAAGGATGAGGCAATGCTGAATGAATGGGGACCGCAGCCATACGGCGACCTCTACCTCATGCGCGCGGACGGCAGCAACGTGCGGCAGTTGACCGATAACCAATTCGAGGAAGCGACGGGTGCGTGGCGGCCGGAGCGAGGCAGGCACAGGACTTCGTCTGGTCGCTCAGCCAGTGTGCAAGCTGAAAACGATCGCAGCGAATAGCTAGCCGACAAAACTCGAATGAAGGCGGAACGGAAAGTCCACACCCGAAAATGCGGCCATGATGCCCATTTCTCACGATTGTGCCCGAACCACAGTCGACTCTCACCTAATCCGGTAAGATAAGGGTGTCCGACGATGCGGGGCAGTCTCAAGGGTGCTGAGAATGCCACATTAAATCCTTGCTTCAGCTTTGGGGAGGTCGCACGTCTTCCGCCTGATTTCGCATCTGGCGCAAGAGCCACATTGGAGCGCATAATCTGTTGGTCCCCGCGGGCTATCCTCAGTAAGAGGAGTACTGGCTTGCCCACATACGCCATCTCGCGCTCCGTTCTCAGTTCAATAGCGCTTGGGGCGCTCACATTCCTTGCACCGGTTGAATTGTCCGGGCAATCTGAATCTCCCGTTTCCCAGTCGCGAATCCAAACCAACTCTAATCGCACACCGGCCGGAAAACTGGAGAACGGAATCCTGACGCTTCACCTCGAACTGCGACAGGGAGACTGGTACCCGGAAGCGGACACCGGTCCGAGTATGAAAGTCTACGCATTCGGTGAGGAAGGCGAAGCGCTTCAAGTACCCGGTCCACTCCTTCGCGTTCCGGAAGGTACCGAGATCCAGCTGACCCTTCACAATTTTCTAGCCTCCACGGCGGTAGTGTACGGGTTGCATCAGCATCCGGGAGATGCAAAAGCGGTCGTGGAAGTTCCTCCGCAGGAAACGCGAGACCTGCGATTCACGGCAGGTGCAGCGGGCACCTATCAATACTATGCGAGCGCGGGTGGAACCTTAGGCGACTCCGGTCGTCCGATTCGAGAGGACAGCCAACTTGCAGGGGCCTTCGTGGTCGATGCGCCAGGGAAAGCGGTCCCAGACCGGATCTTTGTGTTAGGAATTTGGAGGAGCGGCTCCGACGTCGCTGCAGTCAGAGGGGAGGCCCCACTTCCGCACATGATTGCGGTCATCAATGGCAAGTCGTGGCCCTATACCGAGCGTATGACTTACCCAGCGGGCGAACCCGTACGTTGGCGCTGGATCAATGCCAGCGACGGCGGGCACCCGATGCATATGCATGGCTCGTACTTTCGCGTGGACAGCGCGGGTGACAGCGAAACCGATCACGTTTTCGCGCCCGGACAGCAGCGCACCGTTGCCACCAACCGGCTGCTCACCAACGGAACCATGACCACGTATTGGATTCCACCGGCCGGCCGTTGGCTTTTTCATTGCCACTTTATTCCTCACATATCCCCCGAGATGACGGTCGTCAATGCCCTGGCAGACAAACTCACCATGAACCACAATGGCAATCACATGGCCGGCATGGTGCTGGGGATCACGGTGACCGGCAATCGTCCGCCAGTCGCTGCACACGGTCGAACTCGCAAGATGCAGCTTTGGGTGCGGGAGCGACCGGCCGGCAACGGCCTTCCGGCGGGATTCAGCTATCAGGTGGAGGAAAAACACAAGCTCTTTCCAAAGGATCTGACCGTGCCCGGTCCGCCACTAATTCTGGAGCGCGGACAGCCAGTCGAAATCACCGTTGTGAACCAAGTCCACCAATCCACAACCGTGCATTGGCACAGCGTGGAACTGGAAAGCTACTACGACGGAGTAGCGGGTTGGGGAGCACGCGGCAAAGAAGTTACTCCCGAAATTCAGCCGGGCGGGTCCTTCCGCGTCCGATTTACGCCACCACGTGCCGGGACATTCATGTACCACACACATCTACACGATGAAGAGCAACTCGCCGGTGGGTTGTATGGACCACTCATCGTACTCGAACCCGGGCAGCAGTTTGATCCCGCGCACGACCACATCGCTCTTTTCAGCAGGGCCGGTCCCGGTCCGATTGCTGGCGCCCTGCTTTTGAATGGCAGCATGGAGCCGCCGAGGTTGCACTGGCGAATCGGGGAGCGGTACCGTCTGCGACTCATCAATATCGCCGCATTCGATGGAGGTACTTTCTCGCTGCGGGCAGCGGAAGCCCCGCTCCAGTGGCGCGCACTTGCCAAAGACGGTACTGATTTGCCACCGGAGCAAGCTGTGACGCAGGAGGCGCGCCAACTGATTTTGCCCGGAGAAATCTACGATTTTGAATTTAAGCCGACAGCGGCCGGCCTGCTGCAGCTCGAGTTTTCAGTTGGAATCCTGAAGAAGAAGGTCACCCAGCAAATTGAGGTTCGGTAGAGGCGACGGAAACCCAGTTTGTGCACTCCTAGTCCGTCCGAGTTCTGGTTATTTGTTTTGTTAGCCATTCAGAGAACTTGGAGAAACGGCATGAGAATCCATCTACGTCAGAGTGCTGTTGTGAACACGTTTGCAGCGATGTTGATTGCCGTATGTATTTGCCGAGCGCAATTGCCGAGTCTGGGTCAGCGTCCGTCACAACTGGCAGCTCTAAGCCGTTGCTGCTGCAAAAGAACAACGAAGGCGAACTGCGCGTACGACGCACTGTATCAGGTGCTCCTCCACAAAGCGCTGTCCAGCCAAGCTGATCCGATGGTCGTTTGGTCCCCAGTGCTCCACGATCTCAGGATCGTGTCCATTAGGTGAAGCGCTCGTGGACGAGTTCCTCCCTTTTTCCCAGAGGGGTGCTGCTCCTTCCAGATTATCCCTGGAACCTTGCTCACGATTCACCACAGCGCGAATACGACCAAACCGGGGGCCCAAAGCCGGCCGGCCGCATGGCAATGTGAAACATGAGAATGTTGGCGATAACAGCCCTAACAGAACAGTTGCTAAGGTGACAAAAAGATTTGCCCGTAGCAGAAAGCCGGAGATAAACCTGACGCACAAAGATAAAGCCGGTGGGCGCGTGGCGCGAAAACCCTAACACGACCTTCCGGCGCGGGGTACCGAGCAGTGGGCGTGCTCTTGGGCAACACGTGGCGGATATCCGTGTTGGGTGTCGACTCGAACGATGGAGTTCGGCCAAGCAGTGAACCGCCCGAGCCCAATACCGGCGCATGTTACCTTTTGCGTTCAAACAGTCAACACACCCGAAAAATTGTTTCCAGTTCGGGGATTCTGGTGAACCTTAGCTTCCGAAATGCGCAAAGTCGCGTTACCCGGAAATGATACCCTCATGACGCTCACCCCCTTGCGCGTAGAATCTTACGTCAGATGGAGGGCGTATGCGGCATCTCACCCGGCTTCTGCCATTTCTGACCTTGGCTGCGCTCCCGCTGTTCGCTCAAAGCCAGTCAACCACGTCTTCACAGAATATTGCCCAAACAACGACCGATACGAAGCCAGTGGTCAGGCAACCGACGCCCACGGTCTTTCAGGCCGATGAAGGTGATCGATGGATGCTCCTGGGCCAAAAGCCGCTTATCTTTAAGGTCGATCCTGTCACCACTGGATCGGACACGCTCGTCGTCGGTACGGAGGAAATGCCACCGGGAAACATAATTCCTACGCACAAGCATCTCTACGAGGATGAAGTGATATTCGTCCACAAAGGTGCAGTGCGGGTCACATTGGCTGGCCGCGAGTACGACGCCGGAACGGGAGCGACGGTTTTCATTCCGCACGGGAACTGGATAGGTGTGCAGAATGCGTCCAAGGAGCCCGCGATGATCTTGTTCTTCTTCAACAAGCCTGCTTTTGAGCAATGCTTGCGAGCCCGATCCGCACGTCCGGGCGAAAAATTCACAATGCCGCCACCAGAAAAAATGAAAGCGGCCGAACAGCAATGTCATCAAGTAATGAAGGACTGACGGGGAAAGGTAGGCAAAGTCTCCGGGGAGGTTGCTATGTCTGAGTTCGCCGGGTACAGCGGCAACGCGAGCGAGGAACTGGCAAGCTTCATCCGCGAAGGAATACAAGCCTTCTGCGAGTTCTTCAAAACCAGCCAGTTCGACAAGATGGCGAAGTTCTACAGCCCTGACACCACCTTGATGCTGCCGCATCGTCCGGCGATCCGCGGTGCCAACAGCCTGCCTGCTGTTTTCAGCGAATTAAAGGAAGCGGGATTGCGTGACTGGCGGATTGCACCGAACCGTGTCGAGCAGTTTGGCGATACTGCTTTGGAGTACGGTACATACAGCTTCCTGATGAGGCAACCGAACGGCACGGACGCCGCCGACCGAGGAAAATATCTGGTCGTGTGGCGTCGTCAGGCAGACGGTCGATGGCTGATCCACGCAGACGTGGCCAATAGCGACTGCCCTCCCGCCAAGTGACATCCGGTGGCAACACGACCCGCAAGGGCACAAATACACTCCATCCCCGTCACGAAGCCGCACTGAGCACCTGATACATCATCAGAGCCGTGCCGGAACAGCCAACCAGACGTGGCGATGCCGAGCGAGTAGCCTTACCTCGCGTTTGACACCACGTAGACATAACGCAAAACGCCCGCCGCGGATCATCGTCCGAAAGCAAATGAGCAGTGCCCGCGTGCCAGCGAGTTCTCAACCCCTCGCGCAGTCTCAGACGTACACGCGGATTACGTTCTATGTTGAGGACGTATCCAGCCCTCAAGCCCGTGTTCTGCTACTAGCCAGAACTGATCCCCGACGTGTCCATCGCCCACGGGTGTACGGTGCGGCTTCCCGTCTTTCTTCCTTTCGTTTCGAGCAACGCATAACCCGGTAGCGGCAAACCCGCCGCAAGCGCGATCTTGACTGGCGGGTTCAGCAGGTATTTTGAAGGGTGTGAACGATACCGTGTTTCAGAGGCAATTCCCCACCCCCACTTACCGGACATTCGCGCGTAAAATCTTACGCCAGATGGAGGCTACATGCGTACTCACGCCTGTCTTGCTTCAATATTGTTCTTGGCTGCACTCCCGCTGGTCGCTCAAAGCCAACCAACCACGTTGTCGCAAAATATCTCCCAAGCGACGAGCGAAACAAAGCCAGCGCCGAAGGAGCCGACTCCCACCGTGTTTCAAGCGGACGAAGGTGATCGCTGGATGCTATTAGGACAAAAGCTGCTGATCTTCAAGGTCGATCCAGTCACCACTGGTTCCCGCACTCTGACTGTATCCACTGAAGAGATGCCACCCGGCAGTAATATCCCCATCCACAAACACCTGCACGAAGACGAGGTAGTATTCGTTCACAAAGGAACGCTGCGCGTAACCCTCGGCGATGACCAGTTTGAAGCACGAACTGGAGCCATAGTGTTTATCCCGCAGGGAACATGGATTGGCTTCGAAAATGTATCAGCAGAGCCAGCTGTGATTCTTGGGTTTTTTAACCAGCCGGGCTTTGAGCAGTGTCTCCGCTTCATGTCCGTCCGCGAAGGGAAAAAATACATTCAGCCTCCGACAGGCAAGCTGAAGGCTGTTCGTGAAGAATGCCACGAGGTCATGAAACAGTGATGTTTGCGTCCGCCTCAACGAGGGGATGCACTGACCACCTGATAGAGCATCACGATAGTGGCAAGCATTTTGATTGATGCGGGGATGCCACTCCCCATGTATAGGTCATACTTCAACAGTCTGTCGATCAGTTCAATCGACTT
>Ga0070730_10002275_pt1 | contig 17574 bp, 12 predicted proteins | sample Coa_R1_3_FD_66447 | JGI IMG/M metagenome (GOLD analysis project Ga0070730, IMG submission 66447) | Surface soil microbial communities from Centralia Pennsylvania, which are recovering from an underground coalmine fire - Coalmine... | ecosystem: Environmental > Terrestrial > Soil > Unclassified ... | reverse complement strand
CCGAATCAAAGGCGCTCACGCAGAAGCTCGGTCTGGCGGGTGTGCTCGGCCTGGTCGTCGGGATCTTGATCGCGGCCATCGCCGAGACCGTCCGGCCCACCGTGCCAGGCGCGCGGCGGGTCAGCCGCCGGCTCGGCGCGCCTACCCTCGGCCAGCTGACGAGCGCCGACCTGAACGGGAAGCCGACGCAGGACCTCGAGAACCTGGCCCTCCGGCTCCGGCTGGCGGCCACGCACGCTGACGTGTCCACCATCACGCTGGTCGATATCAACGGCGTGTACGAGCTCTCCGACCTGGCCTACGAGCTCGAGCGAAGCCTCAGCCCCGACCCGGCCGGCTTGGCCCTCGACGTGGGCTTCGCGGGCGACAACAACCACCAGGACGGCCGGGACGGCGGATCGTCTTTCGGCGCCATCCTGGTCAAAGGGCACAAGCTGACCACCGAGCACCAGGCGCTGCACATCTACCCGATCGCGCAGATGAAGCACCTGGGCGGGATGGGACGGGTGGGCGTGCTGGTGCTGGCCACGCCGGTCTCCCGGGTGTCTCGCATCCTGGCGCTCGATGACCTCACGACGTCGTCTGGCTGGCCCATCATCGGCGTGGTCGGCGTCCCGCGCGCGCGGCGCGGTCCGGCCCGGCGGCGGGCCCGGCGCGACGCGGTGGCGCGCACCCGGGTCCCGGCGAGCGCTGCGGAGCCCGGCGACCACAACCAGGACGGCAACCGATGACCCAGCCGGCGCGCGACGTGCCGTTCGCCAACGCCGAGATCGTGCCGGCCGCGCAGGAAGCGGCGTTGCACGCGTTGCGTTCCGGTTGGATCACGATGGGCCCGCGGACGGCTGACTTCGAGCAGAAGCTGGCGAGTTACCTGGGCGCCCGGCACGTGGTCGCGGTGGCTTCCTGCACCGCGGCGATCGAGATCGCACTGCGAGCGCTGCACCTTGCCCGCGGCGCCGCGGTGCTTACCCCGAGCCTGACGTTCTGCGGGGCGGTCGCCCCGATCGTTCAGGCCGGGCTGCGCCCGGTCCTGGTCGACGTGGACGCGGATACCTTCCTGCCCACCCCGGCCACGGTGGCGCAGGCCGCCCGCCGGGCAGGCCGCCCGGCGGCCATGATCATCCAGCACATGGGGGGCCACCCGGCCAACGTGCCGGAGCTAGCCGCCGCGGCTGGCCTTCCGGCCAGCGCAGTCGTTGAGGACGCGGCGCACGGGCTGGGTGCCGAACTGGGCGGGAACCGGCTCGGCGGCGCCTCCCGGGCGGCGTGCTTCAGCTTCTACGCGACGAAGAACCTTCCGATCGGCGAAGGCGGCGCGATCGCCACGGACGATGACGAACTGGACGCGTACGCGCGTACGGCCCGGCTGCACGGTCTCAGCCGCGACGCATGGCGGCGGTACCTGCCCGGCGGCAGCTGGCGGTACGACGTGGCCGAGCCCGGCCTCAAGGCGAACATGACCGACGTCCAGGCGGCGATCGGAGTGGAACAGCTCGCCGTGCTGCCGTACTGGCAGGAACGCCGGACGCAGCTCGCCGCGCAGTATGACGCGGCGCTGGCGGGCGTGCCGGGACTCGCCCCGCCGACGCGGCCCGCTGACGGCCGGCATGCCTGGCACCTCTACCAGGTCCGGGTGACACGCGCGTGCGGCATCTCGCGCGATGCCGTGATCGACGCGCTGACCGACCGCGCGATCGGCACCTCCGTCCACTTCATCCCGGTGCACCAGTTCTCCGGCTACCGCCAGGTCCTCGGCCCGGAGGAGTGCACGTCAGTGCCGGTCACCGAGCAGATCGCCCACGAGTTGTTGTCCTTGCCGATGTATCCGGCCCTGGCCGATGCCGACGTCACGCGGGTCGCTGAAGCGCTGCGTGACGTCATCGGCCCTGGTGCCGTGGCACGCGCAGGTATTCCGAGCGAAGGAGAGGAACATGCTGAGCTTGCCGGGTTCGCGGCCCCATGAGGGTGCTGGCGGACTGAAGACTCTCGTGGTCGGCGCGGGCGAGGCAGGACGGACGCTCACCCGGGCCCTGCGCCGTAGCCCCAACTACGGGCTCGTCCCGATCGGCTTTCTCGATGACGCCCGCGGCCTGACCCGGGCCGTCGGGCTGCCCGTGTACGGTCCCATCTCGGCGCTCACTGAGATAGCGCGAGCTCACCGGGCTGAGGCCTGCGTGGTCGCGATACCGTCCCTGCCCGCGCGACGGGTCGCCGAGATCGTCGGGACCGCGCGGGCCGCCGCCCTGCAGGTACGGTTCCTGCCGTCGTTCCTGGCCGCGGTGGAACGCGACGCGCGCCTCTCCGACCTGCGCCAGATCAGCGTGGGTGACTTGCTGGGCCGCCGTGAGCTGCGCGTGGTGAGCGAGCATGCCGCGGCGCTCATCTCCGGCCGGCGAGTACTGGTCACCGGAGCAGGCGGATCCATCGGCAGCGAGTTGTGCCGCCAGATCACCGGGTTCCGGCCCGGGGCGCTCTACCTGCTGGACCACGACGAGTCCAACTTGCACGGGCTGCAACTGGAGATCACCGGGAATGGCCTGCTCGATTCCGACGAAATCGTCATCGCCGACATCCGCGACGAACGCCGCATCGATCAGGTCTTCGCGGCCGTCCGGCCTGAGCTGGTGTTCCATGCCGCCGCCCACAAGCACCTGCCGCTGCTGGAGCGCCATCCGTGCGAGGCGGTGAAGTCGAACGTGCACGGCACGCAGAACGTGCTCGAAGCCGCGCTCCGGCATGGCGCCAGCCGCTTCGTGCTCATCTCCACCGACAAGGCAGCCGACCCGACCTCGGTGCTCGGGGCCAGCAAGCGGCTGGCCGAGCTGGTCGTCCAGCGGGCGGCCGGCGGCCCGGTGACGCTGGCCTCCGTCCGGTTCGGCAACGTCCTCGGCAGCCGGGGGTCATTCCTGTCGGTTCTGGCCGACCAGATAGCCCGGGCCAAGCCGGTTACGGTGACTCACCCGGACGTCTCGCGGTTCTTCATGACGGTCGAGGAAGCCGTGGGCCTGGTGCTCGAGGCGGCGGCCATGGCGGAATATGCCGAGACGTTCGTGCTCGACATGGGCGAGCCGGTGCAGATCGTGGACCTGGTCCGCAACTACGCCGCCCAGCTGAAGCTGCCGGATGTCGAGATCTGCTACACCGGCCTGCGGCCGGGCGAGAAGCTCACCGAGAAGGTATTCTCCGACGCCGAGGAACGGGTGCCGAGTGCGCATCCGAAGATCTGGGCGACGCGGCGTACCGAGCCGCCGGCCGACTTCGTCGAGCTTCTCGAGCGCCTTTACACCGCGGCCCACGACGGTGATTCCCCGCTGGTAAAGGAGCTGTTCCAGCGGCTCGTGCCGGAGTACGCCCCGGCTGACCGCCCGGAGACGCTGGTCAGCGTCGGTGCGCCCTATCCGGACGGCTTCTGATGCGAGCGGTCACCACGGCCGGCGAGCGGGTGCTCGTCGACTGCGCTATCCCGTGGCTGTCGGCGCTGCTCGCGGACGCCGCGGCCGGAGAGCTTGCCGAGACGACAGCGGCGGATGAGACTGTGCGGCTGCAGATCCAGGCAGACCGCCAGCCATTCGACCGAGATGGGTGGACGCTGATCGGGCGCGGCGCCTGGGCCGCACCGCCTCGCGCCCTCATCGAAGACGCCTGCTCGTCAGGCTTCGACCTGCAGGTGGAACCGCGCGGACCGGTGTTGCACGTCGCGGCGCGCTACCGTCCCCAGCCGCGCACGCGAGCCGCCAATATCCTGCTCGGGCCGCGGTTCCGGCTGCTGGCGGCGCAGACCCTGCTGCATTACCCCGCGCTGTGGCGGGCGTCGCTGCGCGGCCGGGTACCGCTTCACGTGGCGGTGACGGCGGGCCCCGGCGGAGTGACCATGATCGCCGGGCCCGGCGGGGTGGGAAAGTCGACCCTGCTGTCGGCCGGGCTGACGCAGGGCGAGACAGCCACCGCGGACAACCTCTGCGCCTGTGATGCGCGCTGCGCCTACGGAGTAGTGGAGCCGCTCAGGCTGGTCGGCGGCCGTCGCCGCCTCCGGGCGCCGGCGACGCACGGCCGCAGCGAATTCGTGCTGCCGGGCCGGGTGCCCAGCCTGGAGCCGGACCGGCTCGTCGTGCTCCGCCGCGCGGCCGGGCCGAGGGCATCGGCCGGATCGTTGTCATCGGCTGCGGCCGCCCGTGAGCTCGTGGCAGGCACCTACATGGCCGGTGAGCTGCGACGGTTCTGGTCGTTCGCCGGGACCCTGTCGCTGGCGACGGGAACCGGCCCGGCGCACCCGGACGTATCCGGCATCGCCGCCTCGCTCGCTGACCGGCTGCCCTGCCTCGAGGTACGGATGGCCCTTGGCTCGCCGGCGCCGATCGGGGAACTGCTCAGCCTGGCCGGTGCCCGGTGAGCCGGCTGTCGGTCGCCGTCGTGATCACCCGCCTGCAGGCCGGCGCCGGCGGGGTGGCGTTGCGCGGGGCGCAGGCGCTGGACCCGGCGCGCTACGAGATCACCGTCATCACGGGCGATTGCGGCGGCGGCGCGGACTCCGACGGCAGCGGCGACAGCATGCTCGCCCGGGCCGCGGCCGCCGGCGTGAACGTGGTCAGCGTGGCCCAGCTGGTTTCCCAGATATCGCCGGCCGAGGACCGCCGGGCCCTCCGCCGGCTCACCGAGCTCATGACCCGTGGCGGATACGACGTGGTCCATACCCACAGCGCGAAGGCGGGCGCGCTTGGCCGGCTGGCGGCCGAGCGCGCCGGAACGCCCCGGGTCGTGCACACCTTCCACGGCTTTCCCTTCCACGAGTTCCAGTCCCGGGCCCGGCGGGCGGCATACGTCGGCATCGAACGCTACCTAGCGCGGCGCACCGATGTCTTCCTGGCCGTCGGCGGCGCGGTCGCGGCGGAGGCCGTCCGCCGCGGCATCGCGGTGCCCGAACGGCTCCGGGTCATCAATCCCGCCATCGAGCAGTCCGCCGTTCCGACCAGCTCGGCCACCCGCGCCGCGGCCCGCCGCAAGCTCGGGGTACCGATCGGATGCAAGGTGGTCGGGACCGTGGGCCGGGTCGACTACCAGAAGGCGCCCGAGCACTTCGTGGACGCCATCGCCGGGCTCGACCGGGACGACGTGTACGCCGTCTGGATCGGGGACGGTCCGATGCGCGAGACCATGGAGGCCCGGGCCGCCCGCCGGGGACTGCACGGCCGTTTCTTGTGCGCCGGGCACCGCGATGACGTGCCGGAGCTGCTGCCCGGGCTCGACGTCTTCGCCATGGCCAGCCGGTACGAGGGCCTGCCGTGCGCGGTCGCCGAAGCCATGACGGCCGGCTTGCCGGTGGTGGCCACCGCGGTCAACGCCGTGCCCGATGCGATCCATCCCGGAGAGACCGGCCTGCTGGTCAGCCCGGAGCGACCGCGCCAGCTGGCCGCGGCGATCAACTACCTGCTCAACGAGCCCGCCGAGGCGGCCCGGATGGCCGCGGCGGGCCGGCAGCTCATTGCCGACAAGTTCACGCCCTCCTCACTCGCCACCGTCCTCGAGGCGGCCTACGGAAGCGGCCCGGGCCGGTCCGGCCCCGGCCGGACCGCGCACGGCCGCCGATCCGTTGCCACCGCCCAACCCGCCTAGCTCCCGGAGGTTCTCATGGATGTCACGCTTATCTCCCGGGATCCGCAGGGAGCTGGCAGCCTGCCGGACCCGCGTGTGTTCGATGACGCGGAGATGCCCGCGTCCGAGTCCGCGCTAGCGGACCTGCGCGCCACCATCGGGGGCGCCGACCTGGCGGCGCCTCCCGTCGTCCTGCCGGATTTCCACCACAAGTCCAATATGGAGCTGCCGTCCTCGGTAGCGGTGGCGACGAGCAATTCCATCCGGCCGACCCTGACGAGCGCGTCCGTCAACTGCGGCATGGCGCTCATCGCGCTGAACGCGGACCGCCCGGCCCGCGCCGGACTCGAGGAGTTCTACCGGCGCGTCCGCGAACGGTACCCGTACCCGCCGCCGCGCCGCCCGGAACTATCGGCCGGCGACGTGCTTCGCTGTGCGATCGAGGGCGGGGCTTTCGCCGTCGACCGGTTCGGCGCCGAGGAGTCGATCCTCGAGCGCGTCGAGGAGACGGGAACCATCGACCTCGAGCGCTGGGGCGGCGGGGACCGGCTGCGCCGCGAACTGCCCCGGCTCGTGCTCCATCTGGCGCGGCTGAGGTTCGGCACGGTCGGCCCGACCAACCACTTCATCGAGCTCCAGGAGGTCGAGGAGGTCTTCGACCCGCAGACCGCGGCGAAGCTCGGCGTCGCGCCGGGGCAGCTGACCCTGCAATTTCACTCCGGCGGCGGGGTTCTGCCCGGGGCGATCGGTGCGATGTTCGGCCGCAGGAAGCATTACCCCAAGGAGATCCGCGCGGCGATGTCGGTGGTCAAGCCCCTCTACCACGGCATGACCGCCCGCTCCCTGGCGCAGCTCAGGGAACGGTACCGGCTGTACTTCGCCGGCGGGTGCCCGCCGGTGCCGCTGGACAGCGACGAGGGACACCGGCTGATGCTCGCCAACGCCGCGGCGATGAACTACGGATTCGCCTTCCGCATCGCCAACTACGCGGCGCTGCGGCAGATCGCGGCCGACGTCTTCGGCGGCTCGCCCGGGCAGCTCGTGGTGGACTCTCCGCACAACTCGATCTACGAGGAGGAGGTCGGCGGCAAGCCGGCCGTCGTGCACCGCCATAACTCCTGCCGTGCCTACCCAGCAGAGCTGATGCCCGCCGGCACCACCTTCGCCGAGACCGGCCAGGCGGTGCTGGTTCCCGGCACCCACCGGACGTCGTCGTACCTGTGCGTGGCCGGCGGATCGGCCGACGCTCTGTACTCCGCGTGCCATGGCGCCGGCACCGTCGTCTCCGACTTCGCCCGCCGGGGAATCTCCGGGGAGGACGAGCGGCAGCGAAGCACGCTGCGGTTCCGCTACGACGACGCCGCGCCGGCCGATGCCGTCCATCTCGATGACAAGGGCATCGACGAAGTCCTCGGCGTCCTGGTCCGAGGCGGCCTGGTGCGGCCGGTGGCGAGGATGCGTCCGTTCGCGGTGCTGCACTGAGGGAGAGAATCGTTGACTGCACAGTGGACCAGCCCGGACCAGCGGTGGCGGTTGCTGGCGCCCGACGGCGCCGTGGCCGTTGACGTGGGCTCCGGGCCGTGGGCCGTCCGCCGCGCCATCGCGGAACTGCGTGCCCTGCCCGGCGGGACATCCGTCGCCCTGCTCGACTACCGGCCGGGGGGGCGCCTGCGGGCCCGCCGCATCGCCGCGGCCGGCGTGATCGCTATCGATCGCCAGTTCGTCGCGCTGCCTTCGCTGCGACGCGCCATCGTGGTGGCGGAAGACAACCGGGAGTCGCTCCGCTGGGCGTTCCGCTCGCTGGTCGCGCCGCCGCCCAGGGTTACCTGGGCCCACGCGCTGCTCGACGCCGCCGTAAGGCTGCTCCGCCGCCGTCCCGAGGTCGCGGGATGGGTCGGCGCGGGCCGGATCGTCGTGGGGAGGACCGCGTGACCTCCCAGGTGACCGCCGCGGGCATGCTGAGCCCGGCGCCCCCGGCTGACCCGGACCTGCGCACGCTGCTGGGCACGCCGGGAAGCCGGGTCATCCTGTTCGACGGGTCTCGGGACCCGAACTCCGGCGTGCTGGTGCTGGTGACCGCGCCCGGCTCGGCAGAGCCGCACCTGGCCGTGAAGATCGCCACCACCGCCGCCGCGGCGGAAGTAATCGAACGGGAAGCACGGCTGCTCGTGGAGTTGCACCGCCGGCCGCTGCCCCGGGTGGACGAGACGCTGCCGCGTCACGTAGGGCGCTTTGCTGCGGACGGGATGCTGGCCAGCGCCACCTCGGTGGTGCCCGGGATACCGATGCGGACCAGCTATCACGCCTTCCGGCATAGCGCGCGGCCCGACCCGGTGCGCGCCGATTTCGCCGCCGCGCAGAACTGGCTCACGGCCCTGCACGCCGACAGCATGGCGGCGGCGGCGCCGATCGCCCTGCTCGACGGCGTAGCCGCGCGGATCGCCGAGCGCTGGCCGGATGAGCCGCGGGCACTGGACCTCGCCGAGCGGCTCGAACCGCTGGCCGCGCGCCTGGCCTCCGCCGGCACCCAGCGCACCGTGGTACACGGTGACTTCTGGGCGGGCAACCTGCTCATCAGCCGGGACACCGTCACCGGCGTCGTCGACTGGGCGGCCGCCGAGCTTTCCGGCGAGCCGCTCCGGGACGTCGTCCGGTTCGTCCTCAGCTACTCCCTGTACCTGGACCGGCACACCCGTCCCGGCCGGCCGGTGTCCGGCCACCCGGGCCTGCGGGCGGACGGCTGGGGCGCCGGGATCCGTTACGGAATGTCCGGTCAGGGATGGTACGGCCAGCTCGTTCGCGACTTCGTGGAGAGCGCGCTGGCCCGCCTGGGCGCGCCGCCCGGGTTGTGGCGGACCGCGCTGCTCGCCGGGCTCGGCGAGATCGCGGCCACCGCCGATCACGCGGACTTCGCCCTCTGCCACCGTGACCTGCTCGGGCAGCTGATCAGCGAGGCCGTCTGATGACGCAGATCACGCTGACCCACGAGGAGACGCCGGACCTCACGACCACGCCGCCGCCCGCGCCGCCGCCCGAAGCGCCGCAGGTGAGCCGGCGGGCCGGCGCCGCCAGGCCGCAGGTGAGCCGCCGGATCAACATGGTCAAGGTGATCATGGGCCTGGGCATCTGGTCGCTGCCGATGCTCCGCCCGGCGGGACCGGGTAACACCGCTCCGGCTGACCTGTTCCTCGGCCTCGCCATCCTGGTCACGGCCCTGTGGTTCGCCAGCCGCCGTCACGTCATGCGATTCCCGTATATGTTCCCCGTTGGCCTGTCGATCCTGGCCGGGGCGCTGGCGAGCACGGTGGCGTACCGGCATGCGTACGTCAGCGTCGGCGGCGGCCTGGTCTCCCTGATCCAGGACGCGTTCCTGCTGGCCTGGTGCATCGGGATCGCCAACGCGGGCCGTGATCCCGCGTTGCTGCGCAGCATGGCCCGCGCCTGGGCGATCAGCGCCACCTGCTGGGCCGCGCTCATGATCTTCGGGTATTTCGGGCACATCAGCGCCCTGTCCGGCCAGGACGCCAGGACCGGTATCCGAGCCGCCTTCACCCTCGGCGACGCCAACCTTGCGGCGAACTACTTCGTCTGCTCACTGCTGGTGCTGCGGGCCATGCGGTACCCGCAGCGTCGCAAGCTCAGATGGGTCTGCTGCGCGCTTCTCGTCACCGCCATCGCCCTGACCGGCTCTAACGGCGGAATGCTGGTGCTGATCATCACGACCGCGGCGGGCGGGATCTTCCAGATGGCCCGGCGCCGGGGCGGCACGACCGCGGTCATCGCCGCGGCGGGGCTTATCGCCGCCGTCCTGGCCATCGGCCCGCACGTGTCCGTGCAGTCCATCGTCGCGAAGGCCCAGTCCAGCGGGCAATTCCTGAACAACTCGATCGGCCATGCAGGCGAGAGCAGCGGCTCTCGCAGCCTGATCTTGTCGCAGACCGAGGAGCTGTACCTCACCTGGGACAACGTTCTCGGCCTCGGGCCGGGCGGGACCAAGGGGGCCTTCCAGGGACACGGGTTTTCCTACGTCAAGATGGCTCACGACGATTACGCCGCATCGTTGGTCGAGCGCGGCGTGCTGGGCTCGGTGGCCCTTGTCTGCCTGATCCTGATCGTCCTCGCGCGCTGCCGCCGGATCGCGGTCCGGGGCCTGCGACCACGTTACGCCAGCATCTTCCCCCGGCCCGAACTGCTCGGCGCCGCGGTCATCGCCATGTTCATCTCCGCGTTCTTCTATCAGGTCCTGCATTTCCGGCACCTGTGGGCGCTGCTCGGGCTGGTTGCCGCCGTGGACCTGTGGGGCCGGCGGGACAGCCAGGACAGCCCCGCGGATGAGCCGGAGGCGGATTACCGCGGCATGCAGCCGATGTTCGGCCATGGCCTGACCGGACGCCGGAGCACGCGGGCCGCCCTGATCAGCGGCCCGGCGGAACGCCCCGACGCCGACACCGACGCGACCCGCGCGTCGCGGTCGCCGGAGCTCTCGCCCTCGGCCTCGCTGTCTCGCGCGTTGTTCGAGCGGACACCGCTGCCGCCCGCCTCACTCAGCCCGGGATCGCTGCCACCGGTCTACGAGCACCGGCAAATCTTCCCGGACGGCGACAGCCCCACCATGGTGTTCCCGCGCCTCCAGGAACCGGACGCGGCCGCGAGCGGCGACGGTGAGGGCCCCACCATGGTGTTCGCCCGCATCCAGGAGCCGGACACCACCGACGACGGCGACCGTGACTACCCCACCCTGCAGCTTCCGCAGCTTCCGCGCCAGGTCGAACCGGACGATGATCGCCGGGCCGCCCCGGCCGAAGGCCAGCGCCGGGGAATCCGCGGCCGGATCGCGAAAGCCGTCCCGGCGGTCCTGACGGCAAATGTCGCCGCCCGGGTTGTGGCTCTGCTCTCCCTGACCGCGGCGACGGTTCTGGTCGCGCACGCCGGTGGCCCCAAGCTGCTCGGCGAGCTTACGCTGCTCCGCGTCCTGCCCGGGCTGGCCGGCGTGCTGGCGGGCTGCGGCCTGCCGAGCGCCGCTCCCTTCTTCCTGGCTGGGAAGAACCGGGACAAGCCCAGGCTCAGGACCACCATCGTCGTCCTCACGCTGGCCGGCTCGCTGGCCGCGAGCGCCGGCTGGCTGGTACTGAGCCCGCTGATCCACCGGCTCTTCTTCCATCCGTGGCACATGGGCGTCGTGATCGCCGCCGCTGTCCCGGTGTTCAGCCAGCTCTGGGTGGCGACCGGCAAGTCGTTCCTGCAGGGCGAGGATGACATGCGCGGCGCCAACTGGGCCATCGCCGCCGAGGAAGCCGCCTTCTTGCCGGTGTACGTGGCGCTGGTGCCGATCTTGCACGGCACCAGCCTGCTCATGACGGCGCTGGTCGCTGCGGATGTCGTGGTGACCGCGGGGATCATCGTGCGGCTGGCGCGCCGCGGGTACCTGCGGGGCTGGGGAAGGTTTGACCCGCGGCAGGCCCGGGAGATCTGCGGTTACGGCCTCCGCGGCCAGGTGGGCGGCATGCTCTCACTGGTCAACCTGAGGCTGGACGTGGTCATCCTCGGCGGGATGGTGGGCCCAGGCACCCTGGGCGTCTACGCCGTCGCCTCCAAGTACGCGGAGTTGCTCCGGCTGCCCGGGCTGGCCATCACCTATGTCCTCTACCCCCGGCTGACCGCGCGCGGCGCGAAGGACGCGGCCCGGTACGTTGCCACGCTGTTCCCGCGGGCCCTCGTGCTGACGGTGCTGGCCGCGCTCCCGCTGGCGGCAGCCGTTCCGCTGCTGCCGGACGTCTACGGGCACGCGTTCATCACCGCCGTGATCCCCGCCTACATCCTGTTGTTCGGCCTCATCGGCGAAGGCGTGGCCGGCCTCGTCAGCGCCTACCTGTACGCCGTGGGCAGGCCCGGGGCCAACTCTCTGGCCCTCACGGTGTCGGTGGTGGTGACGATCGTCGGCGACGTGACGCTCATTCCGCACTATCACGCGGTCGGTGCCGCGATCGCCTCGGCGGCCGCGTACCTGACCAGCAGCGGGGCCCTGCTCGCTTGCTACTTCGCCGTCCGGAAGCTGCCACCCCGGACCCGGCCCGACGCGGCCGCGGTGGACGCGCCGTGACCGGCCTGCGCCGGCGCGGGCGCCGGAATTCCCGGGCGATGTCCGCCGTGCTGACCGGGACCGTCGTCGCCATCGGGCTCATTGCCTGCGGTGGCCCCGGTGTTCATCCGGGCGGCTCCACGCCTGAGGTGTCCGGGCCGCTCGGCACCTGGAGGCCGCCGACTCCTGCGCCCCTGGCGCCAGTGTCCGAATACAAGACCGCGGTACGGATGGCGGTCGCCGATCACCTCCGGGTATGGATCGAGACCGACCTCGTAAGGCGCTGGGAAGAAGGGCCCTCCTGGTTCGATGCCGCCATTCGCCAGGTCGCTGACCTGGCCAACCAGCCCGGGGTCGCCGGCATCAAGATCGCGGATGAGCTCGGCTACAACGACGGGATGAACAGCGCCGGCAAGATCAGCAAGTTCCTGTCCAGTGCCGCGCGAGCTCTGCACGCCGCCGCACCGCACAAGCTGCTTCTGGTCGATATGGTCGTGCCGCAGCTCGGCTGCCTGCCAGGCGATCAGCCCGCCGGCTCGGCGGCCGCCGCGTGTGCGCGCCGGGAGCAAGCCGCCTATCCGCAGTTGGCGCTGCCCGCGATCGACGGATACCTGCACCTGCACGCCATCGATGTGCTGGATCTCAGCACCTACCTGCTCTCTGACAGCACCTACAAGGCCTGGCACACCACCACCGGCGCCGCGCAGAGCGCGGCCTGGCAGGAGGCCGCCAAGCGCGGCTGGCCGGGCCTGGTTCACCTGCAGTCGCGCCACGCGTTCGCGGACCCGGGAACGTACCGGGGAACGCGCGCCCAGGCCGCCGCGGACTTCCACCTCTACGTCGGCATCCCGCTCGCCTACGGCGCCCATGCCGTCGACATCTGGACCTGGAGGCAGGAATACGAGGGCAAGGTGTACAGCCTGATGAACCCGGGAATGCGGTCGAACGCCATCTGGGACCAGCTAGAGCAGTTGCGCGACGCCGGCGACGTGTTTTTCACGCACTTCAGCCCGAACTCGGTGGAGTCCGGAGTGCAGACCGACCTGGCCAAGATCGCGACCGTCTTTACCGACGTCTTCCTGCCAGCCGGTACCGGATGAGCGGCGACTCGGTGCAGATCACCTACCTGGGCCACGCCGGCCTGCGTATCGACGGCGCGGACCTGAGGCTGCTGATGGACCCCTGGCTGTCCAGGACCGGTGCGTTCCAGGCGGCCTGGTACCAGTTTCCGGCCAACGCCCATCTCGACCAGCCCAGCCTGCTCGACTGCGACTACGTCACCGTCTCGCACGAGCACCTGGACCACATGGACGCCGCCGTCCTGACCCGCCTGCCGCCGACTGCCACGGTGCTCATCCCCCAGTATCCGGCGCCGACCTTCCGCGACCGCCTCAAGGCCGCCGGAGTGACCAGCCTCGTCGAGGTGCCGGCCTGGCTCAAGTACCCGCTCAACGAGCGCGGCGACTGGCTGACCTTCATCCCCGAGCAGTCGCCCATGTGCCACGACTCCGCCGTGCTGGTCCACGCGGGGGGCGCATCCGTCCTGCACGGCAACGATGCCCGGCTGACGCTGGGCCAGGCGCGGCGTGCGGTCCTGGAGTGCGGTGGGCGCCTGGACGTCATGGCGGCGCAGATGGCCAGCGCCACCTGGCATCCCATCTGCTACGACTATCCGCCCGGGCAGATGGCGGAAATCGCCACGGCGAAACGGACCGGGAAATTCAGGGCCGTCGGGCGCCTCCTGAGCCTGGTGAAGCCGGAACTCGCCGTGCCCTTCGCCGGCCCCATGTGCTTCCTCGATCCCGAACTCCGGCACCACAACCAATGGCTGAAGCCCCCTGGCTTGTTTCCCGACCAGAAGCAGGCCGCCGACTTCCTCAGGAAACGATTGTCCGGCCAGGAGGTGGGCCTGTGGCTGCCCGGTGACACGTACGAGCCGCGGTCCAGGCGGCATGTGGCCGACAGCATGTGGCGCGACTTCGACTACGGCGACGTCGGCGAATACCTGGACGCGTACGCGAGCGCCCGTCGGCCCGATCTCGACGCGGTCCGCGCGGCCTACCCGGAGCCAGGGCCGGACCTGGGTGAGAGATTCGTCGAGCATTTCAGGCGGCTGGGCGAGATGAGCCCGTACTTCCTGGACCGGATCGACATGACGGTGCGCTTCGAGCTGTCGGGAGCGGTCGAGGGGCGCTGGGATGTGGACCTGCGGCCGTCCGGCGTCCGGGTCGACCTGACCGGCCGGGCTCACCGGCCCGCCGATTACGGCTTCCGGCTCGACTCGCGCTGGCTCGCACCCGTGATCCTCGGCCAGATCGCCTGGGAAGACCTGTTCCTGTCCATGCGGTTCTCCGCCTGGCGCGACCCGGACATTTACAACGATTACCTCATTGGCCTCCTCAAGCATGCAGAGCCGCAGGCTCTGGACGCCGTGGAGGCGTACGAACGTGGGCGGGAGACCGGCGAGAAGATCGTGGTCGACGCCCCGCAAGGCCGGTACGAGATCAGTCGCTACTGCCCGCACGCAGGTGAGGATCTCGCCATCGGAAGCATCGTGGTGGACGGCGTTCTGCGCTGCCTCGGCCACAACCTGGAGTTCGACCTCGCCACCGGCGCCTGTCTCAATGCCCGCTGTGACCCGCTCATTACCCGGAGCCTCGTGCGAGTCCCCAGTGAAGCGATCGATTCACCAGAACTGGAGGCCTTCTGATGCGTGTGAGCACAAAAAAAGGGATGTGGGGGGGACGGAGCCCGGACACTTCGGGCACAGCGATCAGGAATAGGCGTACCCGGCGGGTTCCCGAGCCGGTCGTGCCCACCGACCAGGGGATCAGCCCGAGCCCGGTCCGCAGGGCCCTCGACGTCGCCGTGGCCGTGACGATCCTGGTCCTGATCTGGCCGCTCTTCCTCCTGCTCGCCATGGCGACGCGGCTGAGCACGGGCGGCACGGCGATCTACCGCCAGCAGCGAGTCGGCCAGGGCGGTATCGCGTTCACGCTGTACAAATTCCGGACGATGCGGCCCACGACGGGGGGCCCGGAGGTCACCGCTCCAGGTGATGACCGGGTGACCCGGCTGGGCGCGATCATGCGCAAGACCAGCCTCGATGAGCTGCCGCAGATGGTGAACGTGCTGCTTGGCCACATGACGCTGGTCGGGCCGCGGCCCGAGTCCGTCGCCCTCGCCACACGGTACCCAGAAAGACTCCGCTTCGTCTTCCGGTACCGGCCGGGGGTCACCGGTCCCTGCCAGGTTCTCGTGCGCGATGAGAAGGTCCTGGGCTGGGCCGTGGACGTGGAGAAGTTCTACCTGACCAAGCTTCTCCCGCACCGGGTCGAAAAGGACATGGATTTCCTGAACGACCCGACGCTGGCCCGTACCGTTCGGTGGCTGGTCATCACCTTCCTGTACCTCCTCCACACGGCAAAGCCGGACCTGGGTCCGGCTCAGCCTGAACTCGCCGGGGCGACGGCGCTGTCCGGACCGACCGACGACTGAGATCCTCGCCCGCGGAAGTCCGTTGGGCACCAGTTACATATCAACGTTTTCCCCGGGCGGCACCGCGATGCGTCCGACCCGGTAAGGGGAGGGATTGTCATGCAGGTCCGGCTCAGTCAGTCGTCCAGGTCCATCGCGCTCATTGTGCTCGTGCTCGTGCTGGCCGCGTGCGGGAGCACCGTATACAGCCCCGGCACGAGCGCCTCGCCGTCCCGCAACACGAATGCGCCCGCGTCCCAAGGCGCCGCGGCGGCATCGTCCCTCAGCGCGGCAATACCGGCGCCGCGCGCGACGGCGGCGGCAGCGGCATCGGCTCTGCCTGCGCAAGATGCGCTGTCATGCCGGACCGACATCGACCCGACCGGCGCATACCTGCCCAAGAAGAACATGACCGCCGAGCACCTCATCGCCTTGCTGGGCGCGATGCTGATCGTCGACGGGAGGGGCATCATCGCGGGCACGCCGGCGCGGTCCTCCGCGAATCTCCTGGACGGCGCCGGGTTCAACTTCGGGACGAGCAATACCATCGGCCGGCTCTCAGCCGATGCCGCCAGGTTTGTTGCCGATGAGCAAACTTATAGCCCGACGGGGCCAGTGCAAGCCTTTGCCGGCCCGAGGCTGGAGGCCGATATCCGCCACCTCATGCGAGACTGCCCGCAGAGCATCAAGGACGCGCATGAGATCGCGAATAGATAACCCCGGCATCCTCATCGTGAAGGTCGCGGCCGATGAGCGCGGACAGGTCCGCGCTAACCCTGGGGCCGATGAGACTTGCGGGAGGCTTTGGGCTCTGTGTGGCGACGCGACGATTTCCGCACACCATCGATCACGAGCGGCCGGACCCGAGCCATTAATGAAACGCTCACGAAGAATCAGATTTAAACCAAAGTGCTTGTGGATCTTCGTGATAGTCGAATAAAATTCGAATTACGTTGGGTGGATAGCCTAGGCCTGAGTCTGTCTGCTCTTCCCCGGGAAACCCGCTGCCCGGTGAGACTCTCACGCCGTTCTGCCCGATTTGGGGGAGTGTTCCCGTGTTCTTTCTTCGATTCTCTGCCGAGTTTTCTCGTGCGCGCTAACGGACGGCGGGCTGCCAGCTGGTGCGGTCTGTCCGGTATCGTCATCGCCGCCAGCGTGCTGACCAGCGCTACCGCCGCGCATGCGTCCACCACTTACGTGGTGGACAACACCAATCCGTCCTGCTCTGACACGGCGGGGACGCCGTTCTGCACCATCGCCGCCGCCGCGAAAAAGGCCCAGCCCGGGGACACGGTAATGGTCAACGCGGGAACATATCCCGCGACCTCGGTGAACCCGACCAACTCCGGCACGTCGGGCAGCCCGATCACCTTCGCCGCCAACCAGGGCGTTACGATAACCGGCGGGGCAGCCGGGACAAGGGCGTTCGCGCTTTCCGGTAAGAGCTACATCACGATCCAAGGTTTCACCATCACCGGTACGCCGTCCTACGGCATCTCCGTGTCCGGCGGCGGCAACATTACGATCTCCAACAACACCGAGTCGAACGCGGGCACGCCGATATCGGCTCCGGCCGCCGGAATTTACCTGAACAACGTCGCCGGCGGACTCGTCCAGGGCAATGTCACGCACGATAACTCCGCGCACGGCATCTACCTGACCGGGTCGACGACGGGCGTGACCGTGCAGGGGAATACCTCCTACCACAACGCCTACCAGTACCAGCGCAACGCGAACGGCATCGACGACATCGCGCCGGGTAACTCCATCATCGGCAACGTGACGTATGCCAACGAGGACACCGGGATCAACATCTACACCGGCGGCGACAACGCGCTCGTCTCGGACAACGTCACGTACGGCAATGGCGACCACGGCATCGACGACTTCGACGTGACCGGCGGCCGCATCATCGGCAACACGGTCTACGGCAACTGCACGGACGGCATCAACGTCGAGGGCACGAGCGGCAACTACAACATCGAGAACAACGTCTCGATGAACAACGCGACCGGCGCCGTCATCAACCCGACCCCGATCGCCACCAACCCGAGCACCGGGCAGCCGTACTACACCAATCTCTGCAACCGGCGGATCGGGGATATCGGCATCTACGACTCGGCGCCGTCGTCCACGACGACCAATTACAACCTCGTGTGGCAGAGCGGCGCGGGTGCGTGGTACACGTGGGCCGGGGTCTCGTACACCGGTGCCAGCAGCCTGTCGGCGCTGCAAACGGCCAGCGGGCAGGAGTCCCAAGGCAAGTTCGCGAACCCGCTGTTCGTGAATCCCTCGGCGTCGAACTTCCAGCTGAGCGCGGGATCGCTCGCCATCGATTCAGCCGATTCCCTCGCCTCGGGCGAGCAGGCCACCGACATCCTGGGCAATGCCCGTTTCGACGACCCGTGTACCGCCAATACCGGCAATCC
>Ga0070730_10002274_pt1 | contig 17577 bp, 16 predicted proteins | sample Coa_R1_3_FD_66447 | JGI IMG/M metagenome (GOLD analysis project Ga0070730, IMG submission 66447) | Surface soil microbial communities from Centralia Pennsylvania, which are recovering from an underground coalmine fire - Coalmine... | ecosystem: Environmental > Terrestrial > Soil > Unclassified ... | reverse complement strand
CTTCAAACCTGGCCGGCTAGGGTCCGCCCGTTACCCCATCTAGATGTGTGGCCTCAATAGGTTGTTCTCGTCCAAGCCGAGGCAGCTAATGGGTGTTTTGGATTTTGGACTGCCGTGTGGGCGATGCCAGTTGTAATTGTGGAGCCATAGATTGAACGCTGTCCCGGCCTCATTCTCGAGGTCGGCTGCCGGGCGGGCGCGTTGGAAATTCTTCACCGCACGGCGCAAGGCGCACGACGAAAAGGCGGGATCTGCCTGACCGCTGGCGTTGGAGCCAGTCCGACATGTCGGCGCTCACTTTGCCTTCGAGCGGACCACTAACGGCCAGCTGTTCTCATCGCGAACGAAGGCGCGACCATCGTTGAGCGGCAGCCGCGCTCAGCCATAATCCATGCTTACCGGCGACGCGCAGCGGCGTCTGTCAACGACAATCGAGTAGGATGACCATGCTCTGTGGCGCTATCTGTCTGTCGCACAGCCCGTTGATGCACCACAATCGTGCGCCCGCCGAAATCGAGGCGGGCTGGAACGATGCGGTCAGCAAAGCGCGCGAATTTATCCGTGAAATCGAAGCGACCCACTGCGTCATCTTCTTTCCCGATCATGTGAACGGGTTCTTCTACAACCTCCTTCCGCCATTTTGCGTCGGTGCCGCCGGTTCGTCTTTGGGGGACTTCGGAACAGTACCGGGTCCGATAGATATCCCGGAAAGCCTGGCGGCCGACTGCCATGCTTATTGCGTGGCGCATGAAGTCGATGCGGCGATCTCATACGACATGACGATCGATCATGGCGCGACCCAGGCGTTCGAGGCGCTGTCGGGTGACGGGCACCTTCAGGGATTCCTGCCGATCTTCGTCAACTGCATCGCGGCACCGATGCCAAGTTTCGAGCGCGCCCGCACGCTTGGCCGGGTCGTTGGTAATTGGGCAATGCAACGTCCGGAGCGCTTCGTATTCGTGGGGTCCGGCGGATTGTCGCACGATCCGCCCCTCCCGAACCTCGAAACGGCGGTAGGCCGCGCGGCCGAGCGGTTACGCAAGGGTGGCCCCCTTTCATACAGTGAGCGACTTGCCCGCCAGCATCGCGTCCTGTCCGAGGGCAAGTTACTGCGATCAGGGCAATCCGCGGTTAAACCGCTCAATCCGGACTGGGATCGCGAGACGCTCGGGAAGCTTGCTTCCGGTCGTCTCGATATCCTGGACGAACTCAGCGCTGAGGCGCTTGCCGGTATTGCAGGAAATGGGGCGAACGAGCTGCGCACGTGGGTCGCGGCGCTCGAGGCCGTCGGCGCCTACGAGACCAAGACCAGCTTTTACGAGCCCGTCGACGAATGGATCACCGGTATGGGGATGCTGATCGTCCAACCCAAAGAAGCAACAGCCTCAGCCAGCCAAAGCGCTGTGTAGAGACTGAAGGGGATTTTAAAATTATCGTAGAAGATCAGGTGCTGCCAATCGACAATCGCAAAGGTGGAGAACACTTTTCATTGTCATCTAGTCATATTCCTCGACAAATAAGAAATTGAGGACTGAGAATGAAAATCTCCGATGGATTTGATGCAGACATTCTTGTTGTCGGTACGGGGCCGACAGGCGGCACTGTGGCTCTCGCCGCAGCGTTGGCGGGAGTCCGCGTTCATGTCGTGTCGCAATTTCCATGGATGGCGAACACCCCGCGCGCCCACATCACTAATCAGCGCACCATGGAGGTGTTTCGCGACCTGGGGCTTAGCGAGGCTGTTCGACAGAGGGCAACCCCTTGGGAATTCATGGGGGACACCACCTTCTGTTCGAGTTTTGCCGGCGATGAGTTCCTAAGGGCGCATTGGTGGGGCACCGGCGAGCAGCGTAAGGGCGACTATATCAAGGCTAGTCCATGTGGGTTGGTCGACCTGATCCAGTCGGAAGTCGAACCGATCCTTCTCGAAGGCGGCGCACGCGCTGGCGCGACGATCGCGCTCAATACTGAGTTTATCCGTTACGAGGAGGACAGCGAAGGCGTCACGTCCCTGCTGCTGGATCGAGTTACCGGCCGGGAATATGGCATTCGCACCCGCTTCCTGGTCGGCGCGGATGGAGGGCGGTCCAAAGTCTTCGAGCAGGCCGGTCTCCCGCTCGAGGGTCAACCGCCCAGGGGTGGGCATGTTTATGTCCAGTTCAAAGCGGATCTCACGCGCTACGCCCAGCATCGCCCCAGCATCCTGAACTATGTCGTGTCCGATGAAGCGGGCTTCGGCGAGATCGGCTTTGGATTGCTCCGGGCGACCAAACCTTGGAATGACTGGATTGCCGGCTGGGGATTCGACATCAGCCAAGGCGACCCGGACACGTCGGAAGGCGAACTCATCACCCGGATCCGGGCGCTGATCGGCGACCCTGAGATCGAGATAGAGCTCGGCCGTCCCTCGCTTTGGTATGTGAACGAGGCCTATGCGCCGCACTACAGCAAGGGCCGCATCTTTTGCGGCGGCGACGCATGCCATCGCCATCCGCCCTCGAGTGGACTGGGCCTCAACACCTGCGTGCAGGACGCTCACAATCTCGGATGGAAGCTCGCTTATGTCGTAAAAGGTTTTGCGGGCGAGGAAATGCTCCAATCCTATAGTCAGGAGCGCGCGCCGGTCGGCAAGCAGATTGTCGCGCGTGCCAACCAGTCGCGGCGGGATTATGCGGCTATGCACGCCGTTCTTCGCGTGCCCGACGCAAAGAAACCGAGCGCAGCGGGCTTGGCGCGTCTGCGCGACCCAGGTCCGGAAGGCGTCAAGGCGCGCGCGGCGCTTGAAGCCGCTCTGGATGTCAAGCAGACGGAGTTCAACGCCGAGGGCGTCGAGATGAACCAGCGCTACACATCGCGCGCGATCATCACCGACCCATCAGCAGAAGCCGAGATATTCGCTCGCGATCCGCTTCTCTATCACCAACCGACAACCCGGCCCGGCGCCAAGATTCCCCACGTTTGGCTCGTCGACCATAATGGTTTGAAGAGGTCGACCCTCGACGTGACTGGGCAAGGCGCGTTTTCTTTGGTCACTGGGCTTGCCGGTCAAGTCTGGTCCGCCGCGGCCAAACGTCTCGATCTCCCCTACTTGCGGTGTGTCGTCGTCGATACGCCGGATTTCCAGGATCTCTACCGCGAATGGCAGCGTGTCCGCGAGATCGAGGAGGATGGCGTACTGCTGGTTCGGCCTGACGGCTATATTGCCTGGCGGCAGGTCACGGCGCCGCCAGATGCGGACAGCGCTACCGATCTGCTGCGCGCGGCGCTCGAGACGATCCTCGCGACGGCGATCGAGCCATCTACGGCGTCGCTTGCGTCGCAGCCGCACCCCAACGCTCTGGAAACACGGGAAATGGCATGAACAAGCTTAGCGAAGAAGCGACGAGCCGCTTCGTCACCATCTCCGAAGGCCCGCTCACAAACTTCAAAATCCATTATAACGACGGAGGCGACGGCGAGACTGTCGTCATGCTCCATGGGTCTGGCGCCGGCGCGTCATCCTGGGCCAATTTCAGTCGCAACGTTGACGGGTTTGTCGCTGCAGGTTTTCGCGTGCTGCTGATCGATCTGCCAGGTTGGGGCAAGAGCGATCCGATCGTCATCGAAAGCGGTTTCCGCAACGTCATCAACGCGGCTGCGGTCAAGGGTGTGCTGGACGCGCTCGAAATCGACACCGTTTATCTCGTCGGAAACTCGATGGGGGGCATGACGTCCCTGCAGTTTGTCGTGTCCTACCCAGACCGGGTGAGGAAGCTTGTCACGATGGGCGGTGGGGCGGGAGGCTCCAACATCCTGACGCCGATGCCAACCGAGGGGATAAAGCGACTGAACGAACTTTATGTCGAACCGACCGAGGCAAATCTCAATCGGATGCTCGACATCTTCGTGTACGATACGAGCCGCCTAACGCCCGATCTCAGGGAGATCCGGCACCAGAATATGATGCGGCATCCGGAGCATCTGGAGAATTTTGCGAAGTCTGCCCGCGTCAACCCGACGCATCAGGCCATCCCGGAAGTTGCGAACAATCTGGCTGGCATAAAGGCTCCGGTCTTGATCATCTGGGGCAGCGGCGACCGGTTCGTACCGCTCGAAGCGGGAATGCGCTTGCTGGCGATCCCAGATTCACGCCTTCATGTCTTCAACCAGTGCGGCCATTGGGCGCAATGGGAGCATGCCGAAGCTTTCAATCGCCTCGTCATCGATTTTCTCAACCATTGATCGAGCCCAACTCAGGGAGGCGTCTGTCAGTGGCGAGCACCGCCTTCCCGTCCATATTGTCTATGGGATCACTGGAAACATGAAGACCGGGTGGAGCGGATTTCTGGCTGGCAAGGTGACTCATTGCTCAAGTCATCGAGGTCCATGTCATTCCGCCCTCCCGTGTCCCGGTGGATCGCCGCGCACGTCACTCGAAGAAATTAACTAGGTAATACAGGGTGTTGGGCTGGTAGGGAACTGGCTTGTTCCCTACGATTCAGACTCCTCGGATCCCGCCTGATCCCGGAATTCTCCCACGAATTCTCCCATGCGGCTGCGGCGGTTGGACGCCCATCGAAGCCAATCCGGTATCTTAAGCTGCCCTTCTAAACTGCCTATTTACTCGTATCGGCTGGAGGCGGTCTATCGCGACAGTGAGGTGGTGCATCCGCGCGTCGAGGCGCTGCTACGCCCGCTCTGGGTCATACGGGACAAGCCCGAGGGCAAGCATGTCTTCCTCAATCGGCTGGGCGAGCCCTATACCGACACGCGTGATCTGGCCGTTCAAGGCGGCAATCCACTGTCTTCGGCCCATAAGACCGCCTGCAAGCGCAAGGGCATCGACGACTTCACTGTTCATGACTGGCGCCATCACTGGGCCAGCCACTGCGTCATGTCGGGTGTCGATTTGATTACCATCATGCGGCTTGGAGGATGGAAGTCACTCCGTTTGGTTCAGCGCTATGCAGCTGTCGATACACGCCATATGGACCGCGCGGTCATGAGCTTGGTCTGAAACCCCGTGGTCCATGGATGATCGCTGCGGGATGCTGAGCGCTTTGACCTTGGACGACGCGGCGGCAAGCTGGCCGCCAGACTTGTCGGCTCCAATTCATGGAGTCTTTCGAAGCATGGCCGTCAGAGCAAACCGAACCAAGTCCCCTGCGGTCGGTTCGGTCATGAAGGTCATCGCGGGTGCGAATACCAATTCGAAAACGATCGCGCCGAGGATCTCGGGGGCGCCTGGATCGGCTTCCCCGATGCTGGCGAGGCGCTGCCCGAGCTGGATCCATGCGGCCTTCAGTATCTGTTCCTGCTCCCGTCCAAAATGGTCATTCTGTTTGGCATGGCGAACATATTCCAGGAGCAGCAGTGACCAGTTGCCGTCACGCGACCGATCGTCGGCCCAACGGGCTACCCGTTCGATCGCGTCCTCAACAGACGTTGATCCGTCAAGGGAAGCGAGGAGTTCCGTGAGGCCCGAATCCGAATATTGCTTCAGAACCTCCAGAAAGATCGCCTCCTTGCCCGTGAAATTCGGGTAAAAGGCGCCCTTGGAATAGCCGGCATTATCCGAGATGGCTTCGATGCTGGTGCCGCCATAACCGTCCCGGGCGAAAAGCTCGCGTGCCGATTCTAGCAGCTTGCGCCTGGTGGCCGCTTGGCGCTGCTCCTGTGTTAATCTCGCCACCTTCGCGCTCCCAAGATTCTGCTTTCCTACGACGTCGTGTCGACCACCGGTCGCACAGACATTCCCACACGCAGCGCTTGCGCATCTCTCTGGCCAGGATCAATCCGAATTCGCAGAGGAAGACGCTGCACGATCTTCGTGAAGTTCCCGGTGCCGTTCTCGGGTGCGATCGCTGCAAAGGTGACACCGCTCGCCGGGGCAAGGCTCTCGACGTGGCCGCGGAGATGGATCCCCGGCAGCGTGTCTACACTGATGCTCACCGATTGTCCGGGGCGGACCTTGCGCAATTGGGTTTCACGGAAATTGGCTTCCACATAGGCCTGGTCCAACGGCACGACCGCGAGCAAGGGGGCGCCAATTTCGATGTAATTGCCGACCCGTACCAAACGATGGCCAATGGTGCCGTCGATTGGTGCCACGATCCGGGTATAGGACAGGTTGAGACGGGCCGCGTTCAGACCGGCCCGGGCGCGTTCTGTCGTTGCCTCGGCGTTTGCGAGGTTGGCTTGCAAGATCGCGACCTGATCGTGAGCCGCAGCGTGCGCCGCGATGTCGCGGCGTCGCGCGGCCATGTCTGCCACTAGACGCGAATTGGTCTCCTGCTGTTCCTGAAGGCTTGCTGAGCCGTCGGATGCCAGTGCCCTGTAGCGTGTCGCATTGGCGTGCGAGAGCTCAATGGCCGCGGCGTCGGCATCAACCGTTGCCGAGGCCTGATCGATGAGGCTGGTTTGCCGCGCCAGAGAGGCACGAATGCTGGCTTCGGCGGCTTTCGCAGCCGAGTAATCGGCTTCGGCGGCGGCCAGCGCAACCTGGAAATCCCGGTCGTCGATGATCGCAAGGAGCTGCCCGCGCTTTACGCGCTGGTTGTCGTCAACCAGCACCCGTGCGATTAGACCACGCACCTTGGGCGCGACCGTGCTGTAGTCGGCCTGGACATAGGCATCGTCGGTCGACTGGCTGCTGCCGCCACTCTCGTCATGGTTGTAGGCAATGCCGCCGCCCAGAACGAGCAGGGCCATCAGGCCGCCGGCCGCAACCTTTGCGCCTTTTGGCAGAGTCATCGGATTATCCTTGCGTTTGGCCGCGCGGGGGGATGGTCGGCGGCGGAATATATTGAAGAAAGAAGGTCAGCGGCGCGAGAAGGAGCGCGAATAGCCCGAGATACCGGTAGCAATCCGCGATTGAGAGGGTGAAAGCCTGATGGGCAATCCGTTCAGCAACGCTGGCGATATCCGCGGGAGCGAGGTCCATCCCGGACCGGCCTGCCCGATCGACGAATGTCTGCTCATGCGAGGAACTGCGCACGATAAGCAGGTGGCCAAGCACTGTGCTACCCAACAAGGTACTAAATGCCCGGAGCGTGTTGACCAGTCCGGATACGAACGGGCCTTCCATGGGCGCGACAACGCTTGTCGCAAGAAACAGCATGGACACGACGGCGAAGGGCTGACCAAAGGCCTGCAGAATCTGGACGATGACGAATTCTGCCACCATCCACTCGCTGGTTACGAACGAGCCGATCCAGCACGATATTGCAATCAGGAGGAGACCGGTCGCTAACAGTCGTCGGGCGTCGATACACTTCTGGTAGAGCAGCCAGGCTGCGAGCGGGGCCAGCAGTATCTGTGGAAGGCTGACAAGTAAGCCGATCGGCGCGATTTGCAGCGGGCGAAAACCCTGAATATCGGCCAGTTGGTCGGACGGAAGCAGCGACCCCGACAATAGGGTGATCAGAAGGCCGACGAAAATCGTGAGACCGAGCCCCAGATTGCGTCGCTCCAGCAGCTGGAGTTTGACGAACGGGAGATGGTGATGGAATTCGCTGATCAGGAAGGCGATGAAAGCGAGAATGCCGCCGCCTAACAGCCAGCAGATCAGCGCGGAGTGGAACCAGTCGAGCCGCTCACCCTGATCAAGGCCGATCGCTATCATCACCAGCGCGATTGACCCTGTCACCAGCCCTGGCCAGTCCGCCTCCCGAAAGCGCTCGAGGCGCACCGGATCCTGTGGAATGCCCCACCACACAGCCCAGACTGCAAACGCGGAGAAGGGCATGATCTGCCAGTAAGCGAGGCGCCAGTCGAAAAGTCGATCCGTCCAGACCGCAGCCAACCAGATCGCGAGATTGGGGGCAAAAGTTGCGGTCAGCGAGTAGAGGCTGAGGCCATAGAGTCGGATAGACAATGGGAAGAAACGCAGGGCAGCGCTCATCAGGACGGGGATCAAGGCGCCGCCCAATAAGCCCTGGAGTGCCCGCATGGTGAGGAGCGCGCCATAACTCGGCGCGAACGGCATCAAGAGACCCAGCAGAGCGAAGCCCAGTACGACACCGATATGATAGCGGCGCAGCGAGAAGGTTGAGGCAAACCACGCAGAGATCGGCATCGCCGCCAGCTCGGCGGCGGTGTAGACCGTACCGATCCATTTCCCGTCGTCGAGGCCGTAACCGAAGCCGCCCTTTATGTCGGGCAGCGCAAGGCCGCCAACACGGTTGTTCAGACCCGACATGATCGCCGCGACCAACACGCCCAGCACGCCCACGAACAGGCGCAGCCCGAACGGATGTTGCGCCGCGGCGGCGAGGTGCGCGGTCGCCGGCGGATGCTCTATCGGAGCAAGAGCGGTCACGACGGCCGCTTCCCGGTTGGCGGTGTCCAGCCTCCCCCCAGGGCCTTGTAGAGTGCGATCATTGCTGATGCGCTGGCGGTCCGACTGTCTGCGAGGTCTGCCTCGTTGGAGAGCAGGCTGCGTTCCGCGATCAGGACAGAGAGATAGGCGGTCGCACCTTCGCGATAGCGGCGTTCGGCGACGGCGACGGCAACCCGGCTCTGTTCGGTCGCATTGCTCAGGGCGTCACGTCGATCTTGCTCTGTCTTGAATGCGGTGAGGGCATCGTCGACCTCGTGCCACGCCTTCAGCACGGTCTCCCGGTAGTGCAAGGCCGCGATCTGCTGATCCGCCTTTGTCAGCTCGAGTTCGCCGCGCAGGCGACCGCCCTGGAAGATGGGAAGTTTCATCACCGGACCCACGAGGTACTGGCGGGCCCCCCATCCTGGGATATTGGAAATGTCGAGGCCCTGAGTGCCGAAGCTGCCGGTCAGGCTGATGCTGGGATAGAAATTTGCCTTCGCGACACCGATCCGCGCGGTAGCCGCATGCAGGGCAGCCTCAGCCGATGCAATGTCGGGGCGTCGCTCTGCAAGCTCGGAAGGCAAGCCTACGGGGACGAGATCGGGCAGAACGGGGACTTCGGCGGGCTTCGACAGGACCTCATCAAGTGCGTGAGGAGGAGCCGCAATAAGCAGGGCCAGAGCGTTGCTGAACGTAGCGATCTGTTGAACGAGAGAAGGGATGGACGCCTCGATGGTACTCAACTGTGCAGCTGCGGTCGCCGTGTCGTACTTCGTAGCCGCGCCTTCCGCCTCTCGGTGTTCCGCAATCATCAGGCCTCTCGCGACGGTGTCGCGATTGCTGCGAATGACCTCGAGCTTGGCCTCCGCTCCTCGCAGTGCCATGTATGTTTTGGCCACTTCAGCGGTCAGAGTGACCCGCGCCGCTTCGCGATCATAGATCGCTGACTGCGTATCGGCTCTGGCTGCTTCGCGCAGACGACGTGCCTTGCCCCAGAGGTCGATCTCCCAGGAAGCATCGAAGCCGAGCTGAAACAGGTCGTAGGCGGGCGATCCGTTCGACCCGGCCACCGTTGTGCTGCCGAACGGGCTTGCGCCATTGGCGGAATCGGGGGCGGGGCTCTGCGATCCCAGAAGGCTCAGGATCCCCTTCGGGCTAGCGCGCTCGCGCATGTAGGACGCATTGGCTGACGCGCTCGGCAGGCCACTGGCCCCGGCAATTCGGAGCTGCGCCCTGCTTTCGGCCACGCGCAACGCTGCTGCTTGAAGATCAAGATTCTGCTCAACAGCCTGCTGCTCGAGAGCCGACAATATGGGGTCGTTGAAACTATCCCACCAATCCGGCGGAACCGGCTGCGCGACGAGCTGGCTTCCGGTGGGACGGGTGGCAGCATAGCTGTCAGCAGGTTCGCCCGGAACGTCAGGCTTGAAATTCGGACCGAGCGCACAGCCAGACAGGATCGAGCACGCCAGGAAAAGAAACGATTTGCGCATGATGGACGGTCAAACCTGTTGGGTACGTGAACGTATGTATATACGTTGTAGTATGTGAATCAAGGGCGATCGGTATCAGGCCTGCGCCGACTGCTCTCGATTTACGCGCAAGGCGCCGCCGGAGTTTGGGTGGCAGAACGCGCCGCTGAACGAGCGGCATGCCGTCGAACAGCACGCCATCGAGCGCGGTGGCCGGACTGTCGTAAATCTTGCTGGTTAAGCTATCCCAACGTCCGATAATCGGACAACATGCTCGCATATCGGACCAAATTTGATAGGGTCTTGAGCAGGTCGAATGAGTCGAGCAAATATCGGCGCAATCGGCCGACGGAATTGATAGCCACCCGGACGCGGGTACGCCTATCGGGAGCAGGACGTGTACAGATCAGGTTATAGGCCGGAACAATGAGGGCGGGTGCCGCCAAGCCCTTCACCGCAGCCGAAACTCATGGAATCCTCCTGCGTCCCGAGCATCGCATTGCAGCCGCGAGCGATAGCCTTGGTTGGCGCTCGCTCTACGCTTCGCATCAGTTCGAGCATCCTTACGAGGGTCGTTTCAGCGCGCGTGATGATCATCTGGTGATTGTCCACCTCTCCGGGCCGGTGAAGGTCGAACGGAGCCTGAGCGGCGAGCGCGACCGGCAGCGCATTTCAACAGGCGGCCTGTTCATCCTGCCGCCCGGCCGTGATTTCGGCGTGGCGCTGATGGCCCCGCTCGAAACCGTGCATCTTTACGTGCGCGGCGGGCTGCTCAAGGCGGCCGCGAAAGAGCTGTGCAAGGGCGATCCCGAGACCGTCGAGTTCCTTCCGCGCCTCGGCGAGCAGGATCCCCTCATCGAGCAGCTCGCGCGTATGGCCTGCGCCATGTTGACCGAAAAGCAGGGCGATTTCTTCGCCGATGGCATCGCCCGCCTGCTGGCGGCCCAGCTCGTTCGTCACCATTCGACCGGTCTGCAGGCAGAGCTGCCGAGGATCACCGGCCTCCAGCCGCGCCAGCTGCGCGCCGTGCGCGAACTGATCGAAGAGCGGATGGACGAGCCGCTCTGCATCGATGATCTCGCCGCGGCGGCGGGCCTGAGCCCGATCCACTTCGCGCGCCAGTTCAAGCGCACGACCGGCCGCGCGCCGCATCAATATCTGATCGAGATGCGCGTCAGTCGTGCGCGCGATCTGCTCGCGGGTGAGCTGTCGATTGCCGAGATCGCGTTTCGCTGCGGGTTCAGCCATCAGGAGCATCTCACCCGGTTGTTCGGCCGCCAGTTCGGCACAACGCCGGCCGCCTATCGGCGGTCGCTGGCCAGTTGAGCACTGCCGCCCGTAGGGCGCGATAATCATGCAGAAACTAGCTGTGTTTGTGCAGGACGCCCTCTGGGGCGAGGCATAGCATCCTGCTTGCCGAGAGAGGTTTCATCCAGCGACCCTCTCGATTGTCGCTTCAAGCACCCAAAGGTTGCGAGCGCCCGAGTGAGAGGAGTTGCAATGATGACCGAGGTCGTCACCCGTTTTGGCGCACTGGCGGATTTCCAGAAGGGCGGAGTCGAGATCATCGATGACGATCCACGCAATTATGTCTTTTCCAATGTCTTCGAGGTTGCCGCCAACGCCCAACCCTTTGAGCGCGTCGCCGTCGGCAAGAACTTCGAATATGTGATCGAGTCCGCCCGGGCGGAGGGTCTGTCAGGCTGGTTCACCTGCGCCCATGACGAGTTTGTGCTGTGCATGGATGGCCGCATCGAGGTCCATCTCCTCAAGCTCGCCGATCCCGACGCGCATGTCGATCCCGAGAGCGAGGGCGCCGTCCGCATCGACCAGGACATGCCCGGAGGCCGCAAGATGGGCCGCATCGTGCTCGGTCGCGGCCATATGGCGTTGCTGCCAGTTGGCGCTGCCTATCGCTTCCAGGCGGACGAGCCTGCGGTGATGCTGTTCCAGACTATTGAGGGGGCGGTCACCATCCAGAAGTGGGCGCAGATCTGCCAGACCGAGGCCGCCTGAGCCGCCACGCGGACCCATTTGAAGGAGAGATTCCATGGCCATGGCCGAAACGCTTGAGAGCGCCACCATCGCACCCAGCGGCAATCTGCGCATCGATACCGAGTACCTCGCGATCAGCAATGAGACGGGGTATCGCGCCTTCCGCGCCGGCGGCTTCACCTTCCGCCGTGATGAGTATTTCGCCCGCCTGTCCTGGCCGGGCGGCTCACATATCGTTCCGATCGACGTCTTTCTGCGCGCGATGATGCGCGATGTCGCCTGGGGCTTCTTCTACGGCGTCGTCAATTTCGACCACGTCTTCGGCACCATCAACCATTATGGCGAGGTGACGATGTTCGCGGGGCGCTTCAACGACGCCTATCGCGAGGCGGGCCGCGACCATGAGGAGCGCTTCAAGTCCGAAACACTGATGGCGGTGTTCAAGGACATCCTCTCCGACTGGACCAACCAGGGCTATGATCCGTTCGCCGCGCCGATGGAAACGGGCCAGCCCTGGGGCGTGAAGAACGGGGACAATGACCAGGCGATCGGCCGCCAGCGTGTAACCGCGCGCCGGATGGTCAGCCTGCCCGGCGATACGCCGGTTCGTACCGACGCCGGGGGCCATCCGGTCAACCGCCAGTTCGCCGACGTTGCGCAGGATGTACCGATGGTCGAAGTGGAGCCGGGCTTCGAGGCAGAGGTCGGCGCCTTCAATCTGTTCGCCTACCTGTCGCGCTCTGACGTCACCTGGAATCCGAGCGTGTGCTCGGTGGTGGGCGACAGCCTGTTCTGCCCGACGTCCGAGGAGTTCATCCTCCCAATCGAGCACGGCAACGACCGCTGCGAGTGGTTCCTCCAGCTCTCTGACGAGATCACCTGGGACGTGAAGGACAAGGAGAGTGGTAAGCCCCGCGCGCGCGTCGTCGCTAAGGCCGGGGACATCTGCTGCATGCCGGCGGACATCCGCCACCAGGGCTATTCAACCAAGCGCTCGATGTTGCTGGTGTGGGAGAATGGCTCGCCCAAGATCCCGCAGATGATCGCCGACGGCAGTGCGCCGGTCGTGCCCGTCCACTTCTGATCGGGCTCCGCGCGCCATCCCCTTGACGGCGCGCAAGGTTGCCAGTCGCACTCGGCCGTATGAGCCGGGTCGCAGGAGAGAGAAGGCCATGGGGAGAGGATGGCAGCTCTCCCCGGCTGTCCGGCTGCGGACCCAGGGGCACTACGATCGCCATGTCGGCCCTGGCGAACTGTTCGACAACTTCACCAAGGACCACGAGCTCACCGGCTTGCTGGACCTGTTTTTCCTCTTTTGACGGAGCATTTCCATGGCCCTCGACGACCCGCATATCTTGAAGAATATCCAGACCAAGCTGCTGATCGGCGGCGAGTGGGTGGATGGCGTCGAGGGTACGACCATCGCGGTCGAGAATCCCTATGATGGCAGCAAGATCGCCGACGTCGCCGAGGCGACTGCCGCCGATGTCGACCGTGCGGTCGAAGCCGCCGAGAAGGCCTTCCCCGCCTGGCGTGCGCTTGCCGCGCATGAGCGGGGCCGCCTGCTGCTCAAGCTCGCTGACCGCATTGAGGATGAGGCCGCCGAGCTCGCCCGTCTCGAGGCGATCGACACCGGCCACCCGATCCGCGACTGCCTCGCGCTCGATGTGCCGCGCACCGCCCTCTGCTTTCGCTATTTCGGCGGTATGGCCGACAAGCTGGAAGGCTCGGTGATCCCGGTCGATGCCGGCTTCCTCAACTATGTCGAGCGCGAGCCGATCGGCGTGGTCGGCGCGATCGTGCCGTGGAACTTCCCGCTGATGTTCACCAGCTGGAAGATGGGCCCGGCGCTGGCAGCGGGGAACACGGTGGTGATCAAGCCGTCGGAAATTACCCCGCTCTCGACGCTCCGGATCGGCGAACTGATGATGGAGGTCGGTTTCCCGGCCGGCGTCGTCAACATCGTCACCGGCTATGGCAACACTGCCGGCCAGCGCATCGCCGAGCATCCGCGCATCGGCAAGGTGGCCTTCACCGGCTCGACCGCGACCGGCCGCCGCGTCGTCGAGGCTTCCGCGTCGAACCTCAAGAAGGTGCAGCTTGAGCTCGGCGGCAAGGGTCCGAACATCCTGTTCGAGGACGCCAACATCCCGGCGGCCGTCGGCGGCTCGGCCTTTGCCATCTTTCACAATCAGGGCCAGGCCTGCATCGCGGGCTCGCGCCTGATCGTCCATGAGAGCATCGCCGACGAGGTGCTGGAACGCTTCACGGCGCTGGCGAAGTCGATCCGGTTGGGTGATCCGCTTGATCCCGAGACCGAGATGGGGCCGCTCACCTCGCGCCTGCACCAGCAGCGCGTGCTGTCCTTCGTCGAGGTGGCGAAGGGCGAGGGCGGGCAGATCATGACCGGGGGCAAGACGCCCGACGGCGAAGCTTTCGCCAAGGGGTGCTTCATCGAACCCACCATCGTCCGCGCCAAGCCCGGCGACCGGGTTGCACAGGAGGAGGTGTTCGGACCGTTCGTGACGGTCTTGACCTTCAAGACTGAGGAGGAGGCGCTCGCCATCGCCAACGGCACGGATTATGGCCTCGGCGCCGGGCTGTGGACGCAGAACCTCACCCGCGCCCACCGCTTCGCCAAGCAGCTCCGGGCCGGCATGGTCTGGATCAACAGCTACAAGCGTGTGCACCCGGCCTCGCCCTTCGGCGGCGTCGGTCAGTCCGGCTACGGCCGCGAGATGGGCTTCGAGGCGATGCGCGAATATACCCAGTCCAAGTCGGTCTGGATCAATGTCGACGCGCAGACCCCGCCCTTCTATCGGCGCTGAGACGGTGGACCGGTTCGTCTATCGCGGGCTCCCGGCCCATGTCGTTTTCGGCCACGGGACGCGGGCCGGGCTCGGCGAGGCGATCGCTCGCGTAGGCGGACGCCGCGCGCTCCTCCTCTCTACACCGCATCAGGCGGAGCAAGCGCGCGTGGCGACAACGGGCGTCGATGCGATCGTGGCGGCCTTCGCGGATGCCACGATGCACACGCCCGTCGAGGTCACCGAGCGCGCCCTGTCCGTGGTGCAGGAGGCGCAGGCAGACTGTCTCGTCGCCTTCGGGGGCGGGTCGACCATCGGGCTCGGCAAGGCGCTGGCGCTCCGCACCGACCTGCCGCAGGTCGCGATCCCCACCACCTATGCCGGATCGGAAATGACGCCGATCCTCGGTCAGACCGAGAATGGCCGCAAGATCACGCTCCGCAGCGACAAGGTGTTGCCCGAGCTGGTGCTGTACGACGTCGACCTCACCCTGGGGCTGCCGGCCGGCATTTCGGGGACGAGCGGGATCAATGCGATCGCGCACGCCGTCGAGGGCCTGTACGCCGAGGACAGCAATCCGATCATGCGGATGATGGCAGGCGCCGGCATCGCCGCGCTGGCGAAGGCGCTGCCACAGATCGTTGTGCAGCCGCGCGATCTCGAGGCGCGGAGCGAGGCGCTCTACGGCGCATGGCTGTGCGGGACGGTGCTGGGCTCCGTCGGGATGGCGATCCACCACAAGCTCTGCCACACGCTCGGCGGCACCTTCGATCTGCCGCACGCCGAAACGCACACCATCATTCTGCCGCATGCCGTGGCCTACAATGCGGCGGCCGCACCCGAGGCCATGGCCCGGCTCAGCGAAGCGCTCGGCGGCGGTGTTCCCGCCGGCGCGCTGTTCGATCTCGGTCGTGCGGTGCATGCCCCCGCGGCGCTACGCGATCTCGGCATGCCCGAGGAAGGCATCGACCTCGCTGCCGATCTCGCCATGCAGACCCCCTATTGGAATCCGCGACCAATTGAGCGGGCCGGAATCCGCCAGCTCATCGCCGCCGCCTGGGCCGGAGAGCGCCCGGCAGCCACTTACTGATCGAGACGACCCATGACCCAACCGATATTCCCCGAGATCACCGAAGACGCCGTCACCCGGATGAAGAGTGCGGCGAACCCGCGCTTGCGCGAGGTGATGGCTATCATCACCCGCCACCTGCACGATGCGGTGCGCGAGGCACGGCTGACCGAAGAGGAGTGGGGGCAGGCGATCGACTATCTCACCCGCACCGGCCAGACCTGCTCGGCCACGCGGCAGGAGTTCATCCTGCTCTCCGACGTGCTGGGCGTGTCCATGCTGGTCGATGCGATCAATCACGACGATAGCGGCGCTGTGACCGCCTCGACCGTTTTCGGCCCCTTCTATTCGGGACTTCAGCCGGAGCTTCCGGCCGGCAGCTCGATCCTCAAGCGCGAGGAGCCGGGCGAGGACGTGCTCATGTCGGGGCATATCCTCGATGCGGACGGGAAGCCCATCGAGGCAGCGCTCATCGAGGTGTGGCAGACGGCTCCCAACGGGCTCTACGACGTACAGGATCCGGAGCAGCCGGCCGGGCATCTGCGCGCCAGCTTCCGGTCGGCGGCCGACGGCAGCTACCGGTTCCGGAGCCTTCTGCCCGTCTACTACCCGATTCCCGGCGATGGCCCGGTCGGCGAGCTGCTCGACGCGATGGGGCGGCATCCCAACCGGCCTGCGCACATCCACTTCATGATCAGCGCCCCGGGGTATCGCCGGCTCGTCACCCACCTGTTCGTGGCAGGCGATCCCTATCTCGAGAGCGATGCCGTATTCGGGGTGAAGCCCGAACTGATCGTGCAGCCGGAAACCAGCGCCGAAGGGCTCGGCATCCGCTACGATTTCCGGCTGGCGCAGGACGCATGAGCCGTGCCGGGCAATCAGGGTTATTGGCGGTTGCGCCCTAATGCGCCGCCCGAAGGGACGCCGCTCAGCCCGCTTGACTCGATCCCGGACGGCGGCGCGCGCGAATATCGCTTTGGGCGCGGCCGCAGCGCCTTTGCGATGTTCGTGGTGCGGATGGGGCAGCAGGCACACGGCTATCTGAACCTCTGCCCGCATTTCTCGCTGCCGCTCAATCACGAGCCCGACAGGTTCGTGGAGGGCGGGCATATCCTGTGCGTCCGTCATTTCGCCCGCTTCCGGCGCGACGACGGCTATTGCATCGACGGCGCCTGCATCGGCAGTTCTCTCGATCCGGTCCCAGTGGCGATTGGCGCTGACGGCATGCTCAGGATCAGCGGGGCGGGGGAAGGCTGAAATCAGCGTCCTTCGGCGCTTGGTTCGGGAAGCGAGCCTCGGCCCGCCGATCGCGGAGCCGAGGCTCGTACTTTCTACGCAATGTCGCGCGCCAGGCGCCATGGTCCGCGCGCTGAACATGAGCTGTTGCGTCCGGCGCGCGGGCTTCGATCTCGTCGATGGTGGCTTCGAATTCTGCGAGGGCTGGCGCCGGCAACCCTCGCAGAGACCGCGCGTATTTCGAGGGTCATTGATCCTGACGGAAATTGGCTCGACTTGTCTCAGCGCGCCTCGCATCCTGGACGCGCGCGACATTGCTGGCGCAGACCTCCAGTGCCGCCATCGTACGCGGGAAGGGCAGGAAGTCGGCATGATGCGTGCCCTCCCATTTCTGCCATGCGAGATGGTCGGAGATGGCGATGGGCGAAATCCGTTCGGCAAGCCTACGCAACCGGTACAGATGGTCGGACGACGGCGGTTCCACCGAGGCGAGCGACAGGCCGACCCCGTGGAGCGATATCGGATGGCGCTCGGCGAGCGCGCTCAGCGCGGCCAGCCGGGGCTCGCCGTCCACCACGTAATTCTCGGCATGAACTTCGAACCACAGGCCGTCGGCACGCGCCGTCAGCGCCTCGTCGAGATGCTCGGTCTTGAAGCCTAGGCCTGCGGTCGGGCTCATAGCGCGAGCATCAGGAC
>Ga0070730_10002270_pt1 | contig 17595 bp, 10 predicted proteins | sample Coa_R1_3_FD_66447 | JGI IMG/M metagenome (GOLD analysis project Ga0070730, IMG submission 66447) | Surface soil microbial communities from Centralia Pennsylvania, which are recovering from an underground coalmine fire - Coalmine... | ecosystem: Environmental > Terrestrial > Soil > Unclassified ... | reverse complement strand
TCGAGCCGAAGCTCGTGGCCGAGGTGCGGTTCAAGGAGTGGACGCCGGAAGCCCTGCTTCGCCATCCCGTCTTCCTGAGATGGAGGGATGACAAGGAGCCGGGGGAGTGCGTTCTGGCCGGGAGCCGGGAGCCGGGAGCCGGCGCCTCCGAGGCGAGCCGCGACTCCGACCCTCAAGGAGCCGGCGGCTCCCGGCTCCCGGCTCCCGGACCGCGTGAAGTTGTCTTCTCCAACCTGAAGAAGATTTTCTGGCCCGAGGACGGTTATACCAAGGGCGACCTCATCGAGTACTATCGCGCGATCTCGCCCTGGCTCCTGCCGTACCTCGCCGATCGCCCGGTGGTGATGACGCGCTTCCCCGACGGGATCACAGGGAAGTCATTCTTCCAGAAGGATGCGCCGGTGTTCGCGCCCGAATGGCTGCGCACCGAGCGCATGTGGAGCGAGGACACTCAGCGGGAGATCGATTATTTCGTTTGCGACGACCTGGACTCCCTTCTCTACATCGCGAACCTCGGCACCATTCCCCTCCACGTCTGGGGGAGCCGGATTGCGAGCCTCGAGCGCCCCGACTGGTGCATCCTGGATCTCGATCCGAAGGAAGCGCCCTTCACCGACGTCGTGAAGGTCGCGAAGGCCACGAAGAAGCTCTGCGACGACATCGGGCTCCCCGCCTACATCAAGACCTCGGGCTCCACCGGCCTCCACGTCCTCCTCCCGATGGGCCGCCAGGTGACCTACGAACAGTGCCGCCAGCTGGGCGGCCTCCTGGCCCGGGTGGTCGCGGCGGAGTTGCCCGACATCGCGACGATTACCCGGGTGGTGGGGAAGCGCGGAGGGCGCGTCTACCTCGACTACGGGCAGAATGGCCATGGCCGCTTGCTGGTCGCACCGTTTTCCATCAGACCCCTGCCGGGCGCTCCGGTGTCGATGCCCTTGAAGTGGAGTGAGGTCACGCCCGCTCTCGAGATCGGCCAGTTCACGATCAAGAACGCCCCTGCGCGGATGAAGAGGTTGAAGCGCGATCCCGTGATCCCGGTACTGGACGAGCAACCCGACCTTGTGAAGGCGCTCGGACTCCTTCAGGCGCGGGTGTGACCGCCAAGCCGCTCTCGATCGGCGTCCCCGAGCTCGGACTCGAGGTGTCGGGGCTCCTGGAGCTCCCGGCGCATGCGCGCGCGCTGTACGTGCTGGCGCACGGCGCGGGGGCGGGGATGCGTCATCCGTTTCTGGAAAAGATCGCGAACGGCCTCGCGGCCGCCGGCATGGGAACGCTCCGGTACCAGTTCCCCTACATGGAGCGCGGGAGCGGCCGAACCGATGCCCCCGACAAGTGCGTGGCGACGGTCACAGCGGCGGTCGCCAGCGCGCGAGCGGAAGCACCCGCGTTGCCGCTCGTGGCGGGTGGGAAATCGTTCGGAGGCCGCATGACCTCGACGGCCCAGTCCCGCGCGCCCTTGGACGGCGTGCGCGGCCTCATTTTCCTGGGCTTCCCGCTCCACGCTCCCGGAAAGCCCGGGATCACGCGGGGCGAGCACCTGGACCTGGTGAAGATCCCGATGCTCTTCCTGCAGGGGACCCGGGATGAGTTCGCGCAGCCGGAGCTTTTGCATCAGGTTGTCGCGCGGTTGAAACCCCGGGCGACTTTGCATGAAGTCGAAGGCGGGGATCATTCGTTCAAGGTGCCGAAGAAGCAGGCGACCGAGGCGAGCATCTTTGAGGATCTCGTCACCACCATCACCGACTGGACCGACCGGAGCGCCAGATGAGCTACTGGATTCTGAAAACCGAACCGACCGCCTACAGCTACGACCGCCTGGAGAAGGAAAGGACCGCGGTCTGGGATGGCGTCGCCAATCCCGTCGCCTTGAAGAACCTCAAGGCCATGGAAAAGGGCGACGAGCTGATGATCTACCACACGGGGGCGGAGAAGTCGGTCATCGGCACCGCGTCGGTGGCGAAAGAAGCCTATCCCGACCCGAAGGCCGGCAATCCGTCGATGGTCGTGATCGACATCAAGGTGGGGAAGCGCCTGACCAAGCCCGTCACGCTCGCGCAGATCAAGGCCGATGCCACCTTCGCGGAGATGGCGCTGGTGCGCCAGGGACGGTTGTCGGTCGTACCGGCGACGGCCGTGCAGTGGAAGCGCCTCCTGGCGCTGGCGGAGTAGTGTAACGCGGATCACAATGACGCCGCCGTTGGCCTCCCCGGCGGCGCGCTCTACCCAAGGCCCGGCGCGCTTCGCCGCCCTCCATTCTCGACCCCCCGTGGCCGTAGTAGACTAAGCCCCATGGCCTTTCGTCCCGAGCCCGAACCCCGCGCCCGCTTTTCCTGGAAGATCGTCCTGACCCTCTGGACGATTTACGGCTTGACCACGTCCCTGCAGGAGCTCGTCGGGGCGATGGCGTACGGGCGGCACGAGCCGTGGTGGTTCGGCCCCGCGCAGATGATGCCCCAGGCCTATCTCTGGGCGTTGCTCACGCCGTTCATCCTGTGGTGGGGGAACCGCTTCCCGCCGCGAGGACCGGGATGGCCCGGGCGGGTGCTGATTCACGTCGCGACGAGCCTCACGATCGTGACGTGCATGGACTCCGCGTTCGAGTTGTACCTCCCGTACCTGTCCGCCTGGGCCCACGTCCCGCTCTCGGATCTCAGCCTCCCCCTCGGATCCCGGATCATCCGGGTGCTGGCCTGGTGGCTGGTGTTCGATACGATGCTCTACTGGGTGGTGCTCTTCATCGGCTCGATGCGGGACGCGGGCGCGCGGGCGCAAGCGAAGGCGATGCGGGAATCGCAGCTCGAGACCCAGCTCGCGCAGGCCGAGCTGCATTCCCTGAAGATGCAGCTGCACCCGCACTTCCTCTTCAACGCGCTGCACACCGTGGGGACCCTGGTGCGCACGGGGAAGTCGGCTCTGGCGGTGCAGGTGGTGGGCCGGCTGGGAGACCTGCTCCGGCGGATGTTGGACGGCGCGGCCACCCAGGAGGTGCCGCTCCGTGAGGAGCTCGAGTTCGCGCGGAACTACCTCGACGTGGAACAAGCGCGCTTCTCCGATCGTCTGAAGGTCACCTGGACGGTGGAGCCGGGGGCGCAGGATGCCGCCGTGCCGCACCTCATCCTCCAGCCCCTGCTCGAGAACGCCATCCGGCACGGGATTGCCGCGGCTACCGCCGCAGGGATCCTGATCATCGGTGCCCGGTGTACCAATGGGACGCTGCACCTGACGGTCCGGGATGATGGCCCCGGAATGGCGGACGACCCGGGCCGGAGCGTGGGATCGAGCGGCGTCGGATTGGCGAACACCCGGCTCAGGCTCGCACGGCTCTACGGCGACCGCGCCGGACTCGAGGTTCTGAACGCGGAAGACGGGGGCGTCACCTCTCACGTCTTTCTGCCCTTCCGCCCCGCCGCCCCGGGGCGCTGACGAATGGAGAGCACGATGCGCGGCATGCGAACCCTGATCGTCGACGACGAACCCGCCGCCCGCGAGGGTCTGCGGCATCTCTTGTCCGCCGATCCGGAGATCGAGGTGGTGGGGGAGTGCCGGGACGGGAAGACGGCGACCGCGGCCATTCGCGACCAGTCACCCGAGCTCGTCTTTCTCGACGTCCAGATGCCCGAGCTCGACGGCCTCGGCGTCCTGCGCGACGTGCCCCCGGAGCGGCGTCCCGTCGTGGTGTTCGTGACGGGGTACGACCGCTACGCGCTCCAGGCCTTCGAGGTCCACGCGGTCGAGTATCTCCTCAAACCCTTCACCGACGACCGGTTTCGCGAGGCGCTGAGCCAGGCCAAGCTCCAGGTCCGCCGCACCCGCATGGGCGAGCTGGGCAAGGAGATGGCGACGCTCGCCGGCGGCACGAACGGCGCCTCCGCCGTCGCCGGGAAGTCCGCGCCGGCCGCGGGGTACCGCTCGCGTCTGGTCGTGAAGACGGGAGGCAACGTCGTCCTGGTTCCGGTTGAAGACATCGACTGGATCGACGCCGACGGAGACTACGTCCGCATTCACGTCGGCAAGGTGTCGCACACGGTGCGCGAGACCATGCATCACCTCGAGACCGAGCTGGATCCGGCGCGCTTCGTCCGCATCCACCGGTCCACCATCGTGAATCTCGCGCGCGTGAAGGAGCTGCAGCCCTTCTACCGCGGCGAGTTCGTCGCCGTGCTCCACGACGGCACCCGCCTCAAGTTGTCCCGGGGTTGCCGGGACACCTTGGAGGCCCGCCTCGGTCGCCGTTTGTAACGGTTTTTCGTCGCCCCCCTCTGACGGTTGGTCGTCAGGCTAGCGCGGCTCATCGCGCGTGCATTTCCAAGCCCCAGATACGTCTCTAGCGTCACAGCAGCCGCTGCCCCCCGGCATTCCGCCGGGGGCCGGCGTGCCCTTTCAGGTGAGGAGGGTCAGTTGCCGTCTCCGGGGTCCCTGATGGTTCGCACACCGTCTTTGAAAGGAGCACACGCATGTCGTTTTCTGTTCGCTCGTTGTTCGCGTTCACCAGCGTCCTGGTATTGGGTGGCGGGGCGTTAGCGGCGCAGACAACCGGCAAAGTCCAGGGTTCGGTTACCGGGCCCGACGGCGCACCGCTCGCCCATGCACAGGTGACGGTGACGGGAACGTCCTTCGGCGCCGTGACCGACGACAAGGGTTACTACTTCATCAACAACATCCCCGCCGGCCTCTACCGGATGCAGGCGCAGTACATCGGGATGGCGCCGGGACAGGCTGAGGGCGTCCGCATCCTGGCCGGGCAGACGCTCACGCAGAACTTCCCGCTGCAGAACAAGGCTCTCACGGTCACCGGGATCAACGTGGTGGCCGCGGCGGATGCGGCGGTGCCCCGTGACCAGGTGACTTCGAAGACCATCGTCTCCGGTGAGCTGGTGCAGAACCTGCCGGTCCAGAACGTCCGGAACGTGGTGGCGTTGACGCCCGGTGTCGTCGAGTCGGGCAACGGACTGGGCGTATCGATTCGCGGCGGCCGCCCTGGTGAGGAAGCCGTCTACATCGACGGTGCCCCGGCCATCCGTCAGGCCCAGATCGTGGGCGGCGCGATGGGCGCTTCGCCGACGAATCTGGTGCAGACCAACGCGGTGGAAGAGGCGTCGATCACCACGGGCGCCATCGCCATCAACCAGGGCAATGCGCAGTCGGGCGTGATCGCCGTGACCACCCGGTCCGGCGGCGAGAAGCTCTCGGGAGCGTTCTCCGCGCAGAGCGACGGCATGTTCGCCAACACCGTCAGCACCGGCTACAACCGTTTCGAAGGCTCAGTGGGTGGGCCGGTACCGGGATTCTCCAGGCTCCGGTTCTTTCTGTCGGGCGTGCTGCAGGGTCAGACGTCGCCGTTCCGCTCGTATGGCGCGGCCGACGTTCCGTCCTACACCATGGCCGGCGTCGACACCACGGTCCACGTGGTCGGCCCGAGCGGCGCGGAAAGCGTCACGCTCCCGAGGTGGGTGCAGTACAGCGGCCAGTGCGACGCAGCGCAGAACAGCGGGGTCTCCTGCCAGGGCAACCGCCTGCCGTTCGACTGGACGACGAACCTGAACCTGCAGGGCAAGGTCAGCTACTTCTACGGGTCGGGATCGAGCATCGCGCTGTCGGCGATCGCCGAGGGCGACCAGAACCGCAACTACCCGAACCAGGTGATCGGTGACCCGGCCCTGTACTCGGGCACACACACCTGGGCCCGGGACGTCGTGCTGAACTGGGACCATTCGATCTTCAAGCAGGCCGATCGCGCGCTGTCCCTGAACCTCAACCTGTCGTACGCCACGAACCAGTCGATTTCGGGCGTGCTCGATCCGGCGACGGAAGTCTCGACGCGAAATCCGATGGGCGGCATGGAGTTCTCCACGCTCAATTTCGGCGGGTTCGGGCAGTTCGCGGGCGATTTCTTCAACAACCCCGAGCAGATCATCCGCGACATCCGGTCGAACGACGGGGAGCGGGTGCCGCTTCCCAACCGCACCGACCTGAACGCCGCGCAGCCCTACCGGATGAACCCCTACGCCATGCAGTCCGGCGGATTCTTCACCGAGGGCGTGGTGAATGGCGCGCAGTTGAACAACCTGTATAGCGAGAAGCGGCTGTACGGCCGGGCGCAGATCGACTGGCAGGCGAACCGGTATCACCGGTTCAACGTCGGCGGCGAGCTCCAGCGCTCCGACGTGGCGGCGTGGAACGGGATCCTGAACAACCAGATCTTCTCGAATGCCTATCACACCAAGCCGACCAACGGCGCGGCGTGGGTCTCCGACCGCCTCGACCTGGGTGACGTCGTGCTCGAGATGGGCGTGCGCTACGACTACTTCAACAGCAATGCGCTGTTCTCGAACACCCCGGGCTTCACGTTCTCGGATCCGACCTGGAACCAGGCGTCCGCGGCGAACGACACCGCGTACACCAACTCCCTGGCCCGGACCTTCACTCCCGGCGTCGGGCACTCGACCCTGAGCCCGCGCCTCCAGGTGTCGTTCCCGATCACGGACAACACCGACTTCCGGCTGTCCTACTCGCATCAGGTGCAGACACCGGACGTCAACACGATGCTCCAGGGCATCAACAGCGATCTGACCTTCACCAACTCGAACGACCGGTTCGGGCGGGACGTCGGGTTCGGGAAGACGATCCTGTTCGAGTTCGGCGTGCGGCACGCGTTCTCGCCGGACCTGGTGGTGGACTTGTCGGGCTACAACAAGAGCAAAGTCGCCGACCTCTCGTACCGGATCTTCGGGTACAATGACCCGACCAACCCGGGCCGCATCCTGAACATCAACGTCCTCACCAACGGGGATTTCGGATACGACCGCGGCCTCGATCTTCGTATCGACCGCCGGATGAGCAACTGGCTCACCGCCCAGATCGGGTACACGTTCGAGGTGGCCAACGGCACCGGTTCGTCGCCGTACTCCTACCTCACCACCGCGGCGCGCTCGATTTCCGGCGTCACGGGGAACGTTCTGCCCCCGGCCGAACAGCCCCGGGCGGTGAACGACCAGCGGACGCACAACATCGTGGGTGCGGTCTCGTTCACGGTGCCGCGCGGCTGGCAGGATGGCACCACGATCGGCTCCATCCTGAAGGACGTGAGCGCCTTCGCGACCTTCCAGGTCCTTTCCGGCCTGCCCTACACCCCGCTGACCAACGTCGGCGGCGGCGCGACGGCGCCGGGAACCAACTTCGGGCTTACCGCGGCGCAGGCGGGGGACATCAATTCCGCCACCACGCCGTGGACCAAGAACCTCGATCTCCGCGTCAACAAGGGTCTGAAGCTGGGCCGGCTGGATGTCACCGCCTTCGCGGACATCCGGAATCTGTTCAACTGGAAGAACATCACCGGGCTGTTCGCGGAGACCAACGACGTCACGAACTCGGTCTTCGAGCACAACACGATCGCCAGCGAGTTCACGAATCTGAGCAACGAGGCCCAGCGCAACGGTGCGCTGCGTCCCGACGGGTCCGTCTCGCTGTCGAAGTGCGGCTCGTGGGCCGGTGAGTCTGGTCCGGTGAATTGCGTGGAGCTCCAGCGCGCCGAGGCCCGGTTCGGCAACGGGGACGGCGTGTACACGGTAGCGGAGGAGAACAAGGCCCTGTCGTCGTACTACAACCTCTTCTTCGGTCCCTACGGCTTCAACGGGCCCGGGCGGAGCATGCGGCTGGGCTTCGAAGTCGCGTTCTAACCCCGGGTCATGGACCCGGGGGTAAACCCACCCCGAAGCCGGGGGACGACGTCTTTCGAGGGCGTCGTTCCCCGGCCTTCGGCTCTTACTGGGTCACGCCGAACTTGAAGACCGTCCGGGTCCGATACGTCGAGCCCGGGCGCAGGATGGTGGACGGGAACGCGGGATGATTTGGTGAGTCCGGGAAGTGTTGCGTCTCGAGGCAGAACGCCCCGCGATGGACGTAGGTAGTCCCGCCTTTGCCCTTGATGGACCCGTCCAGGAAATTTCCGGAATAGAACTGCAGTCCCGGTTGGTCCGTGAACACGTCGAGGGTCCGCCCCGTCGTCGGCTCCACCACACGGGCGGCGTGCGTCACTCCCGGGCCACCATGCAGCACGAAGTTGTGGTCATACCCGCCGGCGATCTTGAGCTGCGGATCGGCGTCCTCGATCCGCGCCCCAATGGTTGTCCCCTGACGGAAGTCGAAGGGTGTGCCGGCCACGGGGGCGAGGGCTCCCGTGGGGATGAGGGTCGAGTCGACCGGCGTGTAGCGCGCCGCGTCGATGGTGACGACGTGTCCAAGGACATCAGGTGAGCGGCCCGCCGAGAGATTGAAGTACGAGTGCTGGCTCAGGTTGATGGGCGTCGCCTGGTCCGTCGTGGCGTCATAGTCCACGACCAGCTCATTCGCGCCGGTGAGGGTATAGCGCACCGTAACCTTCAGCGTGCCGGGATATCCCTCTTCGCCGTCAGGACTGACGTAGGACAACAGGACCCCCACCGAATCCCCGCGCTGAAACGGGTCGGCACTCCAGACGACCTTGTCGAAGCCCTTCAGGCCGCCATGCAGGGCATTCGGGCCGTTGTTGACCGCGAGCGTGTATCCCTTCCCGTCGAGGGTGAACTTGCCCCGCGCGATCCGGTTGGCGTAGCGGCCGACGACGGCTCCGAAGTAGGGACTCTCTTTGACGTAGCCGTCCAGCGAATCGAAGCCCAGCACCACATCCCCCAGGCGCCCATGGGAGTCCGGCACTTCGACCGACTGAATGATCCCGCCATACGTCAGGATCTTCACCCGCATCCCGCCGGCGTTCGCAAGCGTGTAACTGTCGACGGACTTCCCATCGGGAAGCACGCCGAACGACGACTTGGTCACTGAGCCACTCCCGGTGAGTGGTGCGTAGAGCCGCGACGCGGCTTGAGCGGCGTCACGAGGGAGCTTGATGACTCCCCGGTCGTACGTCATGAGCCCGTTCACTTCGATTTCGACGTCGGTGGTCTGGGTGTAGATGGCCGCCGCCAGACCCGTGGCCTCGAGGGCACGGACCTTCGTCAACAGATCCCGGTAGCCGCTCCACAGCGAGTCAAGCGTGGGGTACCGCACGTATCCCCAGTTGTCGCGGTTCACCCAGGTGTGACCGGTCACCGGGAAGCCCAGTCCGCCGAATTCGCCGAGGACGCGGGCGCGGGTCGAGTCGGCGGCGGGGATCTCGGGCCCCGGGTAGCTGTGCACGTCGCTGACGTCCCCAGCGCCCCGGTCGGTCCACCCCGACGCGTTATCCACCAGGCGGCTCGGATCCATGCGCTTCACCCATTGGGCCGTCGCCCGCGTGTCATGCTGTCCCCACCCCTCGTTGAAGGGCACCCACATCACGATGCTGGGGTGGTTGCGAAGGGCGGCCAACATCCGCTGCAGCTCGACCCGGTACTCCGCGCGTCCTGAATCAGAATCGATATCGCCACTGGGCATGTCCTGCCAGATCAGCACGCCCATGGAATCGGCGTCGTAGTACCAACGCTCGGGCTCCACCTTCACGTGCTTCCGCATCGTGTTGAAGCCAAGCTCCTTGAGCACGACGAAGTCGTTGCGGCGGGCGTCTTCGGTCGGCGCCGTATACAGCCCGTCGGGCCACCATCCCTGGTCCAGCGTGCCGTACTCGAAGAGGGGATGGTTATTGAGGAAGAGCCGCAGCGCACCAGAGGAGTCGCGGGCCACCGCGATCTTCCGCATCCCGAAATAGCTCCCGACCGAGTCCCCACCCGCCGTGATCCGAACGTGGTAGAGGAAGGGGTCGGCAGGTGACCAGAGGCGGGCGTGCGGAATCGGGAGCGACACCGCGCGGCCGGTGACGCCGCTCGCCACCGCCACGCTCGCGTCTCCCGAGCGGACCTCGATACGGACGGGCGTCGCGGTCCCGCCGGCCATCGCCGTCACCCGGACCAGCCCGGCATCCACATCCGGCGTGATGGACAGGTCGTCGACATGCGTGCGCGGGACGGATTCGAGCCACACCGTCTGCCAGATGCCCGTGACGGCCGTGTACCAGATGCTCCCGGGCTTCAGGACCTGCTTGCCTCGTGGTTCCTCGCCCGCGTCGGTCGGGTCCCAAACGTTCACCGTCAACTCGTGGGTGGTGCCCGGCTTCAGGGCGTCCGTGATGTCGAACGAAAACGGATCGTAGCCGCCCCGGTGCCGGCCGACCCGATGCCCGTCGACGGACACCGTGGCGTCCCAGTCGACCGCACCGAAGTGGAGCAACCAGCGACGGCCGGGTGGCTGAGGCGAAAGCGTGAAGCGCCGGTGATACCACAGGCGCTGCACCGGTGTGACGGCGCGAGTGACGCGAGACAACTGCGACTCGATCGGGAACGGCACGAGAATGGCGCCGTCATACGAATCGGGCGCGGGCGTCCCTGAATCCCGAACCGCGTAGTCCCACAAGCCGTTCAGGTTGACCCAGGAGGTCCGGACCAACTGTGGCCGCGGGTACTCAGGGAGAACCCGGTCCGGCGTGACATCCTGCGCCCAACGGGTCTCCAGATGGGACGACTGGGCCCGAAGTGGTGAGGAAGAGAGGGCAAGGAGCCCGAGGATTGCGAGGATGACGTGACGGCGCATTTGGCTATGACCGGTTGCTGACAGAGAGCAGTAGAACCTAAGCGTGCCGCGGGACTGGGGAACCCCTCCGAATGCAACCTTTCGCAACGTGGTGCCGTCTGATACTCCAATGAACCCGACCACGCTGCTCCTCCTGGCCGTCAGTGTCAGTCCCCAGGGTCCCGCATCCAAGCCGGATTCTCCGGCGGCGCCCGTCCCGACGGCCGTAGCAGCCGTTCGCGCGACGGTCCCCCCGGTGCTCAATCGCTTCGATACCGATCCTGCCTGGGCCGACGCACCCGTGATTTCCGAGTTCCGGGTCTTCCGCCCGACCGATGGTGCGCAGCCGAAGTTTCGCACCGAGGCCAAGGTCATCTATGACGCGCGGGACTTGTACGTGCTGGTGCGCGCGTATGATCCGCACCCCGACAGCATTGTGGGCTTGCTGGCCCGGCGTGACGTCCAGACGCCGAGTGACATGATTTCCGTCTTCATCGACTCCTATCATGACCGGCGCACCGGCTACGAATTCGATGTGAACCCGGTGGGCGTGAAGACCGACTACGCCATCTATAAGGATGGCAACGAGGATGCCGCCTGGGACGGCATCTGGGATGTCGCCACCAAAGTCGACTCTCTCGGCTGGGTCGCCGTATTCCGGTTTCCGTTGTCGCAGCTGCGCTTCGCCGTCGGTCCGAGCAACACGTTCGGCTTCACCATCGCGCGGCAGGTCGAACGGACCGGCGAGCAGGATAGCTGGCCCCCCTATCACACCAACAAGCCCGGCCTCGCTTCCCAGCTCGGTGATCTGACCGGGCTAAGCGAACTGGCGCCTCCGCGCCGGTTCGAGCTCGCTCCGTACATGGTCACGAAAAATGTCTCGGTAGCGCAAGGAGGCGGATTTGGACGGGATCAGCAGGCGAGCATCGGCGCGGATTTCAAGGTCGCGGTGGCCTCGAACCTGACGCTCACCGGGACAGTGAACCCGGACTTCGGTCAGGTCGAGTCGGACCCCGCCGTCCTGAACCTCGGCGCGTTCGAAACGTTCTTCCAGGAACGCCGGCCCTTCTTCGTCGAGGGGAACGGCCTCTTCCAGTTCAACGTGAATTGCAGCCAGGTCAACTGCAGCGGCGAGGAGCTCTTTTATTCCCGCCGCATCGGTCAGACGTCGCAGCTTGACAACGGCATCGCCACGACCATTCTCGGCGCCGGCAAGCTGACCGGCCGCCTGCCGGGCGGGCTCAACATTGGCGTGATCGATGCGGTCACCCAGCACCAGACCGGCCCGGGGGGCATCACGACTGAGCCCGGTACGAATTACGGCGTCATTCGCATGACGCAGGATCTGAGGAACGGCAACAGCGGCGTCGGCTTCATGGTCACCGGCGTCAATCGGAATCTCGATTCCGTCAGCTCTCCCGCGCTGGCCCGAAGCGCCTATGTCGGGGCCGTGGACACCCGCCACCGGTTCTTCAACAACCGGTACGAAATCTCGGCATCCCTCGATTGGAGCCAGGTGAACGGTTCCCCGGCGGACATCACCAACCTTCAAATGAACCCGGTCCACTATTTCCAGCGTCCCGGCGGCCCCCTGCACGTGGATTCGACCGCGACCTCCCTCTCGGGAAATGCCGAAGAAGTGCACCTCGGCAAGGTGTCGGGGTCGATCATGGGCGAGACCAGCTACCTGCGACGTTCTCCGGGCTTCGATCCCAACGACTTGGGATTCATGTTCCAGGCCGACCAGCAGAGCTGGAACAACTGGATGGGGATCTTCTGGCGGAAACCCACCAAGGTCTACAACCAGCTCCAATGGAACTTCAACTGGTGGCAGTGGTGGTCCGCGGCCGGCCTCTCCACCGAGCGCGCCGCGAACACGAACGTCCACGTGAAGTTCGCCAACCTGTGGTGGCTGCACGCCGGCGGGACCTACGGCCAGCTCGGCACCACGTGGTGCGACCGCTGTGCACGGGGCGGCCCCGCGGTACGGCAGGATCCCTATCTGGCGCCCTGGTGGGGCTTCCAGGGGGACGACCGGCACAAACTGATTCCGTCCTTCTTCTCGAACATGTTCTTCGGGGACGCGGGGCATAACTCGTCCATCAATCTGCAGCCGCAGCTGACGTACAACGCGTCGACGAGCTTCAACGTGTCGATCGGTGCGAACATCACGACGCAGCACGCCGACAACCAGTGGTACGGTCACTACGACACCCTGCTCGCCACGGGCCAGCAGCATTACACGTTCGCGCACCTCGATCAGCGCACCCTGGGCCTCACCGCGGACCTCGGCTACACCATCACGACGAATCTCTCGGTGCAGTGGCACATCGCGCCGTTCGTGAGCCGCGGGACCTACTCGAACATCCGCGAGCTGGCGAACCCCGCGTCGACCTCTTACGACGCGCGCTATCAGCCCTACGCCGACACGTCGGTGGCGAACCATCCGGGCGGGCTCGACTTCAAGCAGTTCAACTCCAACCTCGTGGTCCGCTGGGAGTACCGGCCCGGTTCCACGATCTTCGTAGTGTGGACGCAGGGCCGGCAGGACTTCCAGTCAATCGCGGGCCCCGACGGGCTGCGAGGTGACTTCAACAACCTGTTCAATCTCCACCCGAACAACACCTTCCTGGTGAAGGCCTCCTACTGGCTGAACTGGTAGGGTAACCGCGCAGAAACCCAGCAGGCACAAGGCTCGTCTGGATGGGTAGAGACGGGGTACTCGGGGTATAACATCCCGAGCCCCGACCCTCCCCGGAGCCGTCCCCGTGTCGAAGACGACGATCGCTCAATCCTTCCTCGCCACCATCGCAGTGGCGGGGATTTTCGCGTGCGCGCATTCCGTCATGCGGGTGTCGCCACCCGCGGCGAATCACTTCCCGCCCAACTGCGTGGCGGCGGGCACACCCGGTGCACCGCGCGACTCCATTCGCGTCGTCGAGGATGGTCCGGTCGAGAGTCAGGACGCGCCGGTCCCCCGCTCGGCCGCGGAGCGCATCGCCTTCGGACTCGCGTATGAGACGCTGGTCAAAGTCGACTGCCAGGGAAATCTGCTCCCCGGACTCGCGGCCTCGTGGCGTACGGGCAGTGACGGCGTGGAGTTCGTGCTGCGCAAGGACGCGCGCTTCTGGGATGGAGCGCCCGTGTTCGCCGCCGACGTGAAAAGTTCGTGGCGCCTCACGGATTCCACCCTCGCCGAGCGGACGACCGTCGCCGGCGACACACTGATCCGGATCTCGACGGGGAGTGGCGACGCGCTGACGGCCGTGCTGGCACCATCGGCGGCCATCACCAAACCCGCGCCCGATCACGGATGGCCCATCGGGACGGGGAGCCGTTGGCTCACGAACCCGGCGACCGACGCCGACGACGCGGTGCTGCAGCCGACCACTCCGGGCACGGCGCCGCGGATCACCTTTGCGCGCGGGACCGGTGACGCCCGCGACGCGCTCGAGAGTCACGCGGAGGTCGTGATCACCGGTGACCGGGCGGCCCTTGCGTTCGCCGCCACCCGGCCACGGTTCGCGATCCTTCCGATGGCGTGGAACGAGGAGTACGTACTGATCGCTCCTGAGGGGATCTCGGCGGATCGGCATGACCTTGTGGCGGCGGTGCGCACCGACGCCACTCCAGCAGAGAACGACGGCTGTCCCGCTACTACCGGCCGCCAGGCCGAGCTCTCGGGTCCTCGTCGCGTCGCTTATCGCCGCGGCGACCCGACGGGAGAAGCCCTGGCTGCAAGGCTGATCGGCAGTGGGGCCCTGGGACATGGGGTGTTTGCGGTGGCGCTCCCACCCGTGGGGTGGGACCGGGCGCTCGAGACTGGGAGCGAATGGGCGATGATCGTCCGCCGCGCCGCCGGCGCACCGTGCGAACCCTCGTGGGGTCAGTCCACCCCCCTGATCGCCGTCCGTGCGAGCGTCGTCCTGGACAAGAGCCTGCTCCCGGTGCGTCTGGGTGGCGACGGCGCTCCCCGACTGGGTGATGCGCGGATGGCCCCGTGACCTTCCGCGCGCGCCTCGCGGCCGCCTTCCTGCCCGCGGTTCTCCTCCCCCTCGTGGTTTTCGGGTGGGGAGTGCGGCGGGCGGTCGGCAGCAGGCTGGAGGCGATGTTCGAGAGACGGGCCGATGCGGCGCTGGACCACGTCCGAGCGCGGCTCGCGGGGACGAACGCCGACCTGGCCCGGCGCCTGGCAGGGGTCCGGCGTGCCGCCGGATCCGACCCTCACCTGCGCGCCGCCCTCGCGGCCGACTCGGGTGACGACTACGTCAGGGACTTCGCGGGCACCGCCATGCGGGTGTCGGGGCTCGCGAGCCTCCAGATCCTTTCGCCCGATGGCACCGTGCTGTCGTCGGGGCACTTCCGCAATGCCTACGGATGGGCGGAGCCGGGCCTGCCGGCACACCTCCGCGCGACCCCCGACTCGATCATGCTCATACGCGTGCGGTCGGCGGAGTCGACGTTCGTGACCCTCGCGCGCCTCGATTCGCTGCGCGTTGGGGACCGGGAGTACCCGATCGTGGGGGGCATTGGACTCGATTCGGAGTGGATGGCCCGTTCGGCGCCCGATGCGGACGTCACCGTCGCTCTCGTGGACAGCGCGGTTCCCGCGGCGCACGTGATGCCGCTGCCGTTTCTGCGGTCGGAAGACGCGGACTCGGTCGGCACGGCGAGCCTGGTGGTCGATCAGTCCCTCGCGCCTCTGACGGCGATTTCGGGCAGCCTGAACCGGTGGCTCGCGCTGGCACTCCTCACCACCGCGTTGACGGGGCTGGCGCTCGCCCTCTGGCTGGCCGGGAGGCTTTCGAGGCCACTCGCGGACCTCACGGCGCGGGCGGAAGACCTGGATCCGGAGCACCCGGAGGGGGCCTTCGATACGCCGCGGTTGGCTCCCCGGGACGAGGTCGGGAAGCTGGCCGGCGTGCTGAGCACCATGACCGCCCGTCTGCGCGAAAGCGCCGAGACGGCGCGGCGGGCCGAGCGTCGGGCGGCGCTGGGGGACCTGGCGCGGCAGGTGAATCATGACATCCGGAATGGCCTCACGCCCATCCGGAACGTCTTTCGACATTGGAGCGATGCGGCGGGTGAGAGTCCCGAAGAGCTCGCGCGGGTGTTCGCCGAACGGCAGGGGACGGTCGAGTCAAGTATCACGTATCTCCACGCCCTCGCCGGTGAGTACGCCCGGCTGGCGGTCCCGGGCGTGATAGAGCCCTGCGACTTGAACGTGGCAGTTCAGGGCGCGGCTCAGCGGCTTGCGGGAGATGAAGGAGTGACGGTGCAAGTCGAGCTGGCCGAGCCGGCGCCGGTGGTCAGAGCCGATCCGCTGGCACTTCGGCGGGTGATCGACAACCTCGCGAGCAACGCCCGCGAGAGCCTGGTGAATGGACGAGGAGTCGTGACGCTGCGGACCAGGGGCGGCGAGCACGTGTGCTTGCAGGTGATCGACACCGGGGCTGGCATGAGCCGTGCACAGCTGGAGCACGCGCTTTCAGGATTTCACTCGACCAAGCCGCAGGGGTCGGGGCTTGGGCTGACGATTGTGCGCAGGCTGGTAGGAGATGCCGGAGGAGCTCTCCGGGTGGACACCGCACCGGGAGCAGGGTCCTCATTTACGGTGGAATTCCCGCGCCTCGAGACCGCGGGAGTCGCAGGAGAAGAGAAAGCAGGTGACCGATGACTACGGTCCTGGTGGTAGACGACGTTCCGGCCATGGCGGAGCAGTACGCCTACGATCTGCGCCGGCTCGGGAAGTACCAGACCCTGGTCGCCGCCGGAGGGCAGGCCGCGATCGACGTCATCGAGCGAGAGGCCATCGACGTGATGATCCTCGATCTCGAAATGCCGGTCCTGGACGGCTTCGCGGTCCTCAAGTCGGTCGGGCGCCGGGTGCCCGTGATCGTGTACACGGGGACCGGGAGCTACGACCGGTGCCTCCAGGCCGTGCAGCTCGGCGCCCGGAGCTTTCTCGACAAGGCCGAACCGATGGAGCGCGTGGTGCGCGAGGTGGAGCACGTGCTCGAGCGGGAGCGCCTGACTCGCGAAGTCGCCACGCTCCGCGCCTCCGAAGGGGCGCTGGTGGGTACCTCGGCGGCCCTCATGCGGGTGCGGGAGCAGCTCAACCGGTTGGCCCCGATCCCCAGTGCCGTCCTGGTGTTGGGTGATTCGGGCACGGGCAAGGAGCTCGTCGCCCGCGAAATCCACCGTGTCTCGGCGCGCAGGGGATTGCTGGTCGCGGTGAACTGCGCCGCACTGCCGAGCGAGCTGGTGGAGAGTGAGCTCTTCGGTCACGAGCGGGGCGCGTTCACGGGTGCGCACACGATGCGGAAGGGTGCGTTCGAGACGGCCGCAGGGGGGACGCTGTTCCTGGATGAAGTGGGCGAGTTGCCCCTCGCGGCCCAGGCCAAGCTCCTGCGGGTGCTCGAGCAACGGGAGATCACGCGGGTCGGCGGAAACCGGCCCATTCCGGTCGATGCGCGGGTGGTTGCGGCCACCAATCGTCAGCTGGAACAGGAGGTCCAGGAAGGCCGTTTCCGGCTCGATCTGTACTACCGGCTCTGCGTACACGTCGTGCGCGTGCCGGCCTTGGCGGAGCGCCGATCGGACATCCCGGCGCTGGTGGAGCATCTGATCAGCGTGGTGGGGTCGCGGTTCGGAATGCGGCCCCGGCCCATCGAGCCGGACGCGGTGGAAGTGCTGGCGCGAGCCGATTGGTCCCGGAACAACGTCCGCGAGTTGAAGAACGTGGTGGAGCGGATGCTGATCGCGGCGGACAGCGAGGTGCTGGGGGTCGGGGACATTCCGCGGGAAGTGCGGGAGGCGCCGACGCCTGAAACGGGCGCGATGGCGGGGACATTCCGTGAGCTCCGGGCGCAGGCGGAGAGACGGATCTTGCTGACGGCGCTCGACCGGAATGCCTGGCACATCACCCGGACGGCCCGGGAGTTAGGGCTGGCAGACCACGCCAGCTTGCTGAAGATCCTCAGACGGCACGGGATCAGGAGAAACTAGCCAAGATCTTCCTGGGGCCGCATTCTCCTTCGAATGCGGCCCTTTTTCGTA
>Ga0070730_10002269_pt1 | contig 17598 bp, 16 predicted proteins | sample Coa_R1_3_FD_66447 | JGI IMG/M metagenome (GOLD analysis project Ga0070730, IMG submission 66447) | Surface soil microbial communities from Centralia Pennsylvania, which are recovering from an underground coalmine fire - Coalmine... | ecosystem: Environmental > Terrestrial > Soil > Unclassified ... | reverse complement strand
TTCTGGGTATAGCCGCCGTCCACGCCCAGGGTGTGCAACTCCATCAACTCGCGGCCATAGTTTTCGTTGAGCCCTCGGGCGCCGGGTTTTGGAGGCTGCCCCGGCCTCATCCCGGATGCCTGGGAGTTCGGCCCAACACTGAGCCAGTTGTCGAGGTAGAAGAGCATCGCTGGACTCTTGGCGACCGCTCCCAACAGATCCCGGAATTTCCCTAAAGCGTTAGGACGGATCACGTCGCGCTCGTAGGTGGTTACAAAATATTGGTCCTGGTCTTTGTTCAGGAATATGTTGAAGTGGTTGAACCAGAAGTCGGTCATCACCTCTTCGAGCTGGTGTTCACTGTAGATGGCGCGTAAGACTTTGGCTTGCTGAAGCTCGGAGACGACAACTCCCGTGGGGTTGTTCATGGAGTAATAAGTCTCTCGTTCCACTGGAGAAAAGTCGGGCATCAGCTTGCCGACCAGGTCGCCTGGGGCATACTGCACCAAGGCGCGACGATCGCTCATGGGCATCTTCATCAGCGTCGGCATGCGCTCCGCCTTGGGCAACGACAGCAGCATATTGGCAACATTTTTGGCGGTGTCTTTCGCCGTTTGCTCGGCTGCCTTCGCCGCCTGGTCGGCTGCCTTCTGGGCGGCATCATCTACAGCCGGCTGGGCAGCAGCGCCATTTTTTTGTTGCTGCTCGTTGTATTTGGTTACCAGCACTTCCCACAGTCCGTATTGCACCGGATCAGAAGGCAGAGGGCGCTTCTTGTCGGCTGCCTCACGAATCAACTGTCCATTGGGAAAGGCCAGCACCAGCTCGCGTGGTTGCATCCGTAGCGTCCGGTAGGGTGCGAGTTTGCCGTCCAGATTGGTATTAGGAAGCTGTTCGGGGTTGAGTTGCTGTTCAATCCAGTTGTCCGCTCCGAGAGAGAGCACCTTTTCAATGTCGCCGGGACGGGGACCGAAGGTCAGGCGCTCCAGTGCGTGCAGCGCGCGATCATGGTCAGAGAGGACCTGCGGTTTGGCCGGGGTCTTTGAGTTCTTACCCTCTGCGGCAGAGGCCGTGGAAAAGGAAAACAACAATAAAAGAATCAAAGCCATCAATTGTCTGCACACACATTCCCCCTGCCAGGATGCAGATACTTTAAACCCAGCCAGGGCAAGAATGTTGTCATAAATACAAGAAGCAGGGCGGGCAGGGGAAGGGAAGCGCAATGGCTGCTTGACTTTATTTATTTCGGGAAACGCTCTTCGAACGCGAGTTGATCAGTGAAAATTTTTCTCTGCCAGTGATTGCCGTAGGCTAGGCTATCGTCGTTGCTTTTTCGATCACCGAATTCTTCACCGGTTTGGATTGCCTGTCACTGTCCGCGAAGTGGGCGCAGTGGAGGCGACCGCATCCGCTGGACTTCCCAGGTTGAGCGAACTTCCCTCGGCGGCATGGTCCGGTCCCAGCCCCAGTTTGATCAGAGCGCGGGAGTCTGGGGTGACTTTGGATTGCCACTGGTGGTCAGTTTGATATTTGGCCATAGCATGCTGGGTGCGATCATCCCATTTTCCGGTGGGTGCGCCCTCCAGGTACTTTTCCCGAATGAGTGCCTGCTGGATGGCTGCGACGCGGTCCGACTGAATGCTTTGCTGCCCATGGCGCTTCCAGGCTACGCGCTTTGCCCGTGCCGTATGGTGATGCTTTGACGAGGCATGACCCGGTTTGGGATTGTGTATCGCCGGTTTCGGGGAATGTGAGGTTCCGTACCGTTTGGTTTTGGCCTGGCTTAGGGCGGAAACCACCATCAGCGTCGTGGTGATTGCAAGGAATTTTCGGATTGGCAAATGCAAGCTTTTACCTCCGGAATGAGGGCTTAAGCGCTGGAACATCATGTCATGTTTGATGCTCCAGCGCCAGCCGGGTGTTTACCTAGTTGGTTACGGAAGGGTACCTGACAGGAACACGTTACCGGCATTCTGGCCACGGCCCGTCCGGACCAGGAATACTACATCCTGACCGCTCTTGAGCTGTGAAGTTCCCTTCCTGAAGTCCTCTTCGCTATTAACTGGATGTCCGTTGACTTTCAGGATCACATAGCCACGCTGCACCCCGATGTCTTCGGCAAAAGAGTCGGCCTTCACGTCAGTGACCAGCACGCCCTTCCCTCCAGTGATTCCCAGTTGGTCAGCCTGCTCCTGGGTAAGGGTGCGCACAGTGACTCCCAGCTTGGCCGGGCTGGCTTCGCCTTCTGTAGTGGAATCATCGGCTTCCTCGGTGCGGTCGCCAAAGAGCTTGGCGCGATCGGCCACCATTACGTCAACTTCTTTAGGCTTGCCGTTGCGCACGACAGTAAGCGCGATCTTGCTGCCGGGCTTGGTGGCTGAAATCATGCCTACCAATTCGTCGCCGCTCTTCACCGGCTTGCCATTTACTGCGGTGATCGTATCTTCGGTCTGCAGGCCCGCCTTCTCTGCCGGGGTACCCGCACGCACATTGGAGATGGTCACGCCCTTCCCGTAAGTGCGCTCCATCGCCGGATTGGGCTGGGCATTGAACTCAACGCCAATCGAGCCCCGCGAAACGCGGTGATCGGGGTTCTTGGTGAGCTGTTCATAGACGTCACGAACGGTGTTGGAAGGCATGGCAAATCCCACGCCTTGATAACCATAGGACTGGGTGAAGATGGCTGTGTTGATGCCGATCACTTCGCCATTCATATTCACCAGCGGGCCGCCGGAGTTGCCGGGATTGATGGCGGCATCGGTCTGAATAAACGACTGGAAGGAACGCGCGGGATTGATGTTGCGTCCCTTAGCGGAAACGATTCCTGCAGTCACGGTCTCTTGTAACCCAAACGGGCTGCCAATGGCCAGGACCCAATCACCCACATTGGCTGAGTCCGAGTCGCCCAACCGGGCCGAGAGAAGGGTCTTGTCTTTAGGCGGTTCGATCTTGATTACCGCCAGATCGGTTTCGCGGTCTGAGCCAATGACTTTGGCGTCGTGCAGTACTCCCGGAGCTTCGTCTTTCAATTGGACACGGATGCGGTCAGCGCCATCCACCACGTGAAAATTGGTGATGATAAAACCGTTGGAATTCAGGATGACGCCGGAACCAAGGGAGCGCTCCCGTCCACCATCAGGGGTCTGGAAGGGGCTGTCATCTTGTCCGCCCTGCCCACCCTGGCCGCCGAAAAAGCGATCAAAGAAATCCTGGAATGGATCCTGTCCCCCGCCATCGGGGCTGTTCGGATTATTGGGATTGTTGGGGCTATTGGGCCGCCGCATACGACGACGCGGTTTGGGCGTGGATTCTGAGTTGATATTCACTACCGCAGGCGAAAGCTGCTTGGCGATCTGCCCAAATGTATTGCCGAGCTGTTGAGGGCTCTGCATCTTGGGCAGCAGACTTGAATCGGCAGTGGAATTTCCTTTGACGCCGCTCTTGCTAAGCACTGTCCCGATCAGGATACCCACAGTCAGAGTAATCAGTATTATGACCGTCGAAAGTACCTGCTGGCCTTTGAGGCGTGCTGTGAAAGCGGCAAAGCGAGAATTCATAACGTGACTTTCCTCCGGGCTTGGCGCAACCCTGGATTATAAATGGAAATTAATAAGTCCGTGCGGATACTAACTCCTTAGTAATGTGCAGGAAGTACCTCTTACTTAGACGCACACCAGCACCATTTCGTTACCCCGGAGAGCTTCTGGCCGCAACCTCTGATTCCAGATGAGATGCATGGCCGAGCAACTGCGAGAGTAAAACTCCGGCCAGAATCAGCAGCGCCCCCATTCCGGCCCTTGAGCCCAATCTTTCCTGCATCACGATCAAGGAGGTAAGCCAGGCAAAAACTGGCTCCAGCGTAAAGATAAGCGCTGTGTGGCTTGCGGGGGTGAATTGCTGCGCCCATGCCTGGACGCCAAAGGCTACGGCAGTGGGCAGAGCGGCGGTTACAAGAATGGCCGCTATCAACGTGACGGAAGGTTGGAAACGAGGTGTATCCACCAAAGGCGCTGCCAACCCCATCAGCAAGGCCATCACAGCGATCTGGATGGTCACAATCTGCTCAAACGGAAAGAGGCGTGTGGCGCGTCCCACTAGGATGATCTGAAAGGCAAAGGCGATGGCCGCGAATATCGTCAGCACGTCGCCCGTGTTGACTTTAGCGAGGTCTGCAATTCCGCTCTTATCTGCGGGGACGGTCATGAGAAACAATCCGGCAAAAGCTGCCACGATGCCGATAATGCGCCAGGGATCGATCCTTGTCCGCCAAAAGACCATCAACAGGACCGGGACAAGTACAGCGGAGCTACTGGAAAGAAAGGCTGACTTCGAAGGCGTTGTAAGATTCAGGCCGGTCGTTTGTAGCGCATATCCCATGAACAGGAGCAGCCCCACGGCAGAGCCGGCGGCCAGTGCCGGTCGGGAGATTCGGCGCATAGATTTGTGGAAAAACAGGGCCAGAAAGATGGCTGCCACCGTCATCCGGATGGTGGTGAACACCAGCGGAGAGGCAAACTTCAGCGCTGCCTTGACCACCACAAAGGTCGAGCCCCAGATGAGCGTGGCCTGCACCAGCAACAGATGAGCTTTGAGAGAGCGGGACACTCGGCCTAAGCGGCGCTGCCCTCCTCCGCTTTCTTTACTTGCTCTTGCGTGGGTTGGGGAAATTCAAATAGGCATTCCTCAGGTTTCTTGTCGGCCCGCAGTCCCTGGTAGATGGGCGCACGCATCTTGATCTGGCCGCTGTGGCCTTCGTGAGTCCAATCAGAAAATTTGATTTCGGCAACCAGTTTAGGTTCCACCCAGTGCGGCCGCCGGGTCGAGTCGATTTTTTGTCCGAAAGGGTTTTCGCTGGTTTGAAGTTTTTGCAGCCGCTTCCACAAATCTGCATGGGAGGCCGCGGTGAAGCCGCTGCCCGCCTGTCCCACATGGATAAGCTTTTGACGGGTGCCGTAGAGCCCCAGAATAATCGAGCCGAAGTGCTCTCTTGCGCCACGTGGGTCAGTGAAGCCACAAATCACGCACTCCTGGCGCCGCGTGATTTTGATTTTGAGCCATTCGCGCGACCGCTTTTGCGTGTACTGCCCGGTCTGAAGCTTGGCGACAATTCCTTCCAGCCCTTTATCGCGCGCAACTGTAAACAGCGCCTTTCCCTCCGAAGGATAGTGATCCGAGAAGCGGAGAAGGCCCTTTTCCTGCGGAATGATTTGTCGCAAGAGGTTCTTGCGCTGCTCCAGCCCAACTTTCATCAGGTTGTAGCCATTGAGGTACAAGAGATCGAACACGTAATACACAATGGGTATCGAGGCGTCCCGCCGAGTGGATTTTCCGGGATGGGTTATGCCCGTCCGTTGCTGCATAAGGCTAAACGAAGAAAGCCCTTTCTCATTCAGGGCCACCACTTCGCCATCCAGGATAGCGTTTTCTGCCTTGAGCTCTCCCACAACCTTGGCTATTTCAGGGAATTCGCCGGTGAGCTGGTTTTGATTGCGGGAGACCAGCCTTGCTTCGCCATTCTTAATAAATGTCACGGCCCGGTAACCATCCCACTTGACTTCGAAGAGCCATTGATCATCGTCAAAAGGCTCTTCCACCAAGGTAGCAAGCATGGGGTGAATCGCAGCCGGCATCGGCCCACGGTGCGCGCCCGCAAGTGCTTCCAACTGGCTGGCGATGGATCGCGGCTGCGCGTCGTGGGCTTCGTTCAGTTCAGTGCTTGGAGTCTGGTCTTTTTTTTTCGCGCTTGCTCTTCTGGCAGTGGGCTTTTTCGCGCTCGTTTTCGCAGAGCCAGTATTTGTTGCGCTTTGTTTTGCTGCCCGCTCCTTTTGTACCGGACGCTTTTTCGCTGGGGCAACACTCAGCCAGGCTGCGCCCTTTTGCGCGGAAGCTTTGCGGTTGCTTTGCCACTCGGCGGAGTTTTGATCTCCGGCGATTTCATCCAAACTGCGGTCGGTCAGCGCGGAATAGTCGAGCTTATCAAGATTGGCGTCGAATCCCGGCTCTGCGAATTCATCTTTTTTCTTGATCAGCAGCCATTCGGTGCCTTTCGAGCCCGGTCGTGATGAGCGCATCTTAGCCAGAACAAATTCACCTTTCAGCTTTGTGCCCTGGAGTCGGAATTTTAGGTCGCCTTTTTCCAGCATTTCAACCGGATCGCCCAGCGGTTCCCACGTCCCAATGTCCCAGACCATCACAGTTCCGGCACCGTAATTGTCTTCAGGAATCGTACCTTCAAAGTCGAAGTAAGAAACTGGATGATCTTCCACCTGCATGGCCAGGCGCTTGTGGGCAGGATCCAACGATGGTCCTTTAGGCACGGCCCACGACTTTAGCACGCCCTCCATCTCCAGGCGGAAATCGTAGTGCAGTCGGGAAGCATGGTGCTTTTGCACCACAAAGCGATAGTGAGAGCTGCGCTCAACCTTGCCACTTGGCTCAGGCGTGCTATCAAACTGCCGTTTGCGGTTGTATTGCTCCAATGCCACGCTATCTTGGATGCCGCTCTTCGCAGGCGTTCTGGCCACGTTGGATTCCTGTGTGCAACAATTGGATGAGTTCATTGTATTGAAGGAGCAAGAGAAAATGGCGATGACAACCATGAAAGATGCAGGCGAGAAGTTGCTCAGCGAGGCGATCAAGGACAGGCGCGCAACCAACAACTTTGAAGACGTCCCTATTCCTGACAACGATCTGCAAAAAATCATTCAGGCAGGCTTGGAAGCGCCCAGTGGCTACAACCTGCAGCCCTGGCGTTTTGTTGTGGTCCGGGAGCGGGAGCAGAAAAAAAAGCTGCGCGGGGCAGCCTTTGGCCAACCCAAGGTAGAAGAGGCCAGCGCTGTGATCGTGGCTTGCGGAGATCCCGATGGCTGGAAAAGCGGCGATCTGGAAGAGATGCTCAAGCTGGCCAAGGAGCACGGATTCGGAGGCGACCAGGACCATGATGCCGCCCGCAAAGCGGTCTCCGGTTTTTTGGGCAGCGCGCCCGGAAAAGTGGCTGGTTTAGAGCCGAGTTTTGGACTCTGGGTTAATCGCCATGTGATGATTGGCCTGACGACCATGATGTGGATGGCCGAGGCATTGGGCTATGACACAGCGCCTATGGAAGGCTTTATGGAAGACAAGGTGAGGGAAGTGCTGCACATTCCCGAGCGCGTGCGCGTGGTGGCCCTGCTGGCGGTCGGCCGGCGCAAGGGACCGGACAAACCCTACGGAGGGCGCTTCGATACTTCACGGACTGTTTTTGCCGACGAATGGGGAAAGAAGATCTGGTGATCGAAGATGATTGCCAGAATTGCCATAACTGCCAAAATTGCCATGAGTTGAAGAAATGCATACTTTTAGACTTTTCGTGCTGGTCATGATTACTGTCTTGCTGTTGCAGCCGATTTCTGGGAACGCGGCTCTTGCCTTCCCGCAACCGGCTGCGGCGCAAGAGAAAGCTAAAGAAAAAGATGATCCTTCGGTGTTTACAGACCGTAGCGCCGCCCGATTGCTGGATCAGCTCCGAGAGGGGTTGGAGGCGCGCATGGCGAAGAAGGTGCTGGACGCCTTTGATCCAGTCCGCATGAACGGAGGTCCAGCGTTCAAGAACCAGATCACTGCGTTTCTCAACCAATACGAGACGATTCGTGTTCATTTCAACTTACTCGAGATTTCAACAACCGGAGCGGAGGCAGCCGCGACGGTGGATGTGGAAATGGAAGAGAATCTGCCCGGCGACGTTTCGGCTCCAATACATAAGCGCGCCCAACTCCGCTTTACCGCCCAAAACGGGGCCAAAGGATGGAAGTTTACCGGTGTGCAGCCCAGGTCGTTTTTTTCGTAGCAAACAACCTGGAACCCTTCAATCGGCAGAAACGAATGCAACGCGAATATCCTGACCGTCCGATTGTAGGCGTTGGAGCGATCATCGTCGAAGCGGGTCGTGTGCTGCTGGCCCGGCGGGCGAATCCTCCCCGTGCCGGGCAGTGGTCCTTGCCGGGAGGGGTGGTTGAACTGGGCGAGACGCTGCGGGCCGCCACCGAACGCGAGGCATTGGAAGAAACTGGCTTGATCGTCGAAGCCGGAGAAGTAGTCGAAGTGCTGGACAGAATTATCCCCGGCAAGGATGAGGCCACCCAATATCACTATGTTCTGGTGGATTTTCTATGCTCCCATCGAGGTGGTGCATTGCGCGCCGGTGGAGATGCAGCGGAAGTGGCCTGGGCCTCAGAAGAAGAGCTTGGAGCGTACAATCTGGAGCCTATTACCCTGGAGGTCATCAAGAAAGCTGTGCGAAATGGGTAGGGCGCTAAGGGACTGGCAATTGAGTTACCAATTATCGTGCGGCTCCAGGTTGAGAAATGGCTGCTCAGTATGTTAGGTTGACGCTTTCCCACCTTAGTTCCTGTTGGAGTTAGTTTGGCTGCAGAAATCGTAAAGATTAACCCTGAAACTCCCGATTCCCGGCTGGTCGCCTACGTGGCGGACCGGATCAAAGCCGGGCAAGTGGTAGGCATGCCTACCGATACGTTTTACGGACTGGCTGCCGATCCGTTGAATCTGCGCGCGGTTGACCTGATTTATGAGGTGAAATCGCGCAGTCGGCACAAGCCGTTGTCGTTGTTGATTGAAAGCGTGGAACAGGCCGAATATCTGGCCCGTCCGCTCCCGGATATTTTTTATGAAATTACCCACAAATGGTGGCCCGGGCCGCTGACCATCATCGTTAAGGCCTCCTCCCGGCTGCCTTTGAAAGTTACGGCCAATACCGGCAACGTGGCTTTGCGCCTGCCGGCAGCCAAAGTCCCAGTCGAGATCATCCGGGCCGCCGGTGTGCCCATCACGGCTACCTCAGCCAACATCAGCGGCGCCAGTGAATGCACGACTGCCGAGGGGGTCCGGGATCAACTGGGCAGCCGGATCGGATTGATTGTGGATGGCGGCACCAGTCCGCGCGATATCGCTTCTACTATTATTGACATGAGTGATTGGGGCAGATGCACGGTGCTGCGTCAGGGCGCCATTCCAGAAAGCGCCTTGGCGGAATATCTGAATTGACGGCGGCTGTGAGCAAGAAAAAATGGCTGCTCTTGCTCTTCCTGGTGCTGCTGGTTGGCTATGTCGCAGTTGTATACCGCAGCATCGTGCGGCAATCCGGAAAAGACGAGGCACGCCCAGCCGATGCAATCGTGGTTTTCGGCGCCGCAGAATATGACGGAAGACCCTCGCCGGTCTTCAAGGCGCGCCTGGACCATGCCGTGGAACTGTATCACCGCGGGCTGGCCCCGATGGTGATTACCACCGGAGGGGCCGGCGCCGATCCGCAATTTACCGAAGGCGAGGTCGGCAGGGAATACCTGAAGGCCCATGGCATTCCCGACGATGCGCTGATTGCCGAGACGCAAAGCCCCGATACCGCGGAATCCGCCCGGCGGGTGAGCACCATCATGCGTGCCAACGGCATGCGCGCCTGCCTGGCAGTCAGTGATGGATACCATATCTTCCGCATCAAGCACATGCTCGGAAGACAAGGCATGACCGTGTACGGAGCCCCTCGCCCTAACTCCAAACCCCAGTCAGCATGGAAGCGGAACGAAGCAGTCTTTCATGAAATCACCAGCTATACGTTGTGGCTGCTGCATTTGAGCTGAGAGCAATGCGCTTGCGGACGGGCTGCGCTATTCTTCAAAACGTACTTCCATGGCAGCGTAGGGGAACTCAACAGGCCTATCGCACCATCCCCTGCAAAGGAGAACTGGCTGTGGCATAAAGCTTTTTTGGCATTCTGCCGGCCATATACGCGGCCCGGCCGGCCAGCACAGCATGTTTCATGGCCTCTGCCATCAGGACAGGATTTTCGGCGTGGGCGATGCCGGAGTTCATCAGGACCGCGTCCGCTCCCAACTCCATGGCGATGGCCGCATCGGAAGCTGTACCAACACCTGCATCCACGATCAACGGGACGCCCGTGATCATCTCACGCAAGATCTGAATATTCGCTGTGTTCTGGATGCCCAAGCCGCTGCCGATAGGAGCGCCCAGAGGCATGATGGCGCTAGCGCCGGCATCAATCAAACGCTTTGCAACTACGATGTCATCAGAGGTATAGGGGAGAACTGTAAAGCCTTCCTTGACCAATATCCGCGTCGCTTCAATGGTTGCCTGGACATCAGGATAGAGCGTCTGCTGATCGCCGATAACCTCGATCTTGACCCAATCGGAAAGTCCAACCTCCCGGCCAAGCCGTGCGGTGCGAATGGCCTCATCTGCGGTATAGCAGCCGGCCGTATTGGGGAGTAGGAAGTACTTCTTGGTATCGATGTGATCCAGCAGCGACTCTTTCGTGCGGTCCAGATTGACACGCCGGACGGCCACGGTGACCATCTCCGCGCCGCTGGCTTCGATGGCACGGGACGTCTCTTCCCCTGATTTATATTTACCTGTGCCGACAATCAGGCGAGAGCGGAATTGCCTGCCTGCAAGAAATAGCGGATCCATACCTCTTATTGTAATGAATGGATGGTAATGAATGGATGGTAATGAATGGATGGTAATGAATGGATGGTTCTATTGTGTGTGCGCGAAACAGCTTGAAAACCAAGATGCAGCCGAACCCCCGTTAGAGTTTGCTATTCAATTATGGCAATTATGGCAATTTTGGCAGTTATGGCAATTCCGGCAGTTCTGGCAATCTGCAACTTTACCCCACCGGCGCAATTTCCATCGGGTGTGGCTCCTGGTAGAGTTCGTCGATCTGTTGTTTGTACTTGGTCTCAACCACGCGGCGCTTCAGCTTCAAGGTGGGGGTAATTTCGCCGGTTGCGATGGAGAATTCATCAGGCACCAGCATGACCTTCTTAATGGTTTCAAAGTGGGCGAGAGTCTTGTTGAGATCTTCCACAATTCCCTGGTATAGCTGGCGCACCTGGGACTGATGCACCAAATCCTCGTGCGTCGAGAACGCTACCCCGTTGGCTCGCGCCCAGTCTTCCAGAAGAGGAAAGCTGGGGGCGATGATCACGGATGCAAATTTGCGTTTTTCGCCAATGACCGCAGCCTGGGCGACTAGGGCATTGTTCTTTAAGGCATTTTCAATAGGCTGAGGAGCGATGAATTTTCCCCCGGAAGTCTTGATCAGGTCTTTCTTGCGGTCCGTGATGGTCAGAAAGCCTTCACCATCCACTTGGCCGATGTCGCCGGTTTTAAACCAGCCGTCTGGGGTAAAGGCGGCCTTGGTCTCTTCCGGCATGTTCCAATAGCCTTTGAAAATGGAAGGGCCTTTGACCATGATTTCACCATCTTCGGCGAGCTTCATCTGAATATGGTCCACCGGCTTGCCCACGGTGCCCACCTTGTACGCCGATCGCCGGTTGGAAGCAATGACCGGCGAAGTTTCGGTCAACCCATAGCCTTCAAAGATAGGGATACCCACTCGCCAAAACCACTCTGCCATGTCATGTCCCAGGGGCGCGCCCCCCGAGACATAGACTCTGCTGTTTCCACCAAAGAGGTGGCGGATTTTTGAATAAACCAGCTTGTTAGCCAGCTTCCATGCCAGGCTGGAAGGTTGCTCTCCCCGTGAAACCTCTTCCTTGTGACGCTCGCCAACATCGAGCGCCCAATTCAAGATTCGCCGGCTCAGTCCGCGCGCCGCTTTGTGCTCTACCTCCTGGCGCATCTTTTCATAGACGCGCGGAACCGCAACGATGATGGAGGGCTTGGCCTCCTGCAGCATGACCGGAAGTTGATCAAAGGCCGGGCAATAGGCGATGGTCACGCCATTCAGAAAGCAGACGTAGTCCAGGTGGCGCGCGGTTACGTGGGAGAGCGGCAGAAATGAAAGATATGTGTCGCCGGCTCTCCACTCAAAGTTCTTGACCGAGGTAGCGGCGTTCGAGGTGAGATTCAAATGACTCAGCATCACGCCCTTGGAGGTGCCCGTGGTGCCTGAGGTATAGATAAGAGTCGCGATGTCATCGGGTTGAACGGCATGGGCCCGTTCATCGAAGGCCGTATCAACATCCAGGGGCGACTGGTTCAAAATCGACCACATGGAGATGACACCAGCGTCTGCAACATCATCCATGACCACAACTTTTTCCAGCTTGGTTTGCGGCTGGATCAACTGAATCTTGCGCAGTTGCTCCAGGTTAGAGACGAAAATCGCCCGCGCCCCCGAATTCTGAAGCAGATAGAGAGTTTGTTCCGAGGTAAGCGTGGTGTAGATGGGAACATCGATGATGCCGCTGGTCACGCAGGCAAAATCGGCGATCATCCATTCCGGCCGGTTCTCGCTCAGTATGGCGACTCGGTCGCCCTTTTGAATGCCCCACTGTTGCAATGTACGGGCCACGCCGGAGACATACCCATAATACTGGCGTGAAGAGAGGGCCTTCCAGGCGCCCCCGCTCTTGTAGGTGACATGCTGATCGAGGTTGTGGGCCACGGAGGCAAAGAAGACGTCAACTAAGGTCTTAGTGTCCATGGTTCGTTCCCGGCTCAATCCCCTTAAGGACAATGTCGACAATCACGTCAGCCAGGCTGAACAAGTGATAATCGCGGTCGCGGTCTAGGTCGGAGAGGACCCAGGTAGTGACGATCTCGTCCACCGCGCCGAAGAAGCAATGGGCGGCCACGGTTACGGACAGCTCCGAACGAAAAACCCCTGCCTCCTGGCCTTCGCGCAACACTGTTTTGATTAGGTCAAAGTATTCGACCAGCAATTTATGGGAAAACTGGCCGAGAAACTTGGCGCTGTGCCGCAGCTCGGTCTGAAAGACGATCGCCAGGTCCCGGTTGGAGCCGAGGGCCTCCAGGTGAAGATAGGCCATTCGCCGAAGTTTTTGCCGGGGATCGGAGATGTCGTTCAGCGCCGTCCGGGCTCTTTCGATAAAGCGGTGGAAGGCGGAGTCGATAGCTGCCATGAGCAGCTCGTCTTTGTTCTTGAAATAGAGGTAGATGGTGCCGTCGGCCACTCCTGCCCGGTCGGCAATCTCGGAGACGCGCGAGTGAAAAAAACCATGCTCCGCAATTACCTCAATGGCAGCATCGAGGATGCGCTGGTACTTGTCCGAGGTCCCGTTGGCCGGCTTGGCGGCTATCTCTGTTGTTCGTTTCACGGCGAAGTTAATGAATCTAATTGTATTTACAGAGTTCCGCAATCTCAAATCAGGGTGTCTGATGCCAACTCCTATAGATGAGGCGCTGGAGATATCGTCTGTAAAATATTGAAAATAAATAAGTTATTGCTGTGCTCCGGCTCAAGCGTGATTGATTCTTATTTTACCTCCAGTGCATTGTGTGATACTGCGACCTCGAAGATTCTGTGGTTGCACGAGGAGGAATCATTATGAATCTTCAATTCAACCATCTCAAACCAGTTCTGTTGTTCCTGGCAATTTTTACCCAATGCGGCTTGGCTGCCGCAAGGTGCCCTTACCAGAGCCAGCAGGGTCGGATCGCCACATCAGACTCTCCGAAACCATCGAAAAGCGCTCCCGTTACCGGGACGACCGCGTCGCCGGCAGCTTCGCCGTACGATAACCGCCTTGCCCTGGTAGATGAGGGTGTTATTTCCGGGAACACCTACACCAATCATGTGCTGGGCTTCTCAACTGAGTTCCCCGCAGGCTGGCAAATTATTGACGCGGCGAAGCAGCACGCGCTGATCGAAGCCAATCATGAAGCTGCATTTGGAGACAGCCTGGACGCCCAACGCGAGCACGAAATGGTGTGGCGTTGTACTCATATCCTGTTGTGGACTTCTCAAGACGCCGAGAATCACCTCTTCATCGCGTCAGTGTGGAACCCAAGCTGCTTCCCCGAGTTTCAGTTTCCGGCTTCGAGCCAGGATCAGGAGGGAATCCAACATTGGATCGAGAGCATGCGCCATCCACCTTTCGGACAGGAAACGCACATCATCGAACCCGATGAAAAAGTAACAACTTTTTCTCTGCAAGGCCGTTTCCTGCTCGACATTTCAGGCTCGGTTTCAACGGGTGAATCCACGACACACATAGCGGTGGTGTTGGCGCCATTGAAAAACTATTGGTTGTCCTGGATGTTTGCGGCTCCCAGCAGCGCTGCTTTGGAGGAACTCAAAAAGACAGTCTTTTCGTCCCTGCGGTTTGACGTTCCTTGATCCGTTGAAAATATGGTCAGAGTTCCTGGGCAATACTAAACCGATTTCCATACCATTTCAGGAAAGCGCGAAAAGCCTGCCCTCGATGGCTGTAGTTGGCCTTCTGTTCCGCGGAGAGCTCGGCAAAAGTCCTGCCGAGATTCGGAAAGTAGAACAGTGGATCATAGCCAAATCCCTGGCTGCCTCGGGCCATGGTCAGCAGCTTTCCCCGAACCTCGCCATCAAAGACCTGGAGGGATGTTCCATCTTTAGCGGCGGCGATTACACAGACAAACTTACCCCACCGGCTCTCCTCGGGCAACCCTTCCAGTTGCCGGAGCAAAGCGCGGTTGTTATCTTCATCGTCGGAGTTCGAATTTGTGTCCAGCCTGTCCTGCAAGAGGGCCGCGTAACGGGCGGAATGCACTCCCGGTGCCCCATTCAGGGCATCGACTGCCAGCCCGGAATCATCTGCCAGGACCAACTCTCCGGGAAGATACCGACTGTAGTGCTCTGCTTTGATCCGGGCATTCTGCTCGAAGGTCTGGCCATCCTCAATCGCTAGGGGCACGCTCTTAAAATCAGGAAGAGATTCAATCTCGACTCCCATGTTGGCTGCGGCCGCTCGAAAATCGCGCAGCTTTCCAGGGTTCGATGTTGCGACAAAGATCTGAGACCTCGGCGGCATGTGTATCATAATAAACAGGGGGATGACGCAAGGAAGAAGAACTTCGAGCGTTCTTTAGTTGTTCGTTGGTTGACTGAAAGGATGAGCAGGTTATGTTGCGGCTGCGGCTACTGTTGGGTTTATGTGCGCTTTGCATGGTTCTGAATGGCTGCGTCATCTCGCCGAGAAGAGATACTGTCGGTGGTGGAGGCGGCGGAGGTGGAGGCGGGTTTGGCCGGATCTATGTTTCCAATTCGTCCGGTAACAGCATCGTGCGCTTTGACAATGCCTTGACCGTAACCGGCAACGCTGCTCCCGGCACAACCATTTCCGGGGCCGCGACGTTGCTTTCTTCTCCGCAGTATCTGTTTCTGGATGTGGCCAACAACCGTCTTTTTGTTGCCAACCAGGGTGGAAGCAATGTCCTGGTCTTCGACAGCATGAGCACCCAGGCCGGGAACGCTGCTCCGAACCGCGCTATCAGCGGCCCGGCTACGCAATTGATCTCCCCTGTTGATGTGGCGCTCGACAGAGTGAAAGACCTGCTCTACGTCGCCGATAGCTCGAGCAACAATATCCTGGTATTTGCCAATGGCTCGACTGCCAACGGAAATGTAACGCCACTGCATTCATTTTCGGTAGGCGTTCCGGGAGCGGCGCTCTTCGCAGACTCGGCCAATGACCGTCTCTTTGTAGCCGATACTGTCACCAATGCAGTCCACGTCTTCGATGCAGCCAGCACGTTGAACGGTGCTGTAACCGCCAACCGCACCGTCACCGGAGGCACGACCCAGCTCAACCAGCCAAGAGGTCTCCAGATTGATAACGCCGGCCGGCTCATTGTGAGCAATTCTCTCGGTTCCAGCATCACTTTTTATGCAGGGGCTGCCGCAGCAAATGGCGATATCGCGCCGGTGGCCACCATCATCGGAGGTAACACCAGCCTGGTCAATCCCGCACAGATGATCTTGAACAACGCAACCACCACCGGAGACCTTTACGTGGCCGATGGAGGGGCTGCCAGCGTTTTGATCTTTGCCAACATAGGCGGCGCGAACGGAAATGTCACTACGAGCCGCAACATCAATGGATCAAATACAGGATTGGGGGCGATCAAGGGTATCGCCCTGGATACCACCCGGTAACACTCCGTATCCGGGTCTACAGGTTGCTTACTGAGATGCATGGCAACTCGCAAGGCTTGTCTTCCAGACCCTCTTGCCCAGTATGATAGTGCCATGCATCTGACAAATACGAGCAGAACCGTGTGCCCAAAGGGCGGGCGAGTTGTTATGCAACGACTCTACGTCGCAGCAATCAGCCTGTTGATGTTTTTGTGCGGTTGTGGCGGTGGCGGTACAAGAACGAATCCAATTACAGGAAACCCTGGGACCAGTTTAGGCAAGATCTACGTTTCGAATTCACCCGGCAATTCTATCGTCCGTTTCGATAACGCACTCACGGCTACAGGAAATGTCAGTCCTGGCGCCACCATCTCCGGGGCCGCCACTCAGCTTGCTGCGCCGCAATACATGCTGCTCGATGTGCCCAATAACAGGCTCTTTGTGGCCAATAAAGGTGCCAGTTCGGTGCTGGTTTTTGAAAATGCAAATACGAAGACCGGAAATGTCACACCGGATCGGACCATCTCTGGCGCCGCCACCCTGCTGGTAACCCCCGTTGATCTGGCCGTGGATAGTGGTCGAAATCTGCTCTATGTCGCCGACGGCAGCAGCATCCTGGCTTTTGCCGCAGCTTCCACTATTAATGGGAATACCCCTCCGGTGCGTAACATAGGACTGGGATTTGTGGCCTCCGCACTCTTCTTCGATCAGGCCAACGATCGCCTGTTCGTGGCCGACGCTACAGGAAACACCGTACGCGTGTATGACGGGTTTAGTCTTCTTAATGGAGCCGTCGCGGCAAACCGAATTGTCTCAGGCGCATCCACGTTGCTCAACAACCCCGGCGGCCTGCAGGTGGATACGGCAGGGCGGCTCATCGTCAGCAATTTCAATGCACCCAGCCTCACCATTTACGCTAATGCTGCCACCACCAGTGGAAATGTCGCTCCGGTGGCCACGATTACAGGAGCCAGTACTGGGCTGGGCGCTCCGACGCAGATGATTTTGAACAATGCAACCACCACCGGAGACCTTCATGTCGCAGACGGAAAGTCCGCAGCCGTGCTGGTGTTTACCAGCATCGGCGCCGCCAGCGGCAATATTGCTCCCGCGCGCAACATCAGCGGCGCAAATACCGGCCTGGCTCGGTCGAGTGGTGGCACAGGCCCTTTCACCGCAACCGGTATCGCCCTGGACACGACCCGATGATTATTTAAGCAGCATCCCCCAGGCTGCCACTGCGATGCCGAGAATGGTGCTGATGAAGGAGAGCTTCCAATAGAGCTTGTCGTCGGCCAGCAAAGCGATCGAACATAAAACGATGGAAACCTCCAGAAACAACTCGGAACCGTCGTAGTAATTGGCGCGCTCCTGGGTGAGATCCCTTTCGTGTTCGAACTCCCGGGCTTGGTCCTGAATCTTGACTGCTCCCTCTTTGGGGGCGCTTGGCTTTCCTGATTTCTCATGCTTCTCTGCCGCGCCGGCGGCGTGCGCTCCCTCGCCTTCGGCCTCATTGGGCTTGGCCGTAGCGTCTTCAGCATTCACATCTTTTTTGTCAGTTTTATTGCCGGCAAAAACTTCTTTAGAGATTTGCAGCAGAATGGGTGACGGATCGTCTTTCGACAAAGAGGGGCTCTTGCAATCTTTTTCGATCGGCACTCCGCACTCTTCTTCAATCGACTTTTTGAAGTGCCGCAAGGCTATTTCTTTGCCGTTGGGCAACAGTG